>Ga0214921_10000205_pt1 | contig 116334 bp, 97 predicted proteins | sample LL1505_MetaG_FD_177992 | JGI IMG/M metagenome (GOLD analysis project Ga0214921, IMG submission 177992) | Freshwater microbial communities from Lake Lanier, Atlanta, Georgia, United States - LL-1505 | ecosystem: Environmental > Aquatic > Freshwater > Lake | place: USA: Georgia | collected... | reverse complement strand
TTACACCGCTAACACCAGTCTCTCCAGTTACACCGCTAACACCGGTCTCTCCGGTAACTCCTGAAACACCAGTCTCTCCAGTAACTCCTGAAACACCAGTCTCTCCGGTAACTCCTGAAACACCAGTATCTCCAGTTACACCGCTAACACCAGTATCTCCGGTAACTCCTGAAACACCAGTATCTCCGGTAACTCCTGAAACACCAGTATCTCCAGTTACACCTGAAACACCAGTATCTCCAGTTACACCTGAAACACCAGTATCTCCAGTTACACCGCTGACACCAGTATCTCCGGTAACTCCTGAAACACCAGTATCTCCGGTCACTCCTGATACACCAGTATCTCCAGTTACTCCTGAAACACCAGTATCTCCAGTTACACCTGAAACACCAGTATCTCCGGTCACTCCTGAAACACCAGTATCTCCGGTCACTCCTGATACACCAGTATCTCCGGTCACTCCGCTAACACCAGTCTCTCCAGTTACACCGCTACCAGAACTAGAAATTTGTATATTATTCTTTAGCAATATAGCATCTCCTCCAATTCCATTAACTGGTAATGATACTTGTATATATACAGGATAACTAGTTGGTTGAGAAGAGACAATATTTCCGTTACTATCAAGATAATAAATCTGTCCAATAGTTCCAAATAAACCTGGTGAAATACAATTAGGGATTGAAATATTACATCCAGGAATATATTGTCCAAATGGAGCATAAGTGAAATTAGAATTTATACAATCAGAATTTATAATTCCAACACTTGTAACAACACCAACTATAATATTATTAGTTGGTGTTATAGAAGTAACAACATTAAATAGTCCAGTATTAACATCAATATATAAAAATTGCCCAATCGTATTTATAGCTGGCATCACTTCTATCTGACATACATTTATGTATGTTGTATAATAATTACGACTATTAAATCTAGATATAAGATTAGTAATATATTCATAATTTAATCCTAAAGATTCTAAATCATTTGTAATTGGAGATAAATTTGGTAACCCATTATCTCCTAATTGCCAACAATATCCTACTGTATTTTCAGGAGGACCTATTTCACCATCTGAAGAAATAGAATAATTATAATATTCTACATCTTCTAATATAACATCAACAGAATCATCTATGTTAGGAGGATTTACAGAAATAATTCTCCATGCTTGAGCCGCTTGACCAATACTATTAGGTAAAATTCCTAAACATGTAGTACTAGATAACCAAAATCCCGGAGTTATATTTGCAACTGTATATGAAAAATTACCACCTTGATAAATTTGAGGATTATTTGTAATTAAATTACATATATATTTATTATTTTCTATTTGAATAGTATTATTTATATAAACTTGCAAACAAATATTTGGTTTAATATAACTCATTTGTTATATTAAAGAATTTTTTAAATTAATATGTTATGTATATTGTTGCCAATGTAACAACTCCTGAAGGTGAAGTTCCAGTTGATTTAAATCCGAGTGAATTAGTTGTTACATTATTAAATGTTATATTTAATATTTTACCAAAATAATCGATATTATAAGTTATATTATTTTGACTATAAGTTACATTTGAAGTTAAATTATAAGATGATAAATTACCATTAGAATATATATGTCCAGATGATAATATAGAATAAGGAATTTTAAATGTATTTATAATATTTGTTATACTAAAACTAATAGTGGTTGTACCTGATAATGAAAATGTTGAAGTTGATGATATATTTGAACTTATATTTGCAATTGTAGGATATCCTATACCACTTACAACTGTACCTAAAAATGTTATAGTTCCAATATTAGGACTACTAATTGGACCAGTTGCACCAATTGGACCAGTTGCACCGGTAGAACCTACAATACCCACTCCGGTAGCTCCCGGAGGACCAATATCCCCAGTTACACCAGTTGCACCTGTAATACCTACTCCAGTAGCGCCAATAGTTCCGGTAGCTCCCGGAGGACCAATATCCCCAGTTATACCAGTTGCACCTGTAATACCCACTCCTGTAGCACCAACAGCTCCTGTAGCTCCCGGAGGACCAATATCTCCAGTTACACCAGTAGCGCCAGTCATACCCACTCCTGTCGCACCGGTAACACCAATAGGTCCAGTTGCGCCTGTTGGTCCTTCAACTCCAGTTGCACCTTGAGTACCAGGATTACCTTGAATAGGTCCTACATCTGTCCATACACCACTAGGACTTGTATTTACCCATAAATTAGATGGATTTTGTGCATCTAAAAGTCCATAACCTACTAAACCAGTTGTAAACATTGGTGGACTTCCAGTACCATCAAATGAACCATAAATGGTGATTGTACCTGGGTTTATACCACCAATAGTAGACCCAAGTGGTAAATTAATTATTTGTTCATTTTCATTATTAGTTGAACTAATTGGTACACCACCAACCCATAATGTTTGCCCAGAAGCTTGAATATCTCCAACCCATAAATTCGCAAAAGGGTACTCTGGAGATCCTAAATCTATACCTCCTGTTTTTCCTGTTGCAGGCGATATAAAATACCCTGTATATGAAAAATTTAAAAATACATTACCAGCATCTGTATCATAACCAGTTATTGGTAATATAGGAAAATTTACAGAACCACTAAAAGATCCTGCTGGTCCTGTTGGTCCAGAAGCACCCATTGGACCAGTTGGACCAGTTGGACCAGTTGGACCTGTACTCCCATAGCCAAAAGTTCCAGTACCAGCTGTCCAATTTATTCCATCATAATATAATACAGAACCTGTTTGTGTACTATTAGCTAAATTAGGATCTATATTTGTATTATATAAAATATCAGCATTATATACAGGTTTTTGGGCATATGATAAATATAATGTCGTTGACATATTAATACGAAATGACATTTATTATCTATAATATTTTTAGAAAACATTTAAAAAGACTAATTCTTGTAAAATATATTTACATATCTAAACTATCATAATTGTTCTGTATATCCGTATCTACTTTAGATTCACTATGACGATACCAATCTGAATGTATTAGTTTAGGTTCAACCTCCAGTAAGTTTAAATTTGGAATAATTTTTACTACATAATCAATTCCATGTTTTATACCATTTAAATTTATATATTCTATTATTTTTTTAGCACCATTTTTATGTATAATATACGAAAAAAATCCACCTATATATAATTCTTTATTTAATTCTTTAATAACTATATTATCAGATTTATTAAACTCAATATCTGTATCTTCTATTTGATGATAACCTAAAAATAACATATCAAAAGATTTATTATTTATAATTTTCTCAAAATATTGACACATATCTTTATCTATGTTCTTTATATCATCTTCAAATATAAAATAATAATCATTGTCTGCATCATTTATTAGTCTATCCCATAAACAATAATGACTTAATGCACATCCCATAAAAGATTTTCGATTACCAAAATCATTTCCTTTAAATAAATTTTTTATATCATCAGTTGCTTCAATATCATTACCATCTATTCCTTCAAAAAATTCGTAATTTTTAATATTATATTTATTAAACATATTTTGCATTATTTCTTTTCGATCTGGTCTTCGTTTTAAATTAATTACTATTTTTTTACAATTATTAAGAATATGCGAGTCATTAAATTGTGAAATATTATTTAAATCATATGCATTAACACCACTTTGATTAGTTAATTTTCCTATATGTATACAAGATATAGTATCAAAAAATCCACTTTTATAACCTTTATCATAATATTTATCCGCATAATCTCGTTCAAAAAAATTATTTTTGCTATCGTAATTCCCTAAGTCAAGTATCTTATCGACCAACGTCATTGACGGGCGTAAACTATAATGAGGCCAATATGCACAATTAGGTAAAGGTAAATCATTAGTAACTATATGCGCTAAAAATTCTGAATCCAATCGAGTACCGCCATTCATTACCCAATGACTATATACTTCACTATAATTACGATTAAATAAAATTTGATGAATATTATCATTTTCATATTTATCTAAGAAATCTATAGATTTTTGAACATACGTATTCTTTTCAAAAAATAACCAATCATCTTCTAAATGTATCCAATATTTTGGTTTTAATTCAGCTAATTTATCAAAAATAATATTCATACTTTGTCTATGTCCTTTTTCTTCAGGTGTTTTCATATAGTATTCAAAAAATGGATACATTTTTTGCATATATTCTCGATCTTCGCTATCTGAATTATCATCAACACACAAAAAATAATCAATCTTATGAAAATCAAGCCACGTATTCATTAAAGAATTAATGGTTTGTTTAAATAATTCTAGTCGTTTACAACTAGTTATAGTTAATATTACAGAAATATTATCTTTTTTAGAACATATATTTTTTGGAACTTTATATACTATAAGATTTTTACGGTATTTTTGAAATAACATATCAACTGATTCGTATTCTAATTTATCAAATATATAACCTTCATTATGGAATTTTTTAATATATTCTAATAAATTATACAAAAATTGTATATCATCTGTTATATAATTTACAAAATATTTAAGATTACCTAATATACATTTAATATGTTTTATATCTACAACATCTGTATATTGTTTTTTACATATTATTTCATACATTTTAGCACATATATTATGATGGTTACTATGTTTACAGCATATACCTAATGTATAATATGGTAAATAAAAATCAGATAAACTTTTCTCTATATTCATTGTATCTAATTTATCAAATAAATGTTCAATACACTTATAATATACATATCCAAATTCATAAGGACCATATTTATAATAATGATGTATAAGTTTATAAAAACATTCAACTGGTTGTGTGTTATATCTACTTGATTCAACTAAATAACCTAATCCTTCTACTATACAATTTAATTTTTCATAATTATTATAAATTTCTAAACAAGCAGTATACTTTTCACTATTTACATTGCTATTTCCCAACACATATTTATAAAACTCAATCGCTTTTATATACTGTCCAGATTTACCGCAACTATAAGCGCAATAATAAGCATATCTAGTTGCAATTTCATCTTTATTTTTAACAGATTTATTATAAGCATCTTCTAAAATAATAGCATCTTTAATATACTTATTAGGATCTTTACTACGAATACCATTTGTTCCAGCTATAAAATAATATTCTCCTTTTATAGTAGTATGTGTAGGAATATCTGTGTCTAAACAAATAGGATATTCATATAATACACCTTCGTATACCCATGTTAAATTATTACATAATAAAATCAACTTGTTATAAGTATTTCCGTTATTTTCTCTGAAAACAAAATTATATGAATCTAAATATAAAGTATCAGGAAGTGAAAAATTACCGGCTATACAATCATCAGCATCCCACATAAAAATATAATCTGTTTTTGTATAAGCAGCTGATATTAAAGCTGTTCTATTATAACCAAAATCACGCCATGGAATATCAATTAATTCTCCTGGTATTTTTTTATTATTAAAAAAATTTTTTATTATAGATTTAGTATTATCTGTAGAACCAGTATCACTTATTACCCAATAATCAAATTTAATGTAAGTACAAATATTTTCTAATGTATTATATATATTTGATTCTTCGTCTTTTACAATCATACATAAACATACTGTAGGTGTACTATTATCTTTTTTAGCAAACTTTATACTAACATTATCATCTTCTACAATATTATACATTTTATCTAAATAGCGTAAGAAAAATTTAGAAGTAGCGGAATATATATTATAATTATTATATATATATTTTTCTTCAATTGTTAATAAATTATTATCTATATACCAGGGTAAATGTTTTGCTGTAAAATTACCAGCTATACGTATAGACATTTCTGAACATCCATATTTTTTATTATATAAAAAAAATTTTGTATCCATAGATGCTGTATAAAGTATATAATCTTTATTATCTATTTTATTTCTCCAAAACTGATTTTCATGATCGTATATATTCTGTTCAAATAAATAATCATTATATTGATACATTTTATCATAATCAGAAATATCTAATGCAAACCCAATTTTTTTACAATTGTATTTATCACTTAACTCTGATAATATTTCTATAAAATTATTAGGTAAATTTTTATTAAATTCCAAATCTGGATCTGTTAAAATATATTTATCGGGTAATTGCTTATATAAATCAGTATTTCGTGTTTCATCAATCCATGGTCCGTTATTAGCACGATCTAATACTGTAAATGTTGTTCTAATTTTATCTAAATATAATCTTGTATCACTTTCAGTGCTTGAATTATTTACTATTATAATATTATTTTTATAATTCTTATTAATACTTATTAATTGAGTTATAGTATTTTCAACATATTTATAATTATTATAACAAATGATTAATATCGGTATAGGTGTAGGTATAATTTTTTCTATAATTTTAGATTTATCCTCTTTAATTATACGATCAATAGTTGGAAAAAATGCTAATTCATTAAGAATACGCTGTTTCTCTTGTCGGATTATATCTATACGTTGTGACCACCAATCTTCGGCAATAGCCTTTTTTATAATATTGTATGATTTTTCGTAATCATTAATATCCAATTCTACGTAAGCTCTTGAATCTATATATTGGGATACATTTGGACAACCATAATAAAATACTAATGTTTCGCATAAAATCGGTTCCCATAACTTTTCGGTTATAAAATTACGTTCATAGTTATTCTCCATCATAATATAATATTTATATGGTACTAATCCTTTACTCTTATCAATATATGGGGTGAGTGGTCCCTTATAATTTTTAAATTCTTTATCATTATCGCTATTATAGATATCAACTTTTAAAAATGGATCATCTTTAGCTTCTAAATATTTTAATAAGTCTATTCTAGCAATATGGCCTTCATCAAAATATTTTGAACTGCAAATTGATGAAATAATTTTAGTCTTTTCTACTTGTAAATTCTGTAAATCATTAAGTGATAGCTCTAATTGCCAAAATGCATTATTATGATATTCTGTTTTACGACCACGAACTGCTAAAAATTTTTTAGGATCTGGTATAGCCCATTCTCCCCATGTTTTTACTCCCCATTTTCGATCATTATCATACACCCATGGTTCCATTTGAAAGATAATTGTTTTATCTGGAATAAAATACGCATTATTTGGAGCTGAGTTAATAATTACATAATAATCAATATTATCATCATCCCAAGTTATTTCTATATTTTTCCATTTAAAATCTATTTCACACATATTACACCATTCTTTACATAAATTTTCGGATGTTGTCCAATTACACATCATTTTAACACGAATAGTTTCCATTTTTTGATTAAATTATGTATCATTTTAAATGATATATAATTATAAATTTATACTAAATTCTTTAGAAAAATTAGTGATATTATCTTTAGGTTTTCCATATTGGTTTGATACTATACGCGTACCTTTTTCTGATATAAAATCGAAATTATGATGTGTATGACCACAAACCCATGTGTCTATATAATTACTATTTAATAAATAGTCTAATTTACTTGCATAAATTGAATATACTCTATATTTTTTATCAGATCCTTCTAATGTTCGAAAAGATGGACAATAATGTGTTATTACTATTAATTTCATTCTATATTTTTTTGTGTACTTAATCATTCGCTGTATATAATCAATATCTCTCAAAAAATTATTATAATAAGTTTGAGTATCAATATTGTATATTTTTACGAAATTTGGAATAGTTATTAATGGATAACTCCATAAAGTACAACCAGCTATACAAAGATCATCTATTATTAAACATGATCTATCTAATATATATAAATTTTGTATTTCATTCTTTAAATTATATAGTCTATAATTTAATATTTCCCCATTTAATGGTTCTACACCATCAATTATATAATACTCGTGATTTCCTGGTATATAAATTGTATATTTAAAATAACTGCATACTAATTTTAAAAATCCAGATAATTGATCGTATTTATACAAAGACCCAATGTCACCTGCTAATACTAATATATCAGCAACTGGAGTAATATAGTCTAAAGGATTTGGTATTTGGTCATTTTTATATTCAATATGTAAATCAGAAATAATTTGCATAGTTTTAAGAGACATTTTCTAAAAATAATTACATATCTATTAATAAATAATTCATTTTTATTTTATATTATATTTTACTATCTGCGTTACTAACTTTATCAACATCTGGAATATCATCTAAATCAATATTTGGACCTTTCATTCGTCTCTTTTTAGGTTGTGGTATTGTACTTGCAGATGAAGTGTTCATAGTATTTATCATACCAATTAAATTGGCACCAGTCTTCTTAAGAATCATTTTACTAATTATAAAGAATGTAGCATTCATAATAATTAGAAATAATAATCGAATTTCAACTGGCCATTTTGAACCAGTAGGAACATATGATTTTTCTCCTAATTCAATTAGTAAACGTTCATATGAACTCATCGATACAATTTGCTGTTGAGTAAAACCTTGCATATCAAATCCTAAAAAGTTTCCAAATAAAAATTCACACGCCATAAATCCGCCAATTAAATATGTTTTGTAATTATCAACCGATGAATCAAGAGATAATCGTCTAATTGTAGTTTCATATGATTTTTTTAGTGTATTATAGTCTGTATGAATACTAAAATCTGGAATAGTTGAATTGGGATAAGATTTTTTAAGTAGTTCAAACTTAAACATAATTTCACGTTTCTGATCTTCTTCTTCTTGATCAGATATTGGAATAATATTAATATCTCGTAACTCTTTTTTAGGAATATATCCTCCGTTTGCCGCTAATTCTGCAAGCGAAGGAGCTGTAACATGCGCATTATTATATTCTGGTACTTTATCAATATTTTTAATACGTTCTTTATCTCTTTCAAAATCTTTACTCTCTCTATCACGTTCTTTATCTAATTTTTCAGTACGATTACGTTTAGATTTAGAATCATCATCTGAATCATTTAATAATTCTTTTAATCTAACAGATAAATCATCTGATGATGCATTACTGTGTTTATCATTTTGATCATACTTGTCTTTTTTATATTTATCATAATCTTCATCTTTATCATAATCTTCATTTTTATCATCATCTTTATCATCATCTTTATCAGAATTATTATCACTTTCTTTATCATCGTAATTATCATTATACTTATCAGTGTATTTGTCTTTTTCTTTGTATTTGTCTTTGTCTTTTTCTTTGTACTTGTCGTTGTACTTGTCATTGTACTTGTCGTTGTACTTGTCATTGTACTTGTCGTTGTACTTATTTTCGTCATCTTTATCATATTTTTCTTTATATTTGTCTTTATATTTGTCTTTATATTTTTCATTATCTATAGCATCATCTTCAGCATATTTTTCTTTATATGTTTCAGTATCAGATTCGTTATCTTCATTATTAAATAAATTATTTAAACGTTCTTTTAATGTTTTCTTACTAAATTTATCACTATATTTTTTACTACTTTTACTACTTTTTTCACTTTTATCTGAAAATTTATCATTGTCTTTTATATCATCAATAAAATTTAAATTAGAAGTTGGACTATTTTTAACCTTTGAAATGACTGGAGGACAATATTCTTTATTTATTAAATCTTGTTTAATTTTTGCCTTATTTTCTACTAATTCTAGATATAATCGAGGCATTTTAGGAAAAACTTGATGAATTTCTGAATTAATTTGATCATCTGGCAGTGGTACTTTAACAATTTTAATAGGTTTTTTCTTTAGCATCCTTTTAGGTAAAATACTGAAGTCTTTAAACTAGTATAATTTATTTTGTAGATAAAGATTCTATAATACCACATACTGTACAGTATTTATTATTCTTATCTTCTGGATTATATAATGTATCATATTCAAAATTATGAACACAATTATTACGTAATTTATTTTGAAGTTCTATATATAACTTTTCATATAATTTAAATTGATTATAATGATACCATTTCATATCACACGCTTCTTTAACTTTAGAGTATAAATCCATTTATTCAAACTAAAAAACAAATATTTACGTACTTAAGATCAATTTTATATTTTGTATATAATATAAAATTGATTTTTATATATGATTTAAAAAAGAAAAAGTAATATTAAAAACATCACTTTAATAATGTCAAATATGACCGAAAATATGTCGTCTGAATATGAATTTTCACGTGAAAAAATTGAAAAATTAAACAATGTAAAAATGGTTGATAAAGATGAAGAAACTGGTTTAGAATTATTTTGCTATACAAAATGCGAAGCATCTGATAGCTATTTAACTAAACAATGTAGAGGAGTTGTATTTAATGGAAATGATATTGTTATGAAAGCATTTCCTTATACATTAGAATATACTACTGATAATACTACTATAATTGAAAAAACCATTGATAATATGTTTAATGATTGTTTAATATATGATTCGCATGAAGGAGCACTTGTTCGTTTATTTTATTTTTCAAATAAATGGTTTATAAGTACTCATCGTAAATTAAATGCTTTTCGTAGCAAATGGGCTTCCAAAGAATCATTTGGTACTCTATTTAAACAAGCACTTGTTTCAGAAGTCGAAAATAACGAGAAATTACGCACTGCCTTACCTAGCGGTGATGAAAATATTCTTGAAAGATTCTATTCAATATTAGATCCCACTAAACAATATATGTTTTTAATTCTTAATTCACCAGAAAATAGAATTGTATGTATTCCACCATCTAGACCTACTTTGTATCATGTAGGTACTTTCATTAACGATAAAATAACAATGACTGAAGATATATATATTCCATACTCCAAAAAACATAATTTTAAATCTTTAGAAGAAATGTATAATTATGTTGATACAATGGATTACCATTATTCTCAAGGTGTTATATTATTTTTACCGAATAACACACAATTTAAAGTATTAAATAAAAATTATTATGAATTATTTAATGCCCGCGGAAATGAACCAAGTATTAAATATCGTTATTTACAAGTAAGAATGGACAGTAAATATAACAATATGTTATATTATTTATATCCAAATATGATTAACGTTTTTGAAGAATACGAAAATCATATTTACAATATTGCTAAAAATATTTATAAAGCATATGTCGAGAGATATATTAAAAAAGAGTATGTATCGGTATCTCAAGAACAATTTAATGTAATTAAAGAATGTCATAACTGGCATTGTGAAAATAGAAAAGAAAACCGTATTACATTAGAAAAAATTATTTCTGTTTTAAATACTCAACTACCAGTTCGTATCAATCATATGATACGACAACATATTAGTCAGAAAAAAACTGAAATGACAACTGAGTCAACTGAAATAACAACTAACACTGAATCAGTTGAAATGTCAACCGAAATGACAAATTAATAATTACAGTTACTTTTAAAATTGATTTTTTTATATTTTTAAATATAAAAAATAAATGTCAGTTAACATCTTAGTAATAGGAGATAATCATATTAAATGTTCAAATATATTAGAATTTGATACTTTTGTTGAACGAATTCAAATAATAGCACGTGAAAGGAATCCAGATTTAATAGTTCTGCTTGGTGATATTTTAGATACACATGAAAAATTAAACACAATAGAACTTAATAAAGCTTGTGATTTCATTGATAAAATGCGAAAAATAGCAAAAACTATAGTATTAGTTGGTAATCATGATATGGTTAATTGTTCCCAATTTCTTACAACTAATCATTGGATGAATGCTTTAAAAGAATGGAAAAATGTGTTGATTGTTGATACTGTAATTACCCATACTGTAAATACTCAAACTTTTATTTTTGTACCATTTGTTCCTAATGGTCGTTTTATAGAAGCTTTAAATACTGTTAATTATGACTGGGTAAATACAGTATCATGTATATTTGCACATCAAGAATTCTACGGTTGTAAAATGGGAGCTATAAATTCAATTGATGGAGATAAATGGCCTCTTGATTATCCACATATTATTTCCGGGCATATTCACTCAAGACAATTTCCTCAAGATAATATTTATTACACCGGTTCATCAATGCAACAAGCATTTGGAGAAAGTGATAAAAATATTATAGCATATGTAAAATTCAACGACAAAAAATACGAACGTGAAGAAATTGATTTATTATTACCCCGAAAAAAAATCGTATATGTTGATATGGAAGGTATTGATAAATATATTTTACCTGAATCAGAAGATAAAATCAAAGTAAGCGTGTCAGGCGATTATGAAGATTTTAAAGCCTTAAAAAAAACTAGTAAATATAAAGATTTAGTTAAAAAAGGAGTTAAAGTAGTTTTTAAACCTAAAAAAAAAGATATTGAAAATAATACTAAACAGATATCAGAAAATATAAAAATTTCAAGTATTGATAACACAGATTTTAAAACAATATTAACAAACATAATTTATGAACAAAAAAATATAAATTTACTTAAAGCATTCGAGTTTGTGGTAAATAACAAAAATATCTCTTCAGAAGATATGATATTAATATAAAATTTTGTTTTCTATATTACATAATTAAAAATAATTATTTTAATTATGTATTAATATAAATATGAAGTCTAATTACCAACAAAATATTACTCTAATAGAAAATTTACCTGAAGTAGATGATCTAGAAGGATCCTCTAAAAATTATCATCCAGATAATCATCATGGTAAATATCCAGGTTTAGATATGATACCAAAAAATGATGCTTTAAAATATCAAAAATTTTTAAGAGGTGGACATGTAGCACCAATAGAAGCAGGTATGAACAGTCATAAACAACATGGTCATAATTATGACCATCACGATCATTATATTCAACAACCACAACCTCAATATTATGCACCTTCTTGTTTGGAAACTCACGATCATATAATGAACTGTCCTATATGTGCAAAATTATATAATAATGATAAGACAATTTATATTATCGTTATTATAATTTTATCTATTATTTGTATTATGCTTATGAAAAGAATTTTAGATATATAATTTATATGTTAAAAGAATAAATTATGGTAAATAAATCGATATGGATGCAGAATTAATATCTGAACCAAATCATCAAATAATAAATGAAATATCTGACTCTAAATCGGAAAATATTATAAAAGAAAATATTTCAATGTCATACGATACTCTGGTGATTTCCGGTGGTGCAGTTAAAGGTATATTAGCATTAGGTGCTCTGCAATACACACAAGATAATTTTTTATTAACTAATATAACTAATTATGTAGGTACCTCTATTGGATCTGTAATATGTTATATGTTAGTTATTGGATATACTGCTATTGAGATAATTGTTTATATTTGTACTCATAATTTATTAGAAAAAATGCAAAATTTTAATATTGTTGCTATGCTAAACGGAGGAGGTTCTTGTTCATTTTCAGATGTTCAAGAACAATTAGAAAAAATGACTATTGAAAAAATAGGTTATTTACCTACATTACAAGACTTAAAGACAAAATTTAATAAAACGTTAATTTGTATTACTTATAATCTTACTGATAATACCAGTGAAAAATTGTCATATGATAATTTTCCTAATTTACCTTGTATTACTGCTATCCGAATGTCTTGTAATCTACCTCTAATTTTTGAAAATTATAAATATGGCACTAAGTATTATATCGACGGAGGTATAGCTAATCATTTTCCAATTAATATAGGGGATGAAATAGGAAATAAAGTATTAGGTATTCTATTAACATCTGATGTAAGTAGTGATATAGATACAAATATATTAGAATTTATCTATAAATTAATGAATATACCTATTTTTCAAGATATTCGAAATAAAATAGATAATTGTTCGTCTAAATGTGATATTATAACATTATCTTATTATAAACCCATAAAATTTTTTAATTTTAATGTAGATTCAAAAGAAAAATTAGAAATGTTTAGTTTTGGATATCAAAAAATGAAAGAATATATTGAACGGTAATTTGTAAGATTATAATTATTTATTATTTTATGTAAAAAATAATAAATATATTTATTATATATCAATCGCTTCTTCAAAACTTATATATTCTCTATTATGTGGATCTTGACGATGTCCTCCGTTTGGACCATTTCCGTATCTAGGAAATCTAAAAATTTTGGTAATATTACCAAAATTTTTAAATGTTAAATTTTGGTCTTTTAGTATACTATTATTAACAAAAAAACAATTAACACCATTTTTATCACAATAAACTAAAGAATAATTATATTTTGTAGCTAATTTATTTAAAGATAATAATGATGCTCCAAAATAATTTGAGCCATCCCATCCATCATTTTTATTATATAGTACTACTTTATCCATATCTGGTAAATGAGTAGCATTATATTCACATATAAGTATATCACAGCTATAATTTTTTAAAATCTCTTTTAAACAATAAAAGTCGTTAAAATCTATATCAACTGATAAAATATTAATTTTTGAAGGTACATTATATTTACTAAATAATTCTACTATATTTTCTTTGGTTATAAATTCTCTTTTTAAATTAATAAACTCATTTTCATTACTTCCATCCATTTGTAAACCTGACCAGTTGTATTGTTCTCTTAGTATTCTAGTATTACATTCATAGCCATTTTCAACTCCGAATTCAACATAATATTTATTATATTTATTATTTCCATAAATTAAGTCAATTAATTTTGTAATAATACCATCTTCTCCATTTTGAGAAAATAATTTAAATTCAAATACTTCTAAATCTATTTCTAATTCCATTTATAAGTATAACTATTCTTTTTAAGTAGAATTTATTTTCTCATAATATTCTACTGCATCTGGGTGTGCTTTAATACGATCAAAATCTAATCCAATAATACTTAATCCTTCTAAATTTTTAACTCGTGATAATGCTACATAACTCTGTCCATATTCAAAAACATCTCGTAAATCTACCTCGACATAATCTAAACTACATCCCTGACTTTTATTAATCGATATCGCATACGCGGGTTTTAAGGGTATTTGAATAATCTGCATATTTTTTACATCATTCTCTTCAATTTCCCATGTATGATAATCAATTAATCGTTCTTCTCCAGTTAAAAATTTTACAACTGGAAGATCATCAATAAATCCAGATACAATACCTCGACTTCCATTTGCTAATTTTGCATTTAAATCAAGATTACATAATAACATTACTTGTACCCCCTCGCATAATTGTAATACTTGTGGAGCTATACAATACTTATTATATTTCTCTAATATTTCATCGCGATTTTTCTTATTATATATAGTTATTTCTGCTTCATACTCATAAAATTGCGGATTATTTTTAGCTAATTTTTGGATCTCCTGATTATTAACTTGATCAACTAGATGATTTAACGAAAATAATTTAGTAGGTTTTACACCTAAATTATTTTCGAGTTTTACACCTATACGACTATTCAATAAGTCCATAACTTCTGCGTCTAAATTTCCAATTCGAATAGAATTTAGACATTTTTGAAACTGAATATCTGTTTGCCGAATAATTTCATTTAGATACACTACATGTTTAATACAACTATCCCATGATTTAGCTCTAAAACAAAATTCATCTGAATTAGGACACGGTAATTGACAAAAATCTCCTGATAATATTAACTGTATACCTCCAAATGGAAATCTATTATGTCGAACTATTCTCGCTATATTTTCAATTTTATCAAATAATTCCGGAGATAACATAGAAATTTCATCTATAACTAATACATCTATTTCACACCATCTTTTTCTCAAATAAGAACGCTTAAAAATTAAAGATGATATGGCATCTATACTACCTTTTCCAAGTCCTATACCCAAATACGAATGTAAAGTACTTCCGCCTATTAATAACGCCGATGTTCCAGTAGTAGAAGTTATGGCGATTTTTTTAATTTCACTATATAAATTTGTAAATAATTTAATAGCTTCTGACTTTCCCGATCCGCCTGGACCTGTTATAAATACATTTTTTCCTGCTACCATTAAATCAAATGCTTCATCTTGTTTAGGTCTTAATTTTATGTTTGATATCATTTTATAATTTTTTAATTTGTCTTTATTGTATAAAATCAATTTTATAAAAATATTCTAAATATTTTAAAGAGTGTAATTAAATCGATGGATTACGAAGCTTCTTACAGGCTCTTATTTCGACGGTGGGAATTCCCACCGTCGAAATATTAAGCACATTTCAGGTACAAATGATAATAATTGTGTTTATGGCTTGTTTTTAACTAATAATTAACGAATAAAATAATAGTTTAAAAATTGTTTTATATTTTTTTATCAAAAATTGTAAACATATATAAACAGTGTAATTAAATTGATAGATTATGAAGCTTGTTACAGGCTTTTATTTCGATGGTGGGAATTCACACCGTCGAATTATTAACTACATTCCAGGTAAAAATGTTAATAATTGTGTTTATGGTTTGTTTTTAGGTAATTACGACAAAGAGTATATTAATTACACATCAAAAAACAGCTAAATATTGTAAAATCAAAAGAGGACTTATAAAAGAAGAAAATTGTATAATTATAGAAGATTACAATTGTGAATATTGTGAGAAAATATTATCAACAAAAAATACTCTAATTCGACATTTAGAGTCTTGTAGTGTTAAATTAGAAAAAGAAAGAAAAGAAAAAAAGAAAGAAGATGAATTAGAAAATATTAGTAATGAACTTGTTATTGTTAGACAAAAATTACAATATGAAAAAAATTACGGAATACAACTAGAAAATAAAAATAAACAACTTGAAGAACAAAAAATTATGTATGAACAGCAAATATCTGAATTAAAAATACAAATTAGAGAAAAAGATGATTTAATAGCATCTATTGCAGTTCAACCAAAAACTATTAATAACAATCATGAATTTGTAATAGAATTAAATGAAAGAGCTGAAGATAAAGAAAATTTAACTGAATATAACAACGAAGAAGAATACCAATTATCACCGCTTGTAGTTGGTAATGGTATTACAATTCAGAATCGCGAAGATGGATATATTGATGTTACCAATCTGTGTAAAGCAGGTGGTACCGAATTTAAAGATTTGAATCGCCTTGATCGAACGCAAACCTTTTTACAGGCTCTAAAGTCGACGACGGGAATTCCCGTAGTCGAATTAATCCAGTACGTTTCAGGAGGAAATGGCGAACGTCATACTTGGGTACATCCACAAGTGGCAATTAATATAGCACAATGGATATCTCCAGAATTTGATGTAAAAGTATCTGGATGGATCTATGAAGTTATGCTAACTGGTAAAGTAGATATTAAAAATACAAAGAGTTATCAAGAATTACGAGCTGCAAATAAGGATAAAGATCTTAAAATAAAATATTTAACCAAAAAATATGTTAAACAACAACCTAGATTACATTATGATGTTCCAAATGTAATCTATATATTAACCACGCCAACCCATAAACTGGAAGGTAGATATATATTAGGAAAAGCAGAGAATCTTACAAATAGATTATCAGTGTATAATAAAAGAGTTGAACACGAAGTCGTATATTATCAAGGATGCAGAGATGAGACATGTATGAAATTAGCAGAACAAATTATTTTTTATAACTTAGAAAAATACAGAGAACAAGCAAATAGAGAACGATTTATATTACCAAAAAATCAAAATATAAATTTATTTATAGAAGAGATTAAGAATACAATTCGGATTTTAAATAAATAATAATTATTTTAAAACTTAAAATTTTAAAAATAAAGTTTTAAAAATATAAAATACAAACTTTAAGTTTTAAAAAATATTTTTTTTAAAAAATAAAATATAAAAAAATTTTTCCACACACATGGCATTGTGTGGAAAATCGATTAGCCGAAAAAAGATTTATTTTTTCAAAAATAAACTGAAACGAAGATGTAAAACGAATAATATAAATTTAAATATATAAATAGCATTAAATATAATTTTAGAATTCACAGTTAAATACAGTTTATTTTTTAACATTTGGATTTTGATTAATTTAAATTAGCAAGATTTTGTAAAATTCTGCTAATTTAAATTAATTTTATATAAATGAACTATGAACAGCTTAAAAACTTAATAATTTTTTACATACTTATGTCCACAGTTAGAATTTCTTAGTAAAAATATTTTTCTGAAATGTAAATATTTTAATTCTAAAAATACAAACTTTATGTTTTTAAAAAACTTTTTATGAAAAATAAAATATAAAAAAATTTTTCCACACACATGGCATTGTGTGGAAAAATGATCACCCGAAAAAAGATTTATTTTTTCAAAAATAAACTGAAACGAAGATGTAAAACGAATAATGTAAACTACCGGCTGAAAAACAAGATATAATTCAATTATTGTTTTAATGAATTGTATTCAGGTTATTTTTAACATTTTAAAATATGTCTTAAAATTTTTTATAAAAATTTATGTAATTTTTTATAAAAAATTTTAAGACATATTTATTCAATTGTTTGCAGTTGTTATTAGGTTAAAAACTTAATAATTTTTACAGGCTTATGTTCACTATCGAAATTTTTATATGAAAAAATCTTCAAAAAATAAATTTTTAGATTTAAATTATTTAGAATTAGCAGAATTTTGTAAATTATTGCTAATTCTAAATAATAAATATTCTTAAAACTTTAAAAAAATATTTTTATGAAAAAATAAAATATAAAAATATTTTTCCACACACATGGCATTGTGTGGAAAATCGATTGACTGAAAAAAGATTTATTTTTTTGAAAATAAACTGAAAACGACCATGTAAAACGAATAATTAAGTTTTAAACTGTATTTTTAATAAAAAATATTGATTAAAATTTAATGTATATTATGCTTAATTATTGTGTATTACAAATATATAATATTATTTTATTAATTTTTATATAAAAATTAATAAAATAATATTATATGATTTAAAGAAATATTTCTAATATATAAAATGAATTGTGAATACTGTAAAAAAAATTTTAAGACAAAATCTATATTAAATACACACCAAAAAACAGCTAAATATTGTCTTATTAAAAGAGGAATAATTGAAGAAAATAATTCAATAATAATAGAAGATTACCAATGTGAATATTGTAATAAAAGTTTGACTACTAAATATACATTAAATGCTCATATCGAGACATGTTCTGTAAAATTAAAAATGGAGAATAAAACTAAAAAGAATAAAACAGATAAATGTCTTGAAGAACAAAAAGTTATATATGAAATACAATTAGAAAATAAAAATAAACAACTCGAAGAACAAAAAATTAATTATGAAATGCAATTGGAAAATAAAAATAAACAAATACAAGAACAAAGAATTCAAATTAAAGAACTTCAAGATACTATAGCATCTATTGCATCTCAACCCAAAAATATAACAACTCATAATAATAATCGTACTAATACAACAACTAATAATCGTCTTAACATTATAAATAATCTAGTTCCGATAACCGATGATGAATTCAAAAAATTACCAGATATGTTAAAACGAGAATATGTGGAAAGTGGTCTAGATGGATATATCAAGTTAGCTACAGAGTTTTATAAAGATAAAGCTGTATGTACCGATGTATCTCGAAAAATAGTAACCCATAAAGACGAAAATGGAAAAGTTGTTACCGATCCAAACATGACTAAATTAAATAGTAGATTTTTCAAAGCTATACTTAATAAAAATCGAGAATTAACATATATATTGGTTGATGAAGTGGAGAAAAAGGTAAATGATCGAGAGATGAATATTGATGATCTGATTAATTTTTCTTGTAAATATTCGAATCAGAGAGTTAATGTTATTAAATTAGCGAACGGTGAAGAAACTGGAGAAGTGAATGATACAGAAGGTGAATATATGGAGTTTAAAAATACCTACACAAATCGGGTTTGTGATAGTATATCGATAAAAAAATAATTTTATATTTTCGAATAAATATAAAATTTTTACATATGATATAATTTATAAGCTTCTTCATAACTCATACTGGGTTTACGATTTATCCGATTTACCTCATTGTGAAAATCTACAAAAAAATCAAAAAGTTTAATACGTTCACTACATATATCTTCTAATCTATCGTAATGTTTTTCTATAAATAAATTTGCATGATTTAAACATTTTTCACATGATAGAATATATGGTATTCCTAATATAAATTCTTTCATTTTATTTATATAAACTATACTAGCTTTTATAGGATATTTAGCCGCACCGTTATGTAAAGAATACCAAAATTTTGGTCCCCATACATCAGGAGGTGAATATAGCATGTATAATTTATAAGCATTTTCATAACTCATAATATGTTTACCATTAATAACGTTAATTTCATTATGAAAATCAACAAAAAAATTAAAAAGTTTAATACGTCCACTACAGATATCGTCTAATCTATCATAATGTTTTTTAATAAACATAATTGCATGTTTTGTGCATTTTTCACATGGTAAAATATACGGTAAACCTATTATAAAGCCTTTTATTTTATTTATGTATAAATTACTTGCAATTAATGGAAATTTAGCTGCGCCATTATGTAAAGAATACCAAAATTTCGGACCCCATATACTTAACGAATCGATTGAACGATCTATAGATGTATTAGTAATAACATCTGGTTCTGATATATTATACAATTCACTTATTAATTTATAATTGTTTTTTAAGGGGAACATTGTTTTTATTATAAAATAGTAATTTTTTTAAATATTTTAATTTTATATATTATTTAAGATAAATACCGATACCACCGTATTGACCAATGTCCCAAGGCATATCACCAACTGACATTAATACTTTAAATCCAGAATCATATATATGTTTTCTACGTGAATTTTTATATTCGTATAGATTTAACATATTTTCTGGTCTAAAAAATATTTCATGATAATCAGTGATATTACAAGTATGTAATTGATATAGTGTATAATTTATATTGTTTACTTCATCAAGTCTAGCTGTAATTATAATTGGTATTAAACCTAAAGTTTTAGCATAATTGTACAATTGTATAACTGGTATTATACATTGTCCGTATTTATCTATTAATGTATTATCAATGTCAAATATAATTGCATTATTAGGTTCAATAGTAAGTGAACTTAATAAATACATAGCACTTTTACAAATATTATAATAGTTTAACATTTTTATTATAATATTTATTAAATTTTAAATCAAAAATTTTCAATCATCTTCTTCAAATACTATAATATCGTTTATAAAAGATTTTTTAATGTTTTCTAAATCTATATATATATTATTATCAAATAAGAACTGTGTTAATACTGAGAAATCTGGTCTAATGCAATAAGGAATTTTTACAATATCTGAACGCGTATATTCTTTAAATAATTCACGTCCTCTAATATGATTAAGAGATGATACATCGATGTGTTCTTTTTCAGCAATTTCTTCAATAGTGCGATGTTTTTGTATATATTTAAAAGATTTTTCAGGACCTACTTTGTAAATATTCTTATTATAATCTGTACCACACATAATGCAAAAATCTAAAAATGAATCAGCTGATATTTGTAATGAATTAAGCATATTATTATAATTAATTCGTACACATGTTTCGTTAGTCATATCAATTTTTGATAAGAAAATTGGCGCACCATATGCTAATACATCTGTATCTTCAGATAATACAGCATCGACTAGTCCTCGCTTGCATAAATCAGAACACATAGTTTCAGCTTCTAATGGTGCATGATACCAAGGTACTCCTAAAACAGTAAATAATTTTTTAGTTATCTCAAAATCTTCAGATGAGATATCTAACACGTAAGATCGTAATTTTTCGATTTTTTTTTGAATTATATCAATATCAACCTCAACCTCATTATTATTATTTTGAAGTAACCTTACAGGTGTACTTTTATTTTTTTTATATAATTCGATTAATGAATCGGTAATTATTCCAGTTTTAAAATAATTATCTAAATCAGTTTCTAATTCTATTACTTTTTTTTCTATTTTTTCACGCGCTGCAGCACGTTCTTCTCGCTCAGCTGCTTTTTCTAACGGCGCACCGCTATCGTAAATAAATACACAATGTATTTCATTTTTACGCAAACAACTTATTAAATTTATAAAAGCCGAAAGCCATCGTTGTCCATAAGATGCTTTAAATTTACAAAGATATAGAGAGATATCTATTGCTATCTTCTTAAATGCATATTCAGATAAATGAATAGTCTGATACACATTTGGTGAATTATTCCTTAAAAATTTATTTAGATTATGTATACCCATATTATAATTATATATAATTTTAATATTTTTTATTCATTTTTATTTTTAATATTTAATCTTATATACAATAAATGCATTTAAATGAGTTACAAAATCTCAGTATTACAAAATTAAAAGAATTAGCTATATTAAATGATATAGATAGACAAAATATTCAATCGTATAAAAATAATTCAAAGGAACAACTAGCTAAACTAATATATAAAAAAATTAAACGTATAAAAAAAGCAATAAGTAGTATTGTAAAAAATAAAGATATAAATTTTGAAACATTTACTATAAAAGATACACGAAGTTTATTAAAAGAACGTTATGATATTGATTTATCGGATGTACAATATGCTAAAACTATTATACAAAATACTTTAGATGAAATTAATAATGTTTCATCTTTTTGTACAAAAGAACAATTTGAAACCTTAATCTATAAGAAAATTAAACGAGTTAAAAATATAATGTATAGTATTGTAAAAGACATAAAAACATGTGATATAAATACAGATATTAATATTTCTGAAATAAAACATGCTAAAAAAATTATAAAACAAATATTACGCGATACTCGTTCCTTAGTAAAAGTATCAACTAAAGTATCGCGTAAGGTATCGCGTAAAGTATCGCGTAAGGTATCACGTAAAGTATTGCGCAAAAGATCACGTAAAGCATCCCGTAAGGTATCTCGTAAAGCATCGCGTAAAACATCACGTAAAGTATCTCGTAAAACATCTCGTAAGGTATCACGTAAAGTATCTCGTAAAGCATCACGTAAAGCATCACGTAAAATATCTCGTAAAGCATCACGTAAAGCATCACGTAAATCACGTAAATTAAAATAATATTTTTATAAAATTATAATTTATAATTTATATTTTTATAATATAAAATGGTTAAAGTAACAGATAAAAAATCTTTAGAAAAATTAAAATCGTCGCGTAAATCATCGCGTAAATTGTCGCGTAAATCATCCCGTAAATCGTCACGTAAATCATCCCGTAAATCGTCGCGTAAATCATCCCGAACATCATCGCGTAAGTCATCGCGTAAATTGTCGCGTAAGTCATCGCGTAAGTCGTCGGGTAAGTCATCTCGTAAGTCATCGCGTAAGTCATCGCGTAAATCATCGCGTAAGTCATCGGGTAAGTCATCGGGTAAGTCATCGCGTAAATCATCACGAACATCCTCAAGTAAATCATCGCGTAAATCATCACGAACATCCTCAAGTAAGTCATCGCGTAAGTCATCGCAAAGATCTACAAAGGCATCGAGTAGATCTTCTCGTAAATCTCGCAAAACATCAATTGATGAAACTCCTGGTCTTTATGTTAAAAGTGGATTAGAATGTAATATGGAAGAAAAAAAATGTAAATCAAATAAATATTATAAAGCAGATATTGAAAAATTAGCAATAAAATGTGGTATTACTACTATTGGTAAAACACGTGCTCAATTATGCGAAGAAATTGCAAGAAGTAGTAATATTCCTAAAAAAATAAATATTCAAGAGGAAATAAATATTGATAAAATGACGGTACCTGAGCTTAAATCTTTACTAAATGATAAAATAAAAGAGAATGTTATTTCAAAAGAAGATTTACCAAAACCAGTTAATAAATTATTGAAAAAAGAACTTATAGAAGTTCTAAAACGAATAGAACAAAAAGAACCAGATATTGTACATATTGATCAACCAGAAATACTCGAGAATATATTAAAAAAGGTACAAAAATGTTCACTTGAAAATAATAACTGTGATGAAGGTTATGTATGCAATTTAGATGATAATAAATGTGTAGCAGAAAGCGAAATAGAAAATTTAGAAAGTATTATTATAAATGATAAAAAAGTAATAGGTAGTAAGGTTACTATAGATATTCTTAAAGAAAAATTAAATGTACAAAAATGTTCAGTTGAAAATAATAATTGCGAAGAAGGTTATGTGTGTAATTTAAATGATAATAAATGCGTTCCCGATACTGAAACCGATTTAGAAACTCTTATTATAAATGGTAAAAAAGTAATAGGTAACAAGATGCTCATTAATACTCTTAAAGAAAAATTAGAAAAAGAAAAAATTAATAGAATTGCAGAAGGGGTTGATGCAGAAGAATTTAAAAAGGCTGAAGAAGAAGTTATTGAATGTATAAAAAATGAAGATCAACAATTAGAAAATTTAGAGGATATTTTAGAAGAAATACAAGAACATCAACCTGAAGAAATTTTAACAGGAGAATTTGCAAAACATCAACTTGATATCATGCGATGTATTGGATTAGTTTAGTAATAATTTACTTAATTATAATATTATTTATATTATAATTACTCTATACACAAATATAAATTATTTTTTATTAAGTAAATAAATAGTAAAATTTCTTACATTTTCTATATTTAAAAATTCACACAAAGAATACCCTTTATCTTTAACATGTGTTAATATATTTGTGCGAATTGCATTTGCAGTATCATCAATTTTGTTTAAGGTATTATCATAGTCTTTTTCATTTTCTATATCTATACTATCTGATTCTTCGTTTTCACTATAAGAATAATTTTCATTATTATAATAAGAAGTACGCGATTCATCTACATATAGATCTAAATGTTTAGACATATTTTTATCTTATATATTGTGTATATATCTTTAAATATATTTAGGAACATTTTTAGAAGAACAATGATACATAAGTTTAACAAAATTTCTAAATATATGCTCTGAATCCCAATTTACATTATTTTCAGGATAATTTTTATTAAATGTATCCCTAGTAATAGAATACATTTGTAATAATTCATATTCATAATATATTTCCCAGTCATCAATATTTTTTATGTTATTTGTAGTTACTATTATATTTCCATATTCATATTCTGGGATTTGTGATGATAAATTTTTTTTAATCATATTTATTTTAATTTTATTATCTTTTAAATCTTTATTCCAACTCTTTCAGTTCATTTTCAATTTCTGCATCTAAATCTTCATTAGAATCATTATCAGATGTATTAAATTCTGTAAGTTCTTCTATATTCATGGTCATAGTATTAGGTTTTTCATCATTAAACATTAATAAATTCATTTTAAGAGGAGTTGATGGTATCGTTTGTTGTGGTTTTTGTATAGTTTGTTGTTTTACAGCTTGTTGTACTGGTACTGTTTTTTGCTTAATAGATAAATTAAAATTAGAGACAAGTGTTTGAATTATTTGCTCATGTTTTTGTAAAATAAGATTTTGTTGTTCAATTAGACTTTTTAACTCATCTATTTGCTTTACCATTTTATTATGTTTTTGGTTAAAATAGAAAGTCAATCCACCAATTACTATAATTTCTGTTGCTATATGAATAATTTGTTTATTTTCAAAAAGTTTTGCCATTTATTGTTTTAAGTGTTTATTTTTAAGTAGGTATTCTATTATTTTTATCAGAATACTTACTTAAAAAATAGATTTTATTTATAAAATGGATACTTTTAATACAAAATACGGTTTAATTTCATTACTACAAAATGAATTATATATAAGAAATGAATTTATATATAGAGGATATTGGGATGAAGATACTCTAATTAAACTTAAACAATATGTGGACCCAAATCGTAATATTTTAGAAATTGGTGGGCATTGTGGTACATCTACTATCGTATATGCATCATACTTAAATAATGATAAAAAAGTATATGTATATGAACCACAGCAAAATATGTATAATGTACTGATGCATAATATTAGTCAAAATAATTTACAAGATAAAATTATTCCTTATAATTCAGCAGTATTTTGTTATAATGGAACAGGAAATATGAATAATATTGATGTAGATGGTGATCGTGGTGAAGTAGAGAAACGATACACAGTTGAGAATACATTACCTTGTAATTTTGGTGGAATTTCTTTAGGAAAAGTAGGTGAAAATGTTAATTTTACAACAGTTGATAATATGAATTTAGAAAATATTGGATTTATTCACTGTGATGCTCAAGGATCCGAAAACTATATTTTCTCAAAAGCTATTGATACAATTACTAAAAATAGACCAGTTATTTATTACGAAGATAATAGAACACATTCAAAATATTTATGCGATATTGTAGATGATGCATATCCGCAATATAAAGACATTAGTTTATTTGATGTTAAACAATACTGCATGGAGAAATTAAATTATAAAACATTTATTGATAAATTTAATGGTAGTATTGATACTTTATTGATACCATAATTTAAAATTTAAATATAATAAAATATTTATTATATTTAAATGTCATCTTTACTTTTAGAAGCTCTAAGTGTTGGAATATTAACTGCAATTATTGGTTTTATTATAAATATAATTTTAGTAGATAAAAATTACAGTTATAATTATTGGTATAAAGTCTTAATTGCATATTTTATAACTGGTATGATTATACACTTATTACTTGAATATACTGGTGGTAATAAATGGTATTGCAAATACGGCAATGCTTGTAGTAAATAAATATTCATTTCTATATATTAATTTTTACCCAATCATTTGGGAATAAATCGTTTAGTATGTTATGAGATAATCTTGGTCCAAACCATATATTAGGATAACAAACTATTTTAGTAGAATTTGTATTAAAATATGCACTCCACCAACTAAATGTACTATTAGCAATTATATTATGTTTACAACAACTCATCATTAACATTTGTTCCCAATCTGTAACTAATTCACCGCCTTTTATAAATACACACTTTGGAAATTCTGTTTTTAGACGATCTATGTGAACAGACACATCAGAAAAGTCTTCTTTTTCGCAAAAATAAAGAATATATAAAGCATCATTTTTTTCACATTTAATTACATATTGAATACTATTTTTATAATATTCGTATGGTAATATCGGATGATAATCTGGGTATTTTTTATAATCACCTAGACGAAAATGAAGACTTATCATTTCTTTGCAATTATAAGTGTTTAAAATTTGTCCTTTACACCCTTCTATATTTATAAGATCGCATATATTTGGATAATAATCGTTAAAATATTTATACGATTGAAAATAACCATCTAATAATATATTATCTTTTTCTCTTACCATAGGTAATTCATTATAATGAAAACTATGTTCTTCTATTCTCGGAAAATATACTGGTGTAGTAAAAGTAAATTTTTTTAACGAAAATAAAAAATTATCCCAATATGTATATCTAGTTGTATTATTAGGTAATATTTTTTTATATTCAAATCCAAAATCATTTTTCATACGTAAAGCGTATGCAATAGTTGTAAAAATTTGAAATAATTGGTTTCCTAATCCACCTGCTAAATTACATGTAATCATATTATTTCAAAATAAGTATATTTTTAAATAAGAATTACATATTATATTATTTTTTTTGGGTGTGCATAAACTCTACAAATTTATTCATGTATTGTTCAGCGCATTTTCGACTATATTCTTTTTCTTCTAATAATTGTATTTTACAATCTTCTAAAACTGTTTTTACTCTTTCTATTTCAAACTGTTTTTTATCTATATTTTTTTCATATTCATACGTTTGTTTTGTAATTTTTCTTTCACTTGCTTCAATCATATATTCTAGTTCTCTAATTCGATTTTTTAGTGTTTCAAGTTCTTCTTCAGAATGAGGTAATTTATGTTCATTTTGACTTTTTTCTAACAATTGATCATTTTTTTGTTGTAATTCTTTATTTTTAGCTTTTAATTCTTGTATTTTTGCAATTAATTTTTTATTATATTGTTGGCAATTATTTGCAGTGTCATATAATTCTTCAGATAATTTTTTTATATTATAATATTTTTCTTTATAATCACTCATTTTATTAAAAAATTACTTATTTAAACAAACAATTTTTTTATCTAAAAATGTCCTCACCTGGTAAAAAACCATCACATGTTATGTTTGGAGACTATTGTGTGTTAATGGAGACAAATGCTGAAGAATGTGAAAGTTGGTATTACTTTATTCGCCGCGAAGGAAACGAAGAAAATTTAAAACATTTACAAGATCAATTAGAAAAAGTACGTATGGAAATTATTGATGATTACAGCACTTTTGATCTAGATCTTGAACATAATGTACGAGCTACTACTGCAAAAGATATGACAAAAGTTGAATTAAATTCTGTATCTTTTAATCGAAAATTTGATGGTACATTAAAACGCATTGATTTTGGGTTTAAATCTAACGACAGTAATAGTAAAAAAATACGAAAAGTATGTAAATTATTAGGTATGGGTCGAATTGATGAGTATATTAGTGATGAAGATATTGACGATGAAGATTTAGCTTCTACAAATGGAGAAGAGTCTGATCCTGAACATATATTTAGTTCTGATTCCGGATCTGGTTCTGGTTCCGAAAGTAATTCGGATTCGGTATCGGATGATAGTGATTCAGAAGAAGAAAAAAAATCAGTAGATGTTAAACAGATTCCGTCATCATTAATGTCTAAAAATGGTAAAAAATAACTTATTTATATCCATGTTTAGATAATTCGGATATTATATATCTTTCTATATCTTCATGTTGAATATTATAAGGTACTTCAATTAGAGTTATGTTATGATCTTTACACATACGTCGTTTTAGTTCATCGCGATATTTTTGATTATGAAATGCATCTCGATTTCGGTGAAAAAATGGTACATATTTATAGTGTTGTACTCCATTATACTCAACACCTAATCGTAATTCTGGGTTATAACAATCAATTTCCATATTATATTGTCCACCATCAACTGAAGAAGTAACATTATTACGTAAAAAATCTGGTCTTATCTTATTAAACGGTTTTTTAAAAATATTTTCTACTATTCTTCTACATTCTAATTCACCTTTACTATCAGTTTTCTTCGGTATATTATCAACTTTATCAGATTTACTATTATAATAATATCCTTTTGACCATTTACCTTTATTACCAGTTATCTTATTATAGAGTGTTAAAATAATAATAACTGCTATGCATAATGCTAAAAGTATTTCAAAACCGTGATTTATAAAAAACTTTTTTATATCTGTAAAAGTCGTCATTTTATTATACAAAAATATAATAAAATGTATAGATACATTTTTTATTTTAAAATTAAAAATGTTAATCCATATAATAAATGTCTAAATGTGTAAATTGCATTGCATTTTTTGACGATGATATAAAAGGTACAGTTAGTTTTCATCAATGTGACAAAAGCAGTAAAGTAATTGTAATTTTTAATCTATTTGGATTCAAACCTAATATGACTCATGCTATTCATATCCACGAATTTGGCGATATGAGCAATGGTTGTATGTCATTAGGAAAACATTTTAATTTACATAATGATGAACACGGTTCATTATTTATAAAAAATGGTAAATCACACACCGGTGATCTTATTAATAATTTACATACGGATAATAAAGGATATTTTAAATATAGTTATACAGATCCTAGATTAAATATTATTGGCGATATATCTAAAAGTATTATCGGACGTTCTGTGGTTATACATGAAGGAATTGATGATTTAGGTTTAGGCAGTAATGCTGAATCGAAAATAACTGGTAATGCTGGTGGTCGAATGACATGTGCTGTAATTGGACATGCAAAAAATGGAAAATTATAATTATTGAGTAATTTTATTAACTTGTATTGTAAAAACATTTTAAATTATCAATATATAATTTAAAATTTATATATTGATAAAAATAAAACATATGGATTATACAATATCTCGTGTAAATGGTGGCGTTGCACCTATTTATAATTTTTTAACATCTCCAGATTATCTTTACGAAAAATTAGTTGGAGATGCACAAATTCGAGATATGTATATTTATTATTTCCGATATCTATATCCTCTTGTAGATGTAGATATCTGGAAAAAAATGTCCGCAAATCAACTAAAATCTTATTATGAAAATCTTGATTTTTGGTATACTTTTAATCAATCATGGGGTGTATCTCCGATGCCTGTCCTTCTTAGTTATGATAATAATATTCTTGAAAAATGGGAAAAGAATACTTTTTATCAATCTGGTACAATTGTACAATCTAGTATTACATCATGGGGAAGTGGTATAGATAATAACGGTAATGTTGAATGGCTAGCAGCTCGTTTAAATAATGCACCGCAAGTAAATGCTTCATTGACTTATAAAAATACTAATGGTAATCCGGTTACCATAAATTCAGTTACACGCGATCCAGATTATTGGGCTACGGTAATTGGAAAGAAAATGGAAGTAACTTCATGGGGGTGGAATCCATATCCGTATGGTATATACTCACAAGGTCCATTTAAAGGAACCGGTAATTTTTTAGAGATCTCTAAACGAGCTATTGTTGGTACTACGCATTGGACAATTGCACATGCATGTAAAGCTGATAATATTCGAGATGAAACATTATGGACAGCTTTATTTAATCGAGAATTAGCGGATTTAAATAAATCTCAATTGCTTATGAGTGATACAGTAAATGTAACTCCAATGTGTATTATTAAGAATAAGGATAATAGTTATAGTTGGGGATATTTAGGAGATAATTATAGTGGATGGTTTCCGCTTTTAGCTGCTTATAATTATTTTATTATTGGAGGATTTGGTGGTATTGGTGATAAATGGAATGGTAATAATGGGCCTTTTTGGAATAGTTGGAAAAATGGTAATTATATTTATGCTCCGCTTTTTATACGTAATGTAAATGATCAAATTATCTTTCCGGAAGATCAATCTATTCCATCTACTATCTTTAGTGGTATACCAAATGGTCGAGATAATACAATTTTTTGGAATATATTTCGTCAAATGTTCAATATGTTAAAACGATGGGATGTAAATTGGGTAGTAGAACGCTGGCGATATAATATTACTTGGAATAGTTATACTAAAACTTTTGGCGATACTTCATCAGGTGTGGTAAATACATCTGATGATATTATGATGGCAATGGTGACTGGAAATTTTAATATTTTACCTAAAAATATTTACGGTATATATCCGGAATTATCTAAATTTTCTAAAGATCCGCATATTTGGAGTCATACAGTATTACCAAGTGGAAAAGTTATATTCGGTGAAAGTTCACGTGGTATGCCAACGGGAGAAATTGTCTATACAGGTGCTGGATACGATTTTGTAATCAGAACACAAATGCCTAATGTAAATGGCGATTTTTGTTCTGAATTTGCAGATTTTCGCGTATGTACACCAGGTTCTTTAGCGACTGGTGTAGGTGATCAAGAATTGTGGAAACAATTATTAACAGTATATGCTGAGCGATATATGTATACAGTTAACCCATTTCACTATACTCAATATCACAATTTTTCTGGTATTTTTGCACCAGATTTTCCGGATGTCACACCTAAAAAAGTAATTATCGATGATGCTAATTGGAAAACTCAGGAAAATGTATGTGTTAATAAGACATTTTACGATTTTGATGTATATTCCGGAAAAATTTCCACAAATCTTGCTTACACGGGTAAAGAGCAGGAATCATATATCCCATTACCAGTATATAATGGCGGTCAACAAAATGGACATATATTTATTGATACCCTGTCAAATTGTAATGATACAGATCCGACATTAAATGTAATACCTCATCCTAATCAAGGTTATCAAAACTCATTAGGAGGAAATATTAAATGTAATAATACAAATTCTAATAACCAGATGACAGTTGGGTTGAATGGACAGATCTATTATCCGTTTGCTACCGATAATTTTAATACAGGAGTAGTTGGTTATCAAGGTGATGGTATACGTGCTAATATTGGATCTTCACAAACACGATGGGGTATTAATTCACGCGGTATTTCTTGGAAATTTCAAGCACCTTTAGCGAATCGATTAATTTTAAAATCTGGATTGCGAAATTTAGATATTTTTCCAATAAAGAATGTAGATCTTAATAAAAAATGTAGAATTTATCCTAATAAATCCTTAATTATAATTTTATTAGTTTTATTAATAAGTTTAGTAATTTTACAATATAAATATAATGTAATTGGTTATAAAAATGGACGTATGTTCAATTTAATAGCTGGAATTTTAATCGCTAGTTTTATTATTATATTAGTTGTTGAACATGTAAAAGATAATAGTGAAAAATTAAATAAGTTACGAACCTATCTCATTCTTGTTTATCCAATGTCAAAAGATAGATGGATGCAAATGCCGTTACCCAAGTTAGAAAAATTCTTCTGTTCATTACATCATTGGTATAAAGGTAAAGGACTTCCATCACCAGTTGATTATTTAAATACTAATATTTGGCATAATGCACCACCATTTGGAGTAAATTCTAAATGGAGAGATTTTACCACTCGTAAAAATTGCATTTTAGCATATCCTCAAGCGTACAGTGAAATCGATGGACAATTAGAAATAGGACATGATTGGAAAGTCAGTACTAACTATTCTGAAACACCATCGGGAATATTATTCCGTGGAAGACAAATATTAAGCAGAGCAGCTAATATACAGAAATCTACATTTATGGAACCCTCTTATAATTTCTATATTGATACATTTAATAGTATGGCAAGTGTAAATGACACAGATCTCGATAGTTGGAAAAATGTACAGTACGTAGAAGTATCATCACAATGGGGACCTTTTCCAGATGGTATTTATTTTGATTGGGCACAAGGAACAGGTGTATGGTTAGATTTAAAACATCATCTAGTCGGATATAATGGATTAGATGTGTGCAGACGGGCTGGAGATGAAGTATTAGATTTAATTAGTAAAGGCGATATTGATGCACAAAATAATTTTAAATTGTTATGGCAAAATGAATGGGTTTTATCTGGATTAGATAATATGAAAGTTGATCCAAAAGGTGTTATCTATGATCAGACATCTGATCTGGATAGTCAATCCGGATGGTACGGTACAATTATTTGTACAAAGAATCAATATAATCAAATAGAAAATGCATATATAAATGGAGGTAAAAAAGGTAGTTGGAATAGTGATATACGATTATGCGCCGATGGTGATTTGTATAAACGTATAGCTGCTTATATCGATATGCAATATTATAATGTAACGACTGGAACATGGCAAAAGACTATGCCAACAATAGGGGGGTATATAGAAAATTATCCATTTCCATTACCATTCGGAAACGATTTGTTTATAGGAGATAGCAATGGTTTAGTAAATGTAAACGATTATGGGATCAAAATGCCATGGAAATATCAATTATTTAATATGGCGAATATGACACGTGTTTTTGCAATTAATGCGTTATTCTTAAACGAATTTGCAATATCAGAAGCTGAAATAACTCGAAAACGAGCAGATTACAATTATGTTGATATTCTTAAAGCTAATTCATGTAAGCCTTTAAAAACTCCAAGAACTTGGGAACAAGCGATAGATATTATTATAGATTTATTGCAAAAACCGATTGCGCATCCATTTTTCTCAATTTATACACGAACTATTTCAGCTGATTCTAAAGGGTATGTATATTTAGATGGACCAGTTACAGTATTATTAAATCCAGTTGAATGGAATGATAAATTACCACCTACTTTACAACGAATACAAACTGGTACACTCGATAAAAAAGTTTACCTACAAGATATAACACAAAATAAAGGTGTAGTATTAAGTACTGGAATCGATTTACCACAATTATTTGCTGCTGATCTTGAAATTGATCATTGGATGGCTATATTATCTAAAATAGCGGGATATGATTCAGTTGTGCGTATTCAACATTGGTGTGGTAATAAAAATTTAGCATACGATATCGAGATTATTAATATTTCTGATCCCATTTTTGGTAATTTATTAACAAATAAATTATATACTAATATTTACGAAGTTTGGAAAACATCAATAAATACACGTTTTTCAATACGTGATCCGTTTTATAACTCAAATACAGTTTATCCTGATGTATATAAAAATATAGATAAATTATCACAAAAAGATAAATCAGAAACGGCAATATGGGTTAAACCTCCCTGGATAGGCTACAATCCAGAAACTAATTTATACGGATGGCCTGTTCAAGATTATGGTGAATATATGGTAAATCAGCGTTTAAATTACTGTCCAGTAAGCGCTGAACAGGTAGGATTTAGTAATTCATACCCTGAATATAACGAATATATTATGCATCATTTTACGAAAAATTGTTAATTATAATTAAATTATTATTATTTAAAATAAAATAATATATTATAAAAGTAAAATGTTAATTCCGCAACATACAGTAATTAATTTATTAAAAGAAAAAGGTTTAGCAATAACAGGTGTTTTTCATATAGGGGCATTTGAATGTGAAGAATTAGAGTTTTATCAAAAATTAGGATTATCTCCTACAGATGTAGTTTGGATTGATGCTGTTAATGATAAAGTAATACAAGCAAAAGAACGAGGTATTCCAAATGTATTTAATGCTGTTATAACTGATAAAGATGATGAAATTGTAACATTTAATGTTTCAAATAATATAGCATCATCCAGTATTTTAGATTTATGCACTCATAAGATTGAACATCCTCATATTTTTTATACAAATTCATTTACTGCAAAAAGTATAACAGTTGCTTCATTTTTTGAAAAGAATAATATAGATTCTAGTAAATTAAATTTTTGGAATTTTGATATTCAAGGTGCTGAATTATTAGCTTTAAAAGGTGCCGAAAAATATTTACATAAAGTAGATGTTATCTATCTTGAAGTTAATATAAAAGAATTATATAAGGGTTGCGCGATGATGAGCGATATTGATTTATATTTAGCAGATTTTGGATTTATAAGAGTTATAACAGAAATGACTAGATATAGTTGGGGAGATGCGGTGTATATTAAAAAATAATTTAGTTTATGTAAAAATTTAGTTTTTGATAATATAAAAATATATTATCAAATATTTTATACTATTGTTTCGTATAATTCAATAAATTTTTTTAAGAAAAAAGAGTTATCACCTAAATGAACAGTGGAATCAGATAATTCATATTTTAAAGTTCCATCATCTCGTGTATAATAATCGTATGGATTAAAATATATATAATTATTTTTAATACAATATTGTTGAATACAATTATTCATTTTAATAGTATATCTAACTCTATCATTATCAGTGCCTACAAATGGAAATTCATGTAATATTGGACCATGTAAATTTTCATAATCATATTGTAATGTTGGAGGTATTATTCCAACAATTATAATTTGTTTATATATATTTATATTATTTTTTAGAGTATTAAAATAATTAGTTATTAATTCATTTATTATATCATCTTCATTTCTACCTGTATTTATTTGTTTTTGAATATGACATCTACAATCAATTTCACCATATAAAAAGCATAAAATACTATCCTTATTATGATAATTTTTATCAAAATTTACAATACTATTATCTCTACCAATTCTAAACATTGTTATAGAATTGCATGAATTATTTACATGAGGTAAATGTAAATTTTTAAAACTATGAACACCATGACTATCTCCATATATATATATCATTTATTAAATATTATATTATTATTTAAATACATAATTCATTTAATAAATGTCAAATTTTAAACAAAAAATAGCATTATTAACTGGTATTACTGGACAAGATGGTTCTTATTTAGCCGAATTACTACTTGGTAAAGGATATATTGTACATGGTATTATTCGCCGATCAAGTTCTTTTAACACTGCACGTATAAAACATATCTATAATAATAAGAATTTATTTTTACACTATGGTGATTTAACCGATATTTCTAATCTTACAACTATTATTTATAAAGTTCAGCCAGATGAGATCTATAATTTAGGCGCTCAAAGTCATGTCAAAGTATCATTCGAAATGGCTGATTACACAGCTCAAGTTGATGCATTAGGTACTTTACGAATTTTAGAAATAATTCGTTCTGCTGGTTTAGCTGATAAAACACGTTTTTATCAAGCATCAACAAGTGAACTTTATGGCAAAGTAAGAGAAGTTCCACAAACGGAAACTACACCTTTTTACCCACGTTCTCCTTATGGTGTAGCTAAACAATTTGCTTATTGGACTATTGTAAACTATCGCGAAGCTTATAATATGTATACTTGTAATGGCATACTTTTTAATCATGAATCACCTCGTAGAGGTCCAACTTTTGTATCTCGTAAGATCACAATGGCTGTTGCTCGTATTAATAAAGGTTTACAACAATGTCTATATTTAGGTAATCTTAATGCTAAACGAGATTGGGGTCATGCACGAGATTATGTAGAAATGATGTGGTTAATGTTACAACAGGATAGTCCAGATGACTTTGTTATTGCAACTGGAGTATTTAATTCGGTACGAGAATTTTGCGTACTTGCATTTAAAGAAGTAGGTCTTGAGATATCTTGGTCTGGAGAAGGATTAGATGAAATTGGTGTTGATCAAAATGGTAGAGTATTAATACGTGTTGATCCGAAATATTTTAGACCAACTGAAGTAGAAGAATTATTAGGAGATCCAACAAAAGCCAAGAGTTTATTAGGTTGGACTCCAAAAGTTACATTATCAGAATTAGTAAAAGAAATGGTAACAGAAGATATACGTATATTAGAAAATCCAATGATCGATTTAAATTATTAATATTTTATAATAAAAAATTATAAAATATATATTATACAACAGGATAAAAATAATTTAATATTCTCTTCATACATACTTCAGGTGATAAAGTATCTAAAATGTATTGTCTAGGATTATAATTTTTATAATTTAATACCATAGTATCAATAGATGTACTTATAGTTTGATTATCTGTATCTATAATCTTTATACCACACTCATCCGACCAATAAGGAACACTTGTACAAAATAAATTTTTAGGTTTTAAGTATTCATATGTAGAATTTACACCATCTCCTTTTTCATAATACATAGATCTTGCATCTAATACTAATAATGGAACATTCATAGACATAGCTTCTTCTAGTGCAAATCCTTGCGATTCATGAGCATCAATACTTATCATAAATTTTGACTTATGCAACGTCTTAATATAATCATTTTCCGAATATTGACCATATGTAAATATAGAATATGACAATCCTTTACTATTAAGAATACTTAATACTGTATTAATTGTATGTATTTCTCGTCGTTTAACGTATATAATACAATCTATAATTTTTTCTTGTGTTGTATCTGGTTTAAAAAAATCTGTATCTACCGCGAAAGGAAAACTGACAAGAGGTACTTTTAATGATGGTACCATTTCTAAATATAAATTTATAATCCATTCTGAAAGACAATTATAAACACATCTTTTTGAATATTCGGTATTTAATTTTCCAACAATAGATCCTTTAGGAAAGACCCAGTGTTGTGGACCATATATTATTTTAATATTTTCTGGTATTTTTTCAGGAGGAATATAAGTACTATTTGCTATTAATATATCATAATCATTTATTAATACACGATCGTAGTTAGTAGTAATTTCTAAATCAATTAGCATGGATTTACACATCATTTTTATAGCATGTAAATTTTTGTGATGCCCTGGTTCATAAAGTATTATTTTCATTTATTATATATTTAAATATTTATTTAAATATATAATAAATATTTATAAAATGATATATATTACAAATAATACTTGTACCCAACACAATATAGTAAAAGAAACGTATGATATTTATACATTTTTTTATATAAATAATGTTATATCTTATTCATTTGACGAATCTACATATGATACAATAAATATACATATAACAGAGTCTAGAGATTTAGATAATACAAATAAACTATATTTTATTCTTGAATACAATTATCCATCAAGAGATGCATTTGCACATTGGGTATATGAATCTGCTATATATTTAGAATTATTTATTATATTAAAAAAGAGATACAATAATTTAAAACTACTTTTACAGACTAGACATAACTTTAAAAAATTATTTTGTAATTTTTTTAATATAAGTGATGACGATATTATATATGAAATAGATACAAATAATACAAATAAATGCATATTTCCATCTCCTATATCATCACTTCATTTAAAAAATATAGATACCATAGATATATATAGAGAACAAATAAATAGATTCAAAAATTATATTTTAAAGTTTATGAACAACGTAAAAAACATTGAATATACAATAATGCCTAGACAAAGTAAAGAAAATTATAAAGGAAATGATCGAAATTACTCATTTACTGATATTATAAATCTTTTTCAAAATATAACATCAAAAACATATCACATACTTAATACCGATTATATTGAAAATTTACATACACAAATAAGTATAGTATCTAGTTCTAAAAATGTTATATTATCCGACGGATCTGCATTATTAGTAAATAATTTGTTTACTCATAATTCAAATATATTGATTATAGATAAATTTACTCAAAATCAAGCAGCTAATTATCCTAAAATGTCTTTGCTTTTAAAATATATATCAGAAATTAATGGTAATACACTTATATACTTTAATAATGATGTAGAAATATGTAATTATTTACAGACAGTTATATAATTTTTATATGAGAATCTAACCAAAATGTCTTTATATTTTTACCACAAGTTGTATTTGAATTTACAACAATACGTTTTTGTTTGTTATTATTTAAATAAGCTGCCCACCAACCAAGTGTTGATGTAGAATTTAGTATTAAATGATCACACAAAGTCATTAATGCAAAATCATTAATGGTATTTGTATTTTCAGAAAAAATAAATTGATCATGATTAATATTATTTTTACACCACATTATATCTTCTAAATTATCATTATTAATATCGGTAGAACCACCTGTAAAAATAATAAATTTCTTGTTAGTTATGTCTTCAAATTGCTTAAGCGCTTTTTTTATAAAAATAGCATTTTTAGTTTCATCAAAATGCGGATGGTCTCCTTTCCTAATATGTAAACCTATTATTTGATATCCTAAATAAGTACTTTTTAAATTTTTCATATAGTCAACCGGAATTTTCATATACTCATCTTTTAAAGTAAACTCTGCTTTAATAATATCTTTTATGTTATGAAAGTATAATTCTGATTCAAAATGACCATTTAAATTCGTATTATCTCTACAGTTCCAAAAATTATCATTGTAGTTATAACCATCTATTTCATTAAATTGATTATATTCTACAGTGTTATGTAATTCTTCAACTGTATATACCTCGCAATTTAATTTAAAACAATTTAATAGACATTTTTGCCCATGCCAAAATCTTTCATATAAATCAGGAGGTATTTTGGCCTTACAATTTAATTTACATGCTAATGCTTTCATTGCAGCATATTGAAACATAGCATTTCCAAGTCTACCTTTACGACCAAGCTCTGAAAATGTTATCATATTTTATAATAGATATATATCTTTAAATATATTTAAAGATATATCTATTATATAAAAATGTTTAATAATTGTGATTCAAAAACTAATGGAGAAGAAAAATTTTTCATAAATATAAAAGATAAAATAAATATTATATTTGACGTAGGTTCTCAAACAAATAGTGAATATCTTAATTTCAAAGGAGAAGTTCATTACTTTGAACCTGTAAATGAATTTATAGATAGTTTAAAAAATCAAAAAAATTTAAATACAATTTCATATTTTAATAACTTTGGATTAGCCAATGAAAATGCACAATTATATTATTATCCAAGATATCAATCATTTTATAATAGAATAAATAGTTGCCAAATTAGCGATGATTCTAATAAAATATTATTCGATGTTAAAAAAGGAAAAGATTATGTTATTCAGAAAAATATTAAATTTATAGATTTTCTTAAAATAGATACAGAAGGTTATGAATTGAATGTTTTACAAGGATTTGAAGATTTTTTAGAAAATATTAAAATAATACAATTTGAATATGGTGGAACATTTTTAGATAATAATATCAAATTAATTGATATTAAAAATTATTTAGAACATAAAGGATTTTATAAATTTTCATATTTAACTAATACGGATCCTAAACTTATAACAGATTTTAATGATCACTATCAATATTGTAATATAGTTTGTATAAATAAAAATAGTAATATTATTCCATTTTAAACATGTAATATCCAAAATTAGAGTATAAAATAACTTTTTACTTTATGTAATTCAAATATATATGGTTTGTATATATATTTAAAGAAATAAATATATATACAAACTTAAAATGGAAATAACATCATATTTATCTGAATGTATAAAGAATGATATAGCTGTATCTTTTTCAAAGTATGGGGATGGGGAATATAACTGTGTAACTGGACATCATGGTCATAATTGTGATAATGATAACTATACTAATAAACTAAAATATGCGTTAATTGAATCCTTTAAATATATGGTTAATGTAGATAATGCATATTTAGGTATTTGGCACAATACTTCGGTTACAAATTTTTGGGAAAGTTTAGCTAATACATCGGTTAAATGGGTAAATTATCACTCAATAATTATGAGCGATAATGAACCTAAAAAGGATAAAATAGAACTATACAAAACTATTCAAAAATCGCCTTTAAATAAATATATAATTTGTAATCTACTACTAGTTAAATCTCAATTATTATTTCACACAACAGATATGATAAATGTACCATTCAATAACTGGTTTGACAACAAATTTACCGAAATATTAGATAAAATTTGTAGTAATCTTTCTAAAAATACAACTGGAAAACCTGATATTGTAATAACGGCCTGTGGTATGTCGGCAAAAGTATTAATATGCGAATTAACTAAAAGATTTCCAAATAATATATACTTAGATTTTGGATCCGCGCTTGATATAATATGTACAAAACATGATACAAGAGGATGGAAGGCAACATATGACCAATATATAGATGATTTAAAAGAGATTATTCCAGATAATTGGGATGATCCAAAATATGATTATATATACCAAGAAGCTAAAATTAAATTAAGACAATTATAAATAAATTCATTTTAAAAGATTGTATTATTCTGTTAAAATGAATAATTTAGTATTAATAACTTCTATAATAAATACGCCCAACATACCATTATCTTATACTAATATTAGATCTACTTATACACCAGATGAACGATATGAACAATTGAAAAGAACTATAAACAGTGTTAGGGAAAAAATACCTAATATTGAAATTTTTTTAGTTGAGTGTTCAGATTTAACAGATATACAATTTGATTATTTAACAAAAAATACAAATTATTTCTTAAATTTATATGATAATGAAAGTGCAAGAGTTAACATATATAGTATTTCAAAATCATTAGGTGAAAATACAATGATTTATTATGCTTTACAAAAAATATTATTAAACGATATTGTATTTGATAATTTAATTAAAATATCTGGTCGATATTGGCTTTCAAATAATTTTAATTATGATTTTTTTAATAATAATAAAATTGTTATTAAATATATAGAAAAAGATTCTAATAATGTGTTAACTGCTTTATATAAATTACCTAAAAATTTATTACATAAGTATATGTTATATTTAGGTAATAATTTTGATAAGATGAAAGAATGTATAGGTTGTGAAGTTTTATTTGCACATTTCATAAAATCTATACAAAATGATTATGATATACTAATTATAGATCCTATAGGATTAACAGGATTTGTATCAGTTGATACAAATAATTTATGCAATTGTTAAATATAATTTAAGATTAATATAATATAAAGAGATATTTTTATATTATAAATGAGTATTATTAATAAAAAAATATTATTATTTGGAGGTTCTGGATCACTTGGTAATGAATTTATTCAAACACATATTAAAAATAATACTATTATAAATTATTCTAGAGATGAATGTAAACATTGGCAAATGAGTTTAAAGTACAAGACAGAACAATTATCTTATATTATTGGAGATATTCGTGATTATTCCAGAGTAGAAACTGCAATCTTAAGAGAAAATCCTGATATAATAATAATAATGGCTGCTTTAAAACATGTTGAAAGATGTGAATTTGCGATAGATGAATGTGTTAACACAAATTTTACAGGAACTTTAAATATATTAAATAGTGTTGAAAAAAATATAAATAAACTAACAAATATAGAATGCGTTGTTTTTGTTAGTTCTGATAAGGCTTGTGAACCAACAAATGTTTATGGGATGTCAAAAGCATTATCAGAATGTGCTATAGTTGAAAAATCTTTATATTGCAAAGGTTGTAAATTTATAAACATTAGATATGGTAATGTTTTAAATTCTAGAGGTAGTATAATTCCAATATTACATGAAAAAGGAAATGATCCAGATACCAAAGAATTCATTCTTACTCATCAAGATATGACTAGATTTGTAATGACTTTAGATCAAAGTGTAAAATTAATCGAGCATGCTATTTTACATGGAGAATCTGGAGATATTGTTATACCTAAGCTTATATCATTAAAATTAATAGATTTATTAGAAATATTTTCAGAAAAATATAATAAACCAATAAAATTAACATCTATTCGTCCTGGTGAAAAATTATTAGAATCTTTAATAAGTGAAACTCAAGCGATGCGTTTAATTAACGGACCAAATGGATATATGTATATTAAACCAACTTATAAACAATTAATTATAAATACTGATATAAAAAATTATAATAGTGAAATTAACCCGTTAAATAAAGATGAATTAAAATTATACTTAATTAAGTATAATTTACTCTAAAAATTATATATTTTAAATTGTTTTTGCTCTTTTATCTGATCTTCTAATATTGGTATATTAAAAGATAGGTTATATATAGAAGATAATGTTTTATCAACTATTATACTATTTTCCATCTTATTTATTTGTATATCTATATCGTATACATCTTTAATAATACAACATAATTCATATTTACTTTTAGCTACAGGTGAATATATATGTTTTACACCATTCCAAAACAGATTATTCTTAATTATCTCATCTATAAGTTTACAATATTGTAAACAAGTTATACCATTCCATAAATGATTTGTAAATCCATTTATAATACCTTTACTATTTTTTACCCATTCTAATAATGAATATTTATTATATATTTCTTCACCGATGATTGAAGTTCTAATTACTGTACAATTATCAGATTCGCCTAATGATTTACTTACACCATATATATTAGTTTCATCGTGAAAATCAGTCTCTATGTATTTACCCTTATTACCATTATAAACACAATCTGTTGTTGGTTGAATCATTTTAGCCGAATATTTTTTACAATATTTTGCTAATAACTGGGGAAATATGCTATTAATTATATAATATTCATTAAAATTTTTACTATTTTTAAATCTTTGCGGTATTAGACCTATACAATTTATTACACATGTTTTGTTATCTATATTTTTAGATAACAAAAATTCTTCTATATTATTAACATGAGTAAGTACATCAAATTCTTTTCTTGATATATAAATAGTGTTATATTGTTTGATTTTAGACATATAATTATATATATAATTTCCAAGCATACCATTAACTCCAAAAATTATTATTTTAGTAATCATTTGTAATATAATTATTATTACTTTAAATACTATTTCACATAATACTTTAAATCAAATTAAATTTTGTATTAGATACTATATCTTGTGGTAACATTTTCCATGTACATGACCCAATTCCTAAAGATGAAACTTTTAACTTTCCAAAAATATCTTCTAACCCATTAATTGTACTTAAAAATGATTTTTCGTTAATAGTTAAAGGTGAAGTAAACCGAACGAGTGTCATATGTAAAATATTGTTTTTATATGGTTCCATTAAAGGTAGACAAAGTCGACTAAATTCATGTCGAAGTTTATCTCGAATTAAATTAATATTAATAGATGGAACTCCAACTACAACAATAGATTTTGGCAACACAATAACTTTTGTAAATTCTATAAAAAATGAGGGAAATAAAGAAATACACATTGCTTCAACTGTTTTACTAAAATGTTCAGGAAAAATACATGAATTGTAAAAATCAAATCCTACAAGTTGTAATAATGTAAAGTGCAGAAGTCCTTCATTTATGTTATTAGTTAAGTCTTCAAAGTCTTTAAAGAAAATATGCGATTTTGATAAATTTTTTTCTATTAATTGTGTGCAATTAATAAAATTATAATTAGGATACCAATTTAACTCATTTGTAGTACAAAAAATCGCAAAACATTTCATATCATCATTTTCTAATAACAAAGAATCATAATTATAACCTTTTACTAGTTGTAGTGTATTTCTAGTAAACATTTCATCATATATTAATTTCATCTCTTTTTTAACAATAGTATTTATATTTTCTAGAGTAAATTGTGATATTTCTTGAATACTACGAAGCATCCAAAATTTAGGAACATTAATAGCATTAAATTTAGAATTATGTTGTAGACTTTCATTAATAACCTCAACAATATAATGTACACCCCATTCTCTAGTAGTTTTGGACATTACTTTTTTTGCATCGTTTACAAAATTATAACCATTCTTCCAAAAATAAACACCAATACATGCTAGTTCAGATGTAACTGTTCTAACACTTACTGAATTAACTGTTTCATTATCATTATTTAAATTTACATAACTCCAGTTCTGATCATTTGATTGATGAACTAATATACTACCTTCGCAATCTTGATTTATTAAAGAATCGATTCCATAAACTGATTCAGGCCAATTAAAATAAACAGTCCCATCACTGATTAAAATAGGTGTTGAATTATCAATATATTCACTTGCATATAATACACTATCAACTGCACCAATAGTATATTCAACTGGTATAATGATACATTTAGCATATTCACATATTTTAGGAAATAATGAATAGAGATTAAATCTTTTAATATGCGAACTACGAACAATAAAGATAAATTGTGGGTTAATACAAGATGTATTTAAATTTTTTATTATCACTTCTATAATTGGCATACCTCCTGAATCGGCTAACCATAAAGGTACTTCAATTGCATTTATATCACAACCACTTATCCAAAATTCATGAGGCGCTTTTGCTAAAGGAAATATAATGTTAACATCAATTTTATCTTTTTCATATTTTATAATTTTAGGAATAAGATATTCACATGTTATTTCATGAGGACCATCTACTTTAATTAAATTTGCTCTTGCACGAGTTGCTGCTTCAAATCCTTTTGTTGAATCTTCTATTACAATAATAGATGTTGGTGATACTCCAAATGCATTGGCTGCTTTAATGTAAATATCAGGTGCTGGTTTAGGTTCAATTACATCCTCGTTTGAAAAAAATGCATCTATTAGATCAAAAATGCCGATACTTTGTAAAAGTACTATTACAGAAGCTCTAATACAGTTAGATGCAACTGATATCGCAAAACCTAATGATTTTAGAGTTGTTAAAGTTAAAATTATATTTTTATCTTCTGAAATATCTGTTTTACACAATTCAAGCGTTATATCTTGTTTTAAATTCCAAATTTTCTTGTGTAATTCATGCAAAAGTCCTTTTTGCTGAGAAAGTATGTTTAGTTTTTGATTAGTAGATAATCCATCGTAAATCATTTCGTGTTCATTTCGTTTTATAATAAATTGATCTCCTGCAATTGAAGATATTGCATTATTTAATGCAATATAATGTATTTCTTTTGACTCAACCAAAACACCATCAAGATCAAACACAATAACTTTAGATTTTCCAGAAAGATAATTATCTGTAAAATTATTAGGTCGAAGATAATTATATAAAAACGAAGTATAATCTATAGGAACACCAAGACCCCACATTTTTTGACAAAAAGATATGGTATATTTAGCTCCGTTATTAATACCTTGATTATAGACAGGTGCAACATAAAATTCACCGTTTACCCGAATATTATTCGATATCATTTCTTCAGCCATTTTTACATATTTAATACCACTGCTAAAGTAATATATTCCAACTGTTGCATTTTCAGAAATAACAGTTTTTTCTTGAATATTATTTATATATCCATTATTATCAAGACTCGCGTAACTCCAACGAATATCATTAAGAGATCTATCAACATGAAAACATAATACATCACCATCAATATTGTTTGTAATAGATTTTATGCGTTTCCAATAAGATGATGAGTCCCATTCTACGTATTGATCACTATTAACAATTAATAGTGGAATTGTAGTAGAAATAAGATGTTTTGCAAGCAATGTTGTACACGCAGCACCTTCTGTTAATGACTCGCAATATACAACTTCACATGTAGGGCATAATTGTTTTAAATGATCATATACATTATACACCGAATCTTGTTCTCTTCGAATAATAAAAATAAAATGAGCATCAATTTCACTAGAATTAATATTATTGACCACCCATGTAATCATAGTTTTATATCCAACACGAATCATTGGTTTAGGACGGATAAATCCAACTTTTTTAAAACGAGATCCTTCACCTGCCATTGGGATAAGAATATTAACTCTAAATAGTGTATGATTTATTGATTGTAAATTTGACATTTTTATATTATAATCTTATTTTTATATATTATATGAGAATGCTGCGGCATCTAATGTTAGGTTATCTTTTTAAATTAATATCTATTTAAAGAGATGAGATATATAATAAAAAGATATGTATCGAACTTACCTTAAATCCAGTTTATCAACTTTTGATTTGATAAACAAGAATAAATACCTTCCAGATGGGGTCAAATATTGCAACGGATGTTGCCAAGATATTAGAAATCTTGAAGAATTTTCTAAAGTAAATAAAGATGGTTATTGTTCAGTTTGTCGAAAGTGCACAAATACTATACAATTAGCTAAGAAAAAAATTAAAAATGGCGAATTTACAGTTGAAGAGTTTAAAAATGATTATACTATTATGGACGATAAAACTACTGATATTGATAATGAATTAACACTGACTTGTTCTAGTTGTAAAGAAGACAAATCTGCTACTCAATTTGATAGCGCAAAACGACAATGCAAAGCATGCAAATCACTATCAGCTATAGAACGTAATAATAAAGATATGGATATCATTTATCGCGATATTGACAAATTAAAATTTGATCATATGATCGAATTAAAACGCTATATAACACAAATTCCGAAAGATAAATTAGTAAAAGTTATTTCACATTATAAAATAGGTCGTAAATCATCTGATACTAAAGATAGAATGATATTTAATATAACTGAACATTTCCAGTTATTGTCTAATCCTTATAAATGTGCTGGAAAATGTGGTGTTACTTTAACTACTCAATCTACCACATGCGAGAATTGTAAACGAATAACAAAAAAAGAAAAAGTTATCTTATCAATGGTATATTTTGAAGACAATGTATTGCCTACTATTACGGAAACTTTAATCTCAAAAATTGATGAAACCACTAAATGGACATATAATAAAAAACAACTAATTATGATAGCACATGCATTTAAATTACGTCCTGCAAACAAAGCAGATAGAGAGACTATTATTGAAATGATAAATAATAAGATTGATAAAATAAATGAGACGAAAAAACGTGAAGAAGCAATAGAAATTATTGAAAATAAAACAGAAAAATTACTAAAAGAAGCAAAAAGTGTTGATATAAGTGGTGTTGGTATTAGTATTCATTGTGAAAATAATGTAGAAAATGTAGAAAATGTAGAAATTGTAAACATGAAAAAAAATAATATACTAACATTAAATGATATTGAAATTATAGCTAGAAAATCAGATGGATTTATCAATGCGACACAAATGTGTAAAGCAGGTGGTAAACAATTTAAACATTGGAAAGAAAATAAACATTCAGAACAGTTTATTAAAATTCTTTCTTCGTCGGTCGGAATTCCGACAGACAAAATAATAAAGTACGAAAATGGCTCAAATAATGAAAGAAGTACATGGTGTTATCCTAGAGTTGCTATTAACATTGCACAGTGGATATCTGCTGAATTTGATGTTAAAGTAACAGGATGGGTACAAGAACTCTTAACAACCGGATCAGTTACTCTCAATCAAGAAAAAAGTGTTAAAGAATTAGATAATTTATGGAAACAAAAATTAAACAAAATACAGATAGAATTAAAACAAAAAGATGAAATATTGATTGATACGGTTTTGCAATTAGAAAGAGAGAAAAAGGAAAAAGAAGAAATTGAAATAAAGCATAAAAAATTATTGAAAAAACGGGTTCATTATAAATTCAAAACTGGTCCTTGTTTTTATATAATTAGCGATATTGATTCGGAAACGGTTCGCTACAAAATTGGCATTGATGATACCAGTATCAATGAACGTTTACGCACCTATCGTACTAGCATTCCAGGTACTAAATTGGAATTTTTGATATATACTGACAAAAATCGCTTAATTGAACAGTCGATATTACAAAGATACGAAGATTCAACCGGAAATTATACGAATCATGAATGGATTTTCAATATTGAAGTGGATAAACTAATAGAAGCAGTTAATACATATATCAATTTTGCAAACATTAAATGCGAATATGAGGTTAAAATTTGTGAATATAATAAAGATATTTTTATTATGAAAAACAGTTAATTGTATGTTGGGACGACAATATTAAATTATTATATTTTTAGAGTAAAATATAATAGAATTATTTACATAAAAGGATCCACATATTCAGGATTATAACGATCGTTATGATATTGCCAATACTCAGGTGCACCAAACTTAAAATTCTCTGGTACAATTTTTGCCTTATACCAAAACACGCAATCTTGCCAATTGTTTGTCTTACTCTGATTATCGACATATAATGCAGTATAATCATCGCTTATTTGGTCTAGAATAGTACAAAACAAGGTAAAATCAGGGATAATTGAGCAATAGTTTTCCCATAACGATTTGCGATTCTTTAAAATCGGTTCACGGAGTATAAAAACACCATCGACATTTGTTCGAATGACGGGTTTTACATCCATGCTGTATTGAAGCGAAAGAATGTACCAGAGCTTGAAATGACGGCCTCTTTTAAAAAGACCCTGTTGTAAGGGCTTATTAAAGAGTTTTGGATCATCAGTACAATCATCGAGTAAAAGTACACACCATGGATTCGGAAGGTGTTGTTTTGCTATTTTTTGACGTTTTATCAAATCTTTGACTTTTTCTTCATTATACTCATTGTATACAAAAGTACTGGGAAAAATGCGTCTATAAAATCCAGTACTGTCTTCTGAACCTGACATCGCCACTCCAACTGGGAAAATATGTTTTTTGGAGTATAATAGAGACGTAATAAGTGTACTTTTTCCTGTACCTGGTTTTCCAATTACGACAATTTTACTACCTCCATATTCAGGATCGTTCATACGCTTTGTACAAGGTGGAATTATCTCAAGATTTAGTTCTTTTATTTTAACAATTTCTGGACTGTTACTCATTTTTACTCCATTTTTCTTTATGTTTAAACCATATTTTATAAAATAAGTTTTGTAAAATAAAAATAAAAGAATATTTTAGTTTAATTTTATACGCTTATATATATGTTTATATAAAACTGGAAATGTATTGTATATATTGCTCTGGTTGTTGCGAATTTAGTATCAAACAATTTTTGCGTAAAATATAGAGAATATTAATTTAAATTAATATAATTTACTAATTGTTCCATTAGATTTCTAATAATTTCACAGCTTTTCATACTGCAAACAATATATGTCATATTTTCATTTATTTTATTTGCAAAAGTAAAAAATGTACTATTATTCAAAATAGGATATTTATGAGTAAATTCAGTTCGTTTTCCGTATGCCCAACCACCTTTTTGATATGTTATTTCGCCATCACTGTACAAATGATATATTGTGTTTGCATTTGGGGATTGATTATCACGAATAAGAGATACATTATGTAAATTATTAGCTAAATTATTAATAAACATTTTTACTGATATTGTAAGTTCATTTTTTTCCATGGTCGAAAGAGTTTTTATATATTGTTCAATCATAATATCAGTCGTAGTATCAGTCATATCAGTAGTACTATCATTATTCATATTATCATTCGTATAAGTATCATTCGTATAAGTATCATTCGTATAAGTATCATTCGTATAAGTATCATTCGTATAAGTATCATTCGTATAAGTATCGTTCGTATAAGTATCGTTCGTATAAGTATCGTTCGTATAAGTATCGTTCGTATAAGTATCGTTCGTATAAGTATCGTTCGTATAAGTATCATACGTATAAGTGTTATTCGCATAAGTATCGTTCGTATAAGTATCGTTCGTATAAGTATCATACGTATAAGTGTTATTCGCATAAGTATCATTCGTATAAGTATCATTCGTATAAGTATCGATATTCATAGTATTAGTATTCATAGTATTAGTATTCATAATATCAATATATAATTATTTTAACTAAAAAAATCAATTTTATTATGTTATTAATCAATAAATACTTCTTTAAATTTTTTCATAACATTATCAGGTGAAAATTCTTTATAACAATTTAAGTCTGTATTTATATATATATTTTTATCAAAATTAGTTAAAATATCATATAAATTATTTTCGGTGTAATAGATTGCTTTATCACCTAATATATTTTTATGATTAGTATTCCAAGTCCATCCACCGTAAGTGATAATGGGTTTATTATTAACTGAAAACTCTGCTATACTGAGACCAAATGTTTCGCCTAATTTTTGCGCATGAATCATAGCATCACAACTACATATAAATTTATTTTTATCTTCATTTATTGTTAATTTTTCTAAAAAAAATATATTTGAATGATGATCAAACCGCGGTGTATTTACAAAAATAAAATATAAATCTTTATTTTCTCGAATAACTTTTTTTATAATATCCTTTACAAAATCTATATTAAATGCATCAGATCCTCCATGATAACCAAATACAGTAGCCGATTCAGATATACCCAGTTCATTTCGTAAATTTTCTCCTGTTTCACTAGGAGGTAAACCAACCATATGAGGTACATATAAATTTATACCAAATTTATTTCCTAATACATCCGATACAGATGCATAAACATCTCCATGAGGTTCAGACAGATCAAATACACAGTGAATAACATTTTTTAATCTTGATAAATAACTATTCTCTCTTTTACCGTAATGTATTTGATAAAATATATTACAATTTGATAATATACTGTCTAATTCACTATAATTTTTATAAAAATATACATAAAAATACTTTTGAAACTTTCGTATTGCTATTAAATCATTTTTACTTTCATCTATACTACTATATGGAAGTACTATGATTGAATTATTTCCTAATATTTTTTCATTGTAATAAGCATAATCAAAAATGGCGGTGCATGATCCTCTTATATCAATTTGAGGTGTATGAAAAGCTATTTTTAGCATTTTATTATAAATAATTTATTTCTTTATATTAATAAAGAATTATGAATAGCCAACCTGGAAATATTTGGCTTAATTCTGAAGAAGAATATCTTAGAAAACTTCAAAAACAAATGATACATTTTGCCAATGTATATGAAGTTGCATATAGAGCTTTTTATAGACAAGAAAAAATAATAAAAATTCCTCTTATATTTATATCTGCAATAAATGGATTAGCTTCATTCGGAACTACATCATTTCCACCACAGTCACAAGCTTATATCCCATTGTGTGTAGGAATATTATCGATGATTGTAGGTATAGTAACAGGTATAGAGACTTATTTAGGAATAAGCTCAAATAGATCACAATCTAAAGATGCAGCTGCTAATTTTCGATCTTTATCTAGAACTATTGACGTAGAATTATCTTTACCAGTTCAAGATAGGTCACAAAATGGATCATCTTTTGTACGCACGATGTTCTCTAAAGCAGAAGCAATTTATGCATATTCACCACCAATTAATAAGAAACAATTAGTATTTGAACCAGAAAAAATTATATTACCTTTAAGTGAACAAAATCAATTTTTAAATTACCGAAATAGATCTCCTCAACGGTACGAACCAGATTCTAAAGATTTAGAAAATATATTTATCGATTCAACTCCTACTTCAAGTAATATTATAATTTAAAATAAAATATATGATATTTTATTTTATTTTAAGTTAAGTAACAGTTTTTCGTATTGTTCAAATGTTAATTTACCATTTGAAAATAACTCTGTTATTTTTTCTAATTTTAGTTTATCTAATTCATTAACACTGTTTTTTATAGTAGTAATACAATTATTATTACTAATTTCTATTATTTTTTGACGCATTTCTAATAATTCTTCTTTTGTTTCAGCATAACATAATTCATCATATACTTTATTATCATATTTAGAAGTAAATTTTCGATTCTTTTCGTATATGAATTTTTTGAATTCAGTTTCTGCAACTAATGAATTATAACATTGTCTAACTATAATCAGGTTAAACTTTGAGAAATTATTATTATGAGCTTTTTGTCTACCTGCAAAATTACTACTTTCCCCATATTTGAACACGCATTTACCATCTATTTCTCCTATATAAGCAAAATATAACACATTCTGTCCTGACCAATTATCATTTGTTTCATTAAATAATTTGGATAATGTATCAATAATCTCTACTAATGCACTTTTTGTATTATTACGATATTCTAATACATGGTCATTAAATTTATGTATAGCACTAATTGAACTATTTTCAATATCTATCAACCGAGATTTCCATATTTCGTCTAATTCTTTTGCTGTTTTTTCTTGATTGAGAGTAACTGATCCGGTTGTTAAGAGTTCTTGTATCCATCCTGTTACTTTAACATCAAATTCAGCAGATATCCACTGTGCAATGTTAATAGCAACTCTAGGATGACACCATGTACTTCTTTCATTATTTGAACCATTTTCGTACTTTATTATTTCGTCCATCGGAATTCCGATGGACGAAGAAAGAATTTTAATAAACTGTTCTGAATGTTTATTTTCTTTCCAATGATAAAATTGTTTACCACCTGCTTTACACATTTGTGTCGCATTAATAAATCCATCTAATTTTCTAGCTATAATTTCAATATTATTTAATGTTAGTATATTATTTTCTATAATCAAGTCAATATTATCTTCTATTTCAACTTCTTCATTTGCGTCACTATTTTCTTCTTCATCCTCACTTTTCTCATCTTCATCTTCATTATCATCTTTGTGAGTTGATATATAATTATTAATTTTACCTATTATAATATTTTTATTATCTTTAGCATACACTGGTATATTAAATTCCTTACATATATCTAATAATTCATTTCGTCTTAAATTATTATCGTCTATATTTATAGACTCTAAATCATTAATAATACCTGATTTAATTTTTTCTTTATTATCATGTTTTTCAGTTTGTTTTTTTATAGTGTATCGTTTATTTGCAACACGTGTTTTTTCAACATTATTATGTTGCCATTCTTTTTTAACTTTTAGACAATGTTCTTTGTTATTATGATAATACTCGGTACTACGAGTATTATGATAGTCTTTAGTTTTTTCTCTATCTTTTTTATAACATTCTTTACAACGAATATCGTAACCGTCGCTTTTATTTTTATTTACACCAAAATTATCAATACTTTTATTTAGTTTGCAACAACTACAAATTTTTTCTGTAATCGGTCCAGAATTTGGAAAGTCTTTATCTAACTCTGCTTCTAGTTCGTGGTATTTTTCACCATAATTAATATCTAAAAATTGCAAAAGTCCTTTTAAGCACTTTTCGTGTATCCAAGTATGGTTTTTACTATTAGTTATAATAAGAGAATTTTCTACTTTACTTAAGTATTCTTTAGCATTACTAGTTCTAGTCCAATTTGATAATGGTTTATTTCGTTGTTTACATAATTCACTGCAATCTATATACAGATCACTGGGTCTTTGGGTAAAATTTACTCCAAATAATGAGAAGTGTTTTAAAGTTTTATTAGCCATATATATAATAACATCTATTTCTTTAAATCATAATTTAAAAAAATAATTTTTAAAGGTATGCATAACCTTTTTATCTAATTATTCCGAATCATATTCGACTTCTCCTTGGAAATTTTCTTTTTCTATCTGTTCTTTTGATTTAATATAAATTGAAATTTTTCCTAATGAACCTACATTTGAACGGAAAAGAAGAGGTAAATTAGGTGCTGAAAATATCTGCATATTAGTACTTAATCCTGCTATTTTAGTAATACGAGTTAATTGTTCGGTAGAAATTTCCTGTGTATAGTCTGTTTGTTTATCAATAGATGTATCATTTTCGCCAAATTCCACTGTACGTTTAAGAATACCCCCAGAATCACAATTAAATGTTATTTGGAACTCGCTAAATGACACTTTAATACTGGACCCAATAGTTATCATGTCCTTACACATCTTTTGGAACTCTGAACTAAGTACAATTACTGGTTTTCCATATCCAGTTGGAATATCAATATCAATATTTTGGATATTTTGAATCTTTATATAAGAAGTTGTTACTCGAGTATTTTCTTTTGGGATAGCTTTAATAGCTAAATCATTAATTTCATTTTCATCAATATAAAGTTGAATAGAATCTTTTTTCTTTATAGATTTTAGCATTTTATGAAAATGATTTAAATTAAGTCCAATATGTAATTTATTTTTAGCTGTAAAACGATATAATGAAAAATTTTCAGAACTTAAATTTAAGTCTATAAGAGTTTTTCTATTATTATCCATCATTCGTAGTACAAATCCATCCTTATTAATTTCAAAACATCCTGTTTTTAAGTTATTACTCAGTAATTCAGATAAAACTTTAAGATGATATGCTTCTCCCGTTTTTGCATTAAAAATAATTGTCATTTTATTTTATCAAATTACACTTTAAACCTTAATTTTTTTATTTATACTTTCAGAATATAATAATTGTCGATCTATTAGATTTACATGCGAAAGTATCATTCGTCTACAACAATATTTTCGAAGTTCTAATAAATCTAAGGCTGCTTCATTTGACATATTATCTGTTTTTGTATATTGTTCATAAAGTGTCCATTTATTACCAACAACTTTACCACAACTATAACAACGTACTGGAATAATCATATTTATACTAATTTTTAAGTATAAATATAACAATCAAAAATCAATTTTATTAATTATATTTTTATTTATTTTTTAGCTGTAATAGCCGTTTTAATACCCATACAATTTAATTCTTGTATTAATAATTTACTCGCGTACGGTAAATTTACTTTTGACACAATATCGGAATCGCATAATTTACATTCATTTTGTGTTGTTGCAAAATTACCACACTTATCGCATACAATTACTTGATACGGATCTGATTGATCAAATAATCGCTCTTTTAGAAATCTACTGACACCATGAGCTATCATAGCATCTCTTTCCATCTCGCCGAATCTTAAACCACCTTCACGGCTGCGTCCTTCCAATGGCTGATGAGTCAAAGTAGTAACATGACCTTGTGCTCTACTATTTCCCGTCCACACAGCTTTACCATTTCGTCTAACATAAAATACTTCAGATGGAACTTGTAAACAGAATACAGGGCATTTTTCATTTTGTATAAATTGTTCCGTTTGTGTATTTATTTGATCGCGATTTACAGTTGGATTTAATTTCTTTTTATTAACATTAATTCGCAAAATATCTATTCCATTTATTTGCGTTGTGTAAATTGATATAATACTACTCCAACCAGCATGTAAACATAATTGTTGAAATTGATCTGCTAATTTTACTGAACTTGTATAATATAATTCACAATTTGTTTGATTATCGCTACTTAAAAGCATTCCATTTATCAAAATACGTACTTGATATTTACTTAATGTGAATACCCATTCAGGTAACTCAGTAATGCTTAGAGTTTGTATATATTGATGTAATTGATAATCATCTAAGATTAATTTTTCGTCTTTAGTTATTATATAATTATAACCAAGAATATTAAGAACTGTAGTTAATATATCTTTAACAGTTCTTTTATAGATGTTAATTTCTATATCATTGTATGATGATTTTGAACTTTTTGTATACCATATACCTAAAAATGTTAACCATGAATTCATATCCATACTTTTTTCTTTTATAGATTCAATAGCTGGTAAAATAAATTGATAGTCTATTTTTTCCCAAATTGCATTTGTTTTATATTTTACACTTTTTCCTACTATTTCATCGGCTCTTGAAAAATCATAAGGTAACCAACTGTTTTTATTATATAATGATACCCACATTCTATGATTTCCTGTTACAGCTAAATCAACATCTTGATTTTGAATATAATACATTGATTCTTCATAATCAGGATATAACATTATACTAATCGGTTTTTCGTAAGCGAGACATCCATCTTTTAGTGTTGCGATTTGGTCATCCATGTTTAATTCACTAGCTGTTTTCCAACCTTTTAAAGTAAGCACAAAAGTTCCCTGGATTTTTAAACAATGGATTTTATCTGCAACAAGATGTTTGAGTCTCTGATAATAAACTGTCCCGATAAATACTTGTACATCTAACATTTCTCCAGTCATACCATTATACATTTTTTCTAATCCATGTCGTTCAAACCCACATTTACTTAAATTATCACATAATTTATCTGCAATATCTGTATTTTCTTCTGTAAAAGGTGTTGCATCCCCAAATGTACCTTTTATAACTCCATATTTTCCTAAAACACATTCCATTAATTGATTAATAGTCATCCGACTTGGAATACAAGCTGGATTAATAATTAAGTCAGGTACCATCCCAGAACTAGTAAAAGGCATATCTTCTTGTCTATATACCATTCCACAAGTTCCTTTCTGGGCTGCACGCGAGTTTCCAGACCATACATTTTTTCCATTTTGTCGAACCATGAACACACCTGTTCGAACAGTTATACAGTAAACTTTACCTATATAGTCAATATAATTTTCAATTTCTCTATTTCTATTCTTCCTTTTATGCCCATGATTTATTTCAGGTTCATTTTTATGAACAATTACAGTTATAACCCAATTGTCACTTGTAGTACATCCATCTTTAATAGTACCACTCTTTCTACTATCTGGTACACGACAATTAGTGGAATATCCAGCATGCAATGCTAATCTTGATATATCATCGCATAATATTTTAGAACTTGTATAATACATTCGAGTATTACTAGATAAAATACATCTATTGCCAAGTTCTAGAGAATTTAATAATAATTGGCATTGATTCTTATCAAGAGACCATACCCAAATAGGTAAATATTTATTAATAGAACCTACATCATATATTTTCATATATTTTGCTAAATCTCTATCATGAATGTACCAATTAACTATACTTTTTTCAACAATACGATTATCAATATTCATATTTTTATCTTTTTTAATAACGAATCCCATATTAGTAACAGCTTTATCATATGCTTTTTGAACTTTGTGTTTATTTGCAGCTATAACAACATTATTTCCATGCGTCCAACCTTCAGCTATCCAGATTCCAAAAAATACGAGCCAATCGTTTATATTAACTTTTTTAGGAAATTCCCCAGGTATTATAAAATCATTTCCAATCCAATTTTCAGGTTTAAATAGTTTAATATTCTTTTTATATTTTAGTCGTTTACCAAAACAATCACTTGCTTGCATAAATTCAAATTCTTTTTTATAATTACTACTTTTACCAAATCTACGTTTAATCCACATTCTATGATTTGGAGTTACTGTTAAATCTACTAATTGAGATGTTAAATTATATAATTGACCTGAATAATCGTATTGATGCAATTCAAGTGGATTTTCGTATTTAACATTATCATTTTCCAAAGTAGCAACTTTATCATTTAAAGTTATATCTTCTATATTTTTCCAACCATTTGTAGTTAATACTTCAGTTTCATTTGTGAAACACGCAAGTTTATCTCCTACTTCAGGTCTACGTGGAGTGCGAATTACAACTTTTATTAATTTATATCCACTTGGTGTAGTATGTTTATAAACACGATCTACATAACCTTCTTCTCCTTTTTTAATAACAAGACTGCAATCTGATATTTCTTCTTCATTATTTTTATTAGTTTGAATAAAAATTTTTCCAATAATAACATCACCTTTTTCTACACGGACACCTTTTCGTACAACACCACTTTCATCTAATAAGCAATAATTTGCATCTTTTCGACGTTTATCGACTGGAATTAAACCAATTCGTTCGAAATTATAAGTTCCTTGTTTTTTCTCCTCTTCAGAAAAAGTTCTGTAAGAAGTTATGTGAAATAATCCTCTATCAATAGCACTTTTATTCATTATAATAGAGTCTTCTTGGTTAAACCCTGTGTATGTTGCAATTGCAACAATAGCATTAATACCAGAAGGCATATCATTAAAACCCATAAAATCAGATGGTTTAGTACTAACTAACGGTCTCTGTGGGTAATCTAAAACATGTACAATTGTGTCAGTTCTTATTAAATGAGATAAAGCAAACATTCCGATTGCTTGTTTTCCCATTGATGAATTATGTACACAAAAAGAATCTCCTGCTATAAAACTATGATTCTCCGATTCCGTAGTTATGTCAGCAATTAGACAATTAAGTTGTGTAATTTTTGTATCAATATTGATAAATATAGCTTTATTTAGCATTTTTTGATTAGAAAACCATTTTAAATAATTTACTGTCTTATTTACTTTATAAATACAAAATTTGACATATTCACTATAAAAAGGTAATGTTTGATTATCGTTATCAGGAAAAATACAAACATTAGTTGCATCTTTTGCTTGCACCCATCCTTTTGTTGTTAAAATAGGATGATCTTCTGTGCAAGTTATTGATCGTCCAGTTTCGGTTGTTATTTTAATAATTCGTTTATGTGTATTTTCTATGTACTGATTTATAACAGTTGTAATACTTTGCTCACATGTTATTGGATTTACTGTTATCACTTTATCACCTATTTTAATATCTTTTATCTCTTTTCTAGTACCATTTCCCATTAATACGCGTTCATTTATATGAAGACATTGATAACAATTTCTAGGCGCTTGGCTGTTTGCTGGAAATGGAATAATTGATGCCATAACACCTAACATCATAGAAGGTGAAATTTCACAATAATCATTACGATGTTTTGTTAAATCGCTTTGATTAAATGCGATTACTGCATTATTAGCCTCGTAATTATCAATATATTTAATTAAACCTCTTTTTACTAAATCATTCCATTCAATACCATCATTTTCATTAATATGTAATTTATCTCCATTTACTGTAAAAACTGGTCGTAACATACGACCTTCGTCTGAATATATATTAATCTCTTCATCCATTTTATCGTAACTAATTGAAACATCAGTAGGTATAAGATTTGATTTTTTATATAAATTAATTTCTTCTATAAATTTAGCTTGGTTTTCAGCAATTCCTAAAAATATACCATTAAGAAAAACTTTAGTCTTAGTGTTTGGACCATTATAGTTATATAATAATATTAAATGTTCAGAATTTTCAATAATTTCTTTAATTATAACAGTGGGAATACGATGTGAAATTCGTGTTAATAGAGAAAAATTTAACACTATACCTACGGCTGCTCCTTCTGGAGTTTCAGCAGGACACAAGAACATAATTTGACTTGGATTAATTTGTCTAATTTTTGAATTTTTTCCCTCTTTACCTGATTGCGACATAACACGTCGTAAATGAGATAAAGTTGCACCATAAGTTAATCTAGATAAAATTTGAGAAACACCAGCTCGTACATAACTCTTTTGACAACCCCAATTACCTGTTGAAAAACAGTGTTTAAGACCGACTGTAATAGTATTAACACGTGGTAAAATTGACATTATATCCGGTTTTGTCTTCTTTTTTTCCAATTGCATCATAATATTGCTAATATAACGTTTAAAAAGTGTTCTAAATAATTCAGAACATAATATACCAGCTGGTTCAATACGTTTATTAATATAGTTATCACGATCATCTTCTTGACGAGATCCCATATAAGTAGAAATTAATTTATTAATCATATGACCTAAAAAATAAGCTTTTTCTCGAATTGATACAGTTACACCTAAATGTGGAAATAATTCATTTTCTACAACTTGTAGTGCATAATCATGCCGATCACTATCTTTAATAGTATGCATAGCAGATTTACCAATATATTTTAACGCGTCTTCTTGTGTTTGAATGAAATAAGAATCTCTTAATAACATACGAATAAAAATACTAGCTTTTTCATTCGTGATTCCAATAAAATTAGTGATATCATCATCTAGTAAAAATCCGAGTGCTTTAAATATAATACCAACTGGTATAGTATCTTTAATATGAGGTAAAGAAAACACAATATTTCTATTATCTATACATATCATAGCTTGTACTAAGACAGAATGTCCAGTTTCTTCTGACATACTGCGAATTTCAGCTACATATTTGTATTTTTCTCCTGGTTTTTGAGCAAAAACCATAACTTTGTTATATAAAGCTCTAATCTGAGCAATGAGTACACGTTCTTTACCTCGAATAATAAAATATCCTCCTTGGTCATACTCGCATTCACCTGCTCGAATTCGTTCATCTGATGTAGATCTACTTAAATGACATCTATTAGAACGTAACATAATAGGAGTTCTTCCGATAACTACTCGTTTGTGTACGATTGTTTCAACACAAACTTCATCTTCTTCAAATATTTCAGTTATATCTGCATAAATAGGAGAATCATAATTAATATCTAATTGTCTAGCTTCATTTGGAAGCACATTTTTAAGTGAGCGATCTTCTTGTATAAGCGATGGAAAAGGTACATATATATTGCTAAATGTTACTTTATAACATTGGTTTTTTTTTCGCGAAATATAAAAACTAGCCTCTTCATTAAGGATACGTTCAATATCTTTATCAATATATTGATTAAAAGACTCTATTTGATGTTGAACAAATCCATTTTGTTTAAAATTATTTTCTAATATTTTCCATACCACATTTTCTGCTAACATATTTAAAAAATAGTTATTTTATTTTTTTTTAAATCAATTTTAAAATTATTACTTAAAAAAATCATATAAGATAAAAATAAAATAAAAAAAATCTTGAAATAGAATAAAATGTCAAATGAATACAATGGAATTAGCATGACATCAGCATGCAGTTATGCTACTTTAAATCGCTACAATAATGGATCTCAAGGAATGAACGCTCCTGTTCCCGCTACAACAGTGTCTGGAAAATACATAGTACCATCATATTCAGCTCCTGGATATAATACCCTCATGCACGATCAAGGCCCTTCATGTTCTGGATACTTCAATATCCAAGGTGCTTATGGAAAATCGGCTGGCAGCTGTGGTACAAAATATGTTACTAAATTATGTAATTAAACTATGTAATTAATATATAAAACTATTCAAAAATTTATAACAAAAGATGTTATAAATTATAAATTATTCATACTGTAAACAATCTGTTATATCATAATTATTATTTTTCTTAAGACGATCAAAATATCTATTTACGTTATCATCCGGTACGATTATTATTATCTTATTATCTAGACAATAATAACGATGTAATGATAAATCTTTTAGCATATTTATGTTATCTATATTATCATCTCTATAATAAATTACTTCTTTATAAGATTTATTTATACATATTTCAATGACTTCCGATAAATTATTTATACTGTTTATGGTTTCTTTATAGAAATTAATCTCATTTTTTAACCTTTCTTCAAGTGAAATAGATAAAGATTTACCATTAAATTGAATATCAGTATCTACAATATTATTTCCATCGTAAAAATCACTGTAAATAAGATGAGGGGTTGGGTAGTATATATTTACTATATCTGCTGATTTTTGTATCATTGTATCAATACAGTTTGTCATACCGATTTTATTAATAAAGTCTAATAGTTTCATGGCACCACTTTTTGTTATTATGTATCCACCTGTACCGCCAGGTGAAATTGTTAATGATTTTACAACACCCCATTTTTCTATAGTTGGCATTTTTTCCTTATTGTATGTATCATCCGATTTAATATATTGGTGATACGCTAAGAATATAATCTCCCATGATTTATCCTTATTAGTATTGTAAAGATATAGTAATTTTTTGTCAAAATTATCGGTAAAATCTAAGTCATCTTCAAGAATAATGAACATATCATAATCAGAATTTATTAACTCAATATATAGCTTTATATGAGACATTGCACATCCTACTGCACCTACACGCATATTATAATCATTTCCATCAAATATTTGTTGTAATTGATCAGTAGATTTAAGTTTATTACCATCGATAGCTGAAAATCGTTCGTAATTTAAAAACTTCAAATCTTTTGCCTTTTCGTTGAATTTTTCCCATCGATCAGGTCGTCGATCTAAGTTAACAATGTATGTTTTTATCCGTTTATCAAAATCGTTTAATGTGACATTAGTTATGTCTATATTTTCACTTTTGATTTCAGTTGTCGCTGTATTTTCATTTTCAATGCATTGTTGTTCTTTTCCTGAAAATTGATGTTCATTATTTAATTTATAAGCATTTAATTTAGTTTCATCATGTCTTTCAGATGTTAAGCGTCCAATATGAATACAATAAATACTTTCTAAAAAAGTAGATATATAACCTTTATTTTGGAATCTATGGCTATAATCCATTTCAAAATGGTTAATATGTTCATTAAAATCGCCTAATTCTCTTAATACTTGAGTTCTGAATAACGATGGTCTAAATGAGAAATGAGGCCAATAATTACAGTGATTTCCGGTAATACCATGTTTTTCTGTCCATTTTGCCTTTAGTTCATCATTATTTACATATTCATGTACATAAAAACGTACACCATTTTTTGTAACTGAAAATAATCCACCTTTTGTTTGTACTACATGTGAAGGAATTTCCGCATAATTTTTATTTAATAAACATTGCATAAATGTATAATCATGTCCTAATACACTTAGACAATCGGATATGTAATTTCTCTTATAAAAGAACTTCCAATCATCTTCCATATGAAATATATAAGGTGTTTTTACAAAATTTTTTATAATGTTCATACTACGAGGATGACCTTTTTCATCCATATCTTTAAAATAAAACTGGAAAAATGGATATAATTCTTTCATTTTAGCACGATCTTCATCTGAACTATTATCATCAACACAAAACCAAGTATCGATTAGATGCAAATCAGTACAACAATTAATAAAAGAATTAATTGTCTTTTCAAACAGGTCAAAACGTTTACATGTAGTAATAGTAAATGTAATCATAGGAAAATTTCGTGGTTTTTTATTTGTAATTTCTTGTACCTTTTCCTTATTATAGTAAATAAATGTGTTTTCTATTTTATCAATATTTAAATGTTGATTAAATATAGTACGTGCAGCTATATCTTCTGAAATATTTGATAAAGCTAATATACGATTACTAATATCATAAGCTTTAACGTATTCTTGTAGATAATATAAACATAATACATATTCGTCTCTTATATCGTAACAATGCGGGAATCTTTCTTCAAAAAAATTTCCAAACAATACTCCCAAATTATATAATGCATTATATCTACAATATCGTATTATATTGATAGCCGTTGATTCATCATGGTTATCAATAAAATTACCTGTAAGAAATTCTATCATTTATAATTATTTATCAAGTCTCTAAATCAAAATAAAATTGAATTTTTTACAAAACTAATTTCAATAAAATATTGAAAATGAACGTTATTAAAGGTATTGAATTTATTATTAAAAATGCTATTGAACAATACGCTTGTAAAATAGCTGATAAATATGATAATATAGAATTAGGCGAGTTAGAAGATTTATGGAATGAAATTTCTGAAGATATAAAAATATCAATATCTGTAAATAGTAAACAAAGTAAAAGTAAATCTAAAATTAAAACTGAAGAGGTTCATGTAGATACTAAAAAAACTACAAATAGTGGTTGTCAATATGTGTTTTCAAGAGGTCAAAATTCAGGAGAAACATGTGGTAGTAAAACTGTAATTAATACGGTATATTGTAGCCGTCATAAAAAACAAGAAGGAAAAGAACCTAAAACTAAGAAAATTATTCCAACTGTAGATAAAACTGTTAAACCAGTTTTAACTAAACATAAAATTATAAATAAGTTATGGCATCAAGAAACCGGATTAGTCTTTGATACAATTAAAGACGAAAAAATAGTTATCGGAAAAGTTTTAGATAATAAAGTAATAAGTCTGACCGCGGAAGATGTTGAAACTTGTAAAAATTGGAGATTTAAATACGATTCTACAGTTCTAGAAGATAGTAAAACTAAAAAAGTTACTCAGAAAGAAATAGAAAAATTACAACAAAAATCTATTGAAGATGTTTTAAAGACTATAAAAGTTCAAAAAAATAATGAAGTTAGCGAAGATGAGGATTACGAAATTGAAGATGATTAGTCAGTATTACGCTTTTGTATTGTATTCATAAAATTTATATAAATTTTATGAAGTAAAATAATATAAATTATCTAAAAAAAGTACTTTATATAATTAAATGGAAGAAGATTATACATCTAAAATAAATAGTTTAACAAAACAAGTAAAACAGTTTGTAAAAATACCTAGAAGTAATAGTTCTTTTATATCTAATACTCTAGATACTTTTAAATCACCTAAATTATGGTATATATTAGTTCCATTTATTATACTTATTTTACTAATAATTATAAAACCTACTGTTATCATGAATGAAAATATCACATCCGATAATAAGGTTAAATTGACTATTGGGTATAAAAAACTTTTCTTAACTACTATTATATTAGGTATTCTTATTGATATAGCATTATATATTCATAATTACCGAAATAAAAAATAAAAATATTATTTAGTTTGTTTTCTACTTAAATAATAATGCTTTAGCAACCAAAAAATTAATATTATTAAGAGTGTCTTAATACCTAATAACATGTAAACAGATGTACTTGTAGATGGAATAAATCTGATAATTAAATTATCTACAAATGAACTAGATAATAATAAAAATAATAAACCTACTAATATAGCATCTTTAAATTCGGTAACAACATTATTTATTTCTGTATTATGAGTTTTAAATAATGTATTAACAATCTGTATTTCATGTTGTGAAGGTTGAGTTGTATCAGCTGGTAACTGTGTAATTAGATCCCCGCCTGAATTAAAATCTAAATTTTTTTGGTTATTATATTGAAATTGTAGCGTATTAGACATTTTTGTTATTAATATTTAAATACTTTAAATAAAAAATACATAAAAATTAAGTTATTTAAGATTATTATAATGTTAAATAAAAATGACTCTTACAATAAAAAAACTCGAAAATTTATTGTACACTCGTGGATTTTTAGCAAAAAGATACTATAGTATAAATGATAGTTATGTATACATTGAATTAATTAATATAAATACAGCTGATACATGTATGTTATATATACCTTCTAAATATGATATAAAAGTAGATAAACTAGAAAATGTATTTAAAATAGATTACATCAATGTTGATGAAAATGGAAATATTCCTGTTGATTATGCAGGAGAAGCTGATCCAGATAATATAGAAAAACAATATGATAATATTGATATTGAAGATGATGCTAAAAATTTGATTAGTAAATTAGAAAACAACTATAACCATCCAATTAAGTTATCAGAACGTAATCAAAATGATAACAAAGAGTTAGTCGATATCATTCGTCAATTAAAACGTTTACGTTTTTGTGTACAAACTATAAAATATAAAGTTGTAATTATGTATAATTCTTACTTATGTTGTATTAAACGCGATGATACTATACAATGTTTTACTATTTACGATTCTAATAATAAATGCCGAAAACTAATGATATCTCTTGATTTAGAGACATTATACGAAAAAATAGGTGAAAAGAGTAATTTTAATACTATTTCAAATGATATAAAAACTGTATACAATGGAATTTATCGAGTATTTGATAAAAATCAATATAAGCACACGGAAAATATTGAAAAAATATCTGAAAATATAGGTAAAATAAAACTCTTTTCAGATAATATTTTTAAGAAAAAAATGGAATATAATAATTATCTAGTTAAATTAGAAATATTATTAGAAAGTCTAATAGAACCAGAAAAACAAATAACCGAAAAAATAGCTGAAATTGAGAGTAAATATAAATACAGCAAAACGTTACAATCAGATATGGAAAAGTCTCAACTGATAGCAAAACAAAACGAAGAGTTAGAAAAGCTAAATATAGTTAAACAAGATATTATAAAAAATATTATCTCTATAAAAAATAAACACGAAGAATTAACTCTAATTATAGATAAAATTATGTTTGATAATCATATAATGCTGGATTGTATAATTAAAAATTTTATAAAATTATCAGAATTTTAAATTTTCTTTATATAATATAAAATGTATATGAGAGATGAAAATGGAAATATTATTAAACCTCAGTTTGAACAATATAAAAAGCGCGATGAAATACCTTATTCTTTAAAACCTGCAATGCCTTTATGGTTAATAATTGTTATTGTTATTTTAGTTTTATGTGTATTATATTTGATAATAAAATATATAATAAAAATGAATGATAGAAAACGTGTACAAATTGAAAATTTTGGCTATAAATTTTATTAACTAATGAGAATTATGTAATTTTATAACATATTATTGTTATAAAATTTATTTTACTTATTTATTAGCTAACAATAATTGTCCAATTTTACCAGATTTTTTAACATATCTTTTGGTTTCTGGATTAAATATTGTATCAGAGTCTTCATCACTCTCATTTTCAACTTTATCGGACTCTTTTGGTTTTTCAACTTTTTTCTTGTCATATCCCCCGCATGTATTATCTTCTAATAGTAAATTATGTTCAATAAACCATTTTTTTAATTCTGAACATATAGAATTTTTAGACTCTAAACCCCAGAATAAAAGCATTCGAATATCTTCGGCCTTTGATTCCTTCCGCATTTTAGGAGTGAGAAGTTCTTTTATATATCTATATTTACTGGCTTTTTTTGAGTTAATATTATTATCAATATGATTTAATAAATCTTTTTTTGTACTAAGTTCAGGCATAAAATCATTTGGAACATTTACTTTTAAATGTAACATTATTTTTATTAATTCAGGATTTGTCCAACTAATGCAATTTAAACCAGTTTTTATGGGACGATGATCTTTATCCTTTTTATCTTGTATATCTATATCTCGTATATCACGAATACAAAAAATATTTTTAATATTATTATATAAACCATAAAATCCATACTGATTATTTTTTATTATATTCTCTTTTATAATATCTTTCTCTCTTTCTATTATATCAATATACTCATCTGAGCAATTAACCCACTCATCATCTTTTAAACAACGTAATATATCATTTGTATTTGTATCATACATATATGAAGATATCCAGACTCCATTAATTTCTTTATAATAATTTTTAAAATATTCTAGTAATATATTTTGTAAATCTTTATTTTTATTTATATTACGTTTTTTTGCTAATATAGCATACTCTATGAAGTATTCTTTGATTTCAACTGGTAATTTTACCATTATTTCTCTTAAATCATTAAGTGTAAAAGAATTACATACTTGTCCTATTAATATAGGTATAGAATCATTATATAATTTATTGATAATATTAGTAAAATTAGTATCGGTATTTACCGTTATATATTCTGTATAATATTCAAGTGATAAATTTCCAAATGTAGATAAATTATTAACTAAAAAATAAATATCTTTTTCTTCTCTTAGATATGAGACAAAACCATATTTATTAATTATCATTATATTTTCATCAATTATACGACGTAAAGAAGTAATAATTAAAAAAAGTGAGTATTTATCAAGTGTTCTTTCTATAATATTTAAATGCACCTGAAAATTAGACTTAAAAATGTTTTTTACTTCTTCTATAATATTTTTTATTACATTATCTGAATAATATAATTGATAAGTAGAAATATCTAGTATTGGTGTTATATTACTAATTTCATCGCATTTATAATTACAACTCATATAATCACATTCTCTTTCACCATCGAACCCAGTAACGTGATTGCGATTATAATTTAAAGCACAGTCAAATGCAGATTCTTTAATAATTCGTTCTATTTTTTTAATATTAACATCTTTAACTTCTGAAACTTCATACATTTCTAAATCAATACTATTTACGGTGTCTATATTAGGCATTGATACTTGTTGATATATTTCTACAATTGGATTATATCCTGCATTTATAAGATCTTGATGTGAATTTAAACGATAACCACGCGCAATAGCTTGTGATGTTTCCGAATAATTCCAATGAGGTGTCATGATAATTTCAACCTGGATATTTTTTAATGAAAATCCTTCGCTTATAACTTTTGAACCAATAATAACATTTATAATTTTACCATTCATATTATCCGGCTGGTTAAACCTATTAATTATTTTTCGTATATCTTTTTGAGAAGATGTTAAATTAGATATTAAACCAAACCGAGGCATTATATCATTTTCTGTACCTGAAGATGCTCTAAACCCAAAAAGTTTAAGTATCTCTGAAAATAAAATAATACCACTTCCTTGTACAAATTCACAATATACAAATACTGATTTATCATTTATTTGCGCTTCTAAAATTATATTTATTGCATCTGCATATTTACTAGAAAATTTGCGTAATTTACTCAAAGTTTCTGTGTTATTTGCACCTTTTATAGCATTTATTAATTCGGTATTTAAACTATAGTTATATAATTTTTTATTTACACCATACTGATCTATAATTCGTTTTTCATGAGATATAATATATTTTTTAAAACCATCTGGTCCATAACTACCATCGGGAAACACAAATAAACTAGCTTGTCGAGATAATGAATATACACCCATTTGTTCAGTCTTATCTTTATTATAAGCAGAACTATATGATTCGGTCTGAAATTCACTCATCGTATCAACATCTACAAGAAAATATTTTAAAGAACCAATTTTTTTACCATTAAAGACTTTTTTAACAGTAGATCTCATTGTGTCTAAATAAGATACTCTACCCTTAAAAATATTCTTTAATTCTGCAATTTTATCACTTTTTATAATATAAAAATTTTCGTCTTCGCTAGACTTAGATAAAAATTCATCAATAAAATCTTCTTTTTCCTTTAGTTGTTCAGATAATGGTAGTATAAGATTCATAACTGATGATATTTCTGCTGGATTATCTTTCATTGGTGTTCCAGACATTAATAAAATTTTAGAGTTCTTTATTAGGTGTAAAAATGTATGAACATTATCATATATGTTAGAAGTAGACTTTTTATCTTGTATACGTATATTATGAACTTCATCAATCACTATAATCATATTTGAATATATTTTTTCTATATTTGCATGGCTTAATTTAGAAATTTTTTTTGCAAATTTTTCGAAAGTCTCAAATGTATAGTATTCTCCTAGTTTTTTATTTACTCTATGTATTTTTTCTAATTCTGTTAATCTATCATAATCATCCGGTATATATTGACCTTTTGTACAATAAAATAATAACTCATTTTTAAAATTATTTATTAAACCATCTCCTCTTGCTAAAATTAAGGCACCTTTAAATGTGCTATTTTCACTTTTTATTTGTTCTATTGCTGCAACAGCTGAACATGTTTTACCGCTACCTAAACTGTGAAATAATAATAGTTGATCATACATTGTTCTAGATGAGAAGAATCTTGATATTATTTTTTGATGTCTTAATAATTCACCGCGTTCAACAATTTCTATTTCTGGTAATTTATATTCATAAAATTCTTTTTTACTATAAATAGTCTCGTTAAAATTTATATTTGACGTATTGAATATATCTTCATCGTGCTTATGAATATCCGGATATTTTGGAAAAAAATCAACAAGATTCATTATTTATTATTAATAGCAAAATCATTTTTTAAAATAGAATTTTTATCTTATTAGCATGTTTTTTACAAGTATGTAATTGCGTATATATTGATGGTTTACAACATTTTTTTCCATCTGAATGAATATATGTACATCGATAGGTAAAATAACCATTTTTTTGCATAATTTTATTTAATCTCCATTCATGACTTGCTTGATCAAAATCAATATTTATAGATGAAGTATCCATATATTTTTATATAAATTATATAAAAATATATTTTTATCGTAAAAATAGTTAATGTAACATATTATTATTCGGACTACTCTTAGCACTATGTTTAGCACTATGTTTAGGACTATGTTTAGGACTACTCTTCACACTACTATATTCCTCTAAAGTAATATTTGGAAAATTAAGATTAAAAATTTGCTGTATTAAAGGATCTTCATTTTTAAATACATACTCTATTCTCTTATGTTTATTACGACCAATAACTTCGTAATGATTATTTTCAAATATCATAAGAATCATTGATATTCGTTTTTTAATATTCGAGTGATCTATTACACCGTAACTAGGTAATAAATCACTGTTATTTAAAAAGTATATATCGTGCTCAATAATATTTGAAATATTACTAATTAAAAATGCATCTAAAATTGGCTTACCAATTTTTAAATATTCTATATAAGTATTAAAAGCATTATTTTCCGCTTTTTTAATAACCATATTTAATAAATTATTTGCTAAATTTTTAATATAAGTTATTTTTTTGCTTGAAACATTTTCTAACGATTCTAAACTATCAATGTAGTTATTCATATTGCTATATATTTCTGTTATATATTCTTCTATAGTTTGATATTCAATTTGTAAAATATTATCTTCAAAGCCATCATCAAATGGTATAATTTCTGTTAATAAACTATAAGATTCTAACTTATTAACATTATTATCAATTAATTTTTTAAGAATTTTCATAGCTTCAATATCTATTTTTAGTTTAGTATTATCGTAATTTTGTATACATGTATACAAATTATTTATAAGATTATAAATATGTTCTTGAAACATTACTTTTATCTTATAATGACATGTATAGCTAGCCCATTGTAGCTTATTTTTACATAATGTATCTATAATAATATTACTAAATTTGGATACTACTTGTTTACGCATATCTACATTTATATCTAAATACTCTGGTGAATAGGCGCAAAAAATGGCATGTAATAAAGAATTATTATATGTGATTTCAGTTCGTATTAGTTTATCTGTATAAATAGATGATTTTATTACGATATTTTTATCTACCTTTTTTTTATCTACTATAGTATCAGTCATCGTTAGAATAACTAATCTCTTTTTTAAATCGCAATTATTCGCGATTTTTATCTTCTTCAGTACTTTTCAAATGAATATTTATAAATTTATATAAGAGTTGTTTTAAAGGAGATGGAAATTTTTCAAAATCAAATTCTATAATATTATGATTAGAAGTTGCTTCATATGGTAAAAAATTTTTAGATTCAATATCTTTATCTTTATTAGTTTCATCCTTATTCTGAATCTCTTTGTTATCATTATAATAAGATATAATAAGAGCATATATAAGTTCTGCACCACTATTATCGATAGTGGTAGTTTTATCGATAAATTCTTTTTTTTGTTTTATAGTTAATTCTTTTTTGGGTAAGTTGTTTAATAAGCTTGTATATAACGGGAAATTCATTTTATTAGTTTTTATTTTCTTAAAATAAAAATTCAATTATATTTATTTAGATACACTCATACCAGCCATAGACGGTAATTCAACTCGTCTTCGAGAATGTGATACATTTGTTTGCTCTTTACCATATGCTTCTTCAAATTCTAAATAACATACATCATCATCTGGTCCACATAATGGATGCCCAATAGTATATGATGGTATTTTAGCACCACGTGTATCCTCTTTAACATTTTCAGAAGTAAATTTTTGTTTATTTTGTACTTTTTGTGATACTTCAAAAACAAAACGGGAAATTTCTTTTGCATCATGAGGACCACCATATCGCATAAACGGTCTACCATTTATATATAGAATAATATATGGTACGTATGTAATTGGTGCTACAGTATCTTTTGACATACGTATACATTGCATATTTGTACTAACATTGATCATACCAAATTGACACCCACCAATTGATCCCGGTAATTTCTTAAAAATAGGAATTAATGTCTGGCAATGTTGACACTGTGTAGAATAAAAAAGAATAAGAGAAAATCCCGGAATTGAGTGACACATAATATCACCTTTTGTTCCTTTACTAATTGTAAAATCATCAGATGTTAAAAATAATAGGCCGCTCATTTTATGTTATATAAATAAAACATTTAAATATGTATTTAAAATCTTAAAAAAATCGTTAAGTTAAAAAAACTTGTTATTAATTAAAATGAGTAATGTTATAACAGTAAATAATAATCTCGATATACCATTTGGAGCCCTTAGTAACAATTATAAAGATACTATAAAAATTGAAGGTATTGATTGGCAATCTGTTACACAATATGCATACACAAAATTATTACCTAAAGATTATAAGGTGCTATATGAAAAATTTTTAAAAATTACCCCTACAAATATTATTCAAAATAAATTTGAAGAATATATGAAAGAAATTACCATTAGTAGCATTCGAATGTCTTTAGAAAAAATTTTAAAAGAAAAATTTAACAATAAACACCTTGTTGATCTATTATTAAAAACAAAAGATTATAATATATATTATATTAGTTATAATGGTATTTTAGGTGTAGATGAAAATCACAAAGGTAACAATTTATTTGGTATTTATCTTATGCAAATGCGTAATAAATTTAAAAGAGAAATGAATGTGATTCAAGCCGAAAATGATATTTACAATAGTTTTTTAGTTGAAAAAGCTTTAAAAGACTTATATATGAGTGGTTTCGATATAAAAAATTTTCAAAGTATTGACGAAATTTTTAAAGCATACGCTAGACAATATGGTCCTAACGCATTAACAAAAACAAGTAAAGAAGCAGTTATTCAAATGTATAATAGAAATCAAATTAAAAAATATGATACAATTGAATCCCTTATTAAAGTTATTCGACGTGAAAATATTCGAAGTCTTCGTCAAAAACTATTATATGAACGTAAAAATAAAATATTCGATGTGTACCTTGATAACATGTTAAGAAAAAATTATCCAAATTTATCCTTAAATGACTATAAATTAGCTAAAACAACATTTATTAATGAAAATATTAATGAGAAAAATAGACTTATTGATACTGTTTATAATAAATATATAGAACGTAAATTAGCAATGTCTCTTATGGATGATATAAATAGAGTTTTAGAATCTCTACCTCCAATTCCAAGTGAATCTGATATATTAAATGAATCAGAAAATATTCAAAATGCGGAAGAACCTATTTCTCCTCGTACACAATTTTTACGCAATATAATGGGTATAGATGTAAAAACATCAAATACAAATTATCAAATCGCAAATGAAATAGAAATATATGATTATAAAGGTGAATATACCGAATTATCACCGGTAGTATTTACTGGAATGGTTAATATTGATAATAAATTATTTCCTACTATATTACATTATATTTATTACAATTTACTCTTACTATTAAGAGTTAAAGATGCATATCAAATGTTATTAACTATAAATAATGGATTACCTGAAAATAAAGATCATTTTGTAAGTATACAAAAACTTCAGGACGAATATTTCAATATTTACGACCATTATTATGATAACCTTGAAAAATATATAAAAATAGGTTTAGATGCAAAATTTAGCTATAATTTTTTTATACAAACATTATTACTTACAAATGATGCTAATATTGTAATAAAAGATGATATTTATCAAAATTTAGTAAAAAATAATTGTACTGGTAAATATCTTGTTCAACTAAGAACAAAATTACAGTCTTATTATAATGCAAATAATGTGATTATTTCAAACGATAATATAGGAGAATTTTTAACAACAGATCCAATTTTAATTAAATGGATAACTTTACGGGCTAATAATGACTATAATATAATTAGTATGGTTAAACAGTATGTTATAGATAAAAATATATCGAGTAATTTTGAATTATCCAAAGAAAATGTAAGAATAATTATGAATATTTTATATCAATCTTGTGCTAAATTGCAAATATGGAGCAATAAAGTAACTTATCAAGTACCTGATTATTTTAAAAATATTTTTAAAAATCGTAAACTATTTTTATCTGAAGATATTATCCAATTATTATGGCGACGTATTGCAGTTATGATATACGTGATAAAAACTTATGTAAGTAATCCACCCTCATCTTACGATATTAAGAAAATTTTAATTAATACACAATATATGAATTCTAAACCAGAAATTTGCGAAGAAATAATATCAGATACTACAAGTAATTGTATTTTATTGGCTCTAATTAATGTACTTAAAAATATTATTAGATTTAACAAATTACTTGAATTTAAGACTGTGATAGACACAAAATTCCAAAAAAATAAAAAAATTCAAAATAATACTGATAATGATATAAAAACATTTATAAATGAAACTACTAGATTAAAACATACTGAAAAAATATTAAAAGAATTAAGTTACAAAGATACTGAATTTGAAGATAAACAAGTGGAAGACTTAAAATTAAGACTCTCGGAAAAAAGTAATACAATAGGAGAATCGCCCGAAATTTTATTAGCAGCTTCCATTATACTAGGTAAACAAATATCGAATAACGATTTAAAAGTATATTTATCACAGTCTTATGTAAATAATAATACAAGAGATGAAATAGAACAGGATGTTCTAGCTGAAGATATAGAAAGCAAAGTAGAAGAATCATCTGATACTGATACTGAATTTATATTCCCAACTGAAGATGGAGAAGAACACGAAGATGAAGATGAAACATTTGATAGTGCACCTTCTGATTATGTAAAGTTAATAAATATTCTTAAAACGATCGACGAAGTAGATCAAAGCGATGTAGAAGAAGTAGCTAATTATCTTATGGCAGCAGTTGAACTAATTAAAAATTATAAAATGTCAAAGCAGGTTAAAACTAATCGAATTAACTTTTTTGCCTTTAGTAAATAAAAAATAAAATTGATATTTAAAAATTGATGTTTAGAATAAAAATAAATTAAAAAATGTCGTTCAGTGAAATGTTAGCAAATAACATAAATAAAGTTGTTAATATGTACGTAGATAATATTGCAAAAAAATATAACTTAAATAAACAAGAATTATTATCGATTTGGAATAATATAGAAACAGATAAAACTTCTGTTGTAAATACAAACACTACAAATCTTCCTTCTCGTGAACTAGAAAAGTGTGGTAAACCAGAATTAATCACTTTATGTAAAGAGAAAAAACTTAAATGTACTGGTACCAAAGCTGAATTAGTAGCTCGTTTAGTAAGTGCTGATAATAATTCTACTAATAAAGATAACGAAAAGGAAAATAAAAAGATTGTTAATAACACTGTGCCACCAGTAGTAAATAAACTTTTATCACAAAATAAAACAATCGCTATTAGACGAAATAAATATGGTAATTATGAACACCCAGAAACATCTTTAATTTTTAATAATAAAACACAAAAAGTAATTGGTAAACAAAATGATGATGGAACTATAGCTGATCTTACACTTGAAGATATTGATATTTGTAATCAGTATAAATTTATATATGATGTACCAAATAATTTAGATAAAAAAGCTAATCCAAATGTAAAAGTAGATGATTTAGATTCGGATGTTATGTCAGAAGAAGATGAAATCATCGATGAAGATGATGAAGATATTGATAATGAAGAAGAGGAAGATGAAGAATTTGAAGAAGAAATCGAAGAAGATGAGATGATTGATGACTAAAAATTTATCATATTAGTTGTAATTATTATTTTATAATTTTATAAGATAATATATAATAAATGGATAACAACAATAAATTTATACAATCACAATCTAATATTTTAGAATCTGATTTTGTTGAAAAAGAAGGTCCAAAAGTCTATATTTTTGGAATTAAATTTGATCAAGTTGGGCTTATTACTTGTATATTAGCTATTATAATATGGATCGTAATTTTTCAGATTACGGGATTGTATAATTCTTCAGTCCCAAATAAAATATTATTTTACGGTGTTATAGTGTTTTGGATTGTACAACTAATTTTAGAAAAAGAGGAAAAAACAGCTTATATAACTCAAGAAGAAGAAACTTTAAATAATGTACGAGAAATTTCGCTTGTTACATTTGGATCAACTATGCTATTAATGAGTATTTTGTTATATTCTGATAAATTTACAATTAATGATAGTAATAAGAACAATTATCTTATTCTTATGATTGTAAATATATTATTGATAGCAAGTTTAATATCAGTTAGCATTCCTAATAAGGCAGATAATTTTAGAACTCTACGTATGGTCCGAATACTATTTTTAGATACCGGTTTTTATGTCTTAATCGCATTCTTATTAAAATTTTTATCAAATAAAATAAAGATTCAATAACGATTTCGTAAAAAGTTATTCGAGTAATTAGTAAAATTACTAAAACTAATTTGTTTACTTGATTTAGCCTGTATATTATGTAAATTTAACTGAACCGCTCCGCAACGACTTTCGATACCACATATATTTTTACCCATCTTTATAGTAAAATATCCGGGAAATACCTCATTTATTGGCCAATTATGCCCCCATGAATTTTTACATATCCAATAACCTTCTGTATATCCATCACGTGGATCAACTCCTGGATCACAATAACCCACTATTTCAATTGCATGTCCGCCTACAAAATTTTTGCTAATATTGATATACGGTCTATCCTCGCGAAATGAGAACAAATCATCATATACAGCAATTGTTGCAAAAAATGGTCCATTCGTAACTAAGTCTCGTTTCATATTCAGTATATTATTTTTTAAGATTTTCGGATCTGGTTTAGTATTTGGTTCAATATATTCAACAATGCTATATACCGAATTTTTATATAACTGGATTCCAAATCCAGATTCTAATTTCGGACAAATTCCACTTATTTTATTTGAATCTAACTGATTATATGGTATGTCATCTGCTTTTCCTAATACAAAGTTAGTATTAATCATCCAGTTAAATATATCTTCGGGAGACTCTCCGTCACAACCTTTTGACGGATCATAACATTCTAATAATTGTTGTGCTGATAATCTAATTTTGATGGTTCCATTATATTCAACAATCATTCGATCACCAATTAAACCAGTGACAACAAAAGCCCAACAAGAACCACATACAATACCTTGATTACCTGCTTCTAATAAGTTATAAAAATTATAACAGAAAAAATTACTTACATCTATATCAGGTTGAACCCGTATTTCGGATTTTAGTTTTGTAAGGGGAGTATTAACTATATAATTAAAACTATAAAAATCTTGTAAAGGTAAATAAGACAGAGAATTTGATATAATAAAATTATCTCTCCTATTTAACAATAATACAAATATTAAATATATTATAATTGATGTTAATACTATACTAATAATATAATTCATATAAATTTATTTATGTAAATAAATAAATTTTTAATAAATAAATGGAACGTAAAGCAGAAAAAAAATTATTTATTTATAAACAAGGTGATGTATATTTATGTTTTACTAGAGATGAATTGGATAAATTTCGCGGATATATAAATATCGATCAACTATACGAAATATCATCTAAAACCGATTTTGACTTATGCAACCGAAAAATAAGTATCCAAAATGAACCACATAATGTAGTTAAAAATTTAATAATGTATAATCTCCGTGAACGCAATATGTCATCTATAATAATTGAAAATATACTAGCTAGAGCTGATTTTATTGATTTTATCCGTTTAGATCGCGATTTACAAGCTAAAATTTCAAGTAAAGGGTATAATTTAATATACGATTTTATCGATCTTATCAATGGAGTGAATCCGGTTACCAAGAAAGTGTTATTATGGCATTCCGTAATACGCGAAGATGATCGTTATAAATTATATGGTATGTTTATCATATGTATGCAACTTTTTAGCGATGGCAATCACAGAACAACGGCTTATATGTTAAGAAAATATACTAAGATGAGGGAAGTTGAGATTAACCAGTTTATAAAGAATATATCCGGTCGTCGTAATATATGTGAACGTAATGGTATTTACCATTTACCATCTGATCAAGCAGTTGGTGAAATACAAAGACAGAACTTAAGCGAATTTTATAATAATCTACCTAATGTTTTAGCCGAATTTACTCGTTAATTATAAATCTATACCGAAATAACATACATTTTAACATTTTTTATAGAATTTATTAAAATTTAGATAATTTATAAATTCTATAAAAAGAGATAGTTTTAAAAATAAAATATTTAACCAAAAAATATGTTAAACGACAACCTACATTACATTATGATGTTCCAAATGTAATCTACATATTAACCACACCAACCCATAATCTAGAAGGTTATATACTAGGAAAAGCAGAAAATCTTACAAATAGACTATCGGTGTATAATAAAACCGATGAGCATGAAGTACTCTATTATCAAGGATGCAGAGATGAGACATGTATGAAAATAGCAGAACAGATGATTTTTTATAACTTGGAACAATATAGAGAATAAGCAAATAGAGAGCGATTCGTATTACCAGAGAGTTGTGATATAAACTTATTTATCAATGAGATTAAGAATACAATTCGGATTTTAAATAAAGAATAATTATTTTAAAACTTTAAAGTTTTAAAAATAAAATATAAAATATAAACTTTATACTTTTAAAAATACTTTTTCTGAAAAATTAAATATAAAAAATTTCTAAAACACACAAAATTTGTGTGAAAAATCGATCGGACAAAAAAAGATTTATTTTTCTGAAAATAAACTGAACTGAATGTGATAAAATTATAATAAGTATTTCATAAGAAAATTAAAGTTAAAAATATATTATCAAAAAGTGAAAGTGAATTGTATTTAATTTATATTTTTTACTTTAAAAGATTTTTAAATAATCTTAAAAATTTAAGAATTTTATAGATTTTTATTAATATGATTTAAAAATAAGAATGCTACATATAAATGACATCTCATAATTGTGAATTTTGTAATACTGAATTTTCAAGAAAAACTGCTTTAGTACATCATAAAAAAACAGCAAAATATTGTCTGATTCGTCAAGGATTTATAATAGAAGAACCAGAACAAATTTCAATCGATAAATTTAAATGTGAATATTGTAGTAAAATATTTACAACAAAATTTAATGTAAATGTGCATATGACAACATGTCATGTAAAAAAAGAAAAAATAGAAGCAGATAAAGATAAAAAAATTCAAGAATTATTAAATGAAAATATAGAATTAAAAAATGTTGAAAAAAATTTAAAATTATTACAAGAACAATTTCAAGAACAAAGAAATAATTACGAACGGCAAATTACAGAATTAAAAATTCAAATCGAAAAACTACAAGACACGATAGCCTCTATAGCTGCTCAACCAAAAACTGTACATAATAATACTAAGACCAATAACAATAATAGCCGTGTTAATATTATCAATAGTTTAGCTCCAATGACCGATGATGAGTACAAAAAACTTGGTGATATGTTACAACGTAGTCATCTTGAGCGTGGTGTTGATGGATTCGCTGATTTAGCGATCCAGTTTTTCCAGGGTAAAGCCATTTGTACCGACCTATCACGGCGCATGGTTACTCACAAAGATGCAGAAGGACGGGTGGTGAGCGATCCTAATATGACCAGATTAACAACTAAATTTTTTGGTGGATTAATGGACAAAAATCGTCAATTAACACTTGAGATATTAACTGACTTACAAAAACGATTAGAAGATAAGGAGATCGATTACGAAGAGTTTATGAATATTCTTGTGCGATTTTCCGATCAAAAATTCACAGTGCGTAAGTTAGCGGATGGTGACGATAAGAATGAAGCTAACGATGAGAAAGGTGAGTATTTGCAATTTAAGAATACATATGTAAACAAGGTATGTGATAAGATATACGTTAAGAATAATTAGATTCTATTATAATAGAATTTACAAAGATTTTTATAACAAAATTTTGTTATAAAAATAATAATATATATTAATCTAATATTTATCTATTTTTTTCAAATTCCATATTTAACCGATCAACAAGGCGTGAAACATCACATATTTCTTGGTTACCATTTACTTTTACTGTCATCGTAGGATCGATACCTGTTTCAGAATACGCAAGTTGATATATTCTACCAGTTACGTCTCTCACGGTTCCGTCATATGATATTTTTATATCTTCCATTAATTTTACTATACGTCGTTGCATATACCCCGACGTTGCTGTACCCATTGCTGTCAAATTATTCTTTTATATTTATATAAAAGATGGACTATATCTTAAGCAAGTATAAGTTGGCTAGACTCACTTACCGATTACCGTTAAGTAATGTTATAAAAATTGTATTAATTGGTATATTATTTATAATGTAGTCGTATTTATTTATATTTGATAAAAATAATATTTTTGATGAATCCAAAAATAAATCTATTATATGACAAAGTATTTTAATTTCAGTATAACAAATTCTTAAAAATTTTATATTATTATCAATACAATATATAGTTTTTTTAATGTCAAATTTTTGCACTTTTTTTAAAGATTCTTCTGTTGAAGTATATATTCCATACAATTGAAAATGTTGAATCCCATCAAATTCTATGGCTATATTAAATTTTGGTAAATAAAAATCAAATCTTTGATTATTAGACAATAAATATTCTCTAAAATAATGTATGTTTTTAGAATCTAAATACTTAGATATTAATCGTTCACCATGTGAACTTTTACATTTAGGACACCAAGTTCCATATTTTATTCTATCTAATCTAGCATCCCAAGTACATTTGCAAATATTACATTTCCATATAAGATTTGTTTTATTATTAATATATTCTAAAGATAAACATTCTCCATTTCTTTCATTAGCAATTTTCTTTGCAACATTTATATTATTATTAAATCTACCTGAACAGTAAGGACACCATTGATTATTAATTTTAATTGATTTAAAATCAGTTGACCATTTATTTTTACAAACATTGCATAAAAATAACAAATCTTTCTTATTATTAATATAAATATTTGATAAACATTCCCCATTTTTGTTTTTAACAAAATTTTTTACTTCTTCTATAGTATATTTTTTTCTTCTAGACATTTATAAAATTAAATATAAAAATTTAATTAAATATCAATTTTATTAATAACATTACAAGTCTCTGTGGAAAAACCATATCCTTGCCTTATCGGACTTAGGTTTTGTAACCGCGGATTGTCCAATTTTCAGAATTATTACCATGTTCGAGTCTATTAAACTGAATATTATAGATAGTTTCCATTCTATAAGTGGTATCTGAAACTCTAAGGAGTTTCCCGTCTTTATAAATAATCTTGCCGTATATAAAAATACGACTAGAGAGTAACTGTTTATCAGCTCCCTTTTACGGACACAACTTTATCCGAAACACCTTCTCTTCCACTCATTCCATGCATGTAAAATTCTTTAGGATTTAAACCGTGTATAAATGAAGATGATATAAATCCTCTTGATTCATACTCTTGTTCAACTGTTAAATTTTCAAATGGGTAATGTGGAAGACTACGTTTTCCATTATTTAATAATAGAGGTACACGTTGTCCTCGTAAATTTTGCTGTCCAAGCAACCCAGTGATTTGCGCAATATTGAAGAAGTCTCCCTTCGAACCGCTATTTACGGTCGATAAGAAGTTGTTAGTTGGAGCTAATGCATCTTTTGCAATTTTTAAACCAATATCTTTGGCTTTACTCAAAGCGGCGTTAATACGTAATTCGCGAATATTAGGATTGTTTGTAGTAGTTTTTATATTTTCTGCTTCGATAAAACATTTTTCGACTACATCACGAATTTGTTGTTTTTTGTTTACACCATTATTATTTATTTCAGTAGGTGGAATTATACAATCTTTTATTCCTACAGTAAATCCAGATACTAAGAGCCAATTATTCGCAATAAACTGTATAGTATCAATAAATTGCGATGCTCTATCCGCACCGTATTCTTTATTTATTATTTGAATGATTGAATTATTAGTAGCTCCTATAACTGATTTTTCTAAAGCGCCTTCGTAAATGACTCCTTTATAAATACGTAACCAGGGTTCTTGTGGATCTGCATTATTATGCTTTTCATAATTAAAATCATCTGGTAAAATTAGCGATACTAAACCTTTACCATTAAAACATTGTGCCTTTTTTCCTTTTTCTATTAAAACGCGTCGAATATGCTGTATACGTTTTAACACATCTGGTAATACGTCATCTCCAATTTTCAGAGAGATATTAAAAAACTGTTCTTTTGTTAATTTTTGTGTTCCTAAACTCATTCGGTAAGCTCCTAATAGCGAATCTTGGACAATACACATATTAGGTTTACTTCCCTGAGGAGAAATTATATTATATTTTGCCGCTGACAATAATCGCAATTCTGTTTGCGATTCCAATGTCTGCGCGACATGTATGTTCATTTCATCACCATCAAAGTCAGCATTAAAAGACTTGCAAATTGCAAGATTCATTCTTAAAGTTTTATATGGTTTTATAATTACTTCCATAGCTTGCATGGACGCTTTATGTAACAACTTCATATTTATATGAAGATTAGACTATACCTTAAGCCTTCAATGGAATTATGGCAATTCCTCAGACCGATTCCCGTTTCTGCTTTAATAACTATTTAAAAATGTAATTTTAGAATATAAATATGAATACTATTAAAAAATTATTATATGGAATATTAGAAAATAAAAACTATAATCGAATATTTAGTTCTTTTTATGTTAAAACATCGACACCGCCTTTGCAAAAAATTCTTGATGAACGTGAAATATGTGATCTAGAATGTTTATCTCTTTCTATTTTTTCTCCAATATCAACATATATGTCTAGAAGACAATTTGAGACCTGTTTACATAATATGAAAGTTGATGATAATATTTTTCCTATTCCAATCACTTGCAGTGTATCTTCTTTTATTGAAAAAGGAAAAGTGATTCAATTGAGATCTAATAAAGGTGTAATTCACGCAGAGCTTACGGTAGAAGAATGTTGGTCTATTGATTTAGAGAAAGAATGTACCTTAGTATTTGGATGTTTTGATAAAAATCATCCATATATTGCGTATCAGTTATCAAAAAAAGATTCTTTTTATGTTTCCGGATCTATTAAATATAAACCTGTACCATATCATCTTTCTTTTATTGATAATCGCTTAACTCCAGATCAAGTAAAATTATGGCGTGGAAATTTACCTCTTATTGGATTTCAAACTAGAAATCCTCTTCACTGTTCACATATTGAACTTATTAAGAATTCACTAACTAAAGTTCCAGATGCAAAAATACTTTTACATCCAGTTGAAGGTGTAACGCAAGAATGTGACATTCCGTTTTCTGTAAGAATGCGTTGTTATAAAAGTGTTGTTCCTTATTTATCTAACTGTAATTTAGGAATTCTTCCCTTAAGTATGCGCATGGCCGGTCCACGAGAGGCTGTTTGGCATGCTATTATTCGACGTAATTACGGTTGTACTCATTTTATTGTAGGACGTGATCACGCAGGACCGTCGTATAAGAAGAGTGATGGTACACGGTTTTACGATGAGATGGCAGCTCAAAAATTAGCCATTTCAGTAGAATCGGCTATAGGTATAAAAATATTAGCATCTGATGAAGTTGTGTATTGCGAAGATACAAAGGAATATATGGAATTACATAAAACAAAAGATCTTACAATAAAGACTATTTCTGGTACACAGTTTAGAAAAATGTTAGAAACTGGTAGTGATATACCGAATTGGTATAGTTATCCAGATGTAATAACTTTTCTTAAACAATATTATCAAAAACCTCGTGGTGTATGTTATTATTTTGTTGGAATTTCTGGAAGCGGAAAGAGCACTCTCGCAGAAATACTGTGTGCAAAACTAGAAGAATTACATCCTACCCGAGCTGTAACTTTGTTAGATGCGGATATCATTCGTAGTCATATATCGAAAGGTCTTGGGTTTTCTAAAGAGGATAGGTCTACAAATGTTCGTCGTATTGGTTATGTAGCTTCTGAAATTGTAAAACATGGAGGAATTGTTGTAGTGGCCAATATAGCTCCGTTTGACGAAGATAGAGTTTTTAATAGAAATCTAATCCAAAAATATGGAGAATACAATCAGATCTTTATGAATATACCACTAGAGGAGTGTTCAAGGCGTGATGTTAAAGGACTTTATTCAGATTCAAAATTAGGAGTTGTTAAAAATTTAACAGGTGTTTCTGATCCGTTTGAAATTCCTACTGATTCATCTCTAGATATCGGATTAATGAGTTTAGATGATATGAAAAATCTCTTATTTAAACATTTCAATCTTTAAAAAATTAGTTTTATATATTTACAAAAATTTATAAAATTTAGCAGCTGCAGTCGTTGAACGCTCTCCATATACAAGCCATTATAAGTACTTAGGAGTTCGATGCTGATTATCCAATTTCTGATATTTTTACCATCCGCTAGGTTATTACCCTGCTGCGCATTATTAATTTCTTAGTAATTGCGGTAATCAGAACTATAAGGAGTTTCCAGCAATTGAGGAATCTTGCCGTATATATACGACTAGATAGTTATATTAATAGGTAATTTACACTGTTTATCTAAAATGGTATATTACCTAACCATTTTAGCAGCTATCTGTTCCGACCTTACATAATTTTCAAAGTCGGCTGACGATTAAGTAATACTATATCTCGGTTCATTAATTTTCTTTCTACTATATCACCTATTTCTAATTTATATTCACGTCGTGTAGGATACTTTAGATCTACTAGAAATTCTTCATTTCGTTTCACACGATCTCCATCTTTAAGTCGTTCTTTACCAGTTTCTACACGGATCTGATCACCGTTTTGTCGATAAATTATATCACCGTATAATAATTCGGTACCTTTTCGGAAAAGCGCTCGTTCAAGATTAATACGTGTTTTACCGTTATTTTTTAATACATAATTTGCACGTCCGCTGTTCACTATTTGTGTTAATATTTCTATATTGAATGGTGCAACTTTAACTGGAACGGTTAAAATTTCTGCCATTTCTCGTGGAACAGCTAGTTCTCCTAATTTTAACGTAGGATCAGGTCCAATTACAGTACGCGCACTTTGATTGCATCGTTTACCCATTATATTATTTCTTATCTGTCCTTCTTTACCAGTTATTCGTTCTTTAATTCCTTTAATAGGACGCCCATTAGTTGTATGCGAAGCGCGACCAGAAGAGTTATTAAATAATGTTAATATACGAAATTTAAGAGTTTGAATATATTTTTGTCTATTTGTTTCATCAATAGATGTCGATAAGATACTATCACCCAGATGATTATTAGCTTTAATAATTTCACAATTATGCGTAATAGTAAAATCTTTAAGCAAAAATCTATTATTTGTATTATCAACTTTAAAACCATTATATTTACCTTTTCCAAATGGAATAATAGATATACCAGTTGTTAAAACATTTTTTTTATTATTTCGAACTTGTTTTTTTCTATCTAGAATAATAGGAATATCTGATAAATGATCCCCAGATATTACTAGTTTTTTATATAATCCAATTTTTCCATATTTTAGTTCTTCAGTAATAAAACAAGAAAAACCTAAAGAGCGAACTAATGTAATTATACCATCGATAATATTTTGATGTTCAGGAATAGCTTGAGTAATTGATATAGATCCTTTACCAAATAATATTCCATTTGTATCAATTAATCCTGCTAGTAAATTAAGTCGAGTTTCTCTGTCATTTATTATATAATCTTGGGGAATATGTTTATACGTCCCTTTATAATTTGAACTAACTAGATTATATTTTTTTAGTAATACTTTAAGAGGATTAATACAATCTCCTTTTTTATATGTTTGTTTAATATAAATATTACCTGGTATCAATTTAATTAATCTTTTTATTCCAAGTTTTTCCAATTCTTCGTCAGAAGAACATGCATATGATATTTTTTTAGAACATCCTTTGCAATTTTTATTACTAGATTCAAATGACCCAACACATGACTTACCTTTCCATCCTCTACCTCTAAGTCTAATATTAAAACTACATGATCCTGTATGATAAACTTCAGCGTTATTAGATCTAGCCCATTCTACCCATTTATGTACTAGTTCATGATCATTGCTTGAAAATCCATTACCTCTAGAAGATCCATCACCTAACCACATTCCTAAAATATAAGGATCGATTAATACTTCTTTTTTTTCCCAATTAACTAAAGGACATTTAATTCCTTTAAACATTTTTTGTGTAGATATATTCATTTTCATATATTCTTCGATAGAAATATCAAAAGTATCTATATCATTAATTAGATCTTTTCTATAGTCTATACTTCTTATTTCACCTTTTCTTCCTTTATTTTCATGTAAACATACAGATCTTATACATCTAGTCTTTTTTTTGACATCATAAAAAATAATTTGATAAGCATCTTTAGATTTATTGTAAAATATAGTTTTATGCCCTGAAAATTTTAAAGTTAATTTATGTTTACTGTTAACAATATAATTATCTCCATTTTGTTGTCGTACTTCAAATAATTCATCAAATCCTTCACATACATCTAGAACAGTAGTGATCTTTCCATCATCTCCTATTAACTTATCACCTGGAATAATATCACATGCCATTTTAATATCTCCATTCCATAAAATAACTTCTGTATTATGATGTAAACAATACTGATTAGTAATATCGTCATCGCATATATTACCATCAGCTTTAACAAATGGTCGATCAGCCGGTGGAAGTACAAGTAAATTTGTCATAATAAAATTACGTGGATGCACTAAATTCGGATTAAATCCTAATAATTCGACATCCTCATCTGTAACATTTTCAAAAGTCTTTTTAATTTCATCAACTGTTAACGCAATAGTAACTTTATTTTTTTGTGTATCGGTATAAATCATTGATATAACACCATCAATTACATTGTGTTTAATTTCAGGTTGATTGTTATTACAACCATCTTGACAGCAAATATCAACTTTTTCTATTTTTTCCAAAATTTTTAGAAATCTACTATTTCCTTTATACTTATTTAATCCATTTAAATAAATTTGATCTTTTAACAGTAATAATTTATTACATTTTGTACAGAAACATTTAAAAAATGATATTACTTGTTTATAATATAAAGGATGCACAATTGCTTCATTTAGTGCAATATAACCGAAATGACCGACACATACATCGGAATTAGCTAAGCATGTAACACATTGTTTAGTATTATCTAGTGTACCCATTCGTTCATCATATACCGAACCGGGACCACTGCGTTTTGTATTATCAATTTTACATACAGCCATTTTTTCTATTTCGTCTTTCGAATATACACTAAATGTAATATTTTCTATTTCTTTTACATCTTGGTTCATATTCTAAAAATAATCATGTAAATTTAAAAGATAATTTCAATTTTAAATTTAAAAAAACATACATAAATTATCGGTTAATATTAAAAGTGATGATTTTATATATTACCATAAGGTGAGAATACAATTAAAATTTTAAATAAAGAAAAAGTATTTTAAAACTTAACTTTATACTTTTAAAAATACTTTTTCTGAAAAATAAAAAATAAAAATTTCTAAAACACACAAGATTTTGTGTAAAAATTGTTCTCCCGAAAAAAGATTTATTTTTATGAAAATAAACTGAAGCGAAGATGTAAAAATAATAATAAAGTTTTATACTGATATATAGTTTATTTTATTGATAATTTTTTAAACTGAATATAGTTTAAAAATTATCAATAAAAATTTTTCTTATAAAATTAAAGAAAAATTTTTCTTTAAAAAAAGCAAAAAACTTAATTTTTCTTTAAAAAAAGCAAAAAACTTAATTTTTCTTTAAAAAAAGCAAAAAACTTAATTTTTCTTTAAAAAAAGCAAAAAACCTAATTTTTCTTTAAAAAAAGAAAAAAACCTAATTTTTCTTTAAAAAAAGAAAAAAACCTAATTTTTCTTTAAAAAAAGCAAAAAACTTAATTTTTCTTTAAAAAAAGCAAAAAACTTAATTTTTCTTTAAAAAAAGCAAAAAACCTAATTTTTCTTTAAAAAAAGAAAAAAACCTAATTTTTCTTTAAAAAAAGAAAAAAACCTAATTTTTCTTTAAAAAAAGAAAAAAATAATTTAAAGAAAAATTTTATAATATAAAATGCAATGTCAATACTGTAAAAAAACATTTTCCTCAAAAGGTAATTTAAATACACATGAAAAAAGTGCTAAATATTGTTTAGAATTAAAAAAAAAAAGTAATATTGAATATACTTTTGAAATTTATAATTGTAAGCATTGTAATAAAGATTTTTCTCAAAAGTCTAATTTAGATAAACATATAACTATATGTAAAATAAAGAATAATGAAGATCAAAAAAATTCATATGAAAAACAACTTCAAGAAAAAGATAAACAAATATTAGAACTAAAATCACAAATAGAAAAACTTCAAGACGTGATAGCTTCTATTGAAGCTCAACCAAAAATTATTCAAAACACTGTTCAAACAACTAATGATACAACAAAGAATACTATTAATAATAGGGTTAATATTATTAATAATTTAGTTCCGATAACTGATGATGAATATAAAAAATTACCAGACATGTTAAAACGTGAATATGTTGAAAGCGGATTGGATGGATATGTTAAATTAGCAACTGAATTTTATAAAGACAAAGCTGTTTGTACCGATTTATCTCGTAAAATGATTACGCATAAAGATGCAGATGGTAAAATAGTGGTAGATCCGAATATGAGTAAATTAACCACTAAATTTTTTAGTGCTATATTAACAAAAAATCGCCAAGTACTTGGTGATATTCTGAAAGAAATAGAAGAAAAATTGGATGACAGTAAAATTGATCATGATGAATATTTTAGCGGTTGTTGTAAATTTTCGCAGCAACGACTTAATACACGTCTATTAGCAGAAGGAGACGAACCAAGAGAAGCTGGCGATGAATATCTTGAATTTAAAAATTCGTATACTAATAAAATATGCGATAATATATACGTAAAGTAATCATAAATATATAATTATATAAATATTTTTAATTCATATTTATATAAATCAGTTAAAAATGTAATACTATGTTTATACAAAAAAGATCTCCAACAATAAAACGGTCATCTGGAAATTCTACTGTATATATGCATAACGAATATGTAATAAAATATTTCAAAGATTTAAAAGTTATGAAAACTGAGTTAAACAATACAGCAAGTATAGTGGGTAAAGGAGTAGTAAGAATTTTAGATTGTGACGAAAGTCTAAAAATTATTAAGTATGAGAGATTAAAAACAATTAGTAATTTAGAATCATATTTAGACATAAAAAATATATTACTTGATATATCAATAGCGTTATATAATATCCACAAATCGGGTTATTATCACGGTGATGTTTCGGTTCATAATATTGGACTTAACAGTAAAGATAAATATGTACTTTACGATTTTGAAAATTCTGGCAAGTTACCGGATAACATAATGGAAAAAACAGAAAAGCAGTATAAAGATGTTGAAATGTTCTTAGAAAATCTAATTATTAATTGTAAATCTTATTTTAATACGCAAACTGTTTTATACAAAATACTAAATGAGATGAAAAAATCTTTTACCAAAACTGAATATATGTATATAAAATCGTTTAACAATAGTTATAAAAAACGCGAAATTCGGTTTTATAACTATAACACAGAAGATTTTATTCAGACTTTAAATTCTATACTATAAAATACAACTTATATTAAATACTTTTTAATTTCACTAATAACGTCATCTGGTAAAATTGGTTTATCTTTTCTAAGGCGTTCCAAGTTTACAAGATCTGAATCTAATTGCAAAGAGGGAAATAAGTGATATTGCCGATAATTATTAATTTTTCTAAGCCCATCTCGATAACGATTTGTTAAACGTTTTAGTTGTGTTTTTCGTGAATCTGCGTTTGTTATGTTTGCATATATTTTCTTTTCAGCCCAAATAATTTTTTTGCAATAATTTATTTTTTCTATATCTACTTTTAAACAATCAATAAGATATACAATATCAACCATCTTATCCATATTACATGTAAAATAACTTACATCGGTAATTAGTTTAATTAATCCTGAAACACTTTTTTGATTTTTTAATTTTAAATGTTTTTTCTTAATATGATCTACTAATATTGTAAGAGTTTCTATATCTCCATTTACAACTGCTGCTTGTCGTAAAGTAGAAATACCTATAATAATATTGTGGTCAGTTAATAAGATTTTTAATATATCTACATGGCCATATATACTACAAATGTATACTAGTTTATTTTTCTCCTTAACATCTATATTATAAGTTGATAATAATAAGTTTACTGTATTTTTATATCCTTCATGACATGCAGTGCGGATAGCCTTAATATATTCTTGTGGATTTAATCTAACGCGAACATCAGCTAATAATATTTTACTTATTTCTGTATGACCATTTGATAGACTTGCCAAAACACCTTTATTAATTTGTTCTGTTATATCAATACGTGGATGAGAACATAAAAGACTAAAAGTGTCCATATGACCAAAAGTACACGCCTTTATAAAACCTAAATAATTTGGTGTTATACGTGAATCGTTTAATAATAAATTTACGATATCTACACGATTATTTTCACATGCTATAACAAAACCTTCATTATTTTCAGATGCGGGATCAACTCTATCATCGGTTAATAATAGTTTAACTATGTCGATATGACCATATTTACACGAAGATATAAATACGCTATTATTATAACACGAAGGATCAATATTTGTACTTAATAAACGCTTAACTTCATTTAAATTTCCATACTCGCATGCGTATCTTAATTGTAGATTATTTAATTGCTCATCATTTCTAAATATTTTAGTTATAAATATATTAAAAAAATTACTAGTTTCAATAAACTCGAATAATTTCTTTATAATCACATTTTTAAAAGAATGTTTTTTTAATATAGAATGATAACTTTTAGGTAAAGATAAAATAGAGAATATACAACACAATCTAATTATTTTCATATTTTTACTATCATTAAAATTATAATTTATCTGTTTATCAACATGATATTTAATAATTTTGTAAAGTTTTTTATCGTAATCATCTTGATGTGGAATAGTAGATAATTTTTTTATGTTGTTAATCGTTATTACTAGTGTGGATTTGCAATTAATTATATCTTCAAATGATACAGTATTTGGTATAAAAATATTTTTACTCTCTAAAAATTGAGTATAATTATATTTATCCATATGTTTTAAATCTTCTAAACTATCTACGATATCTGAATCTGATATAATCATATTCTCTATGTTCATAATATTCATATCATCCATATCATCATCTATAATTTGATCCATATTATCCATATTATCATCTATAATTTCATCCATATTATCTATATTATGATATTTTTACGAATAGTCTTTTGAAAAATTCAATTTGTTTTATACTATAAAACAAATATTAATTATATAACATAAGACATACTTACTAAATCACATGAGTATAATTTCTTCTAATACAACACTTATTTTTTATATATCAATTATATTAAGAGTATTTAATATAATTAAAAATAGTTAAAAATTTTAGTCTTTACAAAGGTGGTAACTTTTTACCATTATTTTCATAATCAACCAAGTCTTCTTCTTCTAATACTACTGCATCACCTGAATCAATATTATCTTGTAATGTACGAATACGATATCCTTTCCATTTACAACCTCTATCACAATCACCCCATAGACGTTCAAAATATTCTTTAACCTCATTTTTAATAGGAATTGAATGATGTGGAAACGATTCTTTAAACCATTCTTTAAACTGTGCATATAATTCAATCATAGTTAAAGACACTTCATTTTCTTCAATAATACATTCTTCAATAAACTGACGATAAATATCATTTTGTTTACGGTAAATAGCGGTTGCTTGACGAACTTTTTCAGGTTCAATACGTACTGTAATTTTTTGTCTGTGTTGAAGTAAAATCCAAGCAAAAGGTTGTAACATACCTGGTATTTTTTTAGTGAATTCTTTATCCATAGGAAAGCGTTTTTGTAATATTTGTTCTTCATATGTTTCTGGACATGGTTCACCAGGACGCACGAAAGTCGACTCGAATGGGATCACGCGCACACGGTTCCATGTAGCTTTATCCGAATACTTTAATTTAGGTAATTTATTTGTAATAAAAATTAGCTTGAATAACGGTTGGATTTCACGCGTTGCTTTACCTTTTTCAAAAAGATCACGAGCCCAATAACTATCATTTCCTGAAAGACTTTTCATTGTACCAATATTAATTTGTTCATCGCCATCTGGTTCTTCTAGGACTGCCCATCGTACACCCGATCCAGCACGTGCTAATTCAGGATTAGCACCACCAGTTTGAGTCTTTTTACCCGTAATCAGAGTTGTGCTAAATTTAATTGCTAGATCACCAAGCATTTTTTCAAATAGTGATTGTGTAACAGATTTACCGTTATCACCTTCACCGGTCCAGAATAATACTACTTTTTGGTGATTACCACCTACAAATACATCAGAAGCCATATCCATAAAATATTGACGAAGTGATTTGTCAGGAAACACTTGTTCTAAATAATTATGTACAAACAATACTTCTTCATCGTCTTCAGAATATTCTACATATTCAATTGGCATAGCTTTGCTTAAGAAATCTTCAGGTCTTCCATTCCGGAAAATATTTAGTTTTAAGTCGTACACACCGTTTTTAAATGCAATTAAATAAGGATTAGTATCCAATTTTTGTCGAAATCGTCGATCATAAAATACCTCTTCGCATTCGACCATTACATTATTTTTATAAGGAGCACATTTTAAATTACTGGATAATTTTTGTACCTGTTTTAGTCTAGTATTATGAACTAATTCTTCTGTTCTATCAGCTGTTTCAGCTGCACTGCTTACACAACTTTTAGACATTTTAACATATTTATCAAGTACTTCGCTAGAAATTTTTTCTCGTAATGTAATTCCATTATCAACTTCTTCCCATTTATGATTTATAAATTGATACCAAATTGGAGATGCAATAGAAGCACACACAAATTCAGTAGAATATTCTTGATATAGTAACTTAGCAATATCATTATGTGAGCCTTGTACGGCTTCATTAATATAATGTTGAGCTTTTTCTTTTATAAATTCACGATATTTATCGGGACTATCGATACTAGCAAAATATCGTAATGTTCCTAAAGTCAAATCTTTTTTCACCATTCGCTCCCATTCATAAATACATCTAGATTCATCGTATGATTCTTCGCATCGCGCGGAGAAATCTAACCATTGATCGAGAGCTTCAGAACTTCCATCTCCAATATTATAGAGAATCCAACCGATAGTCATCCATTCATTGCGATCTTCAGAGCGAAAAAGTGCGAGCATTGGTAATAATTTACCCGATATTTCAAGTGCTTCTGAAACTGATACTTTATTAACTTTTTGTACTTGTTTTTTAACCATTAATTTTTCTTTTAACGGAGAGATTAGACCGTGCTTAAGTTCATGAGTAGTGCGACCATAAGGTATAATACTTAAAATACGCGGTAAATATTCACATACACGTCCTTTAATATTTATTAATTGTTCTCGTATATCATATATACGATAACGTTTAAAAGCGTCTTCTAGAGTAACTTCTTGGAAATCTGAGTTAATAACTTTAGTAACTCTATATGGTTCCATATCTTCACTTTTTCGACTACCATATAATAACCATGAAACAGTGCAGCATGATTTATCAATCAGATTTCCTGAATCTTCAAACCCAAGATTCGCGAATAAATCAAGTTCACGTAAATTTTCTTGTACTCTAGGTATTAAATGCACTTCTTGATCTACTTTACTTAAAAAAATATTAGGCCAATGTAGATGAAATCCAGATTTAAAATATTTAATATCACCTTTCATAACTGTATACATTGGTTTTTCCAACACCACACATAATAAATTTTCATCTCGACATTCGTCTACTATATTCCGTAGTACAGATTGATATATTTGAACAACTTGGGATAATTGAGAATCTGTATATAAATGATTATTATCAATAGTTAAGCCTAAACCTTCTAGTTCATTCTCTTTTACTTTAATATCAAGATCGCATAATACGGGTAAATAGTATTGCGGTTTTTCCGCAACTCCAACAATAGCATTTTTATTATTTTTTATTAAATTACAATATGATACCCAAAATTCTTCTAATTCTTGTCTATTAAATTGAAACTTACCTTTAGGCTGTAACATTGATATATGTGTAAAAAATGCACTTTCAACATAATGTGCTTTAAGTATTTCTTGTACAGTTTTTTGGTTATCCATTTGTTTCTACTTTTAAACAATTTTTATTTTTTTCAATTTTATTTTTAACAGTGGATATATTAGCAGATGTATATTATGCTAATATAATATTTTTAATTTCAATTTAAATAATACTATTTTTATATAAAATGTCTGAAAATACGATCGATGATGAATATGAAAAATTACCAAATAATGGTGATGAATTGCAAGATTTAACAGGTGGTACTGTTACAACTACAACAAATCTTAATACTACTGATATAAATACGGAAGATAATTTAACAACACAAAATGAGACACAAAATGAGACACAAAATGAGACACAAAATGAGACACAAAATGAGACACAAAATGATATATATGTTATTAGTATTAACAATGAACCGTTTTTCTATGTTGATAATTACGATGATGGGCTTGAATATATGTGGAAATACACAAGACAATTAATGTTTGAAGAACAATTATTTGATAAATGTCATATCCATCAAGCAAATCATAATGAACTTCATATTATTCATATTGAGCGTTTTTATATTATGTCTTATGAAGAAGTTTTGCATCGTGTCAATATAAATACAGTAAAAAAATTAAATAAAGTTTTGTAATTTTTTAAAAATATTTTATATTAATCTAATTAATATAAAATCTAATTAAGTACATATTCATAATATATCATTTGCCAAAAATAACTATCAAGTCCACCTGTATTAAGAAAGCATCGATGTACATAATCTGTACTTAATTCTTTTAATCTGAACATTGTAAAACAGTAATATACTGTATTTTCACGCAGGCGTATTTCCATAAACATATGATCATTCCAAGTATGTTGATTACGTTCAAATATATCACAAATATTAGTTAAAGTATATTCTGTATTTCCATGTAGATAATTTTTTTCTTTTCTATAAACACATTTTGTTATATTATCGTATTTTTTTATATTTAACTTATTAATCACTCCAAAACTTAATCGTATATCTATATCTTCAATATACGATATTATTTCTAATATAACATCGTAAGGAATATTACTCATTTTAATTTGTTTATTACTTTCTTTATTTTTAGAAATCAATTATATATTTAAATCAATTTAAACAAAAACATTTATTATATAAAATGTCAAATTTTAAACATGAAGAATGGGATGCTGAAAATTCGTTAACCTCTCCCGAAGATCGTAATCGGGAAAAGCAATGGCGTCCCGATCAACGATCACCTCCCCTTACAGAAACTGAAGTAGATGCCGCCTTAACTGAGTTAAATAATAGTGCTTTTGTAAAGAAGTTTCCACGTGTAGATCGTACTTATGCTGATCCACCTTTACCGTTACAGACAATTGGATTAGTTTCGTTTACTCCGGCTAAAGGTGCTCAACCAAATGAGAACGGTGTTTATGGATTTGCCAAATTACGTGGTAATTTTGCTACTATGTTGGAAGCAGATCAACGCGCTGAGTATTTAATCCGCAATGCTGATTCATATCATAGTATTTATCATACTTATGTAGGTCGTCCTTTCCCATTAACTGTTTCATCAAAATATTCGGCTGAGACAGCCGAAGTAGATATTCGTACTGAAACTACCAAATCGGTATCGCAAAATATTAAAAACAAAAAAGATGAGGAACAACGAATTGTGAATGAGATTAAAGAGAAAGAGGAACGCTTACTTGAAGAGACTCGAAGTGCTGAAGAAAAAGGTGAAGATCCATATGAACACTATGTAACTTTACGAGTTAAAAAAGCTCAATTAACCTGGACTTATCTAGAGCATATTAAGAAGATGGCAGAGGTTAAGAAGATTCTTATTCGAACACGAAAAGAAGTAGCTGACATGGATGCCGAAAATGAGACTTATAAAGAGAGTTATTTCGAAAAGTACATGAAAGCACGTGCTGATGCAGGTGTTAAAGAAAGCGCAGAAGAACTACAAGATAATTTTATTAAATATCTTGTAGAAGATGTTAAACTAGATTTTGATGAATAAAATTTTATGTAAATATATATTTAACTTCACTATTATTAGTTACTATATTTTTACTCATTCGATAATCATTTTCTAATATATCCACAATTTCTTCATAGCCATTTTTTTTCGCGAAAGTTAAAGCTGATGATTTTCTAGCATGTGGATCAACACATGGATGTACCAATAATAATCGGACTATTTCTGTATGACCATAATTACTAGCTATAATTATTGCTTCATTATTCTGGTCAGTTGGATCTACTCTTTTATCCGATAATAGTAATTGAACAATATCATAATATCCATATTCACTTGCAATTATAATTGCTGTGTTATAATCAATAGAGGGATCAATATTATAACCATATACTAATAATTTAACTATTTGTACATTTCCATTGTAGATCGCATGTTTAAAACCACGTTTTTTACTTAATTTTATATCTAAATTTTTAGTTATAATTGTATTTAATATTAATCCAAGTATAATAATATTACCGTGATAACATGCTTTAAGAAATACTTTATCAATGTTAATACCTTTTTCATTAAGTAGTATGTTAACCATTTTATAATCGGCTATTTTAATAGCATATTGTAATAATTTATCTTTATTAATAGTCATTGTATATGGTATTTATAAAAAATATTTTTTTATAAATCAATTTTATTATAGAATGTAATTACTAAGTCATATAAATCACAAAAGATATCTAAAATAATTTTATTAATATTTATTATAAGATATTGTATTTTGCCAAAAATAAAAATAAAAATAAATAATATATATATTAATAAAATGGTCTCTAATTCATCGCATGTAGAAATTAATTGTTTTGCCGAAGGTTCAAAAATTTTGTGCTTAGAAAATGATAAAGAAATATATTTACCTATTGAACGTATTCGTAAAGGTATGCTTGTAAAGACCTTAACAAGTGGTTATTTACCAGTTGAGATGATTGGTGTTAGAAAAATGTTCAATGGCGGAGATGATCAACCCTTAAAAGATCGTCTATATCGATTATCACCTGCTAAATATCCAGGTTTATTAGAAGATTTGCTACTTACTGGTATACATTCTGTTTTGGTGGATAATGTCAGCGATGAACTAAGTCTTGAAATAATAAATGTAATGGGTCGAGTATTTACTGCTGAGGGTAAAATTCGATTACCAGTGTTTCTAGATAAAAATTCAATTCCATACGAGATAAATGGTACTTTTAATATTTATCATTTAGCATTACAAAATGAAAATTATTATGGTTATTATGGTATATATGCAAATGGATTATTAGTTGAAACATGTTCAAAAAGATATTTAGCAGATTCATTACTAATGAATTTACTATAAAATAGTATTTTATTATAATTTTATAAATGTTTAATATAAAATTATTTACCTACAATCACTACATTTTCGTATATATAAAAAATATATGGCAATTAATACGGATATTACAGTTATACCGATGCCAATATATAACATTAATTTTTTATTCTGTTTATAACTACCTACACCAGAGCTGGCACTTATACCAATCCCGGTCAATGCCAAAGGAATAGCGACACAGGCACCGCAAAAATTTTCACGAATTGGTTCCTTTTGATTTTCTTTCAGATCTCTGTATTTCATTTTTATTTAATATAAATATAAATTATCATCTTTAAATAATTTTACATCTATATTCTTCCAAAGTCATCTTCCTAACGAATAATATCATCTTCTCCTAAATAATCACCAATTTGCGTCTCTGTAAATTCTAAAAGGTCATTACCAGTATTTTCAATACGATGTAAGGTTTCTTTAGGAATATATATATATATGTTGATTAGTTGATAATGGTAGTTTATCTTTACCTATTTGTACTATTGCATTTCCCTTTACAATTACCCAATGTTCGCTACGGTGATTATGTGATTGAAGAAATAATCGTTTACCAGGATAAACTACAATATGTTTAACTTTAAATCCACTATTATCATGTCCTTCAATATTTATGTACCATCCCCATGGTCTGAAAGCTTTTTTTATGAACAATAGTTTCAGAAGGGTGTAAATGCAAATAAACCAGCGTTACACATATAATTACCTGAATTATAATATTCTTTAGCAATTTCATAATTTGGTTTTTCGACAAATTGTTGTGTATTGCCATAATTATCAACTTTAATATAACCATATCCAGTTTAAATACGTGTTGGTTTAATACCAAATGTAATAATTGCATTATCTATTTTTGTTATTGCCTTATTACAACAATTAATAAACTCATCTTCATGCATAACATGATCCGATGGCATTACAATCGTATAATCTTCTATATCTCCGATAAGCGCAGATATACATATTGCAGCAGCTGAATCACGACCTATAGGTTCGCTTATAATAGTTATAGTTGACATATCTAAATTGAGTTCATTAATCTGGTTTTCAATAATAAATGCGTGTTCTTTATTACAAATAATAATACGACCGCAATCTAATTTTTTACTTCGCATAACAGTATTTTGTAACATACTCATTTCATTTGTTAAGTTTAATAATTGTTTAGGAATTTTTCTCTTGATAATGGCCATAATCGAGACCCTGAACCACCACATAGTATAACACAATTTAACATTTTTAATTTAAAGATTAGTAACATTAAATATAAAATAATTATGAATCGCTTTATTAGAAAATTTAGTGTAGCATCAAGTCTTAAATCGGTTGGTATCAATAATAATAATATACTGCGTAATTTAAGTATTGGAGAAATATATGAAATTGGTTTGCAAATACCGGTAACTGATCAATCAATCCGGGCTACTGCTATTACCTCAACCGGTGCACTTGCTGCCTATTCTGGTGCTAAAACTGGTCGTACACCAACCGATAAGAGAATTGTGGATAATGAAGTATCAAAAGATATTTGGTGGGGAAAAGTTAATATAAAATTAGATGAATTATCATGGAATATTAATCGGAATCGCGCAACCGATTATTTAAATACTCGACGACGATTATATGTCCAAGATGGTTATGCCGGTTGGGATCCTAAATATCGTTTAAAAGTACGCGTTATTAGTTGTCGATCATATCACGCATTATTTATGCAAAATATGTTAATTCGTCCTACCGAAGAAGAATTAAAAAGAGACTTTAGTAATGGTGCTGATTATACCATATTTAATGCTGGTGAATTTCCTGCAAATTCACTAACCAAAGGTATGACTTCTAATACATCAGTAGACTTAAATTTAAGCACAAAAGAAATGGTTATATTGGGTACTCAATATGCCGGAGAGATGAAAAAAGGTATTTTTACCATTATGCATCATCTTATGCCACTAAAAGGTGTGCTGTCACTGCATTCTTCGGCCAATGAAGGTGTAAAAGGAGATGTAACAATTTTATTTGGACTAAGCGGTACTGGAAAAACAACGCTTTCAGCCGATCCTAAACGCAGATTAATCGGTGATGATGAGCATTGTTGGAGTGATGATGGTGTATATAATATTGAAGGTGGATGTTACGCAAAATGTGTAAATCTGACTCGTGAAAAAGAACCAGATATTTGGGATGCAATAAAGTTTGGTACAGTATTGGAGAATGTAATATTAGATCCTAATTCTCGAGTTGTTGATTTTAACGATACAACGATTACCGAAAATACGAGAGCTTCATATCCTCTTGAGTACATTAAAGGAGTAAAAATACCCGCTATGGCCGGTCATCCCAAAAATATTATCTTCTTAACGTGTGATGCATTTGGTGTATTACCACCTGTTTCAAAACTAACTCCGGAACAAGCTATGTATCACTTTATTTCGGGGTACACAGCAAAAGTAGCCGGTACTGAGGTTGGTGTAAAAGAGCCTACTGCTACTTTTTCAGCTTGTTTCGGTGAAGCATTTTTAGTACATAATCCGTTATTATACGCAGAAATGTTGATGCAAAAGATGCGCAAACATAATACAACTGCTTGGTTAGTGAACACAGGATGGGTTAAAGGATCAGCTAGCACAGGTGGATATCGCATGCCTTTACGTGATACTCGTCTAATTATTGATGCTATTCATAACGGAGAATTAGAGAAGAGTAAAATGCAGACTTTACCATTATTCGATCTAAATGTACCGAGTACTTGTACTGGAGTAGCAAGTGATTTATTGTGGCCTGAATGGAAAGGAAAAGAAGCAGAATATCAAAAAAATTTAGAAAAGTTGCACAGTATGTTTATAAATAATTTTAAACGTTTTGAAAATAGTAATTAGATAATTTTAAAAATTAATTTATATATAAAATATATAAATTAAATGGATATATCTGTTCCGAAAATATCGGATATACCAGTATCTACATTTGTTGGAATATCAATAATTATTATTTTTTGTCTATACACAGTTAATATTTTAAAATATATTCCATGTGGAAAAGATTTTATATCAGTATTTTCGGCTAATTTTATTCATATTGAGAGTTATCATTGTATGAGTAATCTATATGCTCTTTATGCGTTATCACGAGTTGAAAAAGAATTAGGAGCAAAAAAGTTTTTTACCTTATTAATATTCTTATTAATTTTTAATACAATAATTGAAGTAGTTATACATAAATTAATTCCTACTATACCATGTAGTATTGGATTATCGGGGGTATTATTTGGAATTATGACATACGAAATAATAACCAAGAACGAATTAGATTTCTTCATCATTACTTCTATTATTGCTACAGTAGCAATGCCTTCTATAATGAGTAGAAGAGTATCTCTTTTAGCTCATTCAATAGGTGCTTTTTCGGGTATAATCGGTGGATTATTATATAAAAAAATAGTATTTAAATAACATATATCGATATATAAATGTCTGATTATTTATTCGGTATAAATATAGCTAAAGTAGCTGATTATTTTTATCCAACATACGGACCACGATATCAATATCAATTTCAGAGTTTAAATAAAGCATTTCCGGAATCCGGTGATATTAAACCTTATTCTATTATTCATTTAGATATTACATTTTTCTACGATGCACATATATTTTCTAATATAAAAGTACCTTTTATCCTAATTAGTAACGATAATGCATACACAGTGCCTTATATTAATTATTTTGATGAATATGTGCATCAAGCCACTAAATATATACTTGATAATCCCAATTTAGTTAAATGGTATTCGATTAATGTGGATTCAGATCATCCTAAATTAGCGCTTATACCATTAGGTTTACCCAAACATATGCCCTTGATTGAGGAAATTTTTGGAGATAATGATTTTAAGGATAAAAAATTCATTACTTGGTATACCCAAGCATTACCGGATCCGGTTACCGATTATATAAAATATAATTTGAATATAAATGCTAAAACTAATATTATAAAAAATGATAAAAAATTATTGTACCTTAAATTTAGCACTTATAACACACGAAAAACTTTCCACAAGTTTCAAGATATTCGAAAAATATTTATTGATAAATTAACTGATATGAACATGGCAGTTGATGAGACTATTACTGATTGGAAACAATATATGAATAGCTTAAAAGATTATAAATTTGTATTGTGTTTACCAGGAATTGGTATTGATTGTTATCGAACTTGGGAATCGCTGACAGTTGGTGTTATACCGATTGTCTTAAATACTAGTATAAATCCTCTATACGAAGATTTACCGGTGGTAATGATAAACAGTCCCGAAGATCTAACTGAAGAATTTTTAAATACACAGTTTGTTATAATATCAGAAAAAGTAGATACATATAATTGGCAAAAGTTAAAGACAAGTTACTGGACTGATATGATATTAAGGACACGCGATGAGGCGATGAAAAATAAATAATATATAAATAATATATATAAATTAATTTTATACAAAAAATTGTATAAAATTATACTTAAAAAAATATAAATTTTTACTTTTTACTTTTTTTAGTACTACCTGTTGCAGGTACTGCTTCCATTGTTTTAAGCCATTTGGTATATTCAACTTCAAATTCTTTTAACTCATTCAACCACATCTTCTTCTCAGTTGTATTTTCAATATCGGTTATTTTATTTTTTATAACGGTAATTTCGGCTTTTAACTGTTCAATTTTATCTTTTGTAAAAGTGCGCACTTGTAATTTAAGTAGATAGTCATAACCATTGGTCGTAGTGGTGTCTTCATCGGAACTATTAGATTTTTCCTGTTTATCATATTTTCGTTTTTCTAATTCTCTTAAGATAACATCTTCTTTTTCATTCATAATATTTAGACTTTTTGCGATTACTTCGCCAATAAAACGTTCTTTGTTACTCAAAAACTTCATTTCAGTTTTTAAAGTATTAAGAATATATTTTTTACGTTTCGCATATAATTCTAAGCGAACTTTACAGAATTCGTTAATTATTTCGTCTACTGTATTATATTTTTTAATGTTTTCTTGAGCGTCAAATAATACCATGTTTGAAGTGTAAAGATAACTATGTAATTTTAAACTTTCAATACTGCAATTAAATCCATCATCTGATTCGGTTAACGCAAAATTAACAGTTTTAGGTGATGAATAGTTTTTCATACTTTTTAATAATTTGTTCTCGATATGATCTTCACATATTTCCTTGAATTTATCGGTCCACATATTGATTGGTAATTCAGTAATAATCGTTGTATTTTTTGGTCCTTTTTCACAAATACCGTATGTGATATACTTATGATCATCATTCTTTTCAATCTTTCCTGTAAATCCTCGATACCAAGGAGTTAATTCAGGTAATATAGTCATAGTGGCATTGGTATCTGGATCTTCGATAAATATTTCCCCATCGTTATCTAGCCAAGTTCGAATACAACTAATAATATCCAATGGATTGTAAGCTGGAATATTACAAGACCAACCTGTACCAATCCCGCATGATATTCCATTCACTAATAGCATGGGTAAAATAGGTACATAATAATAAGGTTCAACACTGTCTCCATCATCTTCTATGTATTGGAGTAAATTATCGTCTTCTTCGCGAAAGATAAGATTCGTTAAAGCATCCATTTTTGTGTAAATATAACGTGCGCTAGCTGCATCTTTACCGCCAGCAATTCGGGTTCCAAACATTCCATCCCGATATAGTAAGGGGATATTATTTGATCCAGGAAATTCTTGCGCCATGTTAATAATGGTCTCGTATAAGTTTTGTTCACCGTGATGATAATTACTATGTTCGGCTACATAACCGCCTAATTGAGCAACTTTAAGCGATTGTCCGGTGTATTTTAATTTTTTCTTTTTAAGTGCAAAAAGTACTTTACGTTGTGATGTTTTTAAACCATCTATTAAATTAGGAATACTACGCTTACAATCATCTCTTGAAAATTTAATTGTTTCATTATTTAAAAAATAAGATATATTCATGTTGACGATTTCACCTTCATCATCAAGTGATATTGAATTATTCGCATTATATTGCGCTAACCATTCTTTCCGATTATCGGCAAATTTTTTGTTAAATACTTTGTTCATATTAGTATTAGTGTCTGCATCATTTACATATTCGATCATTTTAAGACCAAATGTATCAGGTACATCTTCTGGTTTTGTAGTACCAAGACCTTTGTAATATTTCTTTTTAAAATTTGTGGTTTGTTGAGCTGCATATTCACGAAATTTGCGCTCATCGTAAAATAATAAGTCTCCACGTGGTTTAAAAACACGTACAATAGGTGTTTTCATGCTAATAAGAAAAGGCGTAGGTCTTTCTAAAAGTGTGGGGAATAGACTGTGAAAAAAATTCATTAATAAAGACTCTATATGGAGGCCATCAACATCAGCATCGGTTAAAAACATAACTTGACCGTAATTTAATGTTTTAAAATGTTTATCATCTTTATAATCAACATCGTATTTAAGTCCTAATGCTTGAATTAAATCAGATATTACATTATTTTTGGCTATAATTGCAGGTGAAGAATTGCGTACATTTAAACACTTACCGCGTAATGCAAGTATACCCCACCAGTTACGTCCTGATTTTCCATAGACTCCTTTTTCAATTCCGGCAACTGCATAAGTTTTGGCTGATAATCCCTCGCATAGGATAAGACCACAATCTAATGCTTTTTTTCCACCGGCTTCATTTGCCGGATCATAACCTTCAATTTTTACAAACTTCTTTTTGCTTTGTGATTTTTTTAATACTCCCATTTCTTTACTACGAATTATATTCTCAATATCTTCCACTATTGACCATTTCATTATCGCATTTACATGAGTTGTTTTAACTTCTGCAACTACATTTGGTGATTCAAGTAATGTTTTCTCTTGACTTGAAAATGCTGGATTAACAATGTTGCATACTACAAATATTCTGAAAAATTGCTTAATGTCTTTAATTGTGAGTTGAGGTTTTCCCTTTTTATTAAATTTAGATACTAAAGGTCGGAATAATTCTTCACTCCAATTATTGACATGTACACCGCCATTTCGAGTATAAATACCATTTACAAACGATATTGCTTCAAATTCTGAAGCCGGTGTTACTACTACTTCAGAAGTACTAGTTTTTATTAAAAGACACTCGTCAGTGGGAGTATCATATAATTTAGCATATTGCGCTAAATCTTTAATCAAGATTTTTTTGTCCTGTATTTCATCAGTTGTTAAATATATATTTATTTTAGTCAACATCGCAGAATCTAAGACATATTTAATATATAAATTAACTATATCATCTGTATATTCTGAAACACCAAATTGTTTAAAATCTAGAATCCATTGTACTTCCGTATATCCTTTTGTTAATTTAGTATTTTCAATTACTGGTCCAGTTGTAGTCTTCATATTTTCGGTCCATGTTTGTGTTAATATTTTTTTATTATTTGGATCTAATCCTTTTACACTAAATTTAGAAGAGAAGATGTTTGTACATTTAGTTCCAAGACCATTTCTACCGGAAGTTAGCCTTTCTTCTTCGTCATCATAATTTGAACCAGTTAACAATTGTCCAAAAATCAGACTGTGATTATAACATTTTTCGATTTCATCCATTTCAACTGGAATTATGTCTCCATCGTTCCAAATAGATGTTTCACCGGTTTTTTTACTTATGTTTACTCGAATTGTAGTACAAGGTGTTTTTGTATTTTTTGATCTCTCCGCGTTATCAATTGCATTTGATAATACTTCAATAAAGATTCTAGCAATACCTGGTGATGTTTTAATATTCTTTTTAATTATTTTATAATCATCATTTTCGATAATTGCAATATATTCTTCTTGGTCTCTAAGTTTAGTAGATCCAATGTACATATCGGGTCTAAGTAATACGTGTTCGAGAGGATCTTTTTTTACATATTTCTTTTTAGAGTTAGTATCAAGTACAGGATTATTAATTTTTTTAGGTGGCATATTATTAAATTTAAAATCGGAACTATATTTAAAAAATCAATTTTAAATTTTCTTGATAAGCTATAAATGTACAAGTATTCGTTACCCAATATGCTCAACGAGTATAAGAAAAATAAGTCTTTAATTGATGCTTATTTAAAACGTCAACCAGTAGAAGGATTAAAAGATGGACAATCCGGATTAATTTTAGGTATGGAAATTGGTGTATTTTTATTAATGATGACAATTGGTTTAATCCTATTTTTCTGGGCACTTGTAGTATCGATTAAATATTGGGATCGGTTAAGTGATATTATGAAAGTGTTATTGATTATATCTTGGTTTATTGCACCGCCAATTTTACCACTTATCATTGTCTATATCGGTAAAGGATCTGATTCACAACAACAAATGAGTCGTTATCGTTCGTATTAAATGTAATTGAATTTTTAAAACAATAATTTTAAAAATTAGTAATATGAATAACCAAAAATATAATTCAGAATTAGAGATTATAGGAGAACTTAAACGTAGAAATCGGCATGCTGAATGGGTTAAATGCGGAGGCCTATTTGGCTTAACAAGCGATACTCTACAAGCTAAAATTTTCTTAGTTAGACCGTTTAAATATTACGATATTAATGAAAATATTGTAAATGTATCAATGGTACAAAGTACCTATAGAGTAGATGTTGATAATATACCAGTTTTTCGACAAGTAGTCCAAAAAGATCCACATTTTGTCGATGTCGATAAGTTTAAATTTTGTTCATTATTGCAATTTTTATCTACTAGTGGATTAGCAACATGTTGTGCGCTAAGTATGATAATAGGTGATAAAAAATTTTTAGCGCATATAACCGCGACAACTGAAGCTGGTCCAATTGTCTATCATATTAATAAAGCATTACATGAACAAAAATTAGATAAAACATCTATCCAAAATATACAAATTTTTGTTGGTGATTTAGATACTACTTATTCATTATATAAGATAAGTAGTATATTAAATTTATTAAGTATAAACGAAAAAGATGTAATTACTAAATATATGTATATGTTTGATCATGTACGAGTGTGAGTATAAAGAAATTGAATTGAATTTTTAGAAAATTTTTCTAAAAATTAATAATATATGGAAACACAATTTAAGTATAATTCTGAAGAAAATATTATACATATTCTTAAAGCAAAAAATCGTTACGATGATTGGGTTGAATATGGCTGTAATTTTGGCTTAACGAGTGATAGATTAGGAGGTATTTTTACAGATAAACCGTATAAATATTACAATATTGATGACAATATAGTAAATGTAACGATTGTACAAAATGCATATCGACATGATGTGGATAATATTCCGGTTTTTGCCCAACTTATTGGATCGGATCCTAGTTTTGTCTACCAAAGCGAATTTAAATTATGTTCGTCTATAAAATTGTTAACTACTGGAAATTTGGGTACATCATGTGCTTTAAGTATGACTATAGGTGATCAAAAACTGTTAGCATGTATCGGATCGACAACGCAAACCGATAGGCTAATTAATAAGGTTAAGAGAATATTAAATAACGATCAGAGAGTTAACGATCCGAGAGTTAACGATCCGAGAGTTAATATTACAAATATACAAATTTTTGTTGGTGATTTAGATAAAATGTTCTGTTCATTCTATAAAATAAAAAATATATTAAAACTTCTAAATATTGATGAAAAAGATGTGTATGTTACATATGTAGGTATGAATAATATATCAGTATAAATTATTCCATTAGAGTCATACCGGATAATTCTCGTAAATATCGTTTACTGGTACTCTCAACTAGTAAACCGTTTGCGTATATACCATAATTATTGTAATAACTTTCATTTTCAAGAGCTATATGCCATATATTATACATACCTTCTTTCGTGTATACATCAGATCTATCATCTATACAAGCAATTAACCGATATTTATCATCGGTAATATAAATTTTTCCAGAAATTTCCTTAGTTTTTTTAATTTGATCATCTGATAATTTATCTACTAATATCGAATGACAACCTGTCATAATTAAATCAGATAATACATCAGGATAATTTTTAGCTGTGCAAATATAGAGTCTATCTTTAGATCTCATATTATTACTAGGATTATATATTTTTCGAGTGCCAATACTGTCAACGCGTAAATAGTCATGTTTATAAGTTTTGACAAGGTCACCAGGACGGATATTTTCTATATTAATGTATTCTTCTATTTTATCCTTATTAAGACACAAAATTTGTGTACCCTCGTTAAAACATGGTACAGGCGGTGAAGGTTGATATGTATCACCAGAAATATTCCAATTATATGTGTTTACTAATATATTACGACCATTTAATCCAGCACTTGTATAAGTTAATCCTTGAACACCGAAATATACCCCATATAATAAAGATAATTGAGACCAATTATTTAAAATATTATTATAATTAGTAGTACTTAAATTAGTACCATCAAGCATTTGACTCATATCATTAACATTGCTAACATTCCAACTACTTATATCCTGATTAAATAAAGTAGCACCAAGTAACATACCACTCATATTCGTAACATTGCTAACATCCCAGCCACTTATATCTCCATTAAACACACTAGTACCAAAACTTATAAAAAACATTTGGCTCATATTTGTAATTATTGACATTGTTGGTAAAGTACTAGGTACAACAGTTAATGATAAAGCATCCCTAAATATATTAGTTAAATTAGTCAATCCAATTTCACCAAAACTTGTACATTCAGTTAAATATATAATTGGACTTATAATTGATTGACCACCAGTACTTGTAATACCTGAACCATTTATATTTATATTATAAACTCCATCATTTAGATAAGTATGACTAGTATTAGTATTAGTATTTCCATCTCCCCACACTATACTGCTAACTGAACCACCACTTAAATTTAAAGTTATTGTATCACCACTATTATTATTTGCAATATCAATTGTAAGATTTAAAGAACTCATTATTTAATATATAATATTATATTAAAATATTTTATTTTTTTAAACAACATTTTTTATATTTTAATCCACTTCCACATGAGCATTTGGTATTTACACCAATTTTAGTGGTATTCTTATTTTGACCTGGTATTTTTACTCCTAAATTTTTCAATATATTATGAGCGAAATTCGGATCCATATTCATTGGATCATCAATTTTTTCGGCTAATTGTGATAAAATATTTATCTTTTCACGACTTAGTGTATTTGGATTGATCCCCATACTTTTAAGAATTTGCAGCATATTATCGGTATTTTCCATTTTTACAGTATAAAGCTTATTCTTTAATATAAAAATTTTTTAGAGAATCGATATACGAATCTTTTGAATACCATCCATTTTTACCATTTGTTATATCCATAATTGATTTGAAAATATATTCGTAATTATGTGCCACATTATACATATCAAACATCTGAACTGCGTGATCACGAATGTATTGTCTATTGAATTTACCATCTAGTGCCATTTGTACAGCATAGCAATAATCAGCTAGTGTATGACATCGTAGTCCGCATTTAAATTGTTCAATATTATCAATAAATCCACCCCAGTCACTTGCGATAACAGGTGTTCCGCATAATTGCGCTTCTACTGCAACACTGCAAAAAGGTTCTAAAAATTTAGAAGGTGCAATAACAGCTATTAAACTAGCTAAGTATTCCGAACGTTGTACGCCATGAATTGGTGCTTGATATACAATATTCTTTTCGCATAAATATTTACTCGGATCTCCTTGACCGCATAATACGAACTGTACATGTGGAAATCGACGAGCAATTTCTACAATAATACTACAACCTTTTACGTCTTCAATACGACCTAAAAATCCAACGCGATTTGGTGTTGGATTTGCATTAAATTTCCAATCATCTATATTATAAAAATTTGAACATATAAACCAATAATTTTGCGGATTTTTATTCTCTGTACCAAGAGTGCGTGACATCCATCCATTTGATTCAAATACTCGAAAATTTTTATTGGATCCTGCATAACCAATGCTATATTCAACTACAACATAATTATTATCTTTTATAGCAATATTATGAGAATTTGCTAACGGAATACATACAATATCGGTTCCGGTACCGCGATAATTATTTTTTAACTTTTCACGAAGACGATTATTAAATGTTTTACATAAAGGTGTATCCCAGTTAAATATAACATTATTTAAAAATGTTGGATCATTTAAGCGATTTGTAGCTTCTATTCGTGACATTTGCGGATTCAAAAACATCATTGAATCAATTCTTAATTCGGTCCATTCATGTAGGCTTAATACTTCGATATCCACATTGGCTCCACTTTGGGCTGTTTCTACACCGTAATGATAGACTTCAAAACCCCGACTTCGCATCATGGGTGAAAATCTCTGTACTTTTCCAGTAAAAGCACAATGGCTATATTCGTCTCTTGTAATAGTATATGGTACAGCTAATAAATGTAAACGTATGTTCATTTTATATTTAATTTTATATTTAGACATTTAATGTTTAAATATAATATAATAATTTTTATAATTATAAAGATAATAAAACTGTGAATACTAATTTATTACTATTTTTACTTGCAATAATTTTAAAATTATGATTATTTTGTACACCAGTAATATTATGTTTAACAATACGATTAGAATTTGTATATGAGTACAAAGTAAATCGTGGTGAACTAATATCACTTTTAACCCATGCTTTGGCTTTATTTAAAGCCATTTCTATATTATTAAAATTTTGGGCTAAATAGATATTATTGTCGATTAGAGAATTTTCAAAGAAATAAGGATCCGTATAATCAAATACTATAGTTGAATGTAAAAAGAAATTTGTCTGACGTTCATTAATCCATTTAGATAAAGAATCTATACCTTCTAATATAACTTGAAAATTATATGTATCAAAATCATTTAAATCAGTATAATAATTATCGATTGTGTTTGTATTATGGTAAGCTAATATTTTAAGTTTATTTCGTAAAAAACTTATACGTAAAACATAAATTAAACGCTTCAACATTTCTTCTGAGTTGATTACAAGTCTATTATTAGCCATTAAACCACTATTTATTGAAAATATTTTATCGACAGTTCCATACTGAAAACCTGAATTAATGATTATGTATTGGTTTACAAATTCTGATATATTTTCAAGGCTCATTTCAGTTTCGTTCTTATCAAACAAAAATCTTGAATATAACCATAACATGTATTGTGTAATATAACGAGCTAATTTTTTGTATTCATTATAAGTAACTAATGCTGAATTGCTAGTATTATCAATATAACTAACATTATCTGTTTTATATATTGGAATGCCATTTATAGACTCGTGATCAATTACCGGTATAATTACTTTTACATTTCCAATTTTTCCAAAAATATTTTTTAAATTATTATTAACGACAGTTTGACCAGATACAATCATCTTTAGCCGAGAGGCTAAATTAAGAGCTAATTTGATGTCTATTTTAGTTATCGCAAAAGTATCTAATTCAATTGTTTTAAGCGGAGGTATAGGTGTTGTTAACAATGTTACGAGTTTCTGATTATACACTAGTTGTAATAAACGTGTTTTGCCATACGTATCAATATACTGACCATTAAACTTTAAATTTAAATTTATATTTATATTAAATGTAGTATATTTAATAGGTTTATTAAGTGTATAAGTTTTGCGTAATTGGTCAAAAATATTTCGTACATTAATAGAAATACCAGAATCGTAGGAAAATATGTATTGAATATTTGTAGATTCTGTTTCTTTCCATCGGCAGATTAATTCACAACGTGGATATTTTGCATTATCTGATTCACTGCCTATATGTTCGAATATAAATATACATTGTTCTTTACGTTCGTATTTATAATATCCTTTTATGTAACGAGGTAAACTCATTTCACCGTTTATAGTATTTCTTGTAAAAATAAAAATATTACAATTAAAATAAGTTTCAATTAAAGATATAAAATTATGTGGAGAAAAATAAATAGTATTATCTTTTATTTTATCAATAATTTCTGAAATGGAATGATCAAATAGTTCTTGTTTACATAAAGCAGCATATTCAGGAGTTGCTAATTCTAGTCGTAAACGATCGGTATCTTCTACATTCTGTTTAAGCGCTTCTGCAACACATGTGATAAAACTATTTTTTGTATCAACAACACCTTTTCGGACAAAAATATAATCTTTTTCAGTATCAATAATTTGAAACATTTTGTCAATATTTAATGGTAAAATACCAAATTTATTAGGCATTACAAATTTATTTGTCTTAATAAGATTTTGTTGTTTTCCTTCTTTTATTATTAAATCTTCTCCATAATAATAATGACGAAAGATTGAACCTTCTTTTTCTGTTTGATTTCGGGTAGAACAACACGGTAAATACGGAAATATTTCCGAGTTTGAAACAAGTAAATATGGATATATATGCCCTGATTTTGTGTGATTAGTACATGTGTAATTATATTGTTTTCCTTCTTCTGGAGTTTTAGGAAATTCTATAACAATATTACCTTTTTGTCTTTCTTTTTCTGCTTCTTTATCTGATATAACAGCTGGTACATGTGTGCATTTACGAGTATGACCGCTAATCAGTCTATGTTTTTTAGTTTTTATATCTTCTATATCAGCTATATAAGAATCTTCTATAGAATCTTTTAAATATTCTTTATAGAAATTAACTATTTCTGTATAGTTTTGGTTATATAAATAGAATAAATTAGTAATTATTTTTTGAAACTCTTTTATAGCTTCAATATTTTTTGCATTAATTTTTATATTAATATAATTAGATTTAACGGGAAAAATATTTGGAAAATTTTTTAATAATTTATCATTTTCTTCTATAGTTTTTTGTGTAAGAGTAGCTGTTATATAACCGGTTATATCACTGTTAGAATAAATATAAATATTATTTTTATTTTTAGTTGCTTTTTCATGTTCATTAATTGAGATTAAACTAGAAAAAAGTGGATTGTTCATTGCAAGATCGGCAAAAACATAATTATTCATCTTTTGATTAGGAATAAAAAATACGCCTTTAACTTCCAATTCATCTACTGATTCTACTGCATCTTGAGTATAATCGATAACTTTTAAAAAGTTATTAAAAAGCTCATTATTTGTATCTGTAACATCACGAGTCATATTAGCTATTATTTTATTATTATTTTCAGTATCAATTGTACATAAAATTTGATCATCATCTTTATTATAGTTTTTTGAATTTTTAAATAATACTATGCCAAAGTCTACAGGTGTTGACCAGTCAACACGGGGTATAAAATTTTTTAAAATTTTGTAGAAATTATTGAATTTTGCAAATGAAATTTTATCATTTAATTTAATCCGGTTAAATATTTCCATTATATTATTATCAATCGGTTTAAAAATTATATTAAACTTAATAGTTTCTGGTTGAAAAGTACTAAAATTAATATTTTCTTGTATATTTGCTATATTTATAATATTATCATATTCTATTATAATTTTTGTCTGTTGGTCGGTGTCTTCTATAAATTTTTTTATCTGTTTATCTAGATCTGTTTTTATAGTAGTTTTACGTTCCCATATATCAATAATATTTTTAGAAATATCTAAATTTTCTAAATATGTATTTTTAAACTGATTAGGATATTGTCTAATTTCATTTTCAATATTTTTATTATAAACAATAAAAAGTGGTATAATATCATCTTCAAATGAAATATTTTGTTGTTGCAATTTATCCTGAATATTTAAATCTCTGAAATCAGTTATTGTTATTGTTTTTATAGTTTCTTTTAAATCTTCAACTTCTATATTTATATCATTTATTGAAGGTATACCATTTTTAAAATACAAATATTTAGGTAATGTTTTTAAACTGACAGCTATTCGATTAATAATACTCAGAATAGTGTCTAATTTATATGTTTTTAATTCTTTACCATTCACTAACATGTTCTTTGTTAAAAGAGAAGTTTAATTATTAAATTAATATTATTTAATAATTTTTTAAATAGAGTTGCTAAAACTTTGTAAACTACTAACTGAACGGTCTCCAGAATAAGTTTTTACATTTTTACCATTAACAAAAGCGCATATATGAGGAAATCCGCTGAATGATTTATCTATATTTTTTAATACAGATGATAATTCTTTTTCACCAAGTTGGTCTCCATCTATTTGTATTGTTGCGTATATTATAGATTTATTATTTTTATTTGCGACTTCTTGAAAAGCTGGTTTCATAACAGTGCAATAATGGCAATAATTTGCTTGCATTAGTAAAATAATAGGTAATTTAGAATCTAGTAATTGTTTGTTAATTATTTCTCCATTTTTATTAAAATCGGAAATCTGTAGATATGGAATTTTTTGAAAATATTTGCTATTCATGATTTTTATAAATAATAAATATTTTTTTTTAAATATATTATATATGATAAAATGTCATTTCGTATTAATAGATCGTCATCTATAAAATTGTCATCGACTGCACAATTATCAATATATAACGCTAATATGTTATATAATACAAATATAGATCCTAATTTAGTTAATAATACACAAACTGGTTCAGTTTTATACTATAATGGAACAAATTGGACAGCTAGTACAGGAGCTATTGGATTTGGAAGTACTGGACCGACAGGTCCAACTGGATCTGTAGGACCCATAGGACCTATTGGGCCAACCGGATCATTTACTGGCTATGTAAATAGTGCTATTTTACCATCAACTGGTTACGATGCAGATGCAGGTAATGTAGCATTAAATATATCATATACAGGGTATTTTTATTCACCCGCAACAGGTAAAACAGGAGGTATTGATATAGGATCTCCAGAGTATCCTTTTGCAAATTTATGGGTTGGAGATGTGCAAGTATCTGCGCAGAGTATATGGATTGGAGGTGTACCAATTAGTTCCGAAAATAATACAATTATATTACCTACTGGAACTACAATAGGTGGTATATCTCCTGGAACAATTCAAATTAACGGTACATTTAATGGGACTGGCGGTCCTCCTATGTTTACAACTGGATTAGTAGGTTATGGTCTTCTAGATGCGCAAAATCCATCTAATTTGTGGGTAAATACAAGTCCTAGCGGTGTGTGGACTGATGTAGGGCCTGTTCAAGGTAATCCTGGTACACAAGGTGTACAAGGTGTAACCGGAGCTACTGGAGCTACTGGAGCTACTGGAGCTATGGGAGATGTAGGAGCTACAGGTGCTATGGGACCAGCTGGTGTTACTGGAGTTGGAGTAGCAGGAGTTACTGGAGCTACAGGAGTTATGGGACCGGCTGGTGCTACTGGAGTTGGAGTAGTCGGAGCTACAGGAGCTATGGGAGCCGTAGGAGCTACAGGAGCTATGGGACCTGCTGGTGCTACCGGAGCTATGGGATCAGCTGGTGCTAGTGGAGTTGCTGGTTCTACTGGGGTTATGGGACCGGCTGGTGCTACTGGAGCTATGGGATCGGTTGGTGCTACAGGAGTTGGAGTCACAGGAGCTACAGGAGCTATGGGACTGGCTGGTGCTACTGGAGCTATGGGATCAGTTGGTGCTACTGGAGCTGGAGTCACAGGAGCTACGGGAGCTATGGGACCAGCCGGTGCTACTGGAGCTGATGGTGCTACAGGATCAGTTGGTGCTACAGGAGCCGGAGTCACAGGAGCTACAGGAGCTATGGGACCGGCTGGTGCTACGGGAGCTGATGGTGCTACTGGAGCTGGAGTCACAGGAGCCACAGGAGCTATAGGACCGGCTGGCGCTACTGGAGTTATGGGATCGGTTGGTGCTACTGGAGCCGGAGTCACAGGAGCCACAGGAGTTATGGGACCAGCTGGTGCTACTGGAGCTAATGGTGCTACAGGAGCTGGTGTGACAGGAGCCACAGGAGTTATGGGACCAGATGGTGCTACTGGAGCTGATGGTGCTACAGGAGCTGGAGTCACAGGAGCTACAGGAGTTATGGGACCGGCTGGTGCTACGGGAGCTATGGGATCAGTTGGTGCTACAGGAGCTGGTGTCACAGGAGCCACAGGAGTTATGGGACCAGCTGGTGCTACTGGAGCTGATGGTGCTACAGGAGCTGGTGTCACAGGAGCTACGGGAGTTATGGGACCAGCTGGTGCTACTGGAGCTGATGGTGCTACAGGAGCTGGAGTCACAGGAGCTACAGGAGTTATGGGACCGGCTGGTGCTACGGGAGCTGATGGTGCTACTGGAGCTGGAGTCACAGGAGCCACAGGAGCTATAGGACCGGCTGGCGCTACTGGAGGTATGGGAGCGGTTGG
>Ga0214921_10000204_pt1 | contig 116810 bp, 123 predicted proteins | sample LL1505_MetaG_FD_177992 | JGI IMG/M metagenome (GOLD analysis project Ga0214921, IMG submission 177992) | Freshwater microbial communities from Lake Lanier, Atlanta, Georgia, United States - LL-1505 | ecosystem: Environmental > Aquatic > Freshwater > Lake | place: USA: Georgia | collected... | reverse complement strand
ATAAAAGCTCGACCAATTTATGCCATACTTGATGCGTTGTATCATATTCATCATAAAATAAATATAATACATTTGAAAATACACCTTCTTCTTGTGGAGGACGTGTCATTGCATATTTGACATACTCTACCAATTTCTTTTCACGTTGTTCTAATTTTACTTTGCGTTGTCCTTTAATCGGTTCGTAAACATCAGGATTGTAACGAATAAATCGTACAGGCATCCCTCTTGCTTCTACCAAATTAATCATGCGTGTTTGCTCACATTCGCATGCATACGAATTATGTTGGTGTTCATCTACTTCTACATAAACAAAATGCGTTTCGCAATCTATTTGAAAATCAGGACGTTCACGGCCACACGAAGGATCTTCTAACATCTTATCATGAACAAATTTTATACCCGATGCCGTCAATACATCCTTGACACGATTCTCTTTGGCGTGGCGTCGGATGTGTAGTATACTTGGATCACATGTATTACACTTGCCATTCGTCAAGATATCATCCAAGCCACACGATGTACATGTATCCACTCCTAAATTTTCTGAACCAGACGGTTTATGTTCTTCGCAATACCGAACGCCACCAAATTCATGTGTCCCTAATTTCTTACAACACGCAGTTTCGCATTTGCGGTTGGGTGATGTTATCATACCTTTTTGGCGATGTGTCGCACAATGACTTTTTCCTTTGCCAAGCCATCCATAATAAGATCGTGTATCACATCCATCGGTATCACACGTCTTGTGCTTTACATCTACCATATGCGGTTCCTTGTGATTAGCACAAAATCGAGCATTTTTTTCGCCACAGGTATTATAAGCTGGTATTTTTTCACATCCGTCGGTTTCACACTTGTAGTTTATGACATCTACCATATGCGGTTCCTTGTGGTCTACACAAAATCTAGCCCTGATTTCGCCACGTGTATTGTAAGATGGTCGTATGTCGCATCCCTCAGTTTCACACATCTTGTCAAGGACATTTACCATATCGGGTTCCTTGTGTTTGACACAAAATCGACCCTTGGTTTCGCCACGGGTATTGTAAGTGGGTCGTGTGTCGCATCCGTCTGTGTCACACGTCTTGTGTTTGACATCTACCATATGAGGTTCCTTGTGTTCGGCACAAAACCGAGCATTATTTTCGCCACGATTATTGTAAGTGGGTTGTTTTTTACATCCATCTGTTTCACACCTTTTGGAAACAATATTTACCATATGAGATTCCTTGTGATTAGCACAAAATCGAGCATTTTTTTCGCCACGGGTATTGTAAGCTGGTATTTTTTCACATCCGTTGGTGTCACATGTCTTGTTCTTGACATTTACCATATTTGGTTCCTTGTGTTCTGCACAAAACCGGGCTTTGGTTTCTCCAATTATATTGTAAGTTGGATGTTTGTCACATCCATCGGTTTCACACGTTTTGTGCTTAACATCAATCATATGGGGTTCCTTGTGTTCTGCACAAAAACGACCCTTAGTTTCTCCATGGCAATTGTATTGGGGTTGTTTTTTACATCCATAAGTTTCACACTTGTTGTTTTTTACATCTACCATATAAGGTTCCTTATGTTTTACACAAAAACGACCTTTAGTTTCACTACTTGTATTATAAATGGGTTGTTTGTCACATCCATCGGTTTCACATCTCTTGCTCTTAACATCTACCATATGAGATTCCTTATGTTCTGCACAAAACCGGGCTTTGGTTTCACCATGTGTATTATAATTTGGTATTTTTTCACATCCATCGGTTTCACATCTCTTGCTCTTAACATTTACCATATGAGATTCCTTGTGTTCTGCACAAAAACGACCCTTGGTTTCACCATGTGTATTATAATTTGGTCGTGTTTCACATCCATCAGTTTCACACGTCTTATCCATGACATCAACCATACCATCCAGCTTGTGTTTTGCACAAAAACGACCCTTGATTTCGCCACGGGTATTGTAAGTGGGTCGTGTGTCGCATCCGTCAGTTTCACACTTTTTATTCATTACATCTATCATACCTACTTCCTTGTGTTCGGCACAAAACCGACCCTTTTTTTCACCACGATTATTAAATGAAGCTCTTTTTCCACAATGACACTTTGTCATTTTGTTAGTTATTTTATAATAATAAATGTATAGATTTATTATTTCAATTTTATAAAAATAAATTTAAATCCCTTAGTGCGGGAATGATATCCCGCTCCGCTTAAAATTGAATTTTTAATTTAATCGGGTAACAAAAATAAAAAACAGCAAATGCCAAAGAAAGCTTCTCAAAAATCCTTCTCTGAATCCTCCGTTTTGGAAAGTGAAAAAACCGAGTACTCGGCACTTGAACCACACGAGCATGTGTTAAAAAGACCTTCGATGTATATCGGAGGCATTGTGCCTGTCAAAATGGATTTTTATTCTGCCAGCAATATAGACGAAGGCATTAAAATCGTGAAAAAAGAAGGAATGATCAACCAAGGGTTGCATCGTATTTTTGTAGAAATTCTCTCAAACGCGATTGACAACGTCTGGCGAAGTAGCAAATCGTCGACGCCGTGTACCTCCATTAAAGTTGATATTAATCGAGAAACAGGTGAAATTTCTGTATGGAACAATGGAAAAACAATACCAGTAGAAGTTAATCCAGAAACTGGTCTATATAATCCAGAAATGCTTTTTGGCCGTTTGCTTTCTGGAAGTAATTTTAATGACAATGAAGAGAGAATGTCGTCTGGGACCAATGGTTTGGGTTCAGTTGTGTGCAACATCTTTTCAACCGCTTTTGAAGTAGAAATTTTTGACAATCATACATTAAAAAAATATGTGCAAACGTGGACTAAAAATATGAAAAATGTGGACAAACCAAAAATCACAACCCCTAAAACAAAAGCCGGTTATGTTAAGGTCACATTCTCGCCTGATTTTGAAAAATTTGGATGCACCGGCTTAAGTGACGACATGTATTCGTTGTTTTACAAAAACGTGGTGGATACAGCGATGTTGACAGGCATAAACGTGTTTTTCAACGGCTCAAAAATCCCAATGAAAACGCTAAAGGACTACGCAAGCCTTTATATGTTACCGATTGTGCAACCTGAATCGGTGGAAGCGGTAGAAGAAAAAAAAGACGAGGAGGAGGACGAAAAAGGGGGTGACGGTGATGATGACACCGTTTCAGTCACGTCTACGGCATCTAAAAAAGGAAACGAAAAAGACAAAGGCCGTAAAAAACAACTGGATCAAATCCATATCATCAGTGACGACAGCGAATGTGTCTTGCAACCCAACCCAAACATCTCCGACGGCTTTCAAGCCATTTCTTTCGTCAACGGCATCGAAACACGAGACGGGGGTGTTCATGTCGACACCTACGCCGAAGCTATCTTTCGCCCCTTGTTGGAAGCTCTAAACAAAGGCGTCAAAAAAGGGTCAACGCCACTTGGTCTCAAAGAAATCAAGCCGTATTTTCAGATGTTTTTGAAATCCACTCTTGACAAGCCCGCTTTTAACAGTCAAGAAAAAAGCAAGCTGGTGTCGCCAGCACCGGCCGTGCCTGAGGTCACTACCAAGCACATCAATGCCATCTTGAAATGGGGATGTGTTGATAAAATCAAGAACTTGCTTAAAGGCAAAGAACTTGTGGCGCTCAAAAAAACCGAAAAGAAGCGTGGATTTGTGAAAATTGAAGGCTACGATCCCGCAAATTTGGCAGGTGGCAAAAACTCAAAAGAGTGCACACTGATTTTGTGTGAAGGTCTTAGTGCAAGAAGTTTCTGTATAAAGGGGCTTTCTGATGGAGTTGTAAATGGTAAAAAATCAAGAGATTATATTGGTTGTTACAGTCTAAAAGGAAAGCCATTAAATGTAAGAAATGCAAATGTAAGTCAGATATCAAACAATAAAGAAATTTGTGGCATCATTCAAGCGTTAAATCTAAAATATGGTATTGATTACACTAACGACGAAAATTTTAATACGCTTTCATATGGACACGTCACTCTTGTATGTGATGCAGACCTTGACGCATCGCATATTATGGGATTGATTATCTCATTTTTCCATAAATTATTTCCATCATTGTTGGAGCGCAAGGCTTCTTTTATTACATCGATGCGAACACCAGTTGTTCGTTTATACCAAAAAGAGAAGGAATTGCAGTGTTTTTACACACTTGATGATTTTAAAAAATATTGTAGCACTCACGTTCTTCCAAAAGGCGTCGAATCATTTTATTACAAAGGACTTGGTACAAATAAAGACAAAGAAATCAAAAGCTGTTTTGGCAAAAAAATGGTAAATTTTAACAAGGATGAAAAAGCGGATGAAACAATTGACAAGGTATTTTTAACAAAAAATAGCGATAAAAGAAAAACGTGGCTTTCCAATTGGGACCCTACTCAAGAAAATCTTCATATTGGAAGAGATCCCGTTCAAGAATTATCAATCTCTGAATTTCTTGATAAAGAAATGATTTGTTACAGTATCGCAGATTGTCAGCGAAGCTTGCCATGTATGGTTGATTCATTGAAAACATCCCAACGCAAAATTTTATACGCGTTTTTTTTGAAAAACGTTACAAAAGATGTAAAAGTTGCCCAAATTTCAGCATACACAGCACAGGTCTCCGAGTATCATCATGGTGAAGACAATTTAAATCAAACTATTATCAAAATGGCACAACAGTATGTTGGATCCAATAACATCTCATTGCTTTATCCATCAGGACAATTTGGAAGCAGAGTTAGCAATGGTGCTGATGCAGCAAGCGCCCGTTATATTTTTACACGATTAAACCGTTTTACTCGTTTATTATATCCAAAAGAAGATGATGTGCTACTGGACTATCAGATAGAAGACAAAGAAGTAATTGAGCCAAAAATGTATGTACCTATTCTTCCACAAATCTTGGTGAATGGTGCACTCGGTATTGGCACTGCTTTTTCGTCATCTGTGCCAATGTACAATCCTCGAGATATAGTGCGTTGTGTACATATATGGATAGACAATCCAGACACATTTGAATGCCCTGAATTGATTCCTTGGTATGACGGATTTTTAGGAAGCATTGAGAAAGTAGGTGAAAACAAATTTGTATCAAAAGGAATTATTTCACGAAAGGGAGATGTCGTAACAGTGAATGAAATTCCTATTGGAATGAGCATAGACGAATTTAAAGATAAATTGGATGATTTAATGGAATCCAAAAAAATAAAAAGTTATAAAAATTATAGTACAGATGTAATTGTAAAGTTTGATATTAAAGAAAATAAAGAGGATGAAGAGTTGACATTGGAAACACTTAAATTAACAAGCAGTATTAGCACTACAAATATGGTGATGTTTGATGAAACCGGGAAAATCAAAAAGTACAAATCTGTTGGGGAGATTATTGATAGCTTTTGCAAGGTTCGATATAACTTTTATACAATGCGAAAAGCTTATTTAATTAAAACGATTGAAAAGGAGTTGGTTATCCTGTCAAACAAGTATCGATTTTTAGAAGAGGTCATGTCAGATAAGCTTGTTATCAAAGATGTAGATGAGCAACAAATTATTGATACGATGAAAAAAGGAAAATACCATATTGTGGATGGCGATGAGACTTTTGGGTATTTGCTTGGTATGCATATTCGTTCATTTAGCAAACAGAAATTAGAAGATATTAAAAAAAATATTGAAAAATTCAATACAGAGTTGGCTCTTTTAAAAAAGAAAACTGAAAAAGAAATGTGGAAAAATGATTTAAACGAGTTTATGAAAGAGTATGAAAAGAAAATTTAAAATTATAATTTAAAAAAGTATTATTTTATAAAAGCCAATTTATAAAATCATAAATGGCCGATTCTGTAACTAAAACAAAAAAATGTCAAAAGTGCAGAAAATTACTTGATCTATCTTTTTACACTAATGAAAAGGGAGATATATTGGGTAAATGTAATCCATGTCGAGTGAAACTCATAAAAACAAAAAATATATGTAAGGTATGTGGCATAATGGCTATTTATAATTTTGAAGGTGAAAAAAATGCAATCTTTTGTTCTAAGCACAAAGAAATAAATATGATTGATGTTAAACATAAAAAATGTGAAATAAAAGGATGTAAAACAAGACCTACTTTTAATTTTGATGGCGAAAAAACTCCTCGTTTTTGTTCAGATCATAAAGAAGTAAATATGATAGATATTAAAACTAAAAAATGTGAAATAAAAGGGTGTAAAAAAATTTCTACTTTTAATATCGAAGGTAAAACAAGTGCTCGTTTTTGTTCCGATCATAAAGAAGATAATATGATTGATGTTAAACATAAAAAATGTGAAATAAAAGGTTGTAAAACAAGACCTAGTTTTAATTTTGATGGCGAAAAAAATTCTCGTTTTTGTTGTGAGCATAAAGAAGATAATATGATCATTATTAAAATGAAAATATGTGAAATAAAAGGCTGTAAAAAACAACCTGCTTTTAATTTTGAAGGTAAAACAAGTGCTCGTTTTTGTTCTGAACATAAAGAAGATAATATGATTGACATTAAACATAAAACATGTGAAATAAAAGGATGTAAAACAAGACCTAGTTTTAATTTTGATGGCGAAAAAACTCCTCGTTTTTGTTCCGATCATAAAGAAGTAAATATGATATCTATTAAAACTAAAAAATGTGAAACAAAAGGGTGTAAAAAAATTCCTACTTTTAATATTGAAGGTAAAAGTGCTCGTTTTTGTTCCGATCATAAAGAAATTAATATGATTAATATTAAAAATAAAATGTGTGAGACAAAAGACTGTAAAAGAGTTCCTACTTTTAATTTTGATAGTGAAAAAAATGCTCGTTTTTGTTTTGATCATAAAGAAATTAATATGATAGATATTAAACACAAAAAATGTGAAACAAAAGGATGTAAATTGAGGGCATCTTATGGATTACCAGGAACAAGTGTTACACACTGTTCTAAAGATAAACTTTCAGGTATGATAATTAACCCAACAAAACGTTGCTCAGAAGAATGTAAAGAACCAGCAACACATGGTATAAAAGATCCACTTTTTTGTGAACAACATGCAAACAAAGATCATTACAATCTATGTGAACGAAAATGTACAAACACAAAGTGTCCATACCCGGATCGACTCGATATTCTAAATCGAGAAGGTCTATGTGTTACTTTCTGTAGTCTTATTAAAAAAGATCAAATGATGAAAAAATATATTAAAAAGAAAGAAGAATTTATTGGCAATTTGTTAAAAGAAGATATTAAACAAGAAATGTCTCATCGTGATGAAATAATTGACAGTAGTTGTTCAAAAGTTAGGCCTGATTTTGTATTTGATTGTGGTACACATCTGGTAATTATAGAAGTTGATGAACATCAGCATAAAAGTTATAGTAATTGTGGGAGTACAAAAGAAGAACGGACACGTATGGAAAATAGAAGAATGTTTATGATTTTTCAAAGTTTTGGTGGGCCTCGTACTATTTTTATTCGTTACAATCCAGATGTTTTTCGTGTAAATGATAAAATTGTTAATGTATCTGATAAAAAGCGTCATGAGTTACTTTTAAGATGGGTCAAACATTATTTAAAAAATGGAACGGAGTTTCCATTGGAAGTAAAGTATCTTTTTTATGATGAATATGATGAGGCGTGTCAAAAAAAGATAACAATTACAGAAAGTGATATTATTTGAGGCAGAGATGTGGGAACAAGATTTAGGGGAATTTGAAAAAGAGTTTAAAGCTTAAAATTCGCTTAAACACCATTTTTAATCATTTACAACGATTAAAAATAAATTATATTTTGAGGTTATTATAGGTAGTTCGCCAAAATTCGCCAAACGAAATTTATAAATGATAAAATTCAAAGAGGATAAAGGTAGTTCGCCAAAGTTCGCCAGACGCTATATATTGATACATTTTTAACCTGTAAAGATGGTTGCAAAACCTAGTTCTTAAAATATTAAAAAATATATGTGTGTGTGTAGAAAATTTTTTAGTCCAATAAATTCTTGCCAGATTTCAAAAATTTTAATTGTTTCTAAAAACCAAAAATGATATTTTTGTAAAATATCTAAATTTACATATTTCAAGACATCTCGATGTGTACGTTCTAAATCAATTAATGGTGCTACACCATTTTTATATGCTTCAATCCATCTTGAAACACATAAACACCATCTGTCGCCAGGCTTTAATCCATGTCTGGGTATTATTAAATCATTGCTCTTATTATAAGTAAAATTTAGGAAATCTTTTGTTACGATTGCACACACACACACATTATGTGTACTCTTGACGTTATTATATAAATTACAATATACTTTTCAATGATACCCTATTAATGGATCTAAACTACAAGTTTTTATTTTTTACCAAAGACATTCATTTATTGTTAAATTTCTTTTTATTTGCATTGGACCAACTTGTTTTTAATACAGAATGATTCGCCATCAATAAACAGATCGTCTCCTGTAAAATCACCTAAGGCGATAAGATAGGAAGGACCCACATTATTTTTATCAACATGCGGATTACACATTACATTTTTATTGAGTCGAGTTTGTCAATAATAAAAATGAAATTTTATAAATAAAATATATACAAATAAATTCATTATAAATGAATTTATTTACTGCAGTAAAAGAAGAAAACATTGAACTTATAAAAACATTATTGTCTAATAAACCAGACGTAAATGTTTTTGAAGATGAAGAAGGAAAAACACCTTTGATTTATGCTATAGAAAAACAAAATATAAAAATTGTTGATATGTTGCTAAAAAATAGCACAAATATTAATATTACAGATGATATGGATGACATATACACAACCCCTCTAATATGTGCTTCGCAAAATGGAAATACAGAAATCATTAAATTATTGTTATCTTACGGGTCAGATGCAAATATAGTCAACTATATTGGTAAAACCGCAATAGTATATGCAATGGAGAATCGTCACATCAAAATAATTAAAATTTTTATCGAAAATGGAATTGACATTAACAAAAAAATTGACCTTGGGATGACATTATTAATGTACGCAGTGAATCACAAGGCAGATTATAATATTGTCGACTTTTTGATAGAAAATGGAGCTAATATTAATGATAAAGATGATGATAATTGGTCTCCTTTGTTATATGCCGTAAAAGAGGGAAATTTGGAAATAGTTAGATTACTATTATATAAAGGAGCAGAAATCAACCATAAAAACGATAACGGATTTAATGCACTTAGTTATGCTTATGCTTATAAAGATGACGATTTGATAAAATTATTAGTTGAAAATGGTGCAAATTATATTTGCACGGCTGAATTTGAAGAAGATTTAGACAAGGTTGATATGGTAAAAATTAAAATGGAAGTCAGCTCCTATTTAGGCTTGGGCGGTGCTCGTGATGTTCCCCAAAAGGTGGTTAAGGGATATATCTACTGCTTCTCAAATTCATCCATGCAAGGCATTCTTAAGGTCGGTATGACTAAGAGGACGCCTGAAGTCAGATTGAGTGAGGCGAATGCTTCAGATACTTGGCGACCCCCTACGCCTTATAAGATTGAGTTTGCTAAGAAGGTATCAAATCCTTCCCAAAAGGAGAAGACACTTCATACCCTTCTAGGGCAATACCGCATCAATCCTCACAGGGAGTTCTTTAGAGTTTCACTGGAAGAACTTCGCAAGTTCTTTGACCTGATGGACGGCAAGATGTGGGATAAAACCCGTGAAAAGGAAGATGAAGATGAAGAGGAAGAGGAAGAGGAAGAGGAAGAGGAAGAGGAGAAATCACAACAGGTCATTACAAGTGCACTAGAAAAAGAGCGAAACCCCATCGAGGATTGGCTAAAGACAATTCCAGAGATGACAGGCGAGAAATGCCCGAGTTGTCAGTGTTTCTCTTCTTCGTGTGCAACATGTAATTTATACAAGAGCGATTTAATTGAATGGATGGGGACGGATATTGTGGAGCAGTTCAAGTATTATTGCCAACGGTCAAATATGAAATTAGAGTTGAGCGTAATTCAACTTGGTGTCCGTCTCGGTCTTTTGATTCAAAACGGTGCAAAGGGAATTGAAAAGGTAAAGACTAAATTCGGGGCAAAGTATAAAATTAGTAAGAAGGGATTAGAATCTCATTTCACCCCACCACTTAAAAAATTACTTTAAAAGCCCGTTGTGCCAGTCGATGAGGATGAGAAGAAATCTTACTACATCGAGGACGATGAGGATGTTATTGTCATTGAAAAAATCAACAGCATCATCATCGGAAAAACAACCAAAATATCGATGTTTTTATCGTCGCTTGCAGACAGTGGTCTTGAAAAATCTTTTACATACAAAGAGATCATTGAGTTGCTCGCTGAAGCAAAATATATGGAGCCTACTCTAATCTTGTCAACTTTTCTTGGAAAGAAAGAAATAAAGTATGGCTTTAACCACAAACTTTTCAATGTGTCAGGCCAGTATTACACGGTTCGTCCAGAATTACACATTGCGTGGTGTTTAAAAAAAATTTAAAAGGATTTATCCTATTAAATTTACTTGTTTGACTTCTTGTTTGATTTTTTGTATTTTTTAAAAGACTGTCATCTTTGTATAAACCACTTTTTTTCACCTCTAAATTTCGAACACCTTTGGAGATTTCAAACAAACATTTAAACCCGTCGTAGGGGGACGGGACCCCCCTACCTATTCGTCATTGTGCAAAAAATCCGTGAATCGTTTTACCAATACTTCGTTTCCAACAAACCTTTCTGGCACCTTTATATTGCCCGTTTCTTGAAAATAGTTTTTGTATCGGCGCAAACTTCCATACGAGAGGCCTCCAATATGACGAATGGTCTTGTCATATAATGGATAAGGCTGGTCACGTGTGCATAAGACTTCTACACGTCGTTTGTCTTCTTCATCTTCTTCATCTTCTTCATCTTCTTCGTCTTCTTTATCATCCTCTTTCTCGCTTTCGCTATCACTGTCACTGTCAGTTGAATCAAATTCTCGTAGTTTAGCATCGATAAGAAGCCGGTCATCGGCTGACGACGGAAGCACTTTTGTTAGTTGTAAACGATATCCGTCGGCATTTTCCAGCAAGTTCATCACGTCTTCAAAATTGCGTTTCAACACTTTCATGTGTTCCCGTGCGTCAATAAGATTGGTTGCATCGTCAAAGCGTACAAGCCGGTCGATGCGTTTTTGCAAGGCTTCTGTCTCTTTTTTATACACTTTTTTGATATGATGAAAACCCTTGGAGACGATTTTGATTAGGACAGAGGCATTGACGTCTTCGTGTTCAATTTGTTCATCGTCAGTAAAGACGAATTTTTGACGTGTTTTATCTTTACAGAGATACATCAAAGGCTTGGCTGTATCTGTGCCATTTAGTATATTTTTGGTGGTAAAGTTGGCAAGGGCTTTTTGAGAGCCAGAAAGGTCTTTGCTGGTATAGTTTTTTTCAAACTTTTCTCTTACCATGTCTTTGGTGAGGGATAGTATGCTTCCGTAGTTGTTGTTTTGGATTTTTGTAGAGGAGTTGTTTATAGTAATATTTGGTTTTGTTTTTAATGTATCAATTTCCTTTGTCATTTCTGTAATTTTTTCTTCCAGTTCTTTGTATTTTGTATCGACGACGGGCTGAAGTTTGTCTGTGTTCTTTTTACATTTTTCTATATGAGTTGAAAGACGTTGTTTTGAACACAAAACTTTTTTACAGTGGATACATTCAAATATAATTTCTTCTTTTTTTTTCTGTTTCTGCTGACGTATTAGTGTACATATATTGGCATCTTGATGCCGTTTCAAGTTATATTTATTAAGAAACTCTTTATTGCAACTAGAACAAATGTTCATTTTATATAATACCATTTTTATTTAAATTATCTTTTATTTTAGCATTTTTAGCAAAATTATTTACATATTATTAACATTTTATAATAATATATAAAGCTTTAATAAGGTTAATTTAGCATAAAGATAAAATCAACTCTTTTATAAAATAATTTTAACCATAAATTAATCTTTAAATATCTCATCATAAAATGCTTAGCAATGCTATGGAAAATGATAATGTGTGTGTTGACTTCATTTTTCATTTCTAAAAATCTAGCCAGATTTTAGAAATTTCAGATGTTTCTAAAAACCAAAAAATGAATTTCTATATTTTAGCATTTTTACAACATTTTAACATTTTTTTGCTAATTTTATGTTAAAAATGCTAGATGAAATGATATGACTTATTTGATATTTTATCCAAAGATTGACAATAGCTTTTTTGCAACAGAAACAACGATGTTTATTAACACTAAGCACCGCGATAAAGCTCCGCGATGACGCCCAAGCACACATCGGCAAATAAAAGCACCCACGCGTCCTTGTAGCCCAGCAGTGCGGCCAATGAAAATAGCAAGTAAATCGAGCCATGTACAGGGCGCAATGAGTTCCACCAGATTTGTTGTCCAAATGTTTCAGTTCCCGTTTTGCGCCAGCCGTTCAAGTAAATTGTCCAAAAACCGACACCAATGACAACTGTAACGGCCACAAACGCGTGGAGAAATGTTTTGTTGTCACTTTTATCACTGTTTTTCAATAGGGCATAGGCGATGTAAGCAAGAAGAAGCCGTGCGGGGACGCAACCAAGAAAAAATAGACGTTTGCTTTTTTCGGCTGGGTTCATTTATAATTAAAGCTAATTATAAAATACAGTTTCAGCTAAAAATTACATTTAAAAATGTTTTTTTAAAAGTTTAGGTGATTTTTTAGATAATTTTTGTGAGTTGCTTTTTATATACTTTTTAGCCTGTAACTAGGTTTAAAAATTTTTAATTCTATTTTAAAAACATCCGCAAGTATAAAAAGAAAGAAGCCCAAATGTCCTCTTATCTTCAACTCATTTTATCTAATCAATCTCAACCCGACGATGAATCAGTTGCCGTCCCCTCCGCCACCAACGCCGTGCATCGCATTTTTTGCATCGACGTGTCTGGATCGATGTCCTCCGACTTGCCCGCTATTCGTAGGCAACTGAAAAACAAGTTGCCGACCTCCATTCGCCCCCAAGATTTTATGACACTTATCTGGTTTTCTGGCAACGGTCAATTTGGCGCCATTTTTGAGCACATCTCCATCAACGATTTGCGCGACCTGACCGCCATCAACGGGGCCATTGACCATTACATCAAGTCCGTTGGATCTACAGGCTTTATTGAGCCCATTCGTCTTGCCAAGCGGTTGGCGGAGACGTACCCCGAACAACCGCAAGTGTTTTTTCTCACTGACGGTGGTGAGAATTCTTGGCCCCGTCAAGAGTGCCTGGACGCATTTGGCGAAATGAACACGATCCCCTTAGTGATTGTCGAGTATCAATATTACTGCGACCGCGACTTTCTACAAAAACTGGCCGATGTGTCCAATGCTACCAGCGTTTTTAATGAAAATTTTGAATCGTATGACGTTTCGTTTGCCACCTATATGAACAATACTGTATCCAAATTGAAAACCGTCGAAAGTGGCTTGCCTATCGTGTATATGGACGGCGAGACGTTTGTGGCAAAACTACCCACGGCCGACACCCGCGGACTTTTTCGCATCCCCGAACATGTCCATCGTGTGTGGAAAGTGGACACGGGCGCCGAACCTCCTGTGTTTTCTTCTACGGCGACAGAGGAGCGTGTAAAGACCGATCCAGCAGTCAACGAGGCTTATCTGATGCTTTTATTTTGTTTGCAAACCAAACAGATGGACGCGATGGAAAAGTGTGCTAATGCCCTTGGCGATGTTTATGTATCCAAACTGTTGTCGACATGTTTCTCCAAACAAGATGTATCCCGTTTATATGATCATCTCCTCAACTGTGCGAACGATCCCGCAACGCACGCATTCAAGGAAGGAGTCGATACATCGTATGTTGTCAAGAATGATGTGTTTACGATTGTGGATTTGTTGCAAGTGCTTCAACACGACGCCAAGTCACGTTATTACCCCTACCACCACTCTGTCAAATACAATCGCATTTCAAAGGAAGTGAAAGACGATGACGCCATTGAGTTTATCCCCAACCGCGATTTGGGAGCCACATTTAACTTGGTTTATCACCAATCGCGTGCCAACATCTCGGTAGGGTGCCAGATCCACGGACACGAGAAAGACTGTGACGACCATATCAAGCCTGTAACGGCCTTTCGCAATTATACGATCATCAAAGACGGCATCAAGAATATGGACACACTGGCGGTTTCGTTTTCTGAACCGACCTTTCAGGCCTTGAAAGCGACCGGCGTGTTTGCCACCTTGCCTGATGCCTATGAAAACCACGTACACGTCTTGGACTTGAAAAATTTGCCGGTGGTCAACCGGTTGTTTATGAAAGTCGCTTTCAATTCAGACGAGTTTTGCAATGCCCACGTGGATCTTTTGTACCACAAATCGCAAATGAAATACGTCAATAAAATCAAGAAGGAGTTGGAAGCCGGCGACGAGAAAAGCGAGGTCGACAGCGCTTCGTTTGAACGCAAAAAGGCCGACCCAAGCGTCGTGCGCGATTTTTATGTGGCGCCCGAATTACAGGTCAAGGTCGCCAAATGCTCGTCGATTCCTACGGTTAATGAAAAGTTGACAGCCAAACTGGATGGCCCTGAGGCCAAATTGACACTTTCTGAATGGCTGATGTTGGACGTGCACACGGAATACAAAGCCCTTGACAAGACCGCTGATGCCAATGCGGTTGTTAGCGCGTGGGTAAAGACCAAACAAGATGAGTTGAAAAAGCACATTCACGATACCACGACGTTTTTGGAGAAGGCCAAGATGGCTATTTTGATTGGCGGATGTTGGTTTAGTAATTGTGCCGAGACGGACAAGACGTTTTCGGTCACGTACAAGACGAAAAAGTTTGAGGTGACGGTAGAAGTAAATGACACGACAGTGTATATGTCTTAAACCGTTTTTTCACAAAAAGCGATGCCAAAAACGACTTGAAAAGACTTAAAGGTTTAAAAGAAATATATAAAATAAACAACAAATGGGAAAAAAAGAAAAAAATAAAAAAACATACAGCTACATTGAGCCCATTCCATCTTATTATCACACTTCCCCGTACACTCTCGACATCCGCGCAAGCACGATCACAAACGCTGGTCTTGGTGTCTTTACCGTAAAAGATATACCAGCCAACGTATGTATTGATGCCTATACAGGCGATTTGTTGTCTATTCCCACAAGTCGGTATTATTTTCAAATCGACGACGGGATTGGCATTGATGCGGGATCATATCCACGATGTTATATGGCAATGTTGAACGATGGGTTTGAAAAAAACAATTGTATGTTTAGGGTGGACAACGAGACTAAACATGTGAGTGTTTGGTCTATACGGGATGTGGAGGCCGGAGAAGAGTTGTTTGTGAGTTATGGCGACGACTTTTGGAACGGTTTTTAACAAAATTGAATTAAATTTAAAAAAAAATAATAAGATTTAAAGCTAAATGGCGCTTGTTTTCCGAGATCTTGAGCCTGGTGAAATATGGAAGGATGAGACAAAAGATGATATTACAAACCTTCCAGATCCATGTGATTATAAAAGCATTATTGATTCAATTTTTCTTCAAAAGCCATTTTTTTACAATTTTGGTCAGCAGGTATCTTCTAAAGTTCAAGAATTAAATGAGCCAATTGCTTATATCAATTATGCCTATTTTAAATACACATATGATGATTGGAACAATGGCTGTCATAACAAAGTAACAGATGTTAACATCAGCCATCTCAATATTGTGACAGTCAATGGAAATGTGTACACACTTGAATATAATATACCAAGGCAAGATACAAATTGGCAAACACGGATTTATGCGTTGAGACGAGGGCAACCAAACCACGATGTTGTATGTCGTCTTGTAAAATCGTGCAAACTTCCCAACCCAGTAAATTGGTCGCTTGTAAATCTTTTCATGAGGCTTAAAAATGGAATAATGGAAGACGGGGAATATGGAGGGATTACAACTGGTATTATTGAACATGTCAGTGTTTTATAAATCCTTTAAGGATTAATAAAACTGGTATAAAAGACGACTTTACAATGAGCACTTATTTGCGAGCAGTGGACTTGCGAGAGCCGATTTAAGCAACAGGCATGACCGAAGCGGGAACGAGCTTACGCGAGGCTTTCTTGTGAGAAGCCGATTTACGGGCCGACTTACGAGCAGACTTACGAGCCGATTTACGGGAAGCAGACTTACGCGAAGCAGACTTACGAGCCGATTTACGGGAAGCAGACTTACGAGCAGACTTACGAGCCGATTTGCGCGAAGCAGACTTACGAGCCGATTTACGCGAAGCAGACTTGCGAGCCGATTTACGAGCCGATTTACGCGAAGCAGACTTGCGAGCCGACTTGCGTGCAGACTTACGAGCCGATTTGCGCGAAGCAGACTTACGAGCCGATTTACGCGAAGCAGACTTACGAGCCGATTTACGCGAAGCAGACTTACGAGCCGACTTGCGTGCAGACTTGCGAGCCGACTTACGAGGAGCCGATTTACGCAGAGCAGACTTACGAGCCGATTTACGCAGAGCAGACTTACGAGCCGATTTACGCAGAGCAGACTTACGAGCCGATTTACGCAGAGCAGACTTACGAGCCGATTTACGCAGAGCAGACTTGCGGGCGGGCTTGGGCTTGTATTTTTCAGCGTCTTCTTTTTTACAAAACTTTGTCAATTTTGTTCCACACTTGCATGTTGATTTTAATGAATATTTATTTTTTTCTACCACATGGTAGTTGGGCTTCTCATTTACACTTTTTTTACATTTCATGCAATAAAATTTCACGGACATTTATATTATACTATTTAAAAAAAAAAAGTTATTTAACATTACATTAATAAATTTACACCTTTGGAGATTTAAAACGCCGATTTTTATAACCCTATAAAAATCTATTCTTTTATATTGTTTTGACTTTCGTCTTGAACGTTTTCTTGATTTACGTTTATATTTTTCATCTCTTTCATACGAACCTTGAAAAATACGATTAAATATCTCACTTGGTATTGCATTTAATGTTTCCTTAATACCCGAGATCTTAACTCTGCAAATAATATCCTGAATTTAACCAAGAAATGGATTGATAGAAAGGAAAGACCGGAAGAGTTCAAGAGTAAATATCGTTCTTCACCAAGCGAAAGCGAGGATAAAGTGGAACCATAGACAAGGTGGTAACCCTTGTGAATTGATTTTATACTTTTGTATTTTTTACGTTGATTTAAAATCGGCGTTTTAAATCTCCAAAGGTGTAAAATAAAAATTGTTTACGTTTTGCCCTAAGCGATTTAACTATTTAATCAAATAAATAGTTAACAAATGTTTCAAATTCCCTTTAATCAGTTTGATCATAATTTTTGCGAATCTACCATATACACTGAAGGCCGCCATCCCGAATACTTTAATGCCCTGTCCAGTCTCTTTATCACATTTATTGGTTTAAATGCAATGCGCAAACCACATCTTACCATCTTTTTTTACATGATGTATGCGTGTCTGGCTGTAAACGGTATCCTTTCTCTTCTGTATCATTACCACAACTCTATCGGCTACGGCTTGCTTGATAGGATGTCAATGGTGTTGTTGGGGTTTTCGACAAGTTATATCTGTTACACATCCATCAAAAAACTCACGAATTTTTCATTTTATACCAACATTATCATCCATCTGTCGATTGTGTCGTATTACAGTTTTTTATTGACGATTGCAGGCCTTCACAATGAAATCGTTTTCAACGCACTATTCACGGCTTTTTTGGGGAGTATTGCACTGTATATGTATGCGATTAAAATGTATATTTTTTACAATGAAATCCATATCGACCAGCAGGTATTGTCGCTTGGGTGGAAAGGTGTGCGGTGTATTTTTACTAGCGCGGTTTTCTGGATTGTAACAGAAGGCTTATGTAGTCACCTTTCATTTATCAAATATTTATTTGGACACGTATGGTGGCACATTTTTGTGAGTTACGGCGGGTATCTGGTGAGCATTGTGCCACGTTATATTTTATTGCAAAAAACCGACGAAATTGAGATTAAATACGATGTGTTTGGCTTGCCGTATCTTGATTTTGATATGACACCGCTTTTTCAAAAAAGGTAAATTTAAATTATAAAATTGAATTATTAAAGAGTTAATTTTTTAATAAAAAATAATGTGTGATCAAGACTACTCATCAGAGTATGCATTTTTTCTAACAGCAAACGAAAAAGTAAAAATAAACATTAAGGATGCAATTCTTGGAAAAAGTAAAGGTGAAAAATATCAGTTTTTTTGCGAAAATGGACATGATTTGGAGCCTGTAAATTCTGTATTGCGTAAACAACATTTTCGACATAGTAATCCAAACCACAAACCAATGTCAGAATGGCATAAAATGTGGCAAGACCATTTTCCTTCTCAAACAGAAAAAGTATTTAAATATAATGATGAACGTCGCATTGCCGATATTTATATTGAACCAAAGAATTTAATTTTAGAAATTCAGCACTCTAAATACACGTCTATCGAAATCATAGAGCGTTCAAACTTTTACAGACAAATTGGAAAAACTATTTTATGGATTGTTGACATTGCAAAATGTGATTTATTTAAAGATAAAAACGACGAAATTGTAATTGCTTTTGATGAAGATGGAAAATGGATAACTGAAAATTTTATGAGCGAAGATATAATTATAGGTCACAAAAATAATGATGATGTTATCTACCCAATTCATCCTAAAAATATTAAAGGCAGAACATATCACAGTAAGCCTATTTTTCTTAATACATTTTTGGATGATGTTGTGAATAATGACTTGTCTGATGCATCTTATCAACCCATTTTACAAAGCTCTTTACGTATCCAACAAAAAGGCGCTGGCAATGGAAAAACTTTTTCTCAAGTTGGATCAGCTGATGAGATCGACTCTTATTTATCAAAACATTGTAATATTTATTTATCCAAAATGCACAGTGCAAAAAATGTTATTTACGAAAAATTCACAGAACGACTAGATGATAAAAGCAAGTACAAATTAAATTATCTAAAGTATATAGATGAAGAAAATCCAGAAAAAGAAACACATGAACAAGGAAACCAACTTGTTATGGAACTTGAAAATAAGCATACCAAAATTAATAAACTTATTGTGATTGGGACAATCGATTCCTTTTTACATAATTTAATTAGTGAAAGTGACAAGAGACGTTCATCTCCAAATTTATTTGTAGACCGTGCAAGTTGGGTCTCAACATATCAAAGTTTTCCATCTAAAATTAGATATGCAACTTGTCAAGTTCGATTGGATGGTTTAACAACTATTCACATTGATGAATGCCAAGATCTGGAGAAGGAATATCTTGATGCTTTTATGGCACTTTGTAAAAAAAACGGAGTTGATGTAGTGGTTGTTGGAGATGCATTACAAAGCATTTTAAATTCATGTAACATGATGACAGAACTTTCTAAACTTACAGACCCTTTTATTTTAAGGGATGAACCCCTAAATGTGTGCAGACGTTTTACAAATCCCCATCTTTGTGATTTAGTGAATAAAGTCGTTCCATTTAAAGAATATAAATTACCAGAAATAGTTCTTGCAGATAAAGTAGACGATATACCTAAAGAGTCTGTATATGGCTTCTATATTTTTAACAAAAAAGAAGAGGGTGAAGACAATAAATCTTCTCACTATATCGAAGATATATGGAGATATATTAAAAACAAGATGGATGAATTAATTTTAGAATCAAAAAAATGTAACGATCTTTTAAATCCGAAAGACTTTTTATTTATTCACCCTTTTATTGGAAAGTCAGAAATAATGTCTAGATTAGAAGAATTTATTCAATCATATTGGGAACAACGTGTAAAGGATGATAAAGGCTATATATCTTTAAAAACTACAGAAAATCCGCGATATGTGAAATTACATGCATCGGAAGAAAATCAGCCTATTCGTTTAAGTGATTCAGATAAATTAACACGTTTAGTATCAATTCACTCTTCAAAAGGTGATGGAAGAAAAGTTGTATTTGCAATTGAATTATCGGAAAAAACATTAAAGCGTTTTACAGATGATGAAAAAAATATCCAATATGAATCCCTATTACATGTTGCAATTACGCGTCAAATACAATATTTATTTATGATTTTTGATTCATCATCGCTGAAAGATGATGTATGTAGTCGTTTTGATATAGGAGACGCTGATAAAGACATCGAACCCGAATTTAAACATAAACATGATATTGAAACAAAAGATATACAAACATTTTTAACTACACACAAGCCAGAGGAATGTATTAAATTATTAGAATATATAAGGGATGGAATAGAATTTAAAGAAAATAGTCTATCCAAAATAATTGAATGGAAGGAACACTTGATACGATTTTCGATGCTTTGTTATTATTTTAGATATGGCATTATTACTTCATCTATTCAATTAGAATCATATGATCAATTTAGAACTTGTTTAAAAAAACTATCAAAATGTAAGGTTAAAATATTTGACTATTATAATTTTTTTAAAGGGCTAGGAAATATAAAAAAGACAAAGTCTGACCATGATAAAAATATACATGATAAGAAGCCTATTGAAATTCCTCTTATGAGTCGTCAGAAAAAAAGTGAAGTGGTTGAAAAGGTAAAAAGTGGTTTGGAAAATATAATAAAACGTATAGGAGAAACCGAGTTTACAGATCTTATTTTTTCACCACTTGAGTGCATACTTTGTATGTATCTAATGGATGTTTTTGACCATAATTATAATTATGGAAAAGATAATAATCCATCTGTTATGAATTTATATGATATATTTGGCGATGATGAAAACGACTATACAAAATTTTTTAATATCAAAGATGATATCATTGCATCAACAACAAATTATATTGATACATATGTAGATAAGACTAAAAAATGGACATTTTTATCTGAAAACAATAAAATAAAAGATAAAGAAGATAGCCCAGACTGGTCAATATCTAAAAATTCGCAAATTATACTTTATACAGAAGGTGAAGTGCATTTAGTATACCTTGTTCCCCAGTACAATAAGATAAATGCTCCAGAAAAACGTTTAAATATGTTAATTGATTCGCATTTATTTTCTGTTTCGCTTGATCCAAGAATAAGTGAAAAAAAAATTCGAACTTTTTTAATTACTTTAGATCATAAACAAGCCATTGAAATTACTATTGATACATCAATATTAAAGGACTGTGAACTGTATAAATGTTACTTAAATGGAGAAAGTGAAAAACATATGAAACAATTGTGGAAATTATACGAATATTGGGAAAATCATCCGGAAAAATGTGAAAAAAATTTGTGTAAACACAAACATGGTTGTAATCCAATCAAACATTTGACTATTAAATTTGATGATAAAAATAATCCTAATAAATATGTCGAAACAAAATTATATACATTTTGGGCAGATTTAAAAGACGACGAAATTAAAAAAATTAAAAAGGAAAAGTTTGATGAAGAGTATAAAAAGTTATGGGAAAAAAGGGTTCGTATAAAATTTCAAGACTGGAAATAATTCCAAATTGACATTTAACCAATTACATTATTATAAAATATGTTCAATATTACCTCCACCGAACAACTTACCACGCTTCTTTCCTCGACCGAGAAACCGCTTGTCCTTATTGACCTTTACGCAGACTGGTGCGGACCCTGTAAGCGCATTACAGGGCCTTTGGAGGACCTGTCAAAGTTGCCCGCATACGAAAAAGTCGTATTTGCCAAACTTAATATTGATAAGATGGAGGAATTGGAGATTACATCGATTGTAATGCCCGATACGATCCCATGCATTCTGTATATGAAAGATGGCAAAGAAACCAACCGTTTGTGTTCCAGCAATATGACACAAATTGAAGACAATTTGAAAGTATTAATCAAGGCGGATTAAATAGTTTAAAGAAAAATATAAAATAAAGAAATAATAAAGATGTCATACAATAATATTAAGATTGGTATATACACTCTTACTGGTAAAAAATTAGGAGCCATTACACAACAGTGTGCAGATATATACACGCTTGATGGTAAAAAAGTCGCTGTCAATCGCCCTGAAAATTCTACAGTTGATATTGATACATTTTTTTTACAAAAACCGTTACCGTTGCCAAATAAAAATACAAATTTAAAGCCGATTTAAAGCTTATTTACTCTTTTATAAGAAGAAATAAGGAAAAATAAGAAGAAAAATAATGAGCGAAGACCAAGAAAATAAGGAAACCACCTCACAATTAGAGCCAGAGCCAACTATCAACATCAACATAAACACAGTTGTGTTGACCCTTGACATTCGAGAGCGCGATATTATTGCCCATTGCACGTCCAAAAACATCCCATTTCAAACGGCATCACTTGAGGTTGGTGATATGCTTTTGAAAAGCCCCACAGAGACGCTTGTGTTTGAGCGAAAAACGCTCGCGGATTTGGAAGCAAGTATCAAAGATGGGCGTTATCGCGAACAAAAACAGCGTCTGAAAAGCACTTTTCCGTTCCATCGCATCACCTACGTCATTGAAGGGACGCTCAACAGCCGTGCATCCAAATCTTCCATTAGTGCGCTGATCTCGTCACGTTACCGCGATGGATTTCAAGTGTTTCATACGTCTGGCGTGGCTGATACGGTGTGGCATCTGTCGCAAATACAGGAACGGATGGCCATTCCCGACAAGACGGCATTTGATGCGTCAAACGGCGAGTATGCGTCGGCAGTGAAATCCAAGACGAAAAAATGCGAGAATTTAACGCCGGAAATGACGTATCTGATGCAGTTGTCGCAAATTCCAGGCTTGTCCATGACGATCGCACAGGATATTGCCAAGGTATACCCGTGTTTTTCGGCGCTTTTAAAAGCGATTGGCGAGAATGGCGCGAAAGCGTTTGACCAGATTGCGGGGATGGGAAAGATGCGCAGCAAAAAAATGCTGGACTATATCAAATAAAGTGTGCTAGTGTGTAACCTGTTTTTTCATAAAAAAGTGAATTAAAAATAAATTAAAAATAAATTAAAAATAATTAAATAAAATGATTCATAGTGTAACACATAAAGGCAAAGGCAAAGGAATGAGTTATCGTGGTGGTAGTGTAACAAAAACAAAATCTGTTGCAAAAATACTTGAAGAAAGAGAAAAACGTCGAAAAAAAACACACGATCTTATTGCAAAACAAACACGAAAAAGTTTGTCGCCGACCTGCTTCAGAATGGCCAGATATGGGACCTTCCCGAGGTTCAAAAATATTTGGAACCCCATTCGGTTATGGTACGTTTGTGGATATGTTTCTGGATGAAAAAGGAAATCGCGCTGTTGCGGCAGTAAGCCTTGGCGCGAGAATGGGGGGCAAGTAAAGTTATAACAGAACGTGGTTATAGATATGTGAAAATTAAAGATAAAAATGATAAAAATATGAATGGAAAAACAGGATTTTTAATTGATTTAACACATCTAGAAGATCCAGATCAATTTAAATATATTATTACATTGGATAAACCTGTTGCCAATATGTTTGTGTATTATACAAATGACGACTCAAAGTTTGAAGATGTTCCAACGGGCACAAAAGACAGTGCCCACACGACTAGAATAAACAAAGAGGCAATGGAAAGCGCTCTCAGAAGACAGGAAGAGATGTGCGGTAATCATCATACAAAAACGTGTTTACAAAAAGTCTTGAAATTTTTTGGATTATCCAAATTTAAATCTCACAAAAAGAGTGTTAAAAAGAGTGTTAAAAAAAGTGTTAAAAAGAGTGTTAAAAAAAGTGTTAAAAAGAGTGTTAAAAAAAGTGTTAAAAAAAGTGTTAAAAAGAGTGTTAAAAAAAGTGTTAAAAAGAGTGTTAAAAAAAGTGTTAAAAAGAGTGTTAAAAAAAGTGTTAAAAAGAGTGTTAAAAAAAGTCACAAAAAGAATGCTAAAAAGTCTCACAAAAAGAATGCTAAAAAGTCTCACAAAAAGAATGCTAAAAAGTCTCACAAAAAAAGTGCTAAAAAATTCTAAGTTTACATCGCGTTCAATTTTTCCAAATATATAATTTAAATTTTAAATTATATGTTAGTAACCGTAACCCTACGGCTAGCCTTATGTCGATTTTTAGGTGTTTTAGGCAACGCCTATTTGTATTAAATTGAAAAAAAATATTTAAAATTGGTTTGAAATAAGGAAAAAGAAAAAGATGCTAATGGATCCAGATAATTACATAAAAATGGCCATTATAATAGGGTCCGTTACAGGTATTATTATACTTGTTTCACTTTGCATTGTGTACAGAACACAGATTTTTAGACTAATATGTGGAGACCAAACGGCCATTGTCGCCCCCGAAGAATTATGACGACATTTAGCGAAAAAGACGCAAAAGGGGTTTAAAAATAAAAAATAAAATAAAAGAGAAAAGAGGCAGGATGATTGCGTGCAAGGAGCAGATTCAACAAGACATCACGGAAACGCTTCAGACCGTTGAGTTGCATCCCAAAATTTTAAAATACATTGAATTGTTTAACGAACATGTTGATAGTTCAAGTTTGAGCGATCTATATAATGTTATAAAGTCAGGAAATAATCCATCCAAACATCTTCTTTCTGCGATCGTAAATGAAGCAGAAACCAATGATAAATTATTAAAATGGATTGAAGTTTTATTGCGACAATTTTAATACACGGCTTTTTCACAAAAAGCCTTACCAAAAACGTAACTATTTGGATCCACGATCTCGCTTCAAATAAAAAAGTGAAAGGAAGTGAAAGGAAGTGAAAGGAAGTGAAACAATTTTAACTACAACAGCGAGTGATTATGCTACCGCTATTTTTTAATCGTTTTTCCACGTGGTTTTCTTTTTGGGACACTTTCAACAGACTTTGATTGTGTATTTTCAGGAACTACAATTGGTTCTGGTTCTGGCACCGAGACTTCTTTCACGACATCATTCTGTGTTGGCACTACAGGGACGACTGCGACTTCTTTCACGACATCATTCTGTGTTGGCACTACAGGGACGACTGCGACTTCTTTCACGACATCATTCTGTGTTGACACTACAGGGACGACTGCGACTTCTTTCACGACATCATTCTGTGTTGGCACTACAGGGACGACTGCGACTTCTTTCACGACATCATTCTGTGTTGGCACTACAGGGACGACTGCGACTTCTTTCACGACATCATTCTGTGTTGACACTACAGGGACGACTGTGACTTCTTTCACGACATCATTCTGTGTTGACACTAGCGCCGAGATAATTTCAACAGGGGCTGATACCTCTTTAACGGCATTCGGTTCTACAGGCTTGCTTTGAAAAATGGAGCGCGCAATTTGAAACATTGTTGTCATGTAAGATGTCATTCTTTTATTTAAATCATGTTGATTTAAATATGTTTAATACTGAGAATAACGATAGGGATAGTGAACATGTAATTGAGACGGCGGTATTTGGTTTCGGATTGAAGGTTGAGCCACGAGTAACTGAGGGCGTTATCGGCCCAGTTGGAGATAAGGTCTTCCAAGTAGGATGTCCATGTCATGAATTTTAAATTTTCGTCGACACTTGAATCGGTTTCTTTCGAGTCGGCCATTTTTATTTTAATTTAAATTAATTTGTAAATTGATTTAAATTTAACGACGACGGAGTTTTAGCGAACGGAAACGCGAACGTTTCGTTGTGGATTTGCTTGAGCGTTTCAAATATTTTCGTGATTTACTTTTTGAGCCCAATTTACGACGTCGCTTAACTGATTTACGCGGACGAAAAGGCGACGCTGCCGAGGCCTTTTCTTTCTCAAATTTATAATACATCAATTTTTTTGTGGGTGAAAACAAATACAAATCAAATGTATTATCTTGTTCACGGATTTCAAAAAAATTTTTAAAAGTAATTTTTTGTATCTGATGTTCACCTAAAACACTACTAAGGCCAGTCCACATATTAAATTCGCTTGTATCATCGACCTTCTCTGTATCTTTTATTTTTGTAATAAAATCATCCAACTTAATAGAGGCTGCGGCTGCTAAAGCAGCCTCGTGATACGGTTGACAACTTTTTACCTGAAAAGCAAGAGAATTATTATGTTTGTATAATTTTATCTCTTTTCTCAACATCTCATTAACCATAATTGCACCTTTAACATCGAAATTCGCAGGGTTTTGAATAAATAGACACTCTGTTAATTTCCAGTTGGACATTTGTATATAATTTATTATATACAGAATTTTTTAATTTTAGTTTTTCACTTTAGTTTTTCACTTTAGTTTTTCTGCCTGGCTTTCTTTTTGGGGCACTGTCAGCAGTTTCTGTATTTTCAGAGACTGCAATTAGTTCTTTTTGTTCTTTTTGTTCTTTTAAAGCATCAACAATGGACAAGTCTTCTTTCACTTCTTTCACTTCTTTCACTTCTTTATCGTCTTTCACTTCTTTTACTTCTTTATCGTCTTTCACTTCTTTATCGTCTTTCACTTCTTTCACTTCTTTCACTTCTTTCACTTCTTTCACTTCTTTATCGTCTTTCACATCTTTCACTTCTTTATCGTCTTTTACTTTATCGTCTTTCACTTCTTTCACTTCTTTCACTTCTTTCACTTCTTTCACTTCTTTCACTTCTTTATCGTCTTTCACATCTTTCACTTCTTTATCGTCTTTCACTCCTTTCACGTCTTTCACTTCTTTATCGTCTTTCACTTCTTTATCGTCTTTCACATCTTTCACTTCTTTCACTTCTTTCACGTCTTTCACGTCTTTCACTTCTTTCACTTCTTTCACGTCTTTCACGTCTTTCACGTCTTTCACGTCTTTCACGTCTTTCACTTCTAGGAGTGACACAGGCTTGCTTTGAAAAATTGAGCGCGCAATTTGAAACATTGTTGTCATGTAAGATGCCATTCTTTTATTTAAATCATGTCGATTTAAATATGTTTAACATTTATAATTCACAGCTTTTTCATATAATACTATTTTCGATGTGACTTTACATTTTTGTTTTTCTTGACACTTCTTTTATCACTTTTTACATTTTTTACATTTTTGTTTTTATCACATTTTAACTTTTTATTTTTACGAAATCCAGGGGTTTTTCTTTTTTTAGGGGTTTTTTCCACCCTATTACCTGCTGACATTTTTTTGGTAAACGCTTCCAACCACTCTATATCTTGTGGGTCAGTTGTTAACTGCTCTAGTTTTTTACTGTCTGAATTACCCATTGTGCGACATGTCCTATCAATAATATTAACTTTATTAAATCCAAGACCTTGACAAACTAATAAAATTTCAGATAAAAAAATTGAATCATCTTTTAGTTTGCTCTTTAGTTTGCTCTTTAATTCTTTTAATTCCATTAGTTGGCATTCTTCACTTAACAAATTTATTATTTGCTTGTTATCTTGTACTTTCTTTTTAGATGGTAACACAACACTTGTTTCTCTTATATCAATTAGATAAATGCCATAATTCATATACTCTATATCTTGTTTTGTTTCGGATGATTGACTCATAAAAAATTGTTTATCATTAACAGGTTTTACCAGTTTAAATGAACTATAAAGTGAGCATGTATATAAATCTTCTCCAAATAGACTTTCTTCATACTGTGTAATTGAGTCTTTTAGAAATAAATTAAAGTTTTCCTCTGGAACAATTTGGGGCAAAGTTATAAATAAACTCCTACAAATTGTTCTAAATTTTATGTCGTCACTTGTCATTACACGATCAGTACTTGTAAACACGTCTTCTACAATAGTAATAAGCGTTTCTATGTTAGGAGGATTATATACACCTCCACTCATTGCATCATGATATGTTTTTAATTTAGTAAATAATGCCTCTAATAAGCCTGATGTCCTACCAACTTTTATTAATTGTTTTAATTTAGCATATATAGATTTATTCCGAATTATCTTATATCCAACTACGTCTTTTTTACATTTTTCTTCTCGTAATTGCCCAGACACTCTCTCTAATATATCTACTGATGGCATTTGTTTATTTGTTAAAAATGCATCATAATAGTCGTCTATATTTGTTTTTTTATCAACTAGATTCACAAGAAATTTGCATCCTTGTTCATATACAATACATGATTCTATTGATGATTTAGGCAATTTCTCATCTTTTTCTAATCCATGGCCAGATATATATAAAGTAAGTTCTAAACTCATTTATATAAATATAATTTAAAAAGTGAAAAAGTGTTATCCCTGCTTCGCAGGCGTCAGCAAAACTGACAGTGGACGGAACCCCGTATTAAGCAACGTATTAATCCGTCGCGCGTGCCTGCTTCGCAGGCGTCAGCAAAACTGACAGTGGACGGGACCCCGCATTAAACTCCGTCGCGCGTGCCTGCTTCGCAGGCGTCAGCAAAACTGACAGTGGGCGGAACCCCGCATTAAACTCCGTCGCGAGGGGGCGGAACCCCTCTTAGAAGCCTCTCAACAATTCCTTTGCACGAATATGACCTGCATGCTGATACTTGCTGTCCAAATCGTGAATGGCTTTGTACGTCACATCACGTAACGTGTTCATTTGTCCCAACATTTGCGCGTGATTGTCAAATGTAAGTGTACGAAACAATTCTTCACCGATTGTGACATACGAATCGATGATTTGACGTTCTTCCCGTTTGCGCAACGAATGTTGGTGCGACACGTACAATTTTTGTTTAAACGTTTTTTCGTCCACTTCTCCAATCAAGTATTTAATGCGCTCGCGCGTCCGGTCTTCGCGGTGTGCCAAATCCACCAAGGTTACTTGTCGGTGATGCAAAAATTGCTGGTAATACGTTTCAATCAATTTGCGATCCAATACTGACGTAAGACTTCGTGTAATCGCATAAATCATGTGATAACTGGGCATCGGGCCACACCCGCCGTGGTCTTGTCGATGTCTCGGGTCCTGTATATTGCCTTCACGCAAAGCCTGAAAATAATGTGGATTATGTATGACGCCCAACTCGACCTCGCCCGTTCGCCACGAAAATGCCGTGTGACAACTGATACAAAACATCTGGTCACACCCCTCCGTCTTGAAAATGCGCACGTGGCATTTGGGGCACGGTTTGGTGCTTCGATTCAGCTCTGTAATCGTCGCAACCTCGTCGGGATCACACACGTGTGTTGGCGAGGCTTGCGCCGGTAATAAATCGGGCAAAGACGGGTCTGGTAGCACCGCAGAGATAGCGGATGTTGGCAACACCGCAGAGATAGCGGATGCTGGTAGCACCGCAGGGATAGCGGATGCTGGTAGCACCGCAGGGATAGCGGATGCTGGTAGCACCGCATGACAATCCTTGCAAATCGCCGTCGTACACAACCCACACACATACTTTTCCGATAAAAATCCGCGACATTCGCCCACCGTGCATTTCATCACAAATTTCTTGACTTCGGTATTGGCCGCGCGTCGGCGGTAGCGCAATTCGCCCATTCGTGTGTACAAGCGCGACAATTCCGTCTCTAGCGCCCGTTGTTTAATACGTTGGTCGCGCACCAGCTGGTCCTCGTTGGCATGGTTTTCAGCGACACGTTTCTGGACCGCCCGTTCTTCTTTTTCCAACTTGGCCAGTGTCAAGATGCGTTCGGCCTCCGCCTGTAATGGTGGTAAGTACGTTTTTTCTTCCTCAAAAAGGATGGTTTCGCGCATTTTGCGGTACTCGTCACGCAAAAACGTTTTTGGGAAATGTTTGTTCATCATGTCAATGCTCCACTCTTTTCGGCAATTCATGCAATGGGGTTGGTGGACCGTGGATAAGCTATACGTTTTTGTACAGGCCAGACACGCCACATAAGGGCAAAAATCGCACGATACCAATCGGCGCGTGGTTTGGTTTAAATTGTTGCAACAGACGGCGCACTCTGATGGAGGTGTTACCGCGTTTTCAGCCATCTGTTTATTTTCAAAGAAAATAAATTTAATTATTTGAAACGAGAAAAAGGCTTGTTTTTAAATAGCAATTAAGCGCACTTTTTAGAAAAAAGTGCCCAAAAAGGGTACGCGACGGATTAATACGTTGCTTAAGGCGGGGTCCCGTCCACTGTCAGCAAAGCAGGCACGCGCGACGGAGTTTTAGCGGGGTAAACGGGCGGAAAAGTGCTTTGGGGGTACGGCCCTTTTCTAAAGGGCTGTAAAAAAGTGCCCAAAAAGGGTGCGCGCGACGGATTATATGTTGCTTAAAGCGATTTTTTGGGGCTTGTTTTAATCCGTCGTGCGCGGGCGGAACCGCGCTTGGACTTCTTGCGACTAACAGACGCCTTTTTGCGACTAATCCGCTGAACACGCATGCGTTTGTTGGATTTTCGTTTTTTATACTTTTTAAAAGGACTTGCAGCAGGAGCAGAAGCCCGAGCATCAACTCCAACTCTAGAACTTTTAATCATTTCTTCGAAATCTTTCTTACACCTTTTATAATAATCAGAAGCAATAACCTGATCTATATTAAATCTTTCTTCAGGATTAGGATCGATCATTCCCTCAAACAACTTTTTAAACTCTTGTGACGGTTTAAAGCCTTTTTTTTCAGACCAGTTCCAAAATTTTTCTTTATCTTCTTTAAATGCTGTCCACCATATATCATTATGCGTATTCTCAAATGGAGATCTACCAGATTCTAGTTCAAATAAACACACACCCAACATGAAAATATCATATTTTCCATTACAATTAAAATCTACTAAAATTTCAGGTGGTCTACTTAATTCTTTTGCAACATCTATAGGCGTCGCTTTTATTGTTTCATTAAATGTATGAGATAAACCAAAATCTAAAAGTTTTATTCGAAGACTTGGACTTATTTCTTTCATGAAATTATCATTTTTAATATCATGATTACATATTCTTTCATCATGACATTTTTTCACTGCATTTACCATATGGTAGAAATATACTTTATTATAAGGTGAGTTTGGATTTTCTTTAATTAAAGACAATAAAGTTTTTTCTAATTTTTCCATTATTAAATAGCCTTCTCCATAATTTATTATATTTGGAAAAGATTCGGTATCTTTTAACGATTTGTACCTTTCATATTCTGTTGTCAACATTTGACGACTTTCATCATTATCATTTGCAATTTTTATCGCATAAAGATTACCATAATCATAAACACTTGCATAAATTCCACTTCCTAGAGGTGTTCTATCTTTTATTTTTTCTAAATCTCCAGTATTCAAGTTTTCTAGTTTTAGTAACTTTTTCGGCGGTACTGCACAAGCGGGTGGTACTGCCCGAATGGGTGGAAGTGGAACACCACCTGCTGCCATATTAATTTATAATTTATATTATAAATTAAATTAAATGAGTAATAATGTGTATCACGAACACGAGCATCTCACATTTGTTCCCGCCGATGCCGTCATTAGCTTTTTGCAATCCGATCCCGACCACTATTACGACACCTTTACGCGGTTTGATCTACGCGCCCGTCATGTCGCCTCCGTCGCCGACTATATCGACCGTATCCCAGAAGCCATCGTCGACGCCAGCGCCGGCCTGCGTGCACGTATTCGCAAGGCCGTGCCCATCGTCGACGCCCGTCTTCGTGGCATCCGTCATGTCGGTTTCAACGGCCAAAAAGCGGCCGACTTGCCTTGGCGTATCGGGTTTATGAAAGATAAACTCTACGAAGATGGGCTTCCCCACACCCGCATCGATCTGATAATGTTGCCAAAACGGCTTGCAAAGGCCTCCGAAAACGAATTGATCGACACGCTTTTTCACGAAAAAGTCCATATTTACCAAAAAGCCTATCCACGTGACCTTGAGAAGTGGTTGGCGCACAATGGCTTTGAGCGGGTAAGGCGTCGCACAAAGGGCTCACGCATCCGCGCCAACCCCGATATCGACGGATGGGTGTACAGGGACGCAAATCGCGTCTATAAATGCCTATACAGCTCGGAAACGCCCCAGCATATCGAGGATGTGAAGGAGGGTGGATTAGATTTTGAACACCCCTTTGAAGCAGCCGCAGCCCTTTAGAAAAGGGCCGCACCCCCAAAGCACGGTTCCACCCACGGTCAGCGAAGCAGGCACGCGCGACGGATTTATAGCAGCCCTTTAGAAAAGGGCCGCGCCCCCAAAGAACGGTTCCGCCCACGGTCAGCGAAGCAGGCACGTGCGACGGATTTATAACAGCCCTTAGCAGCCCTTTAGAAAAGGGCCGCACCCTCAAAATTTAAATTCCGTCAATGATGGACAAGGTCCTTCTACATATAATATTGAAATTATATATATATATATAAATTGGTCACATAAACTACTGTTTAAATTCCGTCGTGAGGGGTGGGACCCCTCTTTTAAGCTTTGTTAAGATCTGGGTAAATGTCGTAAAGTTTAAGAATGGCTGCCTCCTTTGCTTTTGCCTCGACTTCAATCGATAAATTCACCCCATATTTTTCTGGTACAGACAACATGTAGTCTGGTATGCGTTCAATAAAGTCGCTATGTGCGCCAACACGCGCATTTTCGCGTTGTTCCGAGATATGAAACACCGGTGTAATGCCACGACGTGTCCAAGACTCAATGACTTTATCCAAAACACTATCAATTTTCAGCGAGACGTCGTGCAATAGGTTGTAACACTCAAAATGGTGTGAGTCAAGGATAATGGGAATATTGCATGCATCCGATAAGGCGATACAATCTTCAACGGAATAGCATTTTTCGCAGTTTTCGATACACAATCGCGACTTTACATTTTCGGGAAGAGTGTGAAAATTTTTAATCCATCGTTTCATGGTTTTTTCCTTATTTCCATAGACACCGCCACCGTGAATACATAAAATACCGTCTTTATCGACACCCATTGCATCCAATAAATCGGCGTGCATCTCCAGATCTTTAACCGTTTTTTGAAAAATGTCCTCGTCATGTGCACCAATGACACAAAATTGACCCGGATGAAATGTCACGCGTTGGTTATAAGCACGTATGTCTTCGCCGGCTTTGCGAAGCGCGTCCATGGCAAAAGAGAGGTCATACGGCTCAACATTTGGGTTGGTGTAATGCGGTAAAATGTCCGAAGACAGACGAAGATGGAAAATATTGTGTTCAAAGTTCCACTTGGCAAGCTTGGTGATATCGGCGATGTTTTGAAGGGCATACTGCTGTGCTTTTTGCACCGTAAAATTTTTTTGAATCATGCTACGTGAACAAAAGACGCCTTTTACGCCTTTACCCCGTATCGTATTGTTGATACAACAGAGGCCCAATAAGACGCGATGTTTGCAAGTTGTCTCTGTTTGCGATGCCATTTTAGACTAGATTTTTATTTTTTTTCAATATAAAAATTCAATTTTAGATTTTATGCTATTATACCTTAATTAAAAAATTATACAACATCTTGAAATTAGGCATTCATTATGGATGTATAATTTGCACAAGGTGCATTGGTAGGGTGGCAACTTGTTTGTAAACGTTAAATGAGACATAAAATTACCCATTTTTTTACAGTGTGCACACTTGAATTGTGCGAATTCATTTAAAAACGGTGAGGCAACGACAAGAATACATTTGGAATCGTCGGGACAGTTTTTATGTGCATTATCATCGAGAAAAAGATGCGGAGAAACTGGTCCTTCAAATAATTCTTTAATATCGCGACTACTGTGTCGGCTATAAGGTCGTGACGGGATATACTCAGTTTCAGATGGGTTAAATAAAATGGTACCTTCGTTACCTTTGTTATCTTCATTAACAGAGTTTGGCAATGATAAATGTTTTTTTGGCATATTAGAGTTTTCATTTAAGTGAAATGATGAAATAGAAGAGAGAGAAGGGAGAGAAGTTGCCCTTTTTATATTTTGTATCATTGTCTATTTATTTTATTTTTCATTTAAATTAATATACATGAAATCGAATTTAAATAAAGAAATAAAGAAATAAAGAAATAAAGAAATAAAGATGCTTGCAGAGTTGGCGGCAATTTTTGCATTTTTAACACCGATTGTGACTGTGTTGTCGTCACCTTCGCCGTCCTTGCCTTATTATGTGTGTTCATCCTATGGAAACATGCGTACGGTCGATTATTATGGATACGGCAGGGATCATTCTTTTCATTTTCCGACCCAGTGGTCGTTGGTAGATCAGAGGGGGTATTGCACGGATGAGTGTTGGCCATGTGAGCCTTACCATTTGCGTCACCAGACAATGATGATTGGGTATGGCGGGACATGTACGATTTCCTACGAGGAACAGGTAAGATTAGGGCTTTATAATGTGACGACGGAGGAGTTTCACGACGCTCCAAAACAGTTGACCAAAATGCGCCCAATTCGTTTGCACGACACGGTCAATCCATTTGAATTGTCGGGTGTGTTTGAGTCAAAACCGCCACACTTATTTATTAGCAAATACAGTTTGTGTATTTATCCAATTCGTCATTATATATCAATCAAACCCGTGTATATTCCGCAACAACGAAAACGTATTATCAGTTATGATGAAGACTATCAAGATCAAGATCAAGATCAAAATGATAATAACGATTATATTGAAAATAAAGAAAAAAAAATTGTAGATGATGAAATAATAATTGAGCCGGCAAAAGAACCAGTAAAACCCTATGAAACCACAACAGCACCCACACGTCCAGTTGAGCCGACAAAAGAGCCAGTACGACCCTATGAAACCACGACTGCACCAACGCGTTCAGTTGAGCCGACAAAAGAGCCAGTACGACCCTATGAAACCACAACGGCGCCAACGCGTCCAGTTGAGCCGACAAAAGAGCCAGTACGACCCTATGAAACCACAACGGCGCCAACGCGTCCAGTTGAGCCGACAAAAGAGCCACAAAGACCCTATGAAACCACGATGGTACCCACACGTCCGGTTGAACCGACAAAAGAGCCACAAAGACCCTATGAAACCACGACGGCGCCCACACGACCAATTGAGCCGACAAAAGAACCAGTACGATCCTTTGAAACAACGACTGCACTCACACGACCAATTGAGCCGACAAAAGAACCAGTACGATCCTTTGAAACAACGACTGCACCCACACGACCGGTAGAGCCGACAAAAGAACCAGTACGACCCTATGAAACCACGACTGCACCAACGCGTTCAGTTGAGCCGACAAAAGAACCAGTACGACCCTATGAAACCACGACTGCACCCACGCGTCCAGTTGAGCCGACAAAAGAACCATTTCAACTCTTGGAAACCACAACGGCGCCCACACGTCCAGTTGAGGCACCATTACGACCCTTTGAAACCACGACTGCACCCACACGTCCAGTTGAGGCACCAGTACGACCCTTTGAAACCACAACGGCGCCCACACGTCCAGTTGAGGCACCATTACGACCCTTTGAAACCACGACTGCACCCACACGACCGGTAGAGCCGACAAAAGAACCAGTACGACCCTTTGAAACCACAACGGCGCCCACACGTCCGGTAGAGCCAACAAAGAAACAATTTGATATAATAACACCGACACCATCAACTCGGTTACCTGACATTATTTCAATTTTACCCACACGATATGCAAGTATGGGTGAACAATCTGTTCAAACTGTATCTACGTCTCCATTGCCTCCTTCTACGTCTTCTACGTCTCCATTGCCTCCTTCTGCGTCTTCTACGTCTTCTACACCTCCTTCTACATCGCCGTCGTTTTCGTCAGAGACGCTGACAATTATATTAATGTCTCTGTTAGGCATCCTGTCTATTATGGTTATATTGCTTATTGTTTTAATATTTTGCAAAAAGGAAAAATCTACCACAAATTTGCCATCTGATATGCAACGCTATATTGAAAAACATAATGATATGTTGGTGCTTCGTTTTGATCAAGATCGCCCCGAAAAAGTCGCTTACCCCAAAGAAATCAATACGCCTAAATACATAGAATACAATGATGTCGCCAACCATATCGCCGTCTCGTGGTCGACCTTGCATCACCTGTATACGGCAGTCAAAGCCAACTGGAAATTAATTAATAACGATACGGGAATGAAAAAGTATATTCCAAATCTTTCGCAAGGTGATAAACGCGAAGGAAATTCTCACCATTTATTGATTATTTACAAGGCATTTCGCATATCTGATGAAATCATGACACCAGACAAGACGTATGTATTGACCAAAGTTGTGCTAAGCAATGACCAGCCGGATTTGATGGCGTTTGTAATAGAAGAAAAAATGGTATATTTTCGCCAAAAATTCATTCTATTGGCTCACAAAGATCACCTTACTCACATTACAGTAAAAACAAATTTACCGGACTATCACGTCTTTCAGAACTTTTCTTACAAAACATTTGAGGCGTTTACAGAGCATTCGATTCACGACAAGATCTTGATTGCATCCAGACATAAAAAAGAGTATGATGAAATTAATTTAAGCGATGTGGAGAATGGGACATGTGACTTAAGACGTGTTGCGACATTGACGGATCAAAATAAAAAGGCGTTGGAGTATGTAAAAGAGATCGAGACAATCAAACGCGGTCTTGAAAATACAACATTTAAATTAAATTATTAACAATGTATTTTATACAATATTTAATACATTTCCATTTCGCCACACGGACCCAAGAGGTAAACCTGCCGAAGAAGTAGGCAAATATTGCAAAATAAGTTGTTGATATGTTATTATATTAACCGTAAAAGAATTACATCCAGTTATAAATTGAGATGAATTCAACCCATTTGTAGATGTTGTAAAAAAAGCATATGTCTGTGGCGTTGGATATGCCGCAACTGTAAAAATTTGGTTATTAAAGGGTGAGTTTGAGTCATCAGTATTTGTAATTTTAATAGTAGTATATGGAGGAATTGGATTAGCACTTTGTCTATCAAAGTATATATATATATCTGGTTAACTCTGATTTCAGGAGGTGAACCCGACGTATTATATACAGATGTAATTAGCATTGATAAAGGAGGCCCAGTAGGGCCGATTGGACCGATTGGGCCGATTGGACCACTTTGGCCGACAGACCCAGTTGGACCACTTTGGCCGACAGATGAATTTGAAGAATTTTCGGAACTAATCGCCAACATTAAAGGCGTTACAGTTGGCGCAAGCGTATTTGATATTTGTATCTGATAACTGTTTGAAGTCATTTTTATTTATCCTATTATATTTTAAATGATAAAATAATCAATTAAAATGAGTGTCGCCTTGATTTCCTACAGCAAACCATCTCCTGCTCTCATCGCTCAAGGCATCGAAGATATGACCGATCTTGTTGCTTTCTGTGCACGCGTCTCTAATCCCGCCAACCAATTTAATACCGAGACCGCCGAAAAACTGATTCGTTACCTGATCAACAACAAGCACTGGTCTCCGCTGGAGATGATCAACGTTTGTCTTGAAATCAACACGACACGTGATATTGCCCGCCAAATGCTTCGCCACCGTTCGTTTGCCTTTCAAGAATTCAGCCAACGGTATGCCGATCCCACAAAAGAGCTTGATTTTGTGATACGCGAGGCACGTCTACAAGACCTAAAAAACCGCCAGCAAAGTATTGCGACCGATGATGCTAATTTAAGCGCCGAGTGGGATGTCAAACAAAAAGAGGTGATTGAGAAGGCAAAAGAAGCTTATACATGGGCAATTCAAAACGGTATTGCCAAGGAGCAAGCGCGGTGTGTGTTACCAGAAGGCAATACGGTGACGCGCTTGTATATGAATGGAAGCATGCGGTCGTGGATTCACTTTATCGAGTTGCGGTGTGGCAATGGTACGCAGAAAGAGCATGCGGAGGTAGCGTTGGAGTGTGCGAAAATCATTGCGGAATTATTTCCAATTGTTTTATAAATAATTAATTTTTAAATTATAAAATGAGTCCACCACCCACAGCACGACGCAAATCACCACTTGGATCTGGTCATCGTGGTTTACCAAAAAATACTACATCGCCAAGAATAAGAAGCTCGATTCCTGCCAGCAGCACCAACCTTGATATGTATGACATGCTCACAATAAAACAAAAATATGATGATATCAATGCCATGTTGATAACATATAAAACTCTTTTGTCTGCATATAAACAAAAAGTAGGAAAAGATGATTATGATACTCTTAAAGATGATTATGATACTCTTAAAGATAAATATGATGAAATATTAAAAAAAATAAGAGAGTTTGCACCATATGATAACAGTTATACAGACATGACTGATCCTGATAACATGAAAAGCGATGATGAAGCTAGACAGGAACGTGCAAAGAGAGATCCAGTGAATTTTCAGTATATTAAAAAAGACTATCCTATACTTGAACAGTTCGAAATGCCTGAAAAGCCTGAAAAGCCTGAAAAGCCTAGCCTTCTTAAACGAATTTGTTGTTCTTGTCGTAAAAATAAATTTAAATCAAAAAGTAAAAAAAGTAAAAGTAAAAAAAGTAAAAGTAAAAAAAGTAAAAGTAAAAAAAGTAAAAGTAAAAGTAAAAAAAGTAAAAATAACATAGGCAGGTAACTCATAATCTAGACCTTCAAATCAATATTTTTTGTGACTGTTTATTGGTTCAAATTTAATTTGAAATTAAAGGAGCGCTTTTTCACTTTTTTTATTTGAAGCGAGAATGTTGTTCCAAGTAGTTAATTTAAAAGTAACGTTTTTGGAACGGGGTTTTTGTGAAAAACCCCGTGTAAATTAATTATTTCTTTTATATAAATGGAAACAAAAACAATTGTTATTATTGTGACTGCGACTGTTCTTTTGGTTGGTATTGGATGTGCTGTCTATTTTTCAACAAGGACGCAAAAAAAGCCAATTGTGCCGTGGACATCTCAACAATTGGCATCGGCTGTACAGTATTTCACACAAACTGCAAATTTTCCGGACTCTATCGTGCAATGTTTGGCCAATGACTCGTCGACTCGATACAATTACGACGATTTTGTAAAAGACAAGAATGCTATCCTTAAAACAACCACGTGCATGGGAACAAAAGGTGCATGGAGCCAAGATCTTATTGATTTTATCGTTTTAAATACGATCGGTGTTCCAAAAGCGTGTTTAACATGTACATTCAATCTAATCCAACAGGACTTTTCGCCAAACGAGATACTTGTATTAGACGATGATCAGATGAATCAGATGATGAGACCGTATATACAAAAGTGTAAAGGGAAAGGGTGCGATCGTTAGGTGAGGGTTTTTCTCATAATTATTATAATTTCAATATTGAAATTATATTTCTTAAGAACTCCGCTATTGATTTATTTTTAAAATATCATCACGCCTTAACTCCATTAACTTTTCTAATATATTTGCCTCTGTTTTCATTGTATTTGGATGTTTTGAGTATTTTATTGCATATTCTTTTTCTGATTTGTCTTGATATAGACCAACACTCCCATTAGCACCACTTCCAAGTTTTCTAACAAATTTTAACTCCCCCCATGACACTTTTTATTTAAAGCAATCAAAAATTTTGCACGATTTTCTATCTTCGTGACGCAATTCCCGTTGATAAACGATCGACGACTTTTCATCAACAATAGTTAAATTATTTTGAACCAATTCACGGCGTATATAGTCCATATTTAAATTAATCGCGTCCTTATACTTTACAGGCACTTTATTTTCTTTAACCAAACTTGTCCCAATATTGATCATCTTGTAAAACCGTTTCATTTTCAACGTTGTTGTTGGCAATCTTGAATGTATCTTACTTAGATGTATTTCATCATCATTTTGAGGGTAAAAATGGTCAATTACACATATACATAAATCGCCATTACGATTAATCTTGTTTTTTAGAACAATATTCATCTTTATCAAAAAACAAACAAACAAAATAAAACTAAAATGCAACAGATTGTAAATTTATACTGGGTTCGTCATGGCTATTCATGTGCAAACAAGTCAAAGGACAATTGGACCCCATTTTATATGAGCGGGGTATCGAACAAGCAGTAGAGTTGGGCAAAAAAAATGCGCGATACACGCAAACATATAAAAATTGACTTGTTTTGTTCATCCCAATTGCGTCGCCGAAAAACAAGCGCTTCTTATACTTAAGGCTGTTATCCCTTTTCTTGTATTACCTGAATGGTGTGAAACAGTGGCGAACAAATGCCTAGGAAACCCCTCAAGGGAGACAAGTCAGGTAAGGCGTGAAATTCGCCATTACTAATTTGGAATTTTTTATTCTGAGAAATTGGCGTTTTAAATATTCAAAGGTGTAAAATCCTCTTTTTTTAATAGGGTTCAGATGTTGGAATGCCTAATTCCTTTTCAATTAATATAACTTGATCTAATAATGAATCATGTGTTTTAGTATTGGTTTGTATCTTTTTTTTGATATTTTTAACACTCTTTTTATATTTACTATACGATTTTTTGTAACTAAGTGATTTTTTATCATGATCATCATCTGAATAATGCAACCAATTTTGATTAGATTCTTCTAATTTATCATCTAATACATCTAGTTTATTCTCTAGTTTATTCATCTTTTTTAATATAGCGGATCGTCTTTTACGTAATTTGGCTTCTGGTTTAGATACGCATTTATTACTTGCTTTATCTTTTACTAATGGAGATTTACAGCGTAACGACATTTTTATATTAATAAATATTTTAATAAATATTTTAATAATTGGTGATATTTTTTTACATAATTTTTTCGCGCTTATCACTTTCTTTAAAAATATGTTTTTGGTACCGCTTTTTTTGAAAAAGCGGTCATTGAGATAAAAAAGAAATTATTTTTAAAAACTTTCGTTCAACACGGTGCGATGATACAGACAAGCTAAAATTGGCAACGGTTGACACTCTCCGAAACGCGCTTTTGCATCACCGTTCTGGGTTTAAGAAATCAAAGAAGAAATCAAAGAAATCAAAGAAGCGTCGTTCTAAATCTAAAACTAAAATATAAAAAATTAAATGTATAATAAAATGAATCGAGAAGACATATGTCATTTAAACGATCGATCGAATTACGTCCCTTTGAAAAATTTTGGCACGGCTCTTGCCCCCGTCCTTCGAACGGACCCTATTGCCTATTCCATCTACAGAGACATCGATTCCTTATTCGATGAAGGAAGTATGGCTCATTCTTTTGGGCCGGCATCTAAATCGTCTCAATGTTATATGGCCGAACGCTGCTCAAAAAATTGGGACGGTGCATGTGAACTTCTTTCTCGAAACAATGATGCGAGTAAACCCAATGTTGGTCTCGTTGAATCACCCTTGTTTCGTCAAAACGCCCCAGGAACAATGAGCATCGGTGACTACCTTGTATTAAACAGCGCCACACGTCGTTTCTGTAATTTCGACACGTGTTTAGTTACAGAAGAAATTTACAACCCTAACGATCCGACCTCGCCATTGGTCAAACAAATTGGCAGCTATGGGTCTCGTCCTTGCATGCCTGTATGCAGAGTGCCCGAAAATCCTGACAAGGACGTCTTGCTTAATAAGATGCTAAATCAACCTCAAAAATATCTTGATTTATTATTAAATATGTATCACAATTGTCGCAATGACAAGAGTATTCACAGCGATACACGTATTGCGCAAATTTTCAAGTTATTTGATGCCTATTTTGCTCGACAACAATAAGTGTTTAAATGTAATAACTTTTTCGTATCCTCTTCCTTCCAAATTGGTTCTATTTCCGTTATAATTGTATCCATACCGATTGGGTTTAAACCCAATATGGTCCCAGTATCCAGCACTGGCATCGGCATCAATGAAAAACATCTGGTCTGGTCGAATAGATGAATACTCGTATTGAATGAATCGAATCATCTCCGTCCACAATAAACGACTGTACCCAAGGCCTTGATAGGCTTCATCTATTGAGATGGTGACAGCACACGTCTCGCCTGTATCAAAACGTCCCGAAACAGTGCATTCTCCATGTTGTTTACCGTCAATGAGAAGGACCACTTTTCGTGTATTTGACATCCTTACTTTCACTTTATTTTTTTCACTTTTTTGAAAAAAATAAATCAAAATTAAACTATCATTTTTCTCTTCGTTTAATGTATCTGTATAATATTATAGAGAAAAAAAAGCATGGCAAGACTAACATAAAACCGATTAAATAATCAAATGAAGGTGGCTCTTCGGAGTAATCAGTTGGATTATTTGGGTCAATGTAGATATCAATAGAATCACCAGATTTGTAAGATTTACTTGTGCTGAGTTTTTTATTTGAAAAAGTTGTATTGTTATAAGAGTATGTAATAATTAAATCGCATGTATAATTAGTTAAGGAACTAAAGTAGCAGTTTGCATCATCAACGCGAGCAGATACGTATCGACGATCTTTATTTTTTCGAAATATGAAATACAAACCTAGTATTGTAATACATATAATAAAAAATGCAAAATCAAAATCTGCGTATGTATAAGCCATTTATATTAAAAATTATTTATTTAAACAAAAACCCTGCCAATTTTTCCTCGCTAAACTTTGGCAAATCATCCTTATACGTCTTTTCGTTTGGGATATATTTAAACACATAATGTAACGCTTGTTCAAGCTCGCTTTCATCCTTGTCAACGTAATCATACGGTGAATGTAAATCCTTTGCTGACATTCGCCACGGATTTTTATCGTCTTCTTTGTATCCATTACTTTGCAACATTTTATATACGTCCGGTTTTAATAGATACAACATAAAACACGCCAGCGAATAATGGTCGAGGTAGCGAAAAAAGACAAATGCTTCCTCTTTATTCTTGAAAAAGGTGGACGAGCGCGGATTGTCTGGCAAGTAGTAATATAACGATCGAAGACGCTTGATGTCATCGACTTTTTGAAGCGTCTTGTGAAATGTGCACGTCTCGGTGTCGATAAGTTTTAACTTTACCATGCCATCTTTGGGGTCAATGTACGAATAAAAGTTTTGAGGTTTTACGTCACCGTGAGTGATGCGCTGGTCATGAAACATTTGTAGTTTGGTAAACAACATCCGATAGAGGCACATTACCATACTTTTGGAGCATTTTTTGTCTAAAAGACATTTGAGGTCTTCGCCTTCAATAAATCGAAGAAGAATGGCACAATGGTCTTTATCTTCGGCCGAATCGACAAAATAGTTGTGATACATTGGAAAAATGTCGGCAAGGTCGCGAAGACTTTTGATTTCGTTTTTCATATGCTCTTTCTTTGTTTTACCAACGACTTTGATGAAATACTTGACGCCGTCAATGACGGTATCGTGTGTCTCGCTGTGCTTGTTGTCGTCGTCAAATTTTTTAATGTATTTTTGAAGAATAGCCTGAAATTTTGTAGATGACATATTTGTAGATAGATTATTTTTTTAAAGAGGTTTAGTGGCTTTTCACAAAAAGCGGTTAAAATAAAAATAAAAGAAAAAAAGCAGTATTTAAAAAACATTTTGTTATTATATAAAATGAAATTGCTTTATTGGGTAATGGGTTTGCTTGCGTGCGCGCTCCCATTCTCTGAAGCCGTTCAAACACAGAGAGTGCCTGTGTCTCATTATGATCACTTACAAGCGCATCACGACGATAAGGCGCATCACGCTTATAAGGCGCATCACGACGATAAGGCGCATCACGCTGTTCAAGCGCATCACGCTGTTCAAGCGCATCACGCTGTTCAAGCGCATCACGACGATAAGGCGCATCATACTTATAAAGTCAAACCCGTTTCGCATCAATTAAACCAATTTTACAGAGCTTCACATATTCAGCACAATCATAAACGAGGTGATCATCACGTTCACAAAGATGTTCACCACGTTCACAAAGATGTTCACCACGTTCACAAAGATGTTCACCACGTTCACAAAGATGTTCACCACGTTCACAAAGATGTTCACAACGACCATCACGGCCATAAAGATGCTCATCGCGACCATCACGGCCATAAAGATGCTCATCGCGACCATCACGGCCATAAAGATGCTCATCGCGACCATCACGGCCATAAAGATGCTCACCACGACCGCCACGCTAAAGTGAAATTAGTGAAATCAGTGAAAGCTCCTCATAAAATGGAATTGTTACAACCTATTTACTTGGCAAGAAAGAATAGTCATGTTGTAAACAAAGGACAAAACCAAGCTAAAGCAAAACGACCGCTCATTGTGCGTGCCCAGCGTCTAGCCCGTCTTGCCGCCCTGCGTTTCAAAAGGGCCAAGGCCGAAGCCAAGCGATTGAAGGACACCATTGTCAAAGCCAAACAAGCCGTCTTGAAAGCCACCCTTCGCAAGGCCAAGGCCGCCAAGGCCGAACTTGCAAAGGCCAAGCACTTGCTTGCTCGTGCCAAAAAACTTGTGCTTCTATCAAAGAAAGACATCAAGCGCGCAAAGGCCCTTGTGAATGCCGACAAAATCAAAGCCAAAGCCGAAGCCGCACGTGTCAAGGCTCAAATTGAGCACCGCAAAGCCATCGCCGTCCAACACGCCGTCGTCAAAGCCCTCTTTCTTGCCTCCAAAGAAAAAGAAAAGGCCGTATCAAAAGCCCTTTCGCGTGCCGATAAAATGCACGCCCTCGAACTTGCCAACGCCCACCGCGACGCCGCAAATAACTTGAAAAAAGTCATTGCTGAAGCCCACAAAGAAGCCACGGCTGATTTAAATGCACTGAAGGCCAAAATGATGAAGGAAGTGCGCGCTGTCCATAACGAAACAGTGTCTGATATCAAGGCGTTGGAGAAGGAGCATGCCCGTGAAATGGCCGAGTTGGAAGATGACCACGAAGATGAAGTGTCCCAATTAAAACAGGCGTGTATGAATCGCACAACGACGTTGAAAACAAAAATGGCGCATCAGCATGCCCTCCAAATGTCGGCATTGAAGGCTCACCTCGGTGGAAAACACGCATCAATTGTTGCACATTTAAAAAAGATCCACGCCAAGGAAATGGAAGACTGTGACTGTGATGACGTTGTCGCTACGACTGTTACCCCAGTCCCCACAAAACAAGCTACAACTGTTGCCCCCACTCAAGCATCTACGCAATCCCCCGTCGTTACAACTGTTGCCCCCACTCAAGAAGCCCCCGTTGTTACAACTGTTACCCCCACTCAAGCAGCCACACAAGCCCCTGTTGTTACAGCTGCTCCTACTCGAGAAGTCCCCTTGGTATCAACAACTGTTCTCACACGAGTTGCGCCTACACAGAGTGCGTAAGCCCAGCTTGAATACTCAAATTAATTTCTATATAAAAATTAATTTAATATATTTTTTGAAAAAGCGGTGTTAAAATAGCACATCTTCGTCCGAAATAATGCATGTAAATATTACCTGTCCTGTACAATCTTTACTGCTATACTCCCGTGGTGCAATGATTCCCCAATTGCATTCCGAAATCCATCCTATTTGGCAATAAATATACGACACCAGAGCACTGCACCAAAAACGGTTTGTCCATCGCCATACAGCATTGATCGCTATAGGCGCGTCCATATTCAGCTTTGCTTCTATCCAATCGCAAATATGCAAATCGTAAGGTTTGTCATACACATCTTTGTGTGCCTGTGCCAACTTTTCATAAAATGCTTGATCACGTGTTGCTGTAATTTTGCGAACATAGACCGAATTGGGCGCACATTGTGCCAAAATATCGTCAAGTTTATGCAATTGCACGCCGTATTTCAAACGCCCATCCTCCACATCGGGACTTGATCCAAATGAACTGTCTAAAAGATATAATCCGTCTTCCAAATTCTCGTTAAGAAATCGCGGATTTTTGATTACGATCCCAACATGACTGTACTTGCTTTTACCAACATATTCCAGAATTGTGGAGATCCATGAAGTGCCACGAAAAAGAATGAGGTCACCGGTTTGCAATTCCAATTCTTTTTGGAGTTGCATATTTATTTATATCGTCAAAAACATTATTAAAGCAGGAAAATTTTCTAGATCTGTTGCATTGCCTTTACCCCATGTTGTATGCGAATAATCGTAAAACAATATCTGAATATTACCATCTTTTTCTTCATTTACCAGTAACCCTTCTGGTGTCAAGTTACCATAGTCAATGTTAGCCTGTTTCAATGTTTCTAGCGTATTTACAATTTGTTCACGCAAAATCGGATAATTTTGCTTATTTTCAGCCGTTGTATATCCACTCAATGATACAGCTGTGCTTGGTATTTTTTGACGAAAAACAACTTTATGTAACCTGTCTCCTGTAATGGCAACAGTTTTGATTAAATGAGGGGAATCTATAGGATTGATATATCGTTTTGTCAGTATAAATTCCTTTAATGCGTCATAAGTATGTTCAGGTGGAACATCAAACATGTCTACCTTTTTTTCAAATAGTTTATAGAATATATCTACACATCTATTATCTTTTGTACATGTCAATAAATCGGAAAGTTTTTTCGTAGAACACATCTCACAAATTTCAGACGTCAATCGATGCTTTTGAAAAACAAATTTGCGATACAAACCGTTTAATGCATTTTCTTCACGTGATAGGTCTTTGTTTCCATTAAAAAAGTGTGAATATTTCTCTGCACTTAAAAACTCGATGCCGACAGAGTGTAGCTCATTTTTCAATCTTTCAAAATTAACCAGTGATTCAAGCTGTGTTTCAACAATAGTATCTTTTATTTCAAATAAAACGGTATCATCGGCATTCAATTTAATGGTTCCGTCCCCAAAATTAAATGTTTTATCTGGTAAGCTATTTAATAACGCCTTTGTTTTATCGCCATCAATTGTTGTCCCAATAAAATATCCTCCTTCTTTTAAATTTTGTGAAATGGTTTGGACCAATTTTTTGAGATCATCTGGTTTGTCTGGGAAGAAAAAGAAACTTAACGAAAAAAAGGATGCAACAATATCTACGCCATCAACACCAACCTTTTCAACAATTTGTTTTGTATTTTGTGCTTCTGTTTTTATCAATTCGACCATATTCGTAACCGCATCTGTAATAGTATACTCAGGAAAGCGTTGAAGTAATTGTTCATAGTTTGTGGCATACGGCTCAACACCAAATACTTTTTTGCTGCCGGCTTGTTTATATTTGTCAATGTCACCGCCTCGTCCTATACCCAAATCAAGAATAGTTTTATCCCTACAAAACTCATTAATAATTTCACGTTTAATGACATTGTGATATTTCCTAAATTTAAACATGGGTTTAAAAAGCTCGAGTAATTTATACGATTCAAATGGGTGTATCATATCTCTAAATACGTCATTTGCTACAATTACGAAATTGGGTCGATCTTTATCAGGACGCGGTCTATGCAATACAAATTTTTGTGTTGTTTTGTCATACATAAATTCATAGATTTTTCCATTTTCTAATTCCACATCCGATATATAATTAGCAGGACCGTATCCTGTTTGAAAAATTGTCTCTCCCTCTTTATCTTTATCTGTATACACACACAAATAATACTTACCCGCTTCTTCTTTTATTACTCGAAAATCAATTGACATTTTTTCAGGAAATTTCCATTTATATACAGGTTGGTCTTGTGAAATTTGTTGTGGTGTATATATAAGGCCGTCATTGTCTTCTTTAGGTAAGGTTTCAAGCAACGTTTCTGTATCTTTGTATAAATTTTTGTAAAACTTTTTCATTACAAACAATGCTGGATTTGTCTTTGCCGCTTCTTGTGCACGTTCTAAACGTTGGTCTAGCACTTCGTATTGCAAAGACTTGTTTTGAAACTTGTAACAATCGAAAAAATAAAATTGTCCTTTGAAAAATTCTGCGTCTATTAAAGTATTGTCTAACTCTTTTGCGCAATTTGTAATATACACAATTTTTGCACCTTGTCGAGCGTATACGCATTCATTAAGAAAAAATAGTAGAAAACGTTCGCCATCTAACTTGTTAGTAACTGTATAACTATTTTTTTTGAGTTTCTGATAAGAGTCCACTTTTATATTTACAGGCTTTGGTGGCATCGTAAAACGTGCTTCTTTATCAAATTGTAAAAAATAACCTTTGAGAAGACCATCTACAGTATCAATAGTCAAATTTGTTTGAAAATAGTCTGTTATTAACCAAAGAGAATCTTGTATCAACTCTGGCGAAAGTTGTTTAATATCGTATTCAATTTCAAATTCATACTTTATTTCGTCTTTACCGTCTTTTGATTTTACCCCATCTTTTATTTTTGTAAACATATAAGTATACCCTTTACCTGTATCATATTCAAAACGATTACGCCGTCTTTCCAACACTTTTACAAATTTTATGTCCGATTTTTTACGGGTAACAGACTTATCCTTATCATCTGGACAATCCATATTTGTTTCTTTACTTGAAGAATATCGGATAGTATAATTTTCAGCAGATTTTCCAAAACGATACGATCTATCTATATGTTCCTTTCCATTTTTTATTTGACAAATTATTTTTCCATCTATAGTTTCTATTTTTCTGAATTGTGTTGTAAGCCCATCTTTTGTCATTTCATAAAATTTAACAATACTATTATTAAACTTTAAATCATCTGTTATTTTATATTTTGTTTTAATTTTTTGTAAAAGATCCATAAAAACACTATGTGGTAATGCATTTTCGCCACTCTTACTAAACCTTATTTCAAATTCTCGATCTTTTGCATCACTAAAAGATTTTTTAATATATTCTAAAAATGAGTTCAGCTTTTTATCTATAAAAATAGATGATAACATTTTTATTAATAACTTTTTTTTAAATTTATCTATTAATAAAAAATGAGCGAATTTGATGATTTAGATCGCATATTTTCAGACAATGATGATGTTCCCCTCTTATTTTCCGATAATGATCATGTTTCTGTAAAACAGAAAAAGCCCGCTGCTTCGCGTAAATCGGCGGCTTCGCGTAAGCCTGTTTCTCGTAAGCCTGTTTCTCGTAAGCCTGTTTCTCGTAAGCCTGTTTCTCGTAAGCCCGCTTCGCGTAAGCCTGTTTCTCGTAAGCCTGTTTCTCGTAAGCCTGTTTCTCGTAAGCCTGTTTCTCGTAAGCCCGCTTCGCGTAAGCCTGTTTCTCGTAAGCCCGCTTCGCGTAAGCCCGTGCGCAAGGCCAAGGCCATGTCTGAGTCTGGCTCCGACTAAGCGTTCCGACAAACTCGTTATTTCTGTATATAAAAAAATTATATACAGATAAACTAATATAATTATATAATAATATAATAAATATGTTGAATTGTAATTTATCAAATCTTTCATGCGGCAATAATGACCAACAGTGGACACCCATCTCAAAGCAATATCAACCAATGAATCGCCAGTCTCAAAACACCGCATTTTTAAATCGACTGGGCTTGACACCAATGACAGATTATACAAAACACACCGATGCTTACGGCAACGAAACTTACATTTACGGGAGCGATTCGCGTATGGTTGATGCCCGTGGCATGCGTCTCGAACTTGACCAGCCCGCAAAGGTCGGTGCGGTGCATATGGACGACGTCTACAAAATCGACAATTCGGGCTATGGCGGGGTGTACCAGACCTACAGCGCGATGAACAATGGCAATATCGCTTATTACGTGGACTCGGCTGTATCTCAACCCTTCTTTGATCCTGTATACACGTTGAGTTCAACAGTGACCAAACAGGTGTTGACGGACCCGATGACAAATCCTAAACCCGACTATTCGAAAACGGTGGGACAGACGTTGCGAAGCGTGGTGAATGACCAATATGCCCGCGACCAGTTATCGTTTCGAGAGGAGCTGATGAGCCGCCAGCAGAATTTGTACAACCGTACAAGTTGGACAAATCGTTGGGTAAAAGGAGAATAAAACTAATACAATTAAATTTAATATCGGGTATTTTGACACGATGTTGATTGAACAGTTGCACAAGGCGGGACATGCAATAATTCAGATTTTGCGCACTCGTTAGGTGTAACTCTTTCTTTTCGTGCGACATAAGGTGCATAAAAAGCCGTTGTTTCATCGTCATAGCATTTTTTAACATCAATACCGTTAATTATCTTTTTATTTACATATGCATCGTACAAATCTCCACAATCCATTCCATTTAATTTATTGCAAGATGACGTATTATTATGAATAATAGGATCATTTTTTGAGCTACAGTTTGCGTCGTAAAGTTGTTGGTATTTGTCGCTACACTCGTTTCGAGTGTCATTAGCAGCATTCAATAATTCTTCACATTGACCGCCATCCAGTTTACGAGTTGGGTCTTGTAAATAACAAGGCAAACACTTCATTAAATCCGGTGAATCTGTTAATAAACCACAATGATTCTTGGTATCATTCATACATTCCATTTGTGTTAAATGTTGAGAACATACTAGATCGTCAACCATAGAATGCGCCCCTTTACACAAAGCACAATTTAATGAACAGTCCGTGTAAAAACAAGTGTTCAAGGAAGGTGAAGGAGGCTGTGGCTGAGGAGGATTAACAGGATTAGGAGGATTAGAGGGAGGCAATGGCTGAGACTTATTTGTCTTTGTATTTGTAGATGGTGGTGTATCATCTTTTTTGTGTTTCAAAGCAAGAATAATAATTAAAGCAGCGACGCCAAGAAGAGCGGCGCCTGCAATACCCCATGCAACTTTATTGTCTTTAAACGTCGACATATTTTAATTTAATAAAAATTAAAATTATTCATAATTTTCAGTTATTTATTTCATGCCATACAAATTTAAATCTTGGCCAAGATTGATACAGTTTGAACCAGAAGTTGGGTTGTAAGCAAGATCAAGACTGTAATAAGGCCCAGGGGTCATATTAGAGCACAATTTCGACTTGTCAATCTTGTCAAAGCCGCAAGAAGGAGGGTAGGCACCCTTGTTGGTTGCGCTCGAATAGCCTTGTGCAGCCTTTACTGTTTGAGCAGTAGGGTTCAATTGATACGAGACAGCCAAGTCAACGGTTCGTGTGGCAGGAATACGGGCAACATCTTTAGGGTTTACCATTGATAAAAGCGATTCGGGGTATGTTTTGACATAGTTGATACAGTTGTATTGTTTTATCATATCCTTATCGTATTGAGTGCGTTGATTCATTAAATCCAAGTATACTTTATCATCTTGATTTCTGCAAGTCATTTATATTTAAAAAAAAGAAAAAAAAAATGAAAATAAAACACCGCTTTTTCACAAAAAGCGGTACAAAAAACGATACAACCATGAATTTAACCATTGACAAAAAACACTTTAATAGTTGTCACGGACGGCTTTGCCAACCGGAAAACGAGGCACGTTTAATTCCGACAATTCTTGAAAAATAACCGTCAGTTGTTTGCCGATATACGACTTGCCATTTTTAAAAAGCTCTTGACGATGCTCATTGGTACCACGTGGCCGGACACTAAATACCCTCCCTTCTTTTGTCTGACATTTCCAAATCACAGTGCCTTTGTCACGTCCATCGCCTTGATCAAACCCGACAATAGGGTATTCTTCCTCTTGAAATTCCTTGTATTTCTGTAAATCGTTGCTCCGAAATCCTTGTTGGTACACGCTATCAACATTGCGCAACATGATACCTTCATAGTCGTTGGCAACAAACTCGCCAAACTTTTCTTTAAATTCATCGACTGTTTTTACCGTGTCGGTTCGGACACTCTCCAAAAAAGGGCTTGAATGATCGCGCAAGACTTTACACACAAATTGATGACGATCAATGTATGGCATTTCAGGATTGTCAAGATGAATCATATCGTAAATGTGATATTTGACGTGTTTTAGGAGCTCGCGATCGGCGTCGGCAAGTTTTTTCTTTTTAATGATACCTGCCAATGTTTCAAAAGGGACATCTTTTGTATACAATTCGCCGTCTAAGGCAACACGTGGGTGGGCCTTAAAGATGGGAAAAAGCTCGTGGGTGATATGTCCGACCGAATCAAAAGCGCCACCGGTGCGTGATTGGGCAACAACGCCCTTACCACTGGAGTTGATATATGTGATACAACGAAGACCATCTAGTTTAGGTTGAACAAAACAAGGGTATTGGATATCGGTGCGTTTCTTTTTGGCTGTTTGTGGCTCGTATTTACCAGCAAGCATTGGGTAAATAACACTACCCGCGCCAGCGCTAGCCGCTACAGTGTTGCCAGCGTCTTTTTGTGGTTGTGTGTCTCTGTCTCCTTCAGGCATTTCTGTTGTATAGCCTTCTTTTTCTTTTTTATCTTTCCATTTACGTTCTGTTTCTTGCACACATTGGGTGTATGGCGTCGTTTCATTTTTTCGACCGATGTTTTTGCCTTCGGTATAGATACGCGCGGCGGTTTGTTTTTTTCCATCAATTTGGCCGTATTCAATGGTGGCCGTAGCGGTGCCGTCAGCATTTTCTTCAACAACGGCGTTCCAGACTTTAATCTTGCCGTTTTTTTCAATACCGTAAAGAGTTTGAAACGTTGTCATATTTATGTGCGTTTCTTTTTTTAAAGCTTTAGACTTTAAAAAACAATTTTATATAAAAAGACGCTTTTACCGCTATTCGGTATATTTTTCAACACTAAAAAATTCAATTTGGTAAAATAGTTGTTCGTCGTAAGGAGAAAGCGTGTTGGGTTGACGTTCATAAACAACAATTCGCTCGGATTCTTTTTCAATACGCATATAGTTTGACGAGTTTTTTTCTAAAAATCGATGGAAACGTGCAAGCATTGTTCGTCTTGCGCGTGGGTAACTGGTCGCATAATTGTAGCTTTTTTTGTTTTCAAGAATAATAAACATTTCTGTATATGTATCAGATTCTGATTCGCTATCACTCTTTGGTTTTTCGCTAGTTTCACTTTCAGAATGTTCGCTTTCAGAATGTTCGCTTTCACTTTCAGAATGTTCACTTTCACTTTCAGAATGTTCACTTTCACTTTCAGAATGATCACTTTCATGATTAGACAGTTCGCTTTCAGAATCACTGTCAGATTGTTCATTCTCACTCTTATTCTGATCATCTAAATTATTTTTAATCAAATTTCGTAAAATTCCTCCCAACAAGCTGGATATAATATCATTATTTTCTTTAATCTCACACTTCTGGTTTAAAAATGATGTGAAAAATTTACCCAATTGCTCTGTGCTTTCAGGATTAAGTTGTTCAATTGTATTTTCGTTAGAATTATTTTGTTCAACCACATTTTCAACCACATTTTCAACCACATTTTCAACCACATTTTCAACCACATTTTCAACCACATTTTCATTAGAATTATTTTGTTCATTCGGCTCTTTATCAAGATGAACGAATTCTTCCGACATCCTTCCTTTGTTAAAACTATTTATTTTTAAAACACAATTTAAAAATTATTTTGGCTTGCTAATACAATCATTTTGACAAGAAATTATTAATGTTGGAAGGAATGATTCTAGTATCGATAATAAATTTTCTTGAAAGTCTTTAGGCTCATAATTTTTTTCGGCAACATCAACAATACAAGATGCGCATGTATCTTTTAATATTAAGTGACTGTCAGGTTTTTGTGTTTTTTGCATTAAGTTCATAAAATCTTTAATGCTTGAAACTGTATAATTTTTAAAAACTGTATTCCATTTTCCTTTTGATCCCAGACAAGATGGATACGGATTTCTTAATACCAAATAAATAATAACTCCGATCAATGCAACTATAACCAAAACCAAGATAGTATAAATAGCTTTTGGCTCCATTTATTATAAATAATTTAATTTATTTTTTATGCATTGCAATTTTTTTCACAATCTTCTTTTGTTGAATGATATCCATATTTTTTATTTGGAGGTAACCACTGAGAGTCACATTTCGTAAGATCATTATTACGATTGCATTTATATGATTGAATACCAGCGGCTTGCGAACATTCCATCAAATTGCTATATATGTCGTATTTTTTACTAGGACTTTCATGAACCTTTTCGCACCAACTAAAGCCAAGTTGGTTGGTGTGTTTTTTGTATCCAAATTTACCTTTATTTTTAAAGAAAAGCGTGCTAATGATAAGGCATAAAACTAAAACCCCGATAAATACAAGAAAATAATTTTCCATGTATCCCATCTTTTTATTAATCAGATAAAATAATAAATTTCATCGCAATCGCATTATTTGGTTTCACTTTTCACTTTTCACTTTTACAAAAAAGCAGCATTTAATTCTTGATCCTTGACCAAATAAAGATTTCCATTTTGAATGGATAAAAATCTTTTAATTTCTGCATTTTTATCTGCTTGTTTAAATACCATTTCAAACGAAACAGGTCCTACCAACAAAGGAGATGCGATTGGCAATTTTTGTTTTACATCGGTAAGCTTAAACGTCCACCAAGGCATTTTTTCCAAGTCTCTTAAATACATCTCACTGCCTTTACCGCCTTTATTAAAAACGATAGAATTATTGACAACATTTAAAAACCCTTTTTGTTCACTTGAAAGATGTTTAAGAGTCATTTCATAAAACTGGGCAATTTGATTTTCTATATTGTATTCATATGGGTTACGATGTTTCTTACTTTTTCCGCTCTTTTTGCTCTTTTTGCTCTTTTTGCTCTTTTTGCTCTTTTTACTCTTGCTCTTCTTATGCTTGTCGCTTCTCTTTCTCTGCTTCTGTTTCTTAACACTTTTTTTGCGTGTAGTAATTATTTTCTTTTCTATCTTTTTCATCTTTTCCATTTCTGGCTCCGGCGTCAATGTAGTAATATTCATTGTTATTTATAATAGGAGTAATTTTATTTTAGAAATAAAATAAAATCTCGACAACCGGATTTGAACCAGTGACCGGAGGACAATTGAAATTACAGACTACAATCCTCCGCTCTACCAACTGAGCTATGTCGAGTATGAAACGTTTTAAACGCTTCTCATATAAATATATGTCTTTAAATTTATATAAAAAATATCTACGCGATAGTGCAACATGACGAAATTTTATCTGTTAGTGCATTAATTGATTCATCAACTAATTCGTTAACCTTTTCTTCAGCTTTATTCTGTAATTCGTTGAGTTTTTCTTCTGCTTTATGTTTTAATTCATCGACTTTTTTTTCGGCTTTGTGCTGTAATTCAGCAACTTTTTCTTCAACTTTTTTTTCGGCTTTGTGTTGTAATTCATTGAGTTTTTCTTCTGCTTTGTGTTTTAATTCTTCGACTTTTTCTTGCACCTTTTCCTTTATTTCAGCCACTTTTTCTTCTACCTTTTCTTTCATTTCAGCCACTTTTTCTTGCACCTTTTCCTTTATTTCTTCAACTTTTTCTTCTACCTTTTCTTTCATTTCAGCCACTTTTTCTTCTACCTTTTCTTTCATTTCAAGCACTTTTTCTTCTGCTTTATGTTTTAATTCATCTACTTTTTCTTCTACCTTTTCTGTCATTTCAACCACTTTTTCTTCTGCTTTATGTTTTAATTCTTCAACTTTTTCTTCTACCTTTTCTTTCATTTCATCTACTTTTTCTTCTACCTTTTCTTTCATTTCATCTACTTTTTCTTCTACCTTTTCTTTCATTTCAACCACTTTTTCTTCTACCTTTTCTTTCATTTCAACCACTTTTTCTTCTGCTTTGTGTGTTATTTCATCGACTTTTTCTTCTACCTTTTCTTTCATTTCAGCCACTTTTTCTTCTGCTTTGTTTGTTATTTCATCGACTTTTTCTTCTACCTTTTCTTTCATTTCAGCCACTTTTTCTTCTGCTTTATGTTTTAATTCATCTACTTTTTCTTCTACCTTTTCTTTCATTTCAGCCACTTTTTCGTCTACCTTTTCTTTCATTTCAACCACTTTTTCTTCTACCTTTTCTTTCATTTCATCCACTTTTTCTTCTGCTTTGTGTTTTATTTCATCGACTTTTTCTTCTACCTTTTCTTTTATAGTATCGACTTTTTCTTTAATATTTTCAGCCATTTCGTCTTTTTCCTTTATTTCTGTAATTATTTCTTTTATTTTTTCGTCTTTTTCACATTTTTTTTTCTTTTTTGTCCTTTTATTTTTCTTTATTTCCTTTATTTCTTCTTTTACCTCCTTTACCTCTTCGGTTGCTTCTTTCTTTACGTCTTCCTTTACCTCTTCGGTTATTACCTCTTCAGTTATTTCTTTCTTTATCTCTTCAGTTATTACCTCTTCGGTTATTACCTCTTCCTTTACTTCTTCCTTTATCTCTTCAGTTATTTCTTTATTTACTTCTTCCTTTACCTCTTCGGTTATTACCTCTTCAGTTATTTCTTTATTTACTTCTTCCTTTACCTCTTCGGTTATTACCTCTTCAGTTATTTCTTTCTTTACTTCTTCCTTTATCTCTTCAGTTATTACCTCTTCGGTTACATCTTTCTTTACTTCCGTTATTACCTCTTCCTTTACTTCTTCCTTTATCTCTTCAGTTATTTCTTTATTTACTTCTTCCTTTACCTCTTCGGTTATTACCTCTTCGGTTATTACCTCTTCGGTTATTACCTCTTCGGTTATTACCTCTTCGGTTATTACCTCTTCAGTTATTTCTTTCTTTACTTCTTCCTTTATCTCTTCAGTTATTACCTCTTCGGTTATTACCTCTTCAGTTATTTCTTTCTTTACTTCTTCCTTTATCTCTTCAGTTATTACCTCTTCGGTTACATCTTTCTTTACTTCCGTTATTACCTCTTCCTTTACATCTTCGGTTACCTCTTTCTTTACTTCCGTTATTACATCTTCCTTTACATCTTCGGTTACCTTTTTCTTTACCTCTTCAGTTACCTCTTCAGTTACCTCTTTCTTTACTTCTCCTACTTCCGATGTTTCACTACTCATTTTACTATACAATACATTTTGAATAAAAGTGCATTCTTTATACAAATAAGTTGAACAAATACCAACATTTTTATACTTTTCAATCGTGTATTTATGCAAATTATCATAAAACGACACAAGTCGCATTGGTTTAAATTGAACCCCCATTGAAATTAAAACTTCATTAAAAAGATATATTTGCGATTGTGGAAGCACGGTTTTCGTCCCATTCTGCTCACAGTTTAAAACAAGTTCACCATATTGTTTTTTCTTGATAATGACATCAATATAATTATACTGCAAAGAATGATCAAACAAATGAATGATACATTCTTTCAACATTTCATTATCCGGCATTACACATTTTATACCATACTCATACATCGGGGTTTCATCAATGTCAAATCCGTATAAAGAAAACTTACAAATGCTATTGTATTTAATACCAAAAATAGGCTCAAACAATTGTATTAAATGAAGTGCATTCTTATGTTCTTTTAAATTTGTTTCAACGTCATTTGGATCAGATGGCAAAGTGCATAAAATATAATTATCTATTCGAACCCATCTCCAGTATATGTTCTTGCTCATTTATTAATATTAAAAATTATTTTTACGGCTTAATAATTTTAACGTTTATTGAATTGATATTGACTAAATGGATTTTGAAAACCAATGTAATTTGATGAAGGAAAAGATGCTGTTTGTTGTAGCGTAGGTGCCGGCTGAGGTTGTGTAAAAGTAGTTTGCATAGGCACAACAGATGCAGACGCAGATACATTTTTTTGAACAAATTTTTGAATCATATCGGAGTAATCAACAAGATGTTGAAATGTTATTGTTTTTAATTCGTATTGTTCATTAAATTCAAATGTCTTTGTATACAATGTTAAATTAGATGAAAGCAATGGAACGCCAAATAAATCTGTAGAATTATTATCAGACTGCTTTACAAATCCAAATGGCACGTTTTTATCTGATGGAAGATAGCAACACAATTTAATAGATATAAAATTTGCCAAAGCGGGAGTAACGTATCTTTTTTTTATAATAAGCGTAATGTATTCTGATAATGTATTTAAAAGGGATATGGTAGATTCAATGTATTTTCCGTCTATAGAATAAAACACAAAAACAGTGTCTGTTAAACCAAGATAATACAATTCTTTTCCATTAACTACTGTAGTTCGACCGTCATTCTCTTTTGGAAGATAACCAAAAGTTGTGTTTAAATATGTTGACATTACTTCATTATGAAGCGATTGATTATTGATAAAAAAAAGTAAATTTTTGTAAATAAATGCATTTTCAAGAGGTTGAGTAACTTGAGCAGACATTTTTATTAATTAAATTAATTTAAATTAATTTAATTTTTACCAAGCGCTTGCTGGTTTTTCTTTATCATATATAAAAAGTCCTGTTCCGCCGTATCCTAAAAATGTTTTCCATCCTAATTCTTGTAATTCTTTAATAATTATTTCTATTAACTCGTCCGTCACTTTTATATCTTTAACATATTTTCGGTCAAACAATTCAATGTCAAAAAAATCATTCTGGTTATTTCGGAGAATGTGGACATGAATTTCTTGTCTCATTTGTTGCAAATAATATCCTTTTAACATGTCTGGAAAATTCAAAATATTTTCGGACGACAATGATTTAGGAAATTCTTGCATATTATTTTATATTATATTTATCTTTATATTATCTTTATATTATCTTTATATTATCTTTATATTATCTTTATATTATCTTTATATTATCTTTATATTATCTTTATATTATCTTTATATTATCTTTATATTATCTTTATTTCATCTATTTTACAATAATCCTATTGTAAAATAATGCTTAAAACGGGAATCGGACCCATGTCTTCGGTTTGGAAAACCGAAATTCTAACCACTGAACTATTTAAGCGTTTATATATGATATGATTATTTCTTTAAATAATATTTTTGTAAAACAAAATCATTTAGTAATAAATAAGATGATTTGGTCTTTAACAAAATGATTTATATTTTTACTAAATCAATAAAAATAAATATAAAATGACATATTTCTCTGTAAATTAAAAAAGTAACACCCACATTTTTTGTGTGTGTTGAGTCTAAAAAAATTTCAGAAAATATTTTGATAAATTTAAATTTATTTTTTATTTCAGGTTGATTACAGGGATAGTCAAAAATGCATGAAAATAAAGAAATTTTTATTTTAGTTTTTTATTAATTTTTTTAGATTTTATCAAAAAGATTTAAAAATAAATAAAATGATTTATTTAAAAACTAAATCATTTACTATAAAATGGATAAAGAGTCTTTTACGTGTGAGTTCTGTAAAACGACCTTTAAAACCAAACATATTTTAAAATCCCACCTTATTCGAGGTAAAAAGTGTTTAAAACAGCGTGGTTTAAAACTAGAATCTTCATTTATATGCAAGGGATGTAATATGTCTTTTGTATCAAATATAGGGCTAAGGGAACATCAAGACATATGTAAAAATTATGCATTATTTATAGTTAGAAATGAACATGATGAAAAGTTAAAAGAAATGGAAAAAACCATCTTTGAATTAAAGCAAACGCATTTTAAAACCATCAACGAGCTTTCTGAACGACATGAGAAGGAACTTTCTGATACAAAAAAACAATACGAAAAAGAAATAGCCGAAAATACCCGCAACCATGAAAAAGAAAAACAGTTTTTAGAAAAACAACTTGAACGTATTCATACCAGTTATGAAAATGTCGCCAAAGATGCCGTAAATCGCCCAACAACAACGACCAATAATACAGTTAATCATATCCGAAACATTTTATCTACAGACAAAACCGTTGATAGTCTAAAACACGACGATCTTGTCCTTGTATTTCGTAAACATCTTACGGAAGACGTCTTGCTTGGTGGCCAAAAAGCGCTTGCCAAAATATGCTCTGAAAATATCATACATACTACAGATGATAAAATGTTATTAGTATGCACTGACGCCAGTCGCGACAAGTACAAGTATATGGACGATAGTGGTAACGTAAAAGAAGACGTCCATGCACGCAATTTCACTAAAAAAATAATAAAGCCACTTGAAAGCGTCGGACAAGATGTATATGATAATGCATGTGCAACAATTGCCGAAGAGCTTGAGAATCTGTCTGTTATTGAATATGGCAAACAGGCCTCTCTGAAAAGTAAAGAAGAACGATTGATAAATTCGTTGGTTGAATTGAGAGCCATTGATCTTGAAAATTACAATTCAAAATTCTTGAATGAATTATCAATACTCACAAAACGTAGTTAAACCTATTTTCTTCCTCTTCCTCTTCTTTTTCTGTCACATTTATTTTAAAAAAATTGAATGGTCTTTTCAAGTTGGAAATTGTTGTATTAAGAAAAATTTAGAGTTTTTATGGGTAAAATATATAAATAACAGATTTTTTTACAATATCTGTTATAATATCATGGATATTTTTATATTCTTTAGTTAATGCTTTTCTGGCTTTTGTAGCAATTCTTGCTTCACCAAAATCAATTATTTTAATGTATTTTTCAATATTGTCGAGGTCATCAGTTGATTGTAACATGAAATTATTTAAATGTTGGTCCCCGTGATAAATTTGATGTTTTTGTAACAATTGGTCAATTTCAATACATCTATTAAGAATTCGTTTTAATAATCGGATATTTGGTTGAGGCAATTTAAGTTGTTCAATAAAAAAGCGTTTAACAGTTACCTGATAACGATCCATTACAAACATTCCAAATTGTTTACGAGTATCCATGAATATTTGATATACAGGTGAAGTAACTTTTAGTTTAGATGCTTTGTTTTGAAAATCAATTTCACTATAAAACATTTTTATAGCATGTTCGTTTGGAAAATGAACAATTTTAAAAACATATGTGTCCTTTTCTTCTTCCTTATTACACTTTGATAAAAATGTTTTCCCAACTACAGATTCTTCTCCAATTTTTTCTAAAAATTCCCAACTATTTTGTTCACCACAGACAGCTCTCCCAACTTTCCCATTCATTTTAATTCTCCATGCTTTGACATGCGCAACATTTGTTATTTTTTTATTTTTCAAATTACAAATTTTCATTACATCTTTAATATCTGAAAGAGAGCAATCTATTTCTTCAATTGGAATAATATTTTGAGGTATTTTAGATGGTAATAAACCCATTTTTATTTATAATTATTTTATTTTATTATTCTTATAAATGTCAGTAGAGTATATTATAATTAGTTGTCCACATTGCAATGATTCTGTTTTGATTTATAATAACGAACTAAATTGCCGTATTTTTCGCCATGCTGTATACAAACAAACAGGAGAACAAGTAAACCCTCATTTGGATCAACAGTCTTGTGAGAATTTGTCAAAAAACGACCTTGTATACGGATGTTGTAAACCGTTTCGAATAACGGAAGAAAATACAGCAGAAATTTGTGATTATATATAATCACTTTTTCACAAAAAAGTAAAATTGATATTATTTTTAAAAACATTTTGATTTTAAAAAAGCGAAGCGTAAAGACAAATATGAGCACTCCCCAGCTTCTTACTGAAAAGCAACTTGAAGAGATATGCAACGCGATCCCAGTCAATCGTGCGTTGCCACCTTTAGTGGCCCAGTCGGTGATTCAAAAGGTGCGTGCAAAGCTTTGCGCGGATATGAAAACGGTCAAGATTTACCCAGAGATCTTTCCAAAATTTAAAAACGAAATTGTAAAATATTATCATAAAACGATGGCACAGGCAGGGGAAGCAGTAGGCATTATTACAGCACAAAGTATTGGCGAAAGACAAACACAAACCACCTTGAATACTTTTCATAGTGCTGGCTTGACCATCAAATCGGTCGTGGTAGGTGTCCCGCGTTTTAGCGAATTATTGAATGCAACAAAAGATCCAAAAATGGTGAATTGCCTTATTTATCTAACAGAGCCCTTTGAAGATATCGCAGGCATTCGTAAGCGGATTGGCAATTCATTTACGGAAATTACCCTTAAAAAACTTTACAAGTCATCGGAATTTATAAAAGGGCCTTTGGAGAAATGGCATCATCTTTTTTGCAATGTATATGATATAGACGCGTCCAATTTGGGGTGGCGTATCCGGTTTGAATTAAACAAAGATGTGGTATACGAGTATCAAGTGACGATGCGAGCAATTAAGGAGGCAATTGAGGAAGCGTTTCCAACAATGACCGTATTGTATACACCCGAATCAAAAGGCATCGTTGATGTCTTTATCGATGAATATAAAAATAGGGATGAAAAGGGGGACAAAGACGGCGAAGAAGAGGAGGATGAAATAGATGAAGATATTGAGGAAGACGATAAAGAAAAAGATGAGCCGGAAGATGATAAAGATATAGACGAGACAGAGGCAGATGTGGATGAAGAAGATGAAGAGGATGAACCAGAAGAATATAAAAAGACAATTGAACTTGTACATGAAGAATTGGAAGAAACATACGTGGACGATATGGTAATGATTGAAGACAAAATCATTCCGCAACTACTTTCATTACAAATTAGCGGTATTAAAGGCGTGAATGGCATTTTTTTTGAAAAACGTAAAAATGAAGTAGAAGAGTGGGTGATTACGACGGAAGGTAGTAATTTATACGGCATTTTTGCGGATCCACTTGTCGACAAAAAACGAACCCTGTGTAATAATATGTGGGAGATTAATATGGTGTTTGGGATTGAAGCGACGCGCCAGTTTTTGATTGAGGAGTTTATGGACGTGGTGACAAGTGATGGTACGTTTGTAAATTCAAGCCATGTGGAGCTATTGGTGGATTTGATGGTATATACGGGTTCCATTATATCAATTAGCCGTTATGGACAGAAAAAGGTAGGGTCAGGGCCTTTATCAAAGGCGTCGTTTGAAGAAAGTTTGGAGAATTTCTTGAAAGCGGGTTTGAATAGCGAGAAGGAAACGACGGACGGTGTGTCGGCGAGTATTATGCTTGGAAAAATACCAAAGACGGGAACAGGTGTGTTTGATTTAAAGATGGATATTGATGCCATTATTAATCATCAAGTTAAGCCTGTTGATGTCGTTTCACCTTCACTTCCTATCCCACCATCTGTATTTAAAGTGGATGGCGTTGTTGAAGCCAAGACGGACTCAGAATTTTCTTCGCAAATTTCTTCTAAAAAGATTAAAAAGACAAACTCGTTGTTTGTATAATATAAAAGAATATAAAATAAATAAAGAATGTCTCATAAAGTGTTTGAGGATTGGTATGATTTAAATTCGGAAACAAATGAACTACTAAAACTAAAAATGTTAAAAGAAGACAAAGATTGCAAAATGTGCAAAAAGTATCTTGATTATATTGTATTTTTAGAGAAGACTGTTGAACAATTAAAAAATACACAAATAATTATTTACGTAAAAGACAAAAGTGAGCAGGGTAATAGAAAGACAATCCTTTAAGATTTTTTTAAATTCTAAAAAAATCAAAGTAATTTTAAATATATAATTTTATTATAAATAAATGAGTGAAGAAGAGTTGGACGAAAAAAGGCGATCTAAAAGCGACTCTGAAAGCGACTCTGAAAGCGACTCTGAAAGCGACTCTGAAAGTAACTCTGAAAGCGACTCTGAAAGCGACTCTGAAAGCGACTCTGAAAGTAATCTTTTTAAAAATAAGCCTGAACCCATGGATAAGGCAAAATATAAGGCAAAAGATAAGGCAAAAGATAAAGCAAAAAAAAAGGTTAAAAAAATGATTGCAATTGAAAAGATGCCTCCTTTAAAAAAGCTAATTGAAATTGCATTAAAAAATGATATATCAAATAAAGATGTAAATGGTGATCCTTTAAATCAAAAACAGTTGTATGATAAATTAAAATTTCGTTATCCAGAATTACTAAAGCCAAAGGAACGTGAAAAAATAAAAACTGAATACGTAAAAAGGGTTTTAAATTTGGAAGAACGACAAGAAGAGTTTGATAAATTAAAAGCAAAAAAGGATAGTTTAACAAAAAAAGAAGAAGATCGAGTTGCGTTTCTTCTTGGTGTATTTGAAAAAATTGAAAAACAAAAAGAGACGGATGAAAAAATAGAATTGCGCAAGGCTTTTGAAAGAGACGAAAAAAAGCGATACGATGAGATGTTTAGTCTTTCTTTACTTGACAATGACGAGATTTTTGAGTATGCAGAAACTGTTCCAATGATTGAAGTGCTTGTTAGAAAAGTTAAAAAAGAACATCTACAAAAAGCGCTCAAAAAATATGTACAATCTCAAAATTCGCATCATTATTACAGTATGCTTATTTTATATAGAGTTATAAGATTAATGGATCCTGATAACCTTATTGGGCCTGTTACAGATGCAGAAATACAAGATGAAATTGACCATTTGAATGACTTGGAAAAGTCTTTTATGACCAAAAAAGATTTAGAAAAGATTAAAGATATTGTTGACAGTGTTGTGCCCAAAGAAGACACAGCCAAAAAAATTGAATTGCTTGAAGAATTAAAAAAAGTAAAAACACAAATAAAACAATGGACAGAACGATTAAAAACTGTTGAAAATGATGACGACGATGATGAGGAAACCCCTAAAAACATAATATTAAAATTAAAGGATAAAGAAAAAGAGTTGATTAAACACATTAAAAATTTTGAAAAGTACTTTTACTCTAATCTTGAAATTTCTATCAAACAGCTTGAATCAAAACTGAAAGAGATGCCTTTAAAAAAGAAAGACCAATTGCGTCTAACAGAGTTACAAAATTATAAAAAAATGTTATTTACAAATCCCTTTACATTTACACATTTATCAAATATTGATGAAATAGAAGGTAAATATACTGTATCAAATCCATTTGCCAAAGATAACAAATTTGTTATGGCAACAGCCGATGAAATGTTACAAAAACCTCGTATGTATAAAGAAGATGAAATTAAAAATATAATGACATATTTACGTCAAGAATTGATGTTTGCACAAGGTGTATATGATCAATTAACTGAAATTTCTACACGTATGGATTCTGTAACTTATAAAGTTTTAACAGAAATGTTTGATTCTCTTCAACAAGAAAAAAGTGAATATAACAAAACTCATCCAAGTATACAGCGAGAAACAGTGAAATACATGGCGTATCGTTTATTAAGTAAAGATGTGGATTGTAAAGCACTTGTATCTTCTCTTATAGAAAAACAACAGGAAATACATTCTTTATGTGTAAAAATTTCTGATATACTGACAGATAAGATGCTTATTATTAAAGCGGAGCCTGTTACAGATAAAGAACAAATTCGTATTAGAAATGCAATAGAATTATTAAAGAAAAAATTGACCTTTAAAAATGCTGAAAAAAAAGTTAAAGAAGAAAAAATGTTACCAAAAATGTTGCCAAAAATGTTACCAAAAATGTTGCCAAAAATGTTACCAAAAATGTTACCAAAAATGTCACCAACAAAATTCGTAAATATTTTAACCTTTAAAGCACTTGCTTCTCCTTATGAAACTCAGCAAGAAATAGATGAAATTGATGATCTTATTCGTATTTACAAGTTTGTTGATATTGGAGCATTTAAACTTTACAAGAAGGCCTTAAAAGATGAAATGAAAAGATATAATGGCTCTATCTCAACTGAATATAAAGAGTTTGCTAAACAATTTGATGTATTAAAGAGAGAAGGCGATGAGAAAAAATGTGATGAATTTGTAGCAAAACATAAATCTTTGGTTGAAACGCATATGGATAATGAAGCAGAATATTATAAAAATATAAAAGCCATCGAAAACGATATTAAGGATCAATTTGATTTTGCATACGCCATTGAACAATTAAATGTTGCTAAAAGAACAACATCGTTTCATCTTCCCCAGCACGATTGTCCCCAAGATTTTTTCAAAAAACCGTGGATTAAGGGATATACTGGTATATTTTATGTAAACTTTGTTGATCTTGACCATCATGTGCCGTATGAATTGGTAGATGATAAGGATGTATTTACTGACGAAAAAACGGATGAATTATTTTATAGAGGAACACGCTATCTTGATATTTTACTATGCAATAGAGGCCGAGATAAAGTGGATGAAACAATTAGTATTGTAAAGACTGGTGAAGATGATTATCGCATACGCATAAAATATAAAGTGCATAAAGGCAAACAACATATTCTTATTGACGACAATAATCCGGTTTATCAACGAGAGCAACGATGGCTAAAAGAAAATACAGAGGACTTTAAAGAACAAATAGTTTTATTTGGCAGTAAAATCGTAAAGGACGTAGAAAAAACATTGTCTCATTTTCTTGTGTCTCATTTATCCTCTTATTTTGAAAAAGAAAATGCAAAATTTTTAACACGTTCTTTGATACTTGAATACAATGATAAAAAAGTTGATGAATTATTTGATCGTTTGGGTCGCCTTGTTGTTTTCTTGGAAGAAAAGTATATGAAAAATGAAGCGCGTGTTTTTAACGAGCGTTTAAAAGCTGGTTATGTCAGGGATAGAGATGCATTACAATTTTCTGTAACAGATATTCTTCAAGATGTGTATGAAACAATTTTAATACAAAAAACAAAATGCGCCGAAAAAATAATAGATGATATTCGTAAAGGAAAATATCAGGAAGTTAATATTGTTGAGGATGTTGATATTGATAAGGAAATTAAAAAAATGGCTTGGGCAATACCATCTGATATTGATTTATTTACAGATAAATATACATATTCCGTAAAAGAAATAATTGAGAGATTTCCACTATTATGCAAAGACAAATATGATATTGAAAAATTAAATGAAAAGATTGAAGAGTCTGTCCGTCATTACGTAAAGAAAACAATATTTGATTTGCTGACGTTATACAGACTTATTAAAAGCGGTTCCATTGAACCTTTTCGATATACCAAAACGTACAAATCACTTGAAAAGTTAGATTGTTATGAAAGAGGAAACATAGAACCTGGCATTGGTACTGTATTTTATATTGAAAATAGCGTTGTGTATTGCTTTTCGCTTAGCAAACTGTTATCAGAAGGTACAACTACAAATGAATATACAGGAAAAAAATTATCACCAGAATTTATGATGTTTTTAGGAAAATTGTCTATTCCTGTAAATACGGAGGCAGAGATGGATATGAAAAAAGATGATATGACAAATGAATTGCTTCAATGCTTTTACGATGATATCAGTGATTTTGATAAAAAAGCAAGCGAGTTGGATAGCGAATTTAAGAATGTTTTTCTTGTTGAAACAGATCCTATTACAAGTGCCAAGTTGAGCGATAGTGATAGTGATAGTGATAGCGATAGCGATAGTGATAGCGATAGCGATAGTGATAGTGATAGTGATAGTGATAGTGATAGCGATAGTGATAGTGATAGCGATAGTGATAGTGATAGTGATGAATAAACTATACCCAAATTGTTTCAAAGACAATAAGTTTTGGAAACGTGAAATATAAATTTGATTTATAAAGAAAAGATTTTTATAAATTTAAAATGTCTTCTGACGATTTCGATATATTTAATGAGCTTGATTTAAAAGAAGAAGATAGCGACTCGTCGGATCTTGAATCGGAAGAATGTATGCACCCAGATGTAAGCAATGATAATGGAATCGTGTCTTGCACGGAATGCGGTCTTGAGTTACAAAAGATAATTTCTTATGAGAAAGATTGGAGATATTATGGAAGCGATGATACACGCAAAAATTCAGACCCAAATCGTTGTCATATTCGTAAAATAGAAGATAAAAGTATCTTTAAAGATGTCGAGACGTTTGGTTTTTCTGAAAAAGTTGTTAATATGGCTAATGATATTTATACGGAGGTCACTAAAGGAAAAATTTACAGAGGCAATTCGCGGAAAGCCATCATTTTTGGGTGCATTTTTCATTCTATTAAAATTCACGGAAAGATGTATAGTTGTGAAGCACTTCGGTCGATTTTTAAACTTGATAAAAAAATAATCTTAAAGGGCTTAAAACATGTTAATTTAAATTCGCCAAAAAATGGCACGATAGTTAATCGATATGTTACGCCAATTGAACTTGTTAATGAGTACATTACAAAATTTACGCATAGTAAGGAAGATATTGAGGCGATTGTTGAGATTTACGAAAAAATTAAAAATAAAAGCAGTATGATCAATAGGTCGCGTCCACAAAGCGTTGCAAGTTCAATTATTTACTATCATTTTTCTAAAAAATTTGGTTCAAATAACTTTGCTGTAAAGGATTTTATTAAAAAGATAAAATTGAGCGAATTGACGGTGAATAAAATAAATAAAGAAATAGCGCGCATTTTAACCCTTGTTGCTTAATAAACATTTTATATAATTTTATGAAATTATATAATCACAATTTTATGGGGGTCTAAATAAGTTTAAAAAAAAAAAGATATTTTTTGGTACCGCTTTTTCACAAAAAGGGGTGTTCATTGGCTTTTTTATAAAATTCTTCATATGTAGAAAATGTGTAGAGTTTATCTGATGCTTTTAGATAAGAGAACGATGATATGTCTATATCTGCTTCTAAAATATCAATCTTGTTTTCTGGAAAATGCGTCATTTCGTCTCCAATAAAATGGAATGGCGTTGTCATGTATTTAAAGATATCTTTATGGGGCCAATGACCTTTTACCAGAATAGCATCGCATTCTGCAATATCAGTGCATAGATCTGTATTAAGATTTCCATTGCCGTCGTATATATTTTCAGGGATACCCGTTGAAAAATAATAGTTTATATTTTGACCGTTTTGGTCGTTTTTACCGTTTTGGTCGTTTTGACCGTTTTTATCCCGATGAAAAGATACACAATGAGAATCCAGATTGGCAACATTAATTTCAGAATACAGATTGCTGAATGTTTTTTCAGACGTTCTATAAAAAGACATTGATTCTAGTGTTGTCATTACTTTTTGCTTAAAATTTTTATCATAAAATCCCCTGTAATAATAAGGATAACCATAACTGTTTCGCGGAAGTGCATCAACGCATACAAAATAAGAAAATGGAAATATATCCAATGGAAGTAGATCGGTGCCTGCGCCAATGTATAAAATTTTTTTAAACATATTAATCTGTATTAAAGCTAGAGTTGTTTAAATTTATTTTAATCCAATTTAATAAAAGAAAAATATATAATAAAGAAGGAATAAAGATGACTAACGAAATTGAACAGCCTCCTAATTTAAATATTCAACTGTATCGCCATCAGCGCGTATCTGTAAATAAAATGGAAAATTTAGAGCGATTTAAGCGTTTGTCGCTTGAAAATAGGTACAGCTGTGAAACCGAGTTTGGCATTCTGGGGGATATGCCTGGATACGGGAAAAGTTATAGTATGGTAGCATTAATGTTGCGCGACAAGATGGAATGGGATGTAAAAGAGGATCATCTTATCAACGATATTGTTATTATGAACAATTCAGTTAGAATGGTACAGACAAGCACAAAAAAGCGTGTAAAAACCAACCTTATTGTATGCTCCGTTTCATTGATGAACCAGTGGCTTGTATATCTTTCAAAAGCGCCTAGTTTGTCTGTATATGAGATTTCGACGCGAAAACATGTCAATAATTTTGAAATTGGCAAACACGATGTGGTGGTATTAAGCACGACACGATACAATGAAGTAATGGATTATGTTGGGGATAAAGTGGTATGGAAACGTTTTATTTTTGACGAGGGTGCCAATACACATATTCCATCAATGCGAAATATTCAGTTTGGATTTATGTGGATTGTAACGGCCACATATGAGTACCTTTATGGCATTAAGGGTAATGGTCATAATTTTTTGCGCAATTTTATGCGTGGCATACCGTATCATCTTCTTCATTTTTTTGTGATTAAAAATAGCGAACAGTTTATTAAGGAATCGTTTGATATGCCACCCGTGCAAACAATAACACATAGATGTGTCAATCCGCGTATATTATCGATTCTTCGTAATCATATCGATGAGGAGACTCGAACAATGATTAGTGCTGGAAACATAAAGGGGGCCATCTCAAAATTGGGTGGCAATGTGTATTCTACGACCAATTTAATTGATATTGTAAAGAAACGTAAAGAGGAAAAAATCGTGGATTGTCAGCAATCACTCGATTTTTGGACACGACGAGGCAATAAAAAAGAAGCCGATCAGTGGAATGATCGATTGACGGCATTAAAAAATGAAATGAAAGAGATTGAAGAAAAATATACAAATATGTTAGCTGACGATTGTAGCATTTGTTATGACAAATTAAGCCAGCATACAATGGTTTCATGTTGCCAAAACATTTTTTGCGGTGGGTGTATTATGAGATGGTTACAGACCAATAATAATACGTGTCCTTTGTGTCGCCACGTATTGAAACCAATCGATTTATCTTTTATTGGCGATGATAAAAAGGGGGGAGAAGATGGAAAAGATGGAAAAGATGGAGAAGATGAAAAGCACGAAAGCGAGCCAAAACCGCGCACAAAAAAAGAAACGGTGATGGCAATTATTCGTGGGTGCGTGGATGCAGGAAAAAAGGTGATTGTGTTTTCATCATATGATGAGACATTTGATGTGATTCGCAATGATTTACACGATAACGAGATTGATTTTGCCGAATTGTCGGGACAGCGGTCGGTTCGCGAATCAAAATTGGAGAATTTTACAAAAGGACCATTAAATGTGATTTTTTTAAATTCAAGATTTAATGGGGCGGGTATCAACTTGGAGGTAGCGGATGAAATTATTTTGTATCATCGTATGGGCGAGGGGTTGAAAAGACAAGTGCTTGGACGTGCATTGCGTATTGGACGACGGGAGTCGTTGATTGTACACGAGTTTAGCGAGGACTAAGAGGGGTTTCGCCCCCTCACGGCGAGTTAAGGCGCGGTCCCGTCCGCGCGCCGACGGAGTAATAGCGGGCGGAACCGCGCTTTGGGGGTACGGCCATTTTCTAAAGGGCCGTGAGGGGTTTACAACGAGTTTAATACGGGGTCCCAGAGCGATTCGCATGCCGTTTAATCCGTGGCGCGCGGGCGGAACCGCGCTTAAAATTGAAAATAAAATTTTAAATTAGTAAAATTTAAAAAGAAAGAATGAATTGCACGACAGTTTCGTTTTTTAAAATACCAATCCATGTCGGTGATGCATCGGATGCGTCATATCATCTTTTTGACCTTTTGTTGCCATCTGTATTTAATGAGCACACAAATTTGATGATTTTAAGCATTTTATGCAAACTTCGTCCAGTTCTTCATCATCAAAAAAACATTGATGCTATATTGTCTGATTTTTTGGATTCACAGCCGTATATGACTTTTAATTACATTTATATGCCGGAAGTATCTGAAAAGCCTCGCGTGACGACAGAGTCATTAAAACACATTTTTTTTGGAGATCGAAAATTCAGTTTAAATACACAAGAGAATAGTGATTTTTATTTTAACAGTATGGTGTGTATGATGATGATGAACAAGTACAAATAAAATACGGCTTAAGCCGTATCAAATATTACGTTTAAATTAACCATTTGGACCCACAAATATTATTGCTAGGAAATGCTACATATAATTTTAATATTATATGTATTTTAACCACAAAACCAGTCACTAAAAATAAAATATTTATAAAAAGGAAAGGACTTATAATGCTGCAATAGATTTTTGTGACTTACTTGACACGTTTTTGTGACTTGACACGTTTTTGTGACTTACTTGACACGTTTTTGTGACTTGACACGTTTTTGTGACTTGACACGTTTTTGTGTTTTTTTAAATCGAGGTGTTGCTAGGGGGGGGGGTGAGTCCCGAGGAGTCGTCTTGTGTTTTGTTACTGGTATCTCTCTCAGAAAATCTTTAACAAATGCTTGTGTAACGGTGGCATTTCTTTCTTCAAATTTTGGCGTCTTCACGACACCCAATCGCTTCATCAACGTATTAATTAAAGCATACTTATATTCTTTTGACATTATTTATCTTATCTTATTTTTTTTGTGTAATTTATAAAAATTCTTTATTGGTCATCCGTTAGTCCTATCTTTAACTTAAAGATAAAAATTAGAATAAAGAATAAAGAAGTCTGTAAATAAAATAAAAAATGATATCAAATTCAAATATCTCGCCTTCTCCCGAACAGCTTGTTATCATCGATACCGCACGGCAACGCAAAAACATCCTCGTGGAAGCCATCGCCGGCTCCGGTAAAACCACCACAATTCTAGAACTGGCACGCGCCTTACCTGATGTATCCATCTTACAGGTGACCTACAACAAATCGCTAAAAGACGAAGTCCGACAAAAAGCCAAAGGTCTTCACAATCTAGTCATTCACACCTATCACAGCTTTGCACGCGCATGCTTTGATGTCGATGGATACGACGACCATATTTTTGATATGATTTTGTCTGAAAAAATGCGGCCAAAGGAGGCCATTGCCTATGGCATCGTGTGTCTTGACGAGACCCAAGACCAAACCAAGCTTTACTTTGATTTTATGAAATACACGCTCAGTTTTTTGCCAGCATTCCCGACCTTGATCGTTCTAGGCGACCGGTATCAAAGCATCTACGAATTTAAAGGCACCGATGCCCGTTTTCTGACATTTGCTGATCGCATTTGGAATCGCCCATTTGTCACCTTTCCCTTGTCAACTTCGTATCGCCTAACACACCCCATTGCCTCGTTTTTAAATCTAGACGTCTTGGGCGAAAACAGGATGCAAACGGTCAAAGATGGCCCGCCGGTATGTTACATCCGGTGCGACCCGTGTCATATCAGCCATTGCACCTTATTGATGTCCAAAATGCAACCCTACAAGCCCCATGACATTTTCATTTTGACACCATCCTTGAAAGGCAAACATACCAAATGGCTTGAAAATATTCTGGTCAAACAAGGCGTGCCGTGTTATTACCCGACGTCCGAAGATACACGTCTTGATGACGAGATTATTGATGGCAAAGTGGTGTTTTGCACGTTTCATCAAGCCAAAGGGCGCGAGCGCAAATGCGTGATTATCTACCATTTTGACCTATCGTATTTCACATTTTATGCCCGCGACTGTAATATGAGCGTGTGTTCAAATGCCCTGTATGTGGCGCTGACACGATCATCGGAAACCTTGATCGTGCTGGAGAGTTTCAAAAGCGAGCCGTTGTCATTTTTGCCCCCTTTGGCCGATCTAAAAACGCGGTCGTATATTGATGTCCACGAGGTGTTTTACGATGGCGTGGGTATGAAGGACAGTAAGCCGGAAGACGATGAGATTCATCAGACGTCGGTGACAGACTTATTGAAATTTATAAAAGATAAATATTTACTATCATTGACAACCTTGGTAGAGCAATTGTTTGTGCTGGAACAAAAAAAACAGTATTTGATCGATTTGCCGGATAAATTACAGATGGGCCAGACGATTGAAAGTGTGGCAGAAATCAACGGTTTGGTGATTCCAAGTATTTACGAAAGCGAAACATTGGGTCGGTCAAGTATTGTGGATTATGTTGACGAACATATGAGGAGCAAGAAAAAGGGGCATTATTTAAGGGCGTATTACGATAAAATTAAAAATAATACGTCGTCGATAAAGCGATACATACAATACGCCTTGCTTTATACTTCATTGCAACACGGGGTTTTAAACAATTTGGCGCAAATTGACGATGTGTCGTGGTTGAAGGACAAGATGGTAGATGATTGTCATCGGTTGTTGGATCAGGAGCTTGGCAAACGGGGTGATGATGCGCCGGTAGATTTTGAGGTGCCTGTTTTTTACGAATGCGCGGATTATAATGAGTATGGCGTTATTCAATTGTCAGGACGTATTGATGCTTTTCATGCATCGCCTGACGCGTCCCAAACATCCAAAAAACACCTTTACGAGATTAAATGTGTGGATGCACTGACACTGGAGCACTTTTTACAGCTGGCAGTGTACGCGTGGATGGATATGGAGTCGTCGACGGATGATGTAGGAAAAACCATATACAAGCTCCTAAATTTAAAAACGGGCGAGGTGTATCGGTTGGATACACGAAAACGCGATAAAATCAACGATATAATGTTGATTTTGTTTAAAAATAAATTTGGAGAGAGTAAACGGATGACCAATCAAGAATTTTTAGACATGTTTTAAACCCAACGCAATTTGTCAAACAATAAAATAAAAAATAAAAATTAAATAAATATAAATATAAATATAAATGTCAAAGCCATTACCACCTTCGTTAAAGGCCTTTCAGATAGCACACAAACAAAAAAGTAGTTACAAATCACCTGAACCTGAATCTGTTCCGAGCAGGGTTTACCAACCGACTTCGTTATCGAAATTACAGGAAGAACAAATACTACCAGTGGGTGTCATAAAACAAAAAATGCCGGAGGTCACATCTTTCAAAATAACTCCACCATCAGAAGAATTATCACCCAGACAGGTCAAAACCGTTTACTTGAATTCACCACCAAAATATTCACCCAAAGAGTTCGTGATGAATTATTTGAAGCCATCCGTTTTTGGTCATTCAAAAGACGTGGATGATGATAGCGGCGTTGTAATAGACAACGACAATCTCTCGGTGGCGATCGAGAATGCATTCCGAATGCTAGCGGAACTGGGGATCGAGCAGCTTCCACCAATGAAACCAGAACCACCCTCGATAAGAAGACAAAGTACAATCTCTCCTCTAACTAGGCGCTACATTCCACCAATGAAACCAGAACCACCCTCGATAAGAAGACAAAGTACAATCTCTCCTCTAACTACTAGGCGCATTAGTCGACCTCCTGCTAAATTTAAAAATGCGAAAAAATCAAGAAAATCAAAAAAGTCGAATAAGCCTAAAAAGTCGAATAAGCCTAAAAAGTCTAAAAAGCGTTCGACAACTCGTCGACACGCTAAACGTGTATAAACCGACACACAGTTTTTTATGTATCTAGTCCTAGTTTTAAACCCGCTTACACGCACGCATTTCCGTTTTTGCAATACCATCTATTCATGTTTGTAATTTCGTATAAAGTATACACACATGGATGGATGATATAGTTGTAATAGAAATAGACGACATTCTATCAATGAATCCAAAACCACCCTCGATGCAAACTATTGAACCAATGCAAATAAGGTTGCATTCTAAAAACCCTAAGCAGAAGATGAGACTGGAAATTCTTTCTTAATTGTATAAAAAATAAAGGACCAGATTTAATCGAAAAATAATACTAAAGTCGAATTATTGAAAATAAAAAAAGATATGTTAGAATGTTTTGTAAAATTTAAGGATGTATACGGATTACTCCGAAGAGTCCGCCGACGAGTCCTCCGGTGACTTTCCTTCGAAGCCCTTAGATAAAAGAGCTTTATTAAAATGTATAGAAGCTATAGAAAAAATTAATCCCAGACAAACTAAGGCCAAAATAGCACAAATAATGCAAAAAATAGATACTTGTATAAAAAACTATACACACGATGGGGTGAAGCATAGTTTTTTCAGCGGATTAGTCGCAAGAAGGCTTCTGTTAGTCGCAAGAAGGCTTCTGTTAGTCGCAAGAAGTCCAAGCGCGGTTCCGTCCACGCGAAACGGGTTAAAAAGTTTAAAAGCATTCCTAGTATATATGTTGATTTTACAGACTTCAATGTCAATGTCCAAAGGTGTAAAACAATCTAAAAAAATAATCATATGTAGACCAACTACATATGATTAACGAAAGTGCATCAGATATCACACAGCTCTGTGCGTCCTGTTCCACACGTCTCGCCTTTGAAGCGCCTCCCGCCGCCGACCATATCACCCTATGGCATTTCAATCCCTATATCCACGAGACCTATGCAAGTCTGAAAAGTGCACTCTTTTGTTTTATTAATAATTCATCGCCCGTATCGCCGGCATTTTACAATACCTACAATGAAGACGGATACACATACGCCCAATGGCAAATTTACTACTTGGCACGAAACGTCTTTAAATTTCGACAACACCATCGCCCCACCTTGTGGCTCTTTCAAATTCTATCACATTATTCATTCTTCGCCGACATGATACGCCAAGGCTCACGCGATGATCCCACCTATCACACCCTTCTCCATTTTTTGAAATATACCGAAAAAGTCGGCCATCTACAGCGCCATATGATCGACTTGTTGGTGGCCAGAGGGCTCAGTATGGATGACGAAGATGCCGATGGCGTTTCAGGACGTTTGTATCTCTTGCAAAAACAAATGCACCCCGACGATATTAAGCGCGCCAATCAGTTGACACGGGCTTATAAAAAGATGGAAGACGCCCTGTTTGAATGCATCAAGGGTGAACTAAGATTGTGTGACCAATGTCATGAACCTGTTGCCAAATACGAGGACTTGACAACGGTAATGCAGTCACAAAAGGCTGATATAAGCAACACAGAGCTTGCCCAGATTATGCAATATCGTGACGAGTGCAATATGATATACAGATTATATGGCGACCATCACAATGCATCGATACAGCGTCATCAGTATATTGTAGATATTTATCAGGGGCTCCTTGGAGGGGTCCCGCCCCCTCACGGCGGAGTATAGGTTTGGGGGTACGGCCCTTTTCCAAAGCGCTGTTGAGGGGTCCCGTCCCCTCGCGACGGTATTTAAGGGTCATATCAAGCAGGCACACGCGGCGGAATTTAGGGGTTCCGCAAAAAGCGATGAATAATTTAATTAGAAGCCTAAATAAATAAAGAAGTGTTAAATGTCATCAATCTTTTTATTTCATCGCGATTTTCGCACCATTGATAATACCTCATTGAACGCCCTATCTCGTCTTTCTAAATCTATTCACCCCATTTTTATCCTCACCCCCGAACAAGTTGATCCTAGTAAAAACCCCTATTACAACGAACGTATCATCCTTTTCATGATGGAATGCATGTTGGCCATCCCACATCTCCAAATCTTTTACGGCGACACCATCGACGTCCTTGAATCCCTTTTTAAACTAAACGACATCACTCATATCGGATTTAATCTTGACTACACGCCCTATGCCAAAAAACGCACCAAACGTGTCCAAAAACTAGCTAAAGCGTACAATGTAGAAGTCGTCGCGCATGAAGATTATACAACTCTTGAAATGCATAAATTCCGCGACAAGGGTCATTACAAGGTATTTAAACCCTTTTATGAAAATCTACTAAAACAAGATGTGCCATCGCCCGAAACCAAAAATATCGCCACATATTTTTCGACACAACGGTTAAAATGTGCAGGCGCATTTAAATTAAAGGCTGTCAAAAAAACACGCGACACGCATCGCAAGGACGCACTGGCCATTTTGCGCGATAAACAACTCGTGAAAAAATATACAAAAAACAGAAACATTCCCAGTATTGATACGACCCATCTATCCAAATATATTAAATTTGGCGTAGTGAGTATTCGCGAAGTGTTTTATGCGTATAAAGGTAATAGGGCTACCACAGACCTGCTTCGCCAAGTCATATGGCACGACTTTTATGCTTCCTTGATGCATTTCACGCCACCTCGTGATACGATTGGTGGTGGCAATTTACAACACAAAAAACAAACATGGACGTATTCTCCTAAAAAAAATATGCTTTTTCGCAAATGGTGTGAAGGTAAAACGGGGTTTCCTTTAGTTGACGCTGGCATGCGCCAGTTAAATGAGACGGGGTGGATGCATAACCGCGTGCGTCTTATTGTAAGCAATTTCCTAACAATGACGCTTGGAATCGATTGGCATAAAGGCGAAAAGTATTTTGCACAACAATTGATTGATTATGACGTAAGTAGTAATAATTTAAATTGGCAGTTTTCGGCACAAGTGGGAACAGACCGAAACCCATTTGTGCGCATTTACAACCCTTTTTTGCAATCACAAAAATATGATCCGGAAGCAGTCTATATCAAGCGATGGGTGCCGGAATTAAGAGATGTCCCTGTAAAAGATATACATAGATGGAATGTGAAATGGGAAGGGTATAAAAATGTGTATGTAAAACCAATTATAAAATATTAAAGTGTTTATAATAAAATAATGGATAGAATATCCCAAATCAAATCGTAAATGCAGAAGTTGTTAGTGTTGTTGATAATTTATTTACAGTGGTGTGTAATAGCAATGTAGATATGTTAATGTTAAAGGAGGCTATAATAATACCGAAGATAGAGGTAGAGTATTTCACAAGCTTAAGTTTGAACAAAAAATAAATAAAGGCCCAGAATATTATTATATTTTTGAGATTACAGGACCAGAAGGGTATCCAGCAATTAGGGATGGGAATAAGGTGACAATACAGCCTTTCAATACGTCTCTTCCCGTAATATCAAAGTGCGACAGTGACAGTAAACGTATTACATTCAAGGTCGAATATAGTGGACTTTATAATTTACAAAAAGAATATGTTATCCGTTCCGATTGTCTTGATAAGTATGTAGAAGGAACTGCAAAATGTGTAGGTAAAGACAGCACTACAGATGGGCCTACTGTAACATTTGTGAATTGTCAGATGAAGACTATGGTAAATTTTCCGAAAAATACCATTGTGGATTTACTTTTGCTGAAAAAGGTTGGGTTAAAAATGGAGAATGGTTTAGATTTAAAAAAAGTAAAAGCGTGAAAAAGCGTGCAAAGACGTCTAAACGCTCGAAAGCACTTAAAAGCGTGAAAAGCTTAAAAAAGCGTGCAAAGACGCCTAAACGATCGAAAGCACGCAAAAGCGTGAAAAATACAAAGGCAAGTAAACATGCAGACAGATAAGTTGTATTTAAGCCTAAATATTTTAACCATAAAATATTTAGTAAATTTAAGTGAGTTTGTGGTTCTAAATAGTTAACGTTTTTGGTTTCTCTTTTTCACAAAAAGCGGTGAAATATGATTAAAAAATCTTTCTTGTATTATTAAATGGTGTGTGTCGCATGTTTAGCCGCACCTATGGCTTTTATGGGTATTGGATCCCTTTATTTCAATATCGTTCTTGGTCTACTATTAACAATCTTTTTTTGCGCACTTTATATTGTCTCTAAAAAACAATGTAAAGAGTGTAACGCCTAAAACATATTTCCACCACGAAAATCGCCGCCTACAATATTTGCACCGAGCCCAATGCCTTGTGCTGCCGCAAAAAATTTATAACGTTGACTTAGCCAACGCATCAAGTAAGCCATACCGACAATTAAGACGGCAAAGCCTATGCATATCCATCCTATAAATCTATCGCTTTGAAGTGATTCCAACGAAAAGTTTTGTGGATCGTTTGGATCAATATAAACGTCTATCGAATTTCCTTTGACATATTGGCGATCAGATAATGGTGCGTTCAATGAAAAAAAGGCGGGCTCACTTGGGTATCGTGTTCCTTTGTACATGTACGATATTTTCAAATCACAATTATAGGTTGTTGACGTTGTATTATTTGTAACTCTCGTCATTTGTGAACAATTGGCCGAGTCTATAAGTGCTGATACTGTAAATGTATGCACATTTTTTTTAAACAATAAGGAAATGCCAATAATAAGAAATATAACTCCAATGATAACTGCAACAACAAGACTAATTGTTGTGCGTATTTTACCTACTTCTGCTGCTCCAGAATAAAGTTGATCGCCTATACCAGGCTGAGTATTTGCATACATTTATAATTTAAATAATTTAAATTATTTAAATTATAAATGTATGCAAAAGAAAACCAAACCAAATATAATGTCCAAATGTATGTCCAAATGTATGTCCAAATGTATAAATAAATTTTAACAGGGGTTTCCCCTTTTACACCTTTGGAGATTTAAAACGCCGATTTTTAAATCAACGTAAAAAAATACAAAAGTATAAAATCAATTCACAAACGTATAATACATAGCTTGCCTCTTTTCACTTATAACATAATTTTATGCTTAAAAACCGATTTTATGAGGGAGAAAAGCCCTCTTAAAATTTAATATGCTTTTTTCTTTTTTTATTTCCCCTTTTCTCTTCTCGCCGTTTTCTCAATTTTTCCTTTTCTTTTTTCTTTCTTTCTCTTTTTTTCACATCTTGATTTCACGGGGTTTCACACATCCCGCATACTTGTGCTTTGCATCCAATGCCACGATGGCCGCATGCGTAATATCGGTGACGGTTTCTAGTTGCTTGAGTGTATCGACAGCATTGTATGATTGAATTTGTCGAAACAATTCTTCGCCAACCGATACAAACGTTTCCATGATTTGGCGTTCTTCCTTCTTTCGCTCATCTGCCAAATTGGCCACGTACACTTTTTGTTTAAACTTTTTTTCGTCCATCTCGCCCGTTAGGTATTTCAAACGATCGGCTTGACGCCCCATCTGATCAATAAACCGATGCAATGTCACTTGACGATGGTGCACAAAGCGTTGGTAATAGTATCGAATCCATCGTTCTTGCACATCGGTAATTGGTGCGTGAAAAAGTTTGGATTGAACGTCGTAATAGTGTGGCATTGGACCACACTCGCCTTGATGTTGGCGATGACGTGGATCGCGGATGTTTCCGGCGCGGAGCGCTTCAAAGTAATGCGGGTTGTGGATCACACCGGTTTCAACCAAGCCAGTCGTCCACGAAAAAGCCGTATGACACCCAGGAGCAATGCAAAACATTTGGTCACACCCATCTATCTTGGAGATGGCCATACCGCATTTGGGGCACGGTTTGGACGTCCGGCGGATTTCATCCATTGTGGCAACTTTGTCCTTGTCGCAAACGTGCGGATCGGCTTTTTCGTCTTCTTTCACTTCTTTCACCTCATTGCAATGCTTGCAGATTGTCACGTGACAAAGACCGCACACGTACTTGTCGGAAAGATACCCGCGACAATCTTGCATTGGGCACTTTGCTGTGCACACTTTTTTTTCGGATTCGGCAAGAGGGCGATTGGCGATACGATAGTGTGTCATTGCAAGATCAAGCTGTTCGGTCAAAGCGCGATGGATGCGACGTTGGTCGCGGACAAGCTGGTCCTCATTTTTGTCATTGGTGTCGATTTTTTGGCGAAGCTCGTCAACGACCTTCTTTGTTTTGGCGATGCGTATCAACCGGTCGGCTTCGGCTTGAAGCGGTGGAAGAAACGTTTTTTCTTCTTCAAATAAAACCTTTTCACGCGCTTCACGGAATTCGTTGTCCCAGAAGGATTTGGAAAAACCGGCCTTTTGTTCAGGCAATAATTCTTTTTTGCAACTCATGCAGTGAGGTTTTTGGTAGCTTTTGTCAAGCATGTACCGCTTGTGACAGGTTGCACACGCTTCGTAGGCGCACTCAGCGTAGCCACACTTGATGGGCTTTCGAGTGGTCTTGTTGAACTTTTCATCACAGACTTGGCAGGACATCTTCTAACTGTTTTTACATCAGTTTTAATGTAAAAAATCGATTTTATAAGGATTTGCCTCGTCTTTTTGATTTGGACTTTACTTGATTTTTTGTTTTCTTTGGGGTTTTTTTAACTTGTTTTTTAGGGATTTTCTTGACTATTTTTTTATGATTTGATCGTTTTGCATTGAAATCAGAATGTTTAGGATGTTTAGGATCTTTACAAGTCACACAGCGCCCTATTGCGTCTTTAACACCATGATATACTGCTTTAGGATCTTTACAAGTCACACAGCGCCCTATTGCGTCTTTAACACCATGATATACTGCTTTAGTATATTTCGGTACAAGATCACGTGCCGCTCCAACGCATGACGCGAATCCATTAAAAAAATGATCACGCAAATGGCCAGGCCTAGGTATACCATGAATATACCAATTATAGTTTTGATGATCTTTTATCTCTTGTTTTTCTCTTCTTCTATCATATTTACCAGTCTCAAGATGTTGTTCTGCGACAGACCTATAAGGATTAAATCCTCTTGGTTGTTATGTGTTCACCTTCAACATTTATCCCTCCCTTACTCCAATAACGTTCTGTCATCTTTATTAAAGAATAAATTTTTAAGTAAAAAAAAAATCCGATACTTTTTTTTCTTTTTTCTTTTTTCTTTTTTCTTTTTTCTTTTTCTCGCATCACTTACCCTTCAGCGTCAACCAAGCAATTGTAAAGAACCGTGTGAAAATCGTTATCATAAACACGTGTATGTTCTTCTCCGTAAACATTAACAAGAGATGGATCTTCAAATGGCATTGGAATGCCCATATCGTCGTAGTCAATGTCCATGCCGTAATGTGCAAGATTCAGGTCAATCTCAACAATTGCATTGGGTAAAGCACTTGCCAAATCTTGTATTTTTTGCGCCACACGAGTTGATGTCAATAACAAATTGTTCCGGATCGGTTCTCAAAAAGGTCAACAAATGCTGAAACTCGGTAGAGGTGAGCTTGTCATGGTCTAGCTTGACCGTGATGGCGCCAATTTGAGCAGTCCCGCTGGGATCAATAATGCAGATGTCAAAAGTATACATAGCTTGCCTCTTTTCACTTATTTTAACACAATTTTATGTTTAAAAAATCTATTTTATGAGGGAAAGCCCTCTTAAAATGTAACACGTTTCTTTTTCTTTCCCTTTTCTCGCCGTTTTCAGAATCATTCTCTTTTGTTTTTGTGCACCAAGGTCAACAGCTTGGCATGACGTTTGTAAACCCTTTTAAAAATAACGCCTCACGCCTCACACCTTTTTAACCACCTCCACACTGACATTAAACGACGAATTGCTGTGAAAACACATAGCAGGCACAAGATTGGATGTTAAATGCGAGAATGTATGAATGACAAGATTGTCTTTTTGAAAGTAAAGATTGCCAGCGCCCGGAACGTAGATAAGCTTCACTATATCGCCTCCCTTCATATCAACGGCTGGTATAATTTCCCGACGTCCAATGCCTTTAAATGGCTCTTCAAATAACTCGATGTCACTGCCACCAAAGAGATTTCCACCAGACGTGTTATAAAAAACACCTCTATAATCAAAACCGATAGGGTCATAAAGAAAGGCTTTTACGTGATCGTAAAGAAATTTTTTGTTGTCTTTGAGTCTTTGGCCGAGTTCCGCCTGAGAATAGGCTGAAAATGGTTTTGTGGGATTGCTTGGGTCATAAAGAAATCGTTCTCTTTCAAGGTGTGTTTTTATTTGTGGCAGAGTTTTGACGGTTATGTCAGCCAAACCAAGCATCACCGCGTTTTCAGTGTCATCTTTATTTTTGCATTCAAAAGTGACGACAATACGATCACAGTCACTGTTTAGAATATTGAGGTTTAACAAGGCGTTTGTCCCCCACTGTTCAAAAAAGCCGTTTGTCTTTGTGATGGTGATGGTGCCGGTGCCGGAGTCAGTCACTTCCAAACTTTCTGAATGCAAAACGTTACTTGCATCTAAAAAGATTGGTTGAAAAACTTCATTTGTTTCGTCCTCTTTTTCTTTTTTTTCTTTTTTTTCTTCCAGATCCAGATCCTGCAAAACAGAAAATCGGTTGCTTTGTTGTGTCTTTGACGACGACATTTTTGACATCTTTGACGACGACATTTGTCTTTGGCACCAAAGATATCTTCTCAATATAAAATTAATTTTAATATAAAAAATCGATTTTAAGAGGAAAACCCTCGTAAAATTCTTTCTCTTCTTTTTTCTTCTCCTTTTTCTCTACCCATTTGAATCAACCAAAGTGTCATAAAGAACCGTATGAAAGTGTTCAGTGTGAATACGCTTGTGCTCGTTGCCGTAAACATTGACGACAAGCACAGGCTCTAACAATGGATATGGAATGCCTGTGTATTCGTATGCAATATTTATTCCGTAGTGCGCAAGGTTTAGGTCCATTTCGACTTGTGCGTTAGGCAAAATGTTGGCCAAATCTTGCGCTTTTTGAGCCACTCGGTCATACGAGGGCGTTCCCAGACCGCACCAGTTGACGTCGTGCACAAACTGTTCGGTGTCAGTTTGTAAAAAAGCCAGCAATAGCCTAAACTCTTCCGGTGTGAGCTTTTCGTCAGTCTTGACCGTAATGGCCCCGATTTCATTATGGCCGGGGTGATCTGCAAAAATAGAGATATGGAACTCCATTGGGTTGGCCATTTTTGTAAAGTTTTTTTTAATGCCAAAAAATCAATTTTACACGTTTGTTGTTTCACTTTCTCTCTTTGCCTCTTTTTTCATCTTGGTTCTGGTTCAACGTCTTGGGGAGGCGGATTAACTTTCTCCTCAAACGGCTCAAGTGGGCAACGAATAAAACCGATACCATCTTCATCCCCATCCGGAAATAATCTTTTGCGTTGTTGTGTAAAAATGGCAAGCAATTCGTCATCCGTTTTGTCAGAAAGAACCAGCGTGTCCATCTCCTCTTTGGTAAAACACTCGTGAACGCTGTCAGATGCCACAAAAGCACAAGACTTTTTTGAAGGCAGAGTGCTCAACAAAATAATGTCCATATTGGGTGTAACAGTGACACCCACTTGTTTTTCTGCAAAATCGCCAAACGCGCGTGTGATTGGTAAATTTAAATTGACTGGTGCGGGTTGGAGTCGTTGTCGTTCTTTTTCGCTTTCTGGAACATGGTCAGTTGTGCATTTGGTGGTAATGTGGATTTTATGCGTATCATCGACACCGTAAATATATGCACGTGCATTGCCTACATTGACAACTACAATTCTGGTTGGATAACGGATAATGGCCGTAACAACGGCGCCTCCAGAAATGATCCTTCCAGAACTGGATACTGGCACCCCATTTTTGTCTTTTGTGGCAGTAAAGATTTTGCAAACATGATCACAGAGTAGGTCGTCAATTATAGAAAATAGATTTTCGAAATCTCTGGGCGAGTCGACTTCCGGTAAAAAGTGCATCATTTGGTCACAGACAAATTTTGCCATTAACGGCCCGTTTTCGCCATGAGGTTCAGCCAATACGCAAACATTGTCTTTGGATGCAATGCAAGCCATATTTTGAGAAGATGAGAAGCAATCACAAAAACTAAATTTTTTGCTCTTAAAAATCGATTTTACACTGCTTTTTCACAAGCAAACTCGCCATATAATTTTACGAGGAGATAATCCTCTTAAAATTTTTTCACTTTCTCCACTCTTTTTCTCTTTTTTCTTTTCCTCTTTTTTTCAACTTTTTCTTTTCCTCTTTTTTTCTCTTTTCTCTTTTCACTTTTTCTTTTTTTCACTTTCTTCCATCTTTCTTCTATCTTTCTTCCATCTTTCTTCCCATCTCCGTCAGTGCGCGGGCGGAACCGCGCTTCGAATAAAGCTGATGTCATCGTGTTGTCTGCCACTAAACAAGTGCTTGCTTTGCCTAACAAAGATGTCGAGCAACTCGTCGTCAGTCTTGTCAGACAGAACCAGCTCGGCCAACTCTTCCTCGGTAAAACAATCGTGAACGCCGTCCGATGCCACAAAGATGATTTTTTTCTCCGCGGGAGGAAGCTGATCCAGCCAAATTGTCGTTGTGTCTGGCGTGGGGATGATGCCTACTTGTTGTTGCGCAAAATCGCCGATGGCACGTGCAGACTGCAATCGCGTTACCTGCCCATACTCGCTGGCAGAGTCGCCAACAATATACGAACTGGGGCAGTCACGTTTGGCCATCGTCTCTTTCGTGGCCCACATCAGCTTTTCATAGTCTTTGTGACGTGGATGCGTCTTGAAAACTTTGTTGGCCTCTTGCCATTGTTTGGTACACTCCTTTTTTTTTTCTGGATCTTCCGTACCGTGCACGGCAAGAAGCGCGTAGTACAAGGCCTTTCCCTCTGCAAACGCATAGTCAATGGGGTTTCCATCCGCATCATTGATGGGGATATAAAAGTCAGGTTGCGTGGTTGCAAGCATGCACTGGACCGGCGCTGTTTTGAGACGCAATTGTTCCACCCGACTGTAAGGGCTATGATCGGTAGTACACTTGATGGACTTGACTGTGCCGTCATCCTTGAGACTGTAGATGTATGCTTCGGCGTCACCAACGTTGGCTACGGTCAAGTATTTGCGCTTCTCGTGTGTGCCAGAGACGATGGCCGTGAGAACAGCACCGCCAGAGATGGTGGCTCCGCCTTTGAAAACACAAGGCACGCCGTTGTCATCCTTCACGCCATTCAAGACAGCGCAAAGGTGGTTGCGAAGAGCTTCATTTGTTTCGTGAAACAAACTGACAAAGGATTTCTCCAAATCGGCTGGATCAACGTCTTCCGTAAACGACAAGCGTCGCGTCATTTCTTGTCGGATATACTCCGCGCTAAATTCCGCGCATGATCTCCCTTGTTCGCCGTGACCGTCCGCCAAGACGGCGACACCACCGAGATGCGAAATGCGGTCTTGGTCGTAGATGCCACTTTGGGAGTAGGGCTTGGGTGCAACTTTGCCGGTAAACGAGGGTTGAGATGACATATCCAGATTTGAGATCCTTCTTAATTTTACCCAATTTTAATGTCAAAAAATCGATTTTATACCGCTTTTTCACAGGAAAGGGGGTACCAAAAACGTTACTATTTCTAACCATAAACTAAAAAGTGAAAGGAAGTGCTAGGCCTAAAATACGAGTTACCTGCCCATGGCAATTTTATGAGGAATAATCCTCTTAAAATTAAAGCACAAATACCTAGATCGATCTGAAAAGAATGGAAGGTTTAAAGTTGTCAATCAAAAGTGGTTTGACGGGATGTTTTGCGATATAACGCAGACACGCGTCACGGATGGCCTCTTGTTCTTTCTCTTCTTTCTCTTCTTTCTCTTCCTTCTCTTCTTTTTCAATAAATGGTTCGTTTCTGAAAACCGCCCACAACAGCGCTTCAAATGTTTCACGCGAACACAAACGCACAAGTCCCGTAAAAAGAAGGATTGCGTGAACAAACACTTCGACGTAGCAGTCAAACATCTCGAGGGATTCGTGTATATTAACAAGCGTAAACGAGATCTGATTTTCAACCTCTGGGTCATCGCTGGTGAAGATCTCAACTTTGACCGTATAGCGATCTTCTTCACCGCACATGATTGTTTTGCACATCATGCCCGTGTGTTTGTAGCTGACAAGGCCTTTCAAATCATCAAGAGGGTACGAGATGGACTCCACTTTTCCAAATGTGCAAAACAACTCTAGATCTTCGTCAGACAATGTTTGCAATTTGTGAACAAAGGAGATGGTTTCCTGAAGTTTTTCAGTGTATTCTGCATCTGATACCGCCGACGTTTTGAAAAGCCAAAAACGATCGACTGTCTCGGTGCGAACGACTGATCCGTCGGCCTTAAACTCAACAGACAGATAGTTTTCCATGATGGACTTGAAATTTTGGAGAGGAACAACCGGCGGGTCCATTTTATTGAAAGTGATCCCTTTCAATCGTTTGACAAGACCATCGAACGTGTAGACCTTCGAAAGGGTTGCAAATTCATCGATGCAAAGATAGATTTTTGTGAGAAATTTGTTGCCACGTGATGGCACAAAACAGTTTCGTACAGTCCTGTTGGACCAAGGAAGAGTTGGCACGGGGCCAGTAAAGTTTGTTGAAAACACCTTGGCGCAAACAGGCAACATCTCGAGTCTAATCAATTTAATAAATAAATTAATTTTTAAATTCAATTTTAAATGGGTAATAGCGTTGTTTTTGACTTATCGAGACCACTATCTGCATCCCTTTTCCTGTTTTTCTTCTTTTTCTTCTTTTTCTTTGATATCGGAAATGGATTGATTGATTTTGTCCAACAAAGTTGACGCAGTATGAACCAAATTTTTGTAAGGAGAGGCTTGGTCATTGCTTACAAAATAAACGCATCGTTCACGAAGGACGATCAAAAAATCCATGTTTGTCTTGAAATTTGCGACAAACTGCTTAAAATATACTAAAATGTAAGTGAGAAGAGTTATGATCTTCTCGGCACGCATATCAAGAATGCGAAGATGATCAAATTCGGCCAACGCGTTTTTGATGTAGATAACCATGGCTTTTTTTGACAGATCAGCAGGCATTCTTGTAACTTTCAATACTTTATTATGTTTTAATTGTAAAAATCAATTTTATGTGAAATTTTAAGAGGGACAACCCCCTAAAATTTTATTTTTTTCTCTTTCTTTCTTTCCTCTTTTTCTTTTTTCTTTTTCTTTTCTCTTTTTCTCTACACACGTACCGCGCCACACACATCAAAACGTCTTTTGTGCCATTCAAAAATGACGTGAGACTTTCCTTTGTTGATAAAGTCAAACACGGTTTCAAAATCAATACCAAGGTCAACTGCAGCCAACATGATATTGGCTGATTCTTCTTCGGAAAGATGATAATCTTCATCTCCTTCGTCATCTTCGTCATCTTCGTCATCACGGCTTTCAGATTCAGAGACTTCAGATTGTTCAAATTGTTCAAAATGCTTGTCAGCAATGGCTTGGCGAAGACTCATTGTGTTTTTCCCATCCGTACCAATGCGAAATGTTACAACTTCCATTTCGTCATCTTTTTCGTCAACAATTTCAGCTTTTTCATCATCAATGACCATTTTCTTGAACTTGTTCAAAAGTTCTTGCTCGCCTTCGTATTTACGAAAATCGTCAGACCATTTTTGGATCCAGTCAGCATATTCTCTGTCAGATTCTTCTGCGAGACGTTTTGCCTGTTCAGAATTGTTGTATGTGGTGGCACGCAACATCCACAACTCAAACCGCACGCCTTGACGCTCCATGTAGTAAAAGATGGAATCCTTTGGATGCTTTTTCACGCATCCATCATCCTTGCATTCGGTGACCAAGGGGCATTCGATGGCCTTGTATTCCCACAGAGAATGCGCAAACGAGCACCCCTTAAGTCCACATGGGGCGTGTTCTTTCATGTTGCGACAAAACTGAGTGCACACGAGGCTTTTCTTTTCTTTCTTTTCTGGAACTTTGATGTTGTGGAGTTCAATGTACTCTTCCTTTGTAAGGCCGTGGTTTTTTGTGCATTCGTGGTCAAGACAAAATTCTTGTTGAAGACAGAATGGAGGGTTCCACTCGTCAATACTGTGCGCAAACTGGCAAACTGTATGATCACACTTGTCACCGCGAGAGCAGAAGCGCGTTTTCTTGGTAAGCGACGACATGTCCTTTGACAGTCGCTTGGCTTGCTCGGTAACAAACGCATATCGTCGTGCGTCGAAAGGGTAGGATGCACCAAGCACAGGGACAGGCGGCGACAACAACACCTCAAACGCTTTACGGCGTTGAGGACTGCCAACCGGCAAGTAGACAACTTGGGTGATAAGAAAATTGCGGTATAAAGGCGAAAACATTGTTGTTGGGACGTTAACTAATTTTTATCGATTTTTACTGTGAAAAATCGATTTTATTACGGCTTTTTTACTTATTATTTTAAGAGGGGTTAAGCCCTCGTAAAAATAAACACGCTCTTTTTTCTCTTTTTTCGTCTTTCTCTTTTTTGTCTTTTTTCTCGTCTGTTTCAAGCGTCACGCCACTCTTCTGTGCTGGGTCGATCTTTTGGGTCGAGTTGGGTGCACCGACGAATCAGGTCTTCAATGTAAGACGGCACTTGCTTGTTTAAATTGGCCGGCAACGTTGGCAGACTTTTGTGAAACGTGTTAACGTCAAACAAATTTTTGACCATAAAAATGTCGTAAACAACGACAGCAAATGACCAAATGTCCGCTTTTTCGGTCAAAGGATGGTTGTGGAGAAATCCCTCAGGCGGTCGATGTTCTTTCGACACCTTTACAATTTCTTCTTCCGCAACACTTGCTTGAAACGATGGATCTTGGATCGTATCAAAATGCTCGGCAAGACCAAAGTCAAAAAGCAACACACGGCCATCTTCTGTAAGGCCTATATTGTTGGCCTTGATGTCAAAATGGGCAATCCCTTGTTTGTGGCAATCCGAAATTGCTTTGGCCAATTCGCCGACAATAAAGTAGCGTCTTCCCATTGTCAACGAAATTTCGCTTTCTTCCATAAGCACTTTTTCAAGCGTGCTATGGATGTGCTCCATTGCAATGCAGAAACGTCCCTCTTTATCGACCCACGTATCGTAAAGCCGTGGAAAATTGGGGTACTCTTGCATTTCTTTCAACAGAGAAGCTTCAGTCTCTGCAAAAACCGCGTATTGCTTGTCAATGATTTTCACAGCAACTTGGCCGTGCTGGTGGTGTGTCGCTTTGTACACTTTTGAAGAACAGCCTTCGCCAATTTGTTCCATGATGCGGTACATTTTTTGGGGACAATCGATGCACATGTCTTCTCTTTGAAACTTCTTGGCATCCATGTAATGCATGCAACTTTTGCACAAAATCAAACTGTTGTCTTGGTGCTCATCCGAATTTGGCTCATCCGACTCGTCCATATCCGAATCATACTCGTAATCCGAATCACACGTCCAATCCCACTCGTGGCGGAGTTGTGAATTACCCCCTGTGTGACCCACAGGCAACATTCGACCCGAGTTGTCTCCGTACGGGCACGGATTGCCATTCTTTGTTGCTTGAACGGCTGCAAACAGTTTTCTGGCGTCCTCAAATGGCATAATGCCAAGGTATGTTTGGTAAGGCAATGCAGCCAACTGGTCAAAAGTGTAGGCTCCCCCTACACACACGATGTCCCTTTCATACTTCCAAAATGAAGGGGAAATTGATATCAAAAATTGTGACATCGTTGGGCAATGGGGCAAAAATGTTGCAATGGCGGTGGCAGTGGCGGACATGGTAGTCGCTTTATCAATTTTTTACAATTTTTAATGTCAAAAAATCGATTTTATACCGCTTTACCAAAAACGTTAATTTTAATAAAAAATATCCTATTTTAATAAGGCACATTGGCCTATTAAAATGTTTTTTTGTATACACACGCACACACGTTCACTTTTTTTGCCATTTTTTGTTTTTGCGCTTTGATTGTTTTGATCGTTTTCTTTTTCGCAGTTCCACTTTTTTCAAAAAGTGTGTTTCGTCTTCATATCCGGCTTCTCCGGCTTCTTCTCCGGCTTCCTCGGCTTCCTCTTCTTCTTCCTCTTCGCTTGTATCAATGAGCGGTCGCGAATCGTTTTGTTTTTTCACCATGTTTTCGTAGTAAAACAGTTTGTGCTTGCAAACATCTTGTGCGCTGATGCGTTGATCGGGGAACGGTATCAACATAAAGGCGATAAGATCGGTCAACGCTTTTTTGTGTATATAGCCACCGCGTACCATGGCTTGTTGCAAGGGAAACTGTTCGTTTTCCAGATAGCCCCAACGCGTCGAAATGCGTTTGTAATACGGCCAGATGGCTGGAATTTCGTCGAGACGAAACTGAGAGAGGGTTTCTTTGCCGATGGCGTTAAGATGCGCCATAATGTGCTCATCCTTGTCTCTGTGATTCGTCAAAAATTCGCCCGCGACGCACTCGTACAAGACGCACGCCAAACTTGGCATGTCACAATTTTTCACTGATGCAATACCGAGAAGGTTTTCCGTGCACATGTATTGTTGTGTCTGAATGCGGTTAAAGTAAGACATTTTCTTGACCGCATTCCCAAAATCGGCAATGCTGAAATGGTAACCGCTCTTTGTGAAAACATTGCGTTTCCACAAGATGTTTTCTGGCTTGAGGTCACAGTGTGACCACCCAAGTGTGTTCATGTAAGCAAGTCCGAGACTGACCTGTTGTGCGATATCTTTGACCACCACTTCCGGTAGTGGATTGAGGATGAGATCACTGTCCGGATCAGACGGGTCAGACAAGACATGCTGAGCTTCCATGAGCTCCAACAATGTGCCTTGGTAAAGTTGCATGATCAAATCCACTCCCCCGGTTTGGGGGTTACGTTCAGAATCCACCAAATGCACGATGTGGTTAAAGCCTTCATGCGCGCGATTGCCTGATGCCAACGTCTCCATGATCCATTTTTCGGTTTCAGTGTTGTCCAAGTAGTGCCCTTCTCGGGTGCAGATCTTTTTGGCGTAGGGAAATCCTGTCTCGTATGAAAAGACTTGAACGACCTTTCCAAAGGCGCCTTTTCCCAAAACGTGTCTGGTCTCGATGTATTTTGATGTCATCTTGCAGAGTCCTTGATCTTGTAGAGCTCTTTATCAATTTTTTACCAATTTTAATGTCAAAAAATCGATTTTATACGTTTTTTAGTGTATTTTAATTTAAAAGGGGAGACCCCTCGTAAATTTATAAACCATACAAAATCAAATCAATTTATATTCATACTCACGTCCAGATTTTCGCCAAATCATCGTATTGCCGTCGGTCTCAATCTCACTTTCTTCATATACATCCGAATAACGTCCTTGAAGTTGGCCCATTTCGCGCGCATCTTTGATAGTATCCCGACACGCCTCTCGAATATTTCCACGAGACACCCATTTACCTTTCCCACATTTTTTCAAGTATGCGACAATCGCATCATGAATGTCAATATATTTGGGATTTGCAATATCGTCCTTCACAATCGTAAATACATTTTCTTCTTCTTCTTCTTCTTCTTCTTCTTCTTCTTCGTCCGATTCAAACTGGTCTTGAAATTTCTTGCGTTCCGCTGTCGATGGGGCATCGACTCCATACATTGTGTAAGCCTGATCGGGGGGCAACTGTCGCGAAAAATAGACGCCCAAATTCCATCCAACTTCCTTATCAATTTTTTTAAAATTAAATGACGTACCTTCTTTGTCCTTGACAGGACTTCGTCGTGTAAACTTGTCTTTGGTGATCGAGAAAGATTCAATGAATTGTTTGCACAACTGTTTTTCTTCTACGTCTTCTCTGTCTTCTTCATCTTCATCTTCCCCTTTAGTCTGTTTTTCTGTCGATTTTTTTTTCAAATTGCAGATGATTTCTTCTTGTCGAAAATAGGCTTTCTTGATGTCACACAAAATATCCGATGTGCTATACAATGTAAGTGGCACATCGTCGTAATAAATGCCACACAAACGAACGCGTTGGATAAGCTCTGGCTCATCACACTTGTTTGCAACCAACAAACGCATACTAGTGAGATGCCATTTAAAATCCGAACTTGTAAATGAAATGCCACGTCCCGCCAAATCTCCCGAAAAAATCAGAAAATTTGGAATAGTCGGCGACTTTTCAAATCTATCCTTCATCATTTGCAACATTGACGATATTGTGCCGTTGTAGTCGACTGTTTCTTTTTTGTAGGTGTAAGTGATGCCATCGCCATTGTAAACAATAATCACCATATCTGGAAACTTTCGCGCGAGTTTGACTTGTGCATTGACAGTCGGGTTTTTTGTGCGACAGATGTTGACAAGACAAATGTGGGGATGCACAACACCATTCGCAAACGTAAATGGTTTTTGGCTGGAAAACATCTTTGCAAAGTCCATCAAACCCTCGTCTGTTTCAAATAAATTGGCTGTCGTTTTTGCTGTATACACACACGTTGTATCAGTATTTTCGATCTCAACTACTTGGATGGACGGGATGCCTTTGTAATATGGCGAGATTGACAACAAGATAACATCATCTGGAAACACGTTTTCTTTGCCAAGTGGATCCATGATGGTTGCAGAGACACCAAAGATACAATGCGAATGCTCTTTCAAAAGAGGGATGACCTGACTTTTACGTGTGCAATCAGACGAATCAACAAAGTCCACTTCGTCGATAAAAAGAGCAATGCCTTTTCCCGCATTGCCTTGCTCAGTCAAACCCTTTAACATTTTCATCGTAGAACTGCTGTTTCCAAGTGTCAAGTAAATACGTGGCTTGTTTTTTTCAACTTTCACGACTTGAGACGATGTGCGACAAACCTTGAATGTCCGTTTTGACGATGAGATGACCTGATTCATTTCTTTTTCAAACGAAACCAACCGTTCATGAATTTGTTCTTGATCGGCCTTGTTGTTACGAAGAACGATAACGACAGAGTAACCAGAGATCAAAAAAAGGGTGCTCGCACAAATCATAAACTTGGTCTTGCCGCTTTGAACGTGTCCTTTGACTGTCATATAACGACCTTTGATACGAGTAAACATGTCGCTGATGGCCTGAGACGGGTTTTCACCGTTAAGCTGGCAAAGATCGGGACATTGTTCAAACAGATACGAAATCATCTTTGACCGCGTTTCTACCTTGCTTTTTTGGACGTTTTCAGTGCCAGCAGATTCGTGATTGATATCACACACAATTAAATCGTTTTCCATTTCCAAACGTTCAACAACTATTTTTTGGTAATTTTAATACCAAAAAATCGATTTTAAGACCCCTCTAATTTGTGCTTTAACATGTTTAACTCTAACACATAAATGTTTGTGGATTTTTCAAGTGGCTTGTATGTGTACCATTTCTGTTTTTGCTTGACATGACTTGATCTCCTTTGACTTGATAATAGAGAAATCACCTTTAAAAATCGATTTTTTCACTTTTCACTTAAACCACAACCAAACCATAAATATCCCAAGAATGCCCATCACACCCAACACTTTCCAAAGTTTCATCTTCAATCTTGTGATGATAGTGTCTGACGGAACAAATGTCACTTTTCGTAAAAAAAAGTTTTTGTTTGTTGTATACTCGTTGATAACGTTTTCACCGGTAAACCCAATTCCACGATATCCCTTATATTTAAAATAACAGTTGATACAATACCCTACAAAAATGCCGTCAATGCACCCATAAACCCTGCAGTTTTGACATTGTTCAGGGCCAGTGCCTAGTTTATGATACTCGGCGAAATAGCGTGGAAAATAATCTGCGTATTTTGTGCCAGCCAGTGTATAAAACTTAATGTCAGTCATCCTAGCCTTTATTATTTTTTAGCTTTAAAAACTAAAAAAATCAATTTTAAACCCTTAATCACGCATTGTCAACCTTTATCAATTTTTCAGCACACACTTTGGGGTTTTGAAACCGCAGTATTTCACGCTCGGTGGTGTAATAATCGTAAGAACACCCGTGTTTCTCGGCATGTAAACACGATGTGCAAAAAGTGTGTTTACACTTGCACTCGATTCCAAGCAAGCCCATCTTTTTGTTGCAACAAAAACACCTGTTTTTTTGTGATCCTGAACTTGGCATGTTTGTCCTTGACATGTTTGTCCCTGACATGTTTGTCCCTGACATGTTTGTCCCTGACATGTTTGTCCCTGACATGTTTGTCTTTTTATTTATTTATTGAAAAAAATCGATTTCAGGTAGTTGTTTCACAAAGCTGTTTCACAAAGCGGTTTCACAAAGCGGTTTCACAAAGCGGTTTCACAAAGAAATGCGTATAAAAAAACACACCCGCATTTCTGTGTCATCTTCTAGTTCAAACTTTTTAGGGTACAATTTTACATCGCAATCCGGAAACAACTTTTTCAACTCCGTTTCAACATCAGCAAAATAAGTTGTATCGGCAAACGCTGAAAACATGTATTCAAGTGTTTTTCCATTGCCCGATTCAATTCGGCGGAGAAAATGAGTGTAAACATCTTCAACGTATTCAAAGAGCTTTTGTTTGCGCTGGTCTTGGATTGATTCGGGCATTTTTTGTGCCATGTTTTCAAGTTCAACACGAGTGCGTGGAACGACATGCGCAAACTTCCACGAATGTCGAGATAAAGACGGGGGGTAAACTGACGCCGATTCGGACATTTTATTTTTTTTATTATCTTTAATTTTTAAATCAATTTTAAAAGGCTTGCGCCCTATAAAATTTTTCTCTCTTTTTCTTTCTCTTTTTTTTCTCTCTCTTTTTTTTTCTTTTTTTTCTTTCTCTTTTTCTTTTCTCTCTTTTTCTTTTTTTCTTTTTCTCTCCCTTCCCGCTCATCAGTCAAGATCCGTGACGATTCCACTCACAAGAACAGTATTGACTTGTTCGGCTTTGTTTTTGTAAACAATGCGCCACAGAAAAGCACTGTCAAGGATAAAATCAGTTTGACTTGACGACCCTCGTTCGACATCAAACTCCATCTCCATCATTGATGAAAATTGTGTTCCTTCCTTGTTAACCGTGAGACTTGTCGTCACGTCAAATTTCTCAATGCGTGCAGTGCACCGTGGGTCGGTCAAAATCTTTCGCAAAAATGAGACGTCATTGTTGAACATTGATGGAAATTTGGACAGATGACCAAGCAACGACATCTTTTGTTCAGGCACCTTGAAACACGGGATCACAATCTTGCCCGGCTCGAGGTAATCCAATTTTTGCCCATTGTCAATCTCGTCAAACATCTGTTTGTAAATACCCGTATTTTCAGGACCAACAATGTTAACGCCTTCGTTTGGCTTGATGAATTGCATCATTGCGCCGTTTGTGTAATACAACGTAAACACCGTGCTTGACGGGTACACGTTGTATGTGCACACTTCACCATTCGGCGAAAAGTTTGGTGGGTTTTCCGTCACAAATGCGGACGTGTAGATAGTTGATCCATCCGAATTTTTAAACTCGATTTCATCCCCTTCCATCGGATGATTCCATTCTCCTTTGAAATCAGTGCAAAGACAAAGTTTGACAGAAGATTCGTCAGACCATGACACATCAAATCCTTTCCACCCCGGACGCGTTTGAATGTCACCAACGACGTCGTCGCTTGGCACGGTTGCGCTTAATGTTTGTGTCATTACCTCTTCTGGAACTTCATGGACGATGCGAGACGAGTTACCAAATTCTTGGCCTTCAGACGACTCTTGCAAAATTTTTCCAACCTTATCCAACGAACATGTTGCCAACCCATACACGCCCCGTGTCTGGGCAAAGACGGACGCCGTGACAGTTTCGGTGAAATCGCACATATTGGGTAGATTTACTGATTTTTATAGATTTTAACCTACAAAAATCGATTTTATATGGAGTTTACACATATTCAATAAGAGTGTTGGCAAAGGCGATACTATCACCGTCTTTCATGTAGTGATGCGCGGGAGAGACTCCAGTCCACATGTTGTACGTGCCTTCTTCAAACAAACAAAAAGAACACCAATTGTTTGAAAATTTTTCAATGATATCATCAACCGACATTGATTTGGAAAAGTCGTATTTTGTGTAAATATCGTTGTCTTTATCAAACAAGTAAACAACCGTAAAAGATGACCAACTGGTTGCAAATGTTCGAACACGAACGGAGAGGTCAGCGGAAGAGGAGGAGGATGTAATGCAAATACTGCTGTTCATCTTTATTTTAGCTTTTTTTAGATTTAGCTAATCAATTTTAAGAGAGGGTAAACCTCTTAAAATTTCTTGTTTTTCTCTTTTTTCTTTTTCTTTTTTTATGTATCACGCATCACGTATCACGCATCACGTATCACGTATCACGTATCACGCATCACGTCCATTTTCGTCCCACCCGTAGTTGTCGCCAAAATCAGCCTTGCATTTTTCATGCCATTGTTCAACTGTTAGAAAATAATATGGCATCTTGAGATCTTCCTCGACTTTTGGCATCTCGATCTTCCATAATCTGACCATATACTCAAAGCGATAAGAAAGAAAGTAATTTATGATTTGAAAAACCATTTTTCTGTCGCCAATGCACTCGGCAAGATACGCCAATTTAATAAGGCATTCGTCGTCAACGACTGCAAAGTTTGGGGTCGGAAACGTTTTCAAATCGATGTAAACATCAAACAAGTTTTTGAATGTTTCTTTTGCCAATGTAACTGACTCTCCTGTCACCATGTTCTCATATCTAGTCAGTTCGTCGAGTCGGGTAACGTGCATATCAATGCTCTCCTCGAAAAACATATCCAAGACCGCCTTCATTGCAATTTTTATTGATTGAGGGGAAGGGTCACTTGCGATCTTATCAAGCGGTATTTCTTCTTCACCAACTTTTACCTTCTCTTCCGTCATGGAACAACGGCGTGTGGCGAGACAAAAAATGTTGTTTTCATCTTCATTGGCAAACATAGCCATAAAAGACCCACCTTCTTCATCTAGCGAAGAAGGGGCGGAGGAAGATGTCATCTCGTCCCCGATCTGGGGAATCCCAGCTTGGCATGTGTACAACATATCGTACATGTTAACGCTCTTGATAAACTGATCAATGTATTGCGCGTAAGGGTTAACAGAGCCTTCTGGGATGGCAAGAAGTATGCGGGGAATGGCCTGCATGCGCAACACCGTTTGAAATTTTTTGAGTGCAAAATGTTTGTTTGCTAGAGATGGCATCGATTTTCCTGTTTTTTCAACTTCTTTTCTGACCATTGTCAATGCTTCTGCAGACGACTTTCTTTCGTATTCATCCTCATCCTCGTCGTCTTCCTCGTCCTCGTCCTCGTCCTCGTCCTGAGCCTCACACTTGAACGATGCATTCACAAAATTTCTTTGAAACTTTTGAAACCAGTTTGGCACGCGCGTAATATAGTCTGTGAGTTCTGGGATCGATCGCGAGCCCGAGAATGCAAGACGCATAACATTGAAGATTCGCACAAAAAAATCATGCAACTGCGTGAAGTTTGCTTTCGTAAACTCGGTTTTGCGTGAAGTTTTGTATTTGATCAAAAGCTTGAGGTAGTTGGTCAATTTGATGCAAAAATCATCACACTCGTCGCAGTCGTGAGGGCCTGTCGACACATGTCGCTTGTGAAAGAGACACAATCCTTGTGTTTCTGAGCCAAATTCGCGTTCATGTAGAGTGACAATTTCACATGATCCCGTAGGAGTAAATCCGATAGGATTGCCTGGTATCAAAATCTTTTGGAGAAATTGTTGTTGTTCCAAAAGATCTTGTAGATCTTGTTTGTTTCTATTAATCAAAAGGGACACGTAAGGAACGTGACCATCACCATCCATATCCGGAATGTAGTCAATGTCGAATACATTGCGACCCGTCTGATGACTCCCAAACATGGGAGGCAATGGCAATCCTTGGGGAGGAAAAGGGGGTGGTTGAGAGAGAGTCTCGTCGGACAAGGGTTGTAAACTCATAGAAACGCTCATGTTGGCAAATACCTAATTTTACCCAATTTTAATTGTAAAAAATCGATTTTATGAGAGAAACTCTCTCTTAAAATAAAGTTAATTATTGACCAAAGTCAAGCTCTTTTTTGGCATCCCCATCCCTGTCTTTTTTAACCTTCTCTTTTTTGACCTTCTCCTTTTTCTCCTTTTTAGGAGCATCTGGTGCTTTCTCTTTTTCTTCTTTTTTCATCTTTTTTGGCGTTGAAACCTTTTCATCAAAGGGGTGTTTTTCTTCAATTGACTCGGTCTTTTCCTTTTCCTTTTCCTTTGCCTTTTTGTATTTCGCGGAAGCATCATCGGCTTGTTGTTGAAGCTCATTAAAAAAGTCAGATCCCTGATCTCGTTCTTTGCGCCATTCTTTGGCAAGAATGGCCGTGATTTCCTTTGGAGGCTTGTCTTTATTTTCTGGCACACCAACAATAGACGGACGTTTCGCCATACAATAACGTATATAAGCATTGAGAGGCTTGTCCATTTCAGACTTTTCCTTCACTTTTCCGGTCTTTTTTGCTTCCTTCTTCGCCTTCTTTGCTTCCTTCTTTTCTTCTTTCTTTTGTTTTTCTTGCTCGTTTTTTTCTCTGCAAACGGACTTTACAAATCCATTGACAAGTTTTGTAACAGCATCAGAATTAATTGGGTTCATGCTTGCCTTGGCAGTAAGCGTCAAAAGTTTTTCGACAAATTCAGGAATAGAAGCATACATTCTTGTTTGTTATTTTATGGGTTTAATTTTAATAAATCGATTTTAGTTTTTTCCTGCCTAACAAGACGTTGCATTTCCTCATCATACTTTTCAAGAGACGCGTCTTGATTTTCTTCCAATTCCTTCAAACCCCTTTCAACAAGGCTTTTTTCCAATTTATCCGCGTGTGTGGTCTGAGTAAGTGTTTTTGACTCCTTGAGACCGCTTTCACAGTGTGCTTGACAAAAACAGTTACTGCACAACCAACACCATGTGGTCAAACACGTGTTGCAACCATCTTTACTGCACACATAAGCGTTCATCGAGTTGAACGGTGTGCGAAGAAATTTCTTGTAGGCAAGCGGGTCCATTTCTACTTTTAAAATAAAGTAAAGTGATTTTTAAAATTCAATTTTAAATGGGTAAAAACCCTTTAAAATTTTTGAAAGCTTTTTGTTTTTGACCACGTATTTACTTCTCTTCTAGAATGGATTTAAAAATAGTGACCAAGGAAGACTGAAGGTCTGCTGTCAACCTTTCTTTTGTCAATCTTAACACATGCTTGTTTCCAAGCATTATATTCAGGATGACAAGATTTTTTTCAGCAATACAATACTGAAATTCCGAAAAAACAACGTCGTCAGAAATACCCAATTTGTTTTTTAGCAAAAGAAGGTCGTCTACCAATTTTTCGCAAACAACATCAGGGTTCAACCGACACGCCTTTGAAAAAACCACATCAGGCGTTGGATCTTCCGTATACAAATTTTCGGCCATTTCTCTGGCCAAATTGTCGATCGTAACGTCAAATTGTATCTCTGACATCTCGGACATCTTAAATATTTTAACTTTTTATTGTCAAAAAATCGATTTTATATTAACTTTGCAGCGTATTTAATAATTTTGGCCAACCGCTTGTACCAAATAAAACAGGTGTAATTTCTGGCATTTTTGACGCTGTGGAAGTTGTTTGTCAAGAGCATATAATGCATCCACTACAACTTTCTTGTTTTTTCAGAGCCTCCACACACAGGCAAATATTGAAATTGAACAACATTTTGGCTACCATTTTTTGTGTGTAAACATAGATTTTCAAAAATCTAAAATTGATTTTACATATAAAATTATAAATTAATTTAATTGACATGAATTGTTGGTTTTTTTGTAATTTAGGCTACTGCTTTCGTGGCTTTAGATGCCGCTACCTCCACGCAGATTGTTATATTGACGGTATGTGTTTATCGCGCGAACTAAGGCATTTGTCACAGTTTGAACATATCAATACCACAAAATGGTTGCGTAAATGTTGGATTCGAGGTCAACAATTGCCTGAAGACGCCATTGCCAATACATCCATTTTGTTGGCGACCAAAAATTACGTCTCTGCTAGGCTTTTGCAAACCCTGACTGCCGTCGAATGGACAAGCTGGGTCACTGAACGTCCCGACTTGCGCCCTATCTTGTCTGGCGCCTGTATGGAATTAGCTGCACAAACTTTTCAGCCTCATCGCAACAATCTCAGTGTACCAAAAGAAATTTTGGCATTGTTACCAGTCCATACCATTGTCAAAACAGACGCAGTCACAATATGCGCGGTGTGCCAAGAATCCGTTGTTACAGGCGATAAACTACGAACGTTACCTTGTTTCCATCGATTTCACGTGGCATGTATCGACCAATGGCTTTCAATGGCCACCACTTGTCCAATATGCAATCATTTTTTTTAAATTTGATGATTAAGCACGGCTTTTTCACTAAAAGCCGTGCAATAAAATTGATTTTTTTTTTAAAATAATTACAATTAACAAACAAAATGAGCCACGTTCAATCTTCTTTTGAAGTTTTTCACGAATTTGTCATTCAAAATATAGGCGAGGTGTGTGGGATTTTGGCGTTATTTTTGCTAATTTTTTATCATTTACTTTTACAGTCTGATTACTCTGAGGAAAACGATGAGGTGGAGGTTGAGGAAGAGGAAGATGAAATAGACGATATGACATTTGTCGAGCGTCTGGATCAAGTCGATGAAATTCTCTCAAAGCAACTGGAATTTATGCAAAAACTAAACCGTATCGAAGAACTGTCTGAGCAAATTGAAGCCGAAAAGGCAAAAGGAAACGTCATTGACCGCCTTAATGTAATTGAACATAAGAAACTTGTTTACAAATTTAATATTTCCGATTTCAACAATTTTTGTCGGTCGGTGTATAAAAAGATAAAATCGGGTAAACGATCACGTTTATAATCTTTAAATTTAAGAGGGTTTATTCCTCATAAATTTCACAGTTGCCATTTTCTAAATTGTTTGGCTATATAAACACAAAAAATGTATAAAAGCAGTCTTACACAGTTACGCATGCTTATTTCTTTGTAAAAACACACAGATTTAAAAATTCAACACTCTCATTTCTCTCATTTAATGTGTGTTGAAAATAAGTTTTTCTAGTAGAAACAGGTTCATAAAAATCTTCGTTGTCTGACAATAGACTAAATTTTTTATACATTCAATAATACACACAATTCGTGCATAAAATCCTGATTATAATTTAGATCATCAAAATTCAAGTTATCCATATACATCTGCTGTGCGCGCATCGAGTCATCCAACAGCTTTTCACGTCTTGACCTATCATCTGATGATAAGCGGTCTCTTTCCTTTTCAATACGCTCAATCACTGTATCATAAATTTCCTTGGTAATCATCTTTACAGGCACTTTTAATTTTTTACACAACAGACGGGCCTCAATGTCTTCTTTTAGGTTTCCTTGGACATCTAAAATTTTAAATTTTTTACGAGCCATATCTGTACAGCATACCATCATTTTGTTATCCGGTGTTTTGATAACGTGATCCACCCAGAAACCAGCAAGACGTTTCTGACCACCAAAAAAGTCGCTTTCAGTATAATGCTGGCGCATTGTATCTTCCAACTGTTTGGGTTCCAAATTATCAACTGTATAGGTCGAAGAAAGCTGGTTACGAATAGTATTATTGACTGTATTGTTGGTTGTGGTGACTTTATTGCTACCTTCGCGCGCAAGCGTTTGGATAAATGCATCGCATTGGGAAATTTTCTGTTCTAGTTTCGTGATGGTTTTTTCGTGCTGTTTTTCAAGGATATCATAACTAACCTTTAATTTTGTATATTCATCGTGTTCAATAGATTTTTTAGAAGTCATCTCTTCTTTATGGGAGATTATCATATCTTTAATAAAATTAGCATGACATAACTTTATGTCTACTATTTCTTTTTCAAATTTATCAGTTAAATCGCTTGATGCTTGAATATTTTCACATTTTATTTTATGTATTTCAAGATCTTTTTCTTGTCTTATTTTGTGTATTTCAAGATCTTTTTTTTGTATTATTTGTTGTATTTCAAGATCTTTTTCATCTTTTAATTTTTGTATTTTAATATCATACTCTTCTTTCACCTTTAATATTATATACTTTTTACAACTATCAAGATGTAATGCTAAATTTGCTTTATTCATAAAAGTTGAATTACAACTAGTACAACAAAATTTTGAATCCATTATAAGCCCTCTTAGCTTTAAACATGCTTTATTATTTGTAAGATGTGTTTTCAAATTGTATTTAGATTTTAATATTAATTTACAGTGAATACACTCCATTTTATAATATATTATTTTTTAAATTTTTATTAAAAATCTGACAAAATTTTTAATTTTTTCTAAAAATCTGATATTCTTTTTAAAAACCTGACATTTTTTTTAAAAATATGACATTTTTCTAATTATTCTGATAAAATAAATGTTCATGAAAAAATCGATTTGACCTGTTATGCCTTAAAATTTTTTTATTTGATATATTTATAAAAATCAAATTCTGAAAAAAATTTTTACATCTACACACTCATAGAATGTGGATGTAGCAAAATAAAAAATTCTAAAAAATATAGAAATTATAGAAAATATAGAAATTACCCAATAGTTTTTTTAATAACATCAATAAACAAGTCAATCGTCTTTCCTTCTGGTAAAATAAAACGTTCTCTATTAGCTTGTTCTCTGTAGTCTTTAAGTCTTTGAAATACAAATTGTTCTACTATAGACATTGTCTCTTCATCTCCACACGATTGATAATAAACTACTTCGTGTTCATCTGTCTTGTTATATACAGAAAGTCTATTTGTTAGATTAGTAGCCTTGCCAAGAATATATTTGCCTTCCTTTTTATGGGAAGGAGTAGTAAGAATATAGATGACATTTTGTTCTGTATACTGGATACGTGGTTGTAATTTTACATATTTTTTTGTTAAATATTGTATTTTAATTTTTTGTTCTTTATTTTCTAGACGTAATTGTTGGAAACTTTTAGTTTTGCTAATATCAATTTTTCCAGTTAACATGACTTCATATATCCAAGATGATATTTTTACATCAAATTGAGGTGAAATCCACTGGGCAATATTAATAGCGACATAGGGATGAACCCAAGTTGCTTGATTTGATCCTAAACCTGTTTGGTGGGTAACTAATAACGATGCCGGAATTCCGGTATCGTTAGAAAGTGCCTTTAGATAAGACTTGGTTCTATCAAGCGTGTTCCAGTGATTAAATTTTTTTCCACCAGCCTTACAGAGGTTAGTTATATTGATATATCCATCTTCTCTACTTTCGATATACATATCATTACCAAGATCAAGTGGTTGTAATTTATATTCTTCAGACTCATTTTCATTTATATCTTCTTTTTCTGAGTTTTCATCTAATTCTATATCAATAACAGCTTCATTATGCATTCTATTAAAAATTATATCTTGAAAAACTGCATCGCATTGGGCAATTTTCTGTTCTAGTTTCGTGATGGTTTTTTCGTGCTGTTTTTCAAGGATATCATAACGATCTTTAAGTTCTTCATAACGAACCTGTAATTTTGTATATTCATCGTGATCGATGGATTTTTTATAAGCTAATTCTTCTTTATGGGAGATTATCATATCTTTAATAAAATTAGCATGACATAACTTTATGTCTGCTATTTCTTTTTCAAATTTATCAGTTAAATCGCTTGATGCTTGAATATTTTCACATTTTATTTTATGTATTTCAAGATCTTTTTCATCTTTTAATTTTTGTATTTTAATATCATACTCTTCTTTTACCTTTAATATTATATACTTTTTACAACTATCAAGATGAATATTCATATTTTTATTGTTTACAAAAGGAGCATCACATCCTTTGCATACAAAGTTAGAAGTCAACTCAAGACCTCTTAACTTTAAGCATTTTTTATTTGTTGTCAAATGAGATTTCAAATTATACTTTGATTTAAATATTGTTTTACAGATGTTGCATTCATGCTGACTCATTTTTATTACTATATTTATTTTAAATTATTATATATAAAATTTCTACAAAATAAATAAAATTTCTACAAAATAAATAAAATTTATTTTTAATTTTTTCTAAAAATCTGATATTCTTTTTACACCTTTTAACATTTCAAACGCCGATTATAAAATTTAAGTTAATGTAAAAATAGTAATAATTTTTATAAAATTGAAATACTTTTTATATTAAGTTTAAGTTACAAATTGAAATACAATAAAATGGAACACATTACTCTCATGGAAAAACGTATTGGCGCTGATTTAGGATATCACGAATCTAACCTTCGCCCAGCAAATGATGAAGATTGCGTAGGTAAGAGTGGCTTAGATAAGAATCTAAGTCTTGAAAGAATATTAGAAATTGCGTATAAAATGGACGAAAAACCTAATGTCATTATTAAAGCTGGACCTCGCGCTAAGTGGTATTTAAAGCGATGTCCTAAGGATTTCATTGACGCAGAAATTGAGAAACAAAGAATGTGGAGAGATATTTCTCGTAGCACAATGTGGATTATTGATTGGGATATGTAATTTAATAAATATTAAAATAAAAATGAGGGAAACCTCTTTTTTATTCGGCATTTGAAATGTTAAAAGGTGTAAAAATCTGACATTTTTTTGATTATTCTGATAAAATAAATAATTTGATAAAAACTTTTTAAACGCTTTTACAGGCCGTTTTTAGTGTGGCTTTTTTTGAAAAAGCCGCGCCACTTAGGTTTTGCACCAATTGCACACATCGTATTTGCCTCGTTGCTTATCGCGATCCTTTTCCAATTCATCGTCAAACGTGTTTGACAATTCCAAGTATTTTTTGCGATGCTGGATGGCCTTTTTCAAGGCCTCAATCTTATCGCCCTCCAACTTTATCAACTCGCCTTCCATCTTTGTCAAACACTCTTCTTCTTCCTTGATTTCGGCTATAATTTCCAAATGTTTTTTCTCTTCCATCTCGATCTCGCCGATAATGACCTCTTTCATATCTTTCATCTCGTGCTCCATCTTGCTTATTTTCAACCCCTTAATAATCTGTTGTTGCTGGCAACATTTTTCCTCCAACTCCGCCAGTCCTCTTTTTGTCTCACAAATAGTTCGTCGCGTCTGCTGGATCTTTTGCACCGTAATTTTCAAATCGTTAATCACAATGATTTCATCGTTCTGGATCTCTTTCACTAGCGTAAACACATTGGTCGTAAAGATTTCGTTGAATCGGTAGCGTATCGACTCGGGCAAGACAAATTGATTGGACTCTTTGATTTCCATCACTTTTGTTTGTATTTCGTCCACAAACTCGTTTATTTTATTTGACTTTTCCTTGAAAAACAAGACGCGTCCCGAATTAAACTCACACATGGCCTCCAACTTTTGATACTTGTGTGATGACATCTTGTGCGCCTCAGCCTTCCCATCCAATTTTAGATAGCTGACAAGACCCAATAAAAACGAGTTGACGGTATTGAGCACAGACACGATGATTTTGCCGTAGGCGTAGGGGTCCAAGATAAATCCCAAAATTGAGCACAATGACGAGATGAAAATGGCCGGCAACATTAATGTGTTGAGCCGTTTTTCACAGACGGTTTTGGCCTCCATATGCAAGATTTTGTGTCCTTTTAAATACAAGGCCAGAATATCAAGCGCAGTGGACGTCATGGTTTCCTCATAATCGTATTTGGTTTTCAATTCGTCCACGACTTCGGTGAACGTCACAATATGGTCGCTATCAGTATCTTCGGGCCGTTTATAGGACTGCAAGGGGTTTTGGACGGGACGGCGCGGACGTGGCGGATTGGGGGATAAGGCAGATTGCAAGTTTTCGTATGTTGGTGCTTCGATTGGAGGGTCTTCTTGTGAGGCCATATGCACAGGACTTCTTGCACGGCTCAGTGAACGGCTTCTAATGGGGCTCCCCCTCCTACTTCTCTGTGGACTAGGGCTAGGGCTTGGCATCTTTTAATAAAATTGAATTTTTAGATTAAAATAACAAAAAAAACAGGAAAAGACGCAAAAGACGCAAAAGACGACTCAAAATGACAAAGATCAACATTGTTAGCATTCTCACCTATATGCCATTTATCTTGTTGCTTACCGTTATTATGATGTTGAGTCCAAAAGAAGTACCTGTGTATTCACATGGCATTTTGCGTTTTTGTCTCCAAGAAGAGTTGGCATTTCGTGTAATTCCTTTTCAGTACATTGAACGCAACGCGTTTAATTCGTTTGTGGTAGGCATTATTAACGGGTTGTTTATCCAATATTTTATTTCGTCGACATCGATGTTTTCATTTGTTATCAACATTTTATTTGGGGTGTCGTATGCGATGGGGCGATTGCGCTACTCCCTTATTGAATCGATTCAGTTTCGATACTTTTTAATGGCATTTTTACTCGCAAAAAAAGACGTGATATGACGTGACGCAATAAGCATTTCAATTATAATTTATAATTAATAATTTTTTATTAATTATGTTAAATCTCTTTCTCTTTCTCATTCTCTTTTTCATAAAATGCAACCACGCGTGGATCCACTGTAATTTTGTATGGGTTGAAATTTTTCAAATAAAGCCCGTCTAAACTTCGCACACGCGATAACGCCACATAAACCGAATGGTGTGAGAAAATAGAATTGCCCGCCTCAATCACGGCACAATCCAATGTCGATCCTTGGCTTTTGTGGATGCTTAAACAATATGCCAAACAAATTGGGAATTGAGACCGTTTGGCCATCACTTTTTTGTCTTCTTCAATCATATACGGATGACGCTCAAACGATACGCTACGCCCATTCTTGAATTTCACGAAAATGTGGTCGGAGCCCAACTGCGTCACCACGCCACGCGCGCCATTTGTCAACCCGCCCTCGACATCCACGTTAACCGTCAACATCACTTGTGCCCCCACTTTTAGTTTAAGGATAGACGGCGCGACGCCTTCCAACAGATCCCCGTTCATGTCGTCGGAGGACCGATAAAAAACGGTTTCATTGGGATTTTTAGCCAACTCGTCGTTGTTTTTTTCGTCCACATCGATTCGCTTGGATGTCAAAAACGTGGGCTGGATTTCAAGCGCGTCCGTATCAAGCTGATTATACGCCTTGACACGTTTAAAAAGTTCAACGATATCGTCGGGCGTATGCGTGGCTTTTCGGACACGTGCCAATATACCCGCGTAGGTCTGGTCGGTGTACCGATACACCTTTTCAAGTACGATGGGTTGCAAGTCAAGTTCGGCCCACGAGTTGCTTTCAAAACAATACGTGTCGTCGATGGGTGGCAGTTGGTAGAAATCGCCCGTAACAATCAATTGAATCCCTCCAAACGGCTTGTTATTTCCTCTGATGATTTTGCAAACCTCATTCAACCTGTCAAAATACGAGCCGCCCATCATTGATATTTCGTCAATGACAAGCAGTTGGCAATTGATAATACGATTTTTGGCGTCCTTGTTTTTCTTGATTTTTTTGAGGGTATCTTGGACGGTATGTTTTGAATAAAGCACGCCGATACCACAAAATGAATGTATGGTTCGTCCACCAATAAGGTAAGCAGAAACACCGGTGGTGCTTGTGACGTCAAATTTAAGGGATTCCTCAAGTTGGCGTTGAACGGTTGAAATAAGCGTGCTTTTACCGGTGCCGCCTTGGGACAAAATCGAGATGTTTTTACCTTCTTTGATTAGGGATGTTAAGGAAATTAGCTTGTCCGACATGTTTCTATTCTATTTCATTTTCTATTTTTCGTATTTTTATTTCATTTTTATAAAGGCCTGTTTTGATTTTTTACTAAAATTTAATATTTAATAAATGCCTGATATAGACATAGAAGGCAAAACATATGTTTATGACTCTGGATATTCATTTGAGACTGGTAGCAAAAACTATCGGTATATTTTCAAGCCAAAGCCGTGGTATGGTCGTCAATATAAAGGACTCGAAATAAGCATGTCACTTGTAATGCATTATCTAAATCTTGAATATGGAGTAGATAATATGGAGTATAAACTATTAACAGATTTGATAGCTATAGACGAAAGAACAGACAGCGAAAGTGAAGCCTTTGGCAGAATTTTTGAGATTGAACAAAAACTTCTGCCATTATGTGTTAAAGTAAATAACCCTACTGACGAGGAATTAATCTTGTTAAAAAAAATATTAACAGAAACGGTCAAATATATGTCCTTGACCCCCGATAGTATAATAATTAATTTTATAAAACGCATATTTTTACAAAAACTTGAAGATCTTACTGAGCAACATTCTTATCGTTCTAATTCTCCTCTTCAACGTTCTCGTCAACGTTCTCGTTCTCGTTCTCGTTCTCGTTCTCGTTCTCCTCTTCGCCCTCCTCCTTCTCCTAGAACAAGCAAACACACATACTTCTTTAAACCGAAAAAATCTAAAAAACAAAAGTCTCAGTCGCGTAAAAAAAAGTCCCACAAAAAATCTGCAAAGCGTCATAAAAACAAAGTCTACCATAAAATCGTTTTTTTACATTAAAAAATGGTGTGAAAACAGTTAGTTGCCGGCAAGCTGAAAAGTGAAAAGATGTCCTGCGAAGTCTGCGATGAAAAGTTCAACAAGTCCACTCGAAAGCCCGTAAAGTGCTCACACGCCGAGTGTGCCTACGAGGCATGTGCGACCTGTCACAAACGATACATACTTGACAAAAGCTACCAAAAGCCCCACTGCATGAATTGCAAAAAAGAGTGGACGCATGAGTTTAAAGCGAATTTTACAAAAGTCTTCTGGGACAAAGAATATCGCAAAGCGCGTGAAAAGGTTTTATTTGAAGAGGAAAAAACACGCCTTCCTCCTCTTCAACCAGAAGCCGATAGGTTGTTGCGTATCGCCAAAGCAAAGGCGACCGTCGATGATCTTCGTCGACAAATCGATATCAATGACGCAAATGAAGACCAACTTGTCCGCGACCATCGTCGCACCCACCGCGACTTGTCTGAAAAGCATGAGACTGTCTTGAAAGAATTACGCAATGCCAGTCGCCCTCTTGAACAACAAGAGAAAAAAGTGTGCACGGTAAAATGCCCTGTGCAAGATTGTCGTGGGTATCTTTGTGACAAGTATGTGTGCGGTCTTTGTCACGTCACAATTTGCAAAGACTGCAATGAAGTGAAAGAAGTGAGTGCTGACGGGAAGGTTGAGCACAAATGCGATGAAGGAAAAGTCGCTACAATGATTGAAATTCGCAAGACGTCAAAGCCTTGTCCAAAATGTGGGATGGCCATTTCCAAGATTGACGGATGCGACCAGATGTTTTGTATCGCGCCTGGATGTCATACGGCGTTTTCGTGGACAACTGGCTTGGTTGAAACCGGTGTCATTCACAATCCCGAATACTTTAGACTACTTCGCGAAGGAAAAATTCAAGATCCGCGTCATCGACAACACCAAGGCGCTTGTGGTCAGATACCGATGTTTTATGATGTTCAAATCAAACTTTTGCGCGCTCGAATTACTCAGGATCAAGAAGCGAGGTTTGCCCATTATTACCAGCGCTTTACGCATCATCGTCAAGTGACATTGCGTCGTTTTCGTGACCAGACTGCACGTGAAGCCAATCGTTTGAAATACTTGACAGGCGAGATGGACGAGGAAACGTTCAAGCAAAAGGTGTATGTGGCCAACTTGGCAGATGAACGAAAGAACGAAGAGCGTCAAATCATTGAAACGTTTGTGTCGATCGGCGAAGAATTGTTTCGACAACTGGAATATTATAACGCGATTGATACCCTTACACAAATGGAAACTGTCACTGACATTACCTACAAGGCCATTGTGGCGTTGAATACAAAACACAAGTATGTGGGGTGTGTGAAACCTCGTGAAATCAAGATTATTTGAAAGAAGAAAGAAGAGAAGGAGAAATAGAAAGAAAAAAGAGAAAGAAAAAATAGAAAAACAATTTTATGAGGATTACCCTCTTCATAAAATTAAAATATTTTATAATAAATATGGATTCAAAACTAATTAATTTGCCTCCCGACCAAGAAAGAGGTGTTTACAAAAAGCCTATTTATTATGGATTAATACATGTCCTGTCCGGATTTCTAGCTTTTCATTATGCTTGGTTTGGAATAGTCTTTCTAATTTATCAATTGACGCAACTTTTTTTACACAAACGATTCTTTATTTTTCAAGGCAAAATCGAAGATGGAAATTCTTTAGGACATACTGCTTTCAAACTTCAAGAATTTTTATTGGGAATGTTTATAGCTTTTATCATGGATCGATTTTTTTCCACTAAAATAGATTAAATTTAATAAAATAAAAATATGTCTTTTCCCTTCATCCTTTACTTTGACGGGTCATCCAAAAATAATCCAGGACGCGGTGGTGCTGGTGCTGTGTTGTATCAGAAAACTGACAAAGAAACCGAAATTTTCGCATTCTCGCATTTTGTAGGCGAAAACGTCACCAATAATGCTGCGGAATATACGGGGCTCATTATTGGTCTTACCGAGTGCTTGAAACGAGGTGTAAAAAATCTGTGTGTTAAAGGGGACAGTCTCCTTGTTATTCAACAAATGCGAGGTGTCTATAAAGTTAAATCGGAGAATTTAAGAGGGCTTTACACTCAGGCCAAAGACTTGGCGAGTCAGTTTGAGACTATCGAGTTTAGACACGTTTACAGAGAGGAGAACAAACGCGCCGATGAGTTGTCGAACGCTTTTTAGATTTTAAGAGCTTCTTTGGCTTTTTAAACCCAAATTTAGGACTTTTAAAAATCGACTGGCCTCCTTGTAATTTAAAATTTTCTGATGGCGGTACAAATGTTAATAGAGTGGTAGGATTAGGAGGTGTAATCATTTTTATTTTTTCCTGTATTAAAGTCATTCTTAAATTCAGTTTCTATTCCTTTCTGTTTTTTTGTAACAATCTCCTTTCCTACTGTTAAATACAATTTTTCAGCATATCAATCTTATAGTCATCTAAACAATTTGTTAAATTATCTGTATATTTTGTTTTGTTTTTTATTTTTTTCAAATGAATGCATATTATCCACAAAATTTCCAATTGTTTCAATAAAATATTTCAAAATTTCGCTAAAAGACATGTTTAAGAAATCTCCTTTAGTTTTTTGTAAATTATGTATCGTTGTATTGGGTGGTTTATTTGTTAAAAAATTTACATCATTAAACATTCACATTTAATTATCCGATTTAACTGTTCTGAATATACTTTTAGCCATTCGGATCTTTCCATTTATTATATTTTTTATTTATAATAAATGACAATGATGAAATTTATAGCAGAAACACTTGTCGTTGGTATCTCATCATTATTGATGGGGTTTTTGTTACATTTTTTGCTTGGATATCACGCCCAGCACGCCAATTCGCCTACCATGAAAAAAGAAATGATGCAATTGGGCATCTTGTTGTTTTTAACAGGCGTGTGTGTACATACTTTATACGAAATTACAAACATGAATAGATGGTATTGCAAAAACGGAAATGCATGCGTGTAAGCGGGTTTAAAACTGTGTCGGGTTATATTTACGTTCAAATGATGACAGAAAATTATTTTTAAGTATGAAAAAAATAAAAGTCTTGAAAAAAGTTTAGCCCGAATCTAAAACCGGTAGCTCATCCTTATTCTATCACCGTATTCCGACACAAACCGTGTATCTATTTTAAACCCCCTTGACTTGTACAACGCAACAGCTTTATCATAATACGGATTGCTTAAAAGAACATACAACTGTACCTTTTTTAGTCCCAATTTTTTACGAATGTATTTTTTACGAATGTAATCCAAGGATGCGTCCATTAACAGACGCATATATCCACCTTTAATTTGTAAATCATTGCACACATTCCATATTGTTGCCGACGTGCCATCGCCATCTATTTCAATAGAAAGCGTCGAAACAATTGATGACACCGATTTACCAACAATGTAAAAAGCGTAAATATGTAACGGATCAATTTCTATACTACTCCCAAAACACTCGGTATAAAGCTCGTCAAGTTTTGAAAGATCCATCACTTTTTGAACCTCGTCTCCTTTCAAAAAAAGAATGGAATCGGTTGGATGATTAGGCGCCGGTTGTATGGCTTTTCTTACAGTATTTATCATTTCCATTTTTTTGGTTTCTGTATAATGATTTGGATTTTTATTAAAAATGATTTGAAAAAGTTTTGAGTTTATACTCATTTCTTTCTTATTTTTTTTTAATAATTTTATGAATTTTTTACACAAACTTTATCAACACAATGTTCTTTTCCAATTATACACAATTTTCCCCCACACGTAGGACGACATACTTGATTTACAGCATCATACGCACTCCCTGTTGCACAACACATCATTTTACCGTTTATACCCGTCCCCACTTGATCGTCAGGGCAGCATGTACTAAAATTTGTGCCATAAAGCTGGAGAGATTCGTGATTGTTAAACGCAGACCCAATCTCGGTTATTTCGTGAATCTCGTCGAATTTTATTCCTGAATTTGCGACCGCACTGCGAAGGATTGGAAGATGCGTTTCAAAGCTTACAATCTGGTCCTTTGTAGACAGACGATCGTAGATAACAGCGATGGATTTTACAGAGAGCGACGAGAATGAGAGCATGTTTAATTTTTAAATGAAATGTCGCTTAAAAATCAATTTTAATTAACGACTTTTTCACAAAAAGTTATCCATATTGTCATTTACAGTCTTGGGTGCCGCTATTTTTATTTAAAATTGCAAGCTCGTTTGTAAACTCTGTATTGTATTTTGTATCATCAATATTGATAATATCCTTATACCGATCCATCACTTGAAAAGACTGGGTCACAAGTCGATCCTTTTTGCCATAATCGTCTTCACGGACATGGTCGCGCTCGTCACTTATCGTTGACATCATTGTATCATATACGTGCCTTCCTGCCTCCTTTATTGGTTTTGTCACCTTATTGACAAATTCACGGGCTTCAATATCTTCGATGACGTTGCCTTTCTTGTCCATGTATTTAAACTTTTTACGGGTCACGTCTGTGCAACAAATAAGCTTTTTGGCATCTTTTGTATTTATAAGCTTGTCCGTACAAAGTTTGGCAAGGCCTTTCTGGCCACTCATAAATACTTTTTCAGTGAGATTTTCACGAAAAAGTTCCACCAATTCTTCTGCCTTGATATCATCTAGTGTATACTGCGTGGACAAGTTGTTTCGAATGTTGTTTACAGTATTATTGGTCGTTGATGACGTTGTTGGACGATTGATGGCTTCACGTGCAAGATTTTGGATATTTTCTTGCAATTTATCATTTTGCTGTTTTAGGTCAGCAATTTGATGTGCATGTTCCTCCTTTAAAAGTGCCAAAAACTTTTCATTTGTTTGTGTCAACTCTACAAGTTTCTGTTCGTTTTTATGTACTAATTCTATATATCGTTTTTCTTGTTCTTCTTTAAAGTCTGAAAAAATCTTATCTTTTTCAAGAATTTCTTTAGCATGTTGATGTTGTAAAAAGTCTCTGCATATGTCTTCATGTAATGCTAATTTGTGTTTAGTAAAAAATACAATATTACAACCTATACATTGGTTTTTTGTTTCAAGCTTTAGTCCTCTGTTTAATAGACACTTTTTACTTCCATTTTCGTGTGCTTTTAAATTATACTGGTTTTTGAAACGAGTTGAACAAAACCCACATATATGCTCAACTTGCATCTTTATTTTATTATTTACTTTTTAAATAAAAAATTTATTTTTTAAAGAAATTATTTTTTAAAAAAGTAAATAATTACTTTTTTAAAAACAAAATAAATTTCATGAAAATGCAATTTTTTGGTCGTTTTTATTGAACCTTTAATTTAACCTATAAAATTAATATATTTTTAAAATAATTAAAATTTCAAAAATATTCTGGAAAAATTTTTCATTTCAACACACTCATTAATTGTGGGTGTTGGTTTTTATATTTTCTGTCAAATTATAGATATACAAATATTTCAAAATTTTTATTGACCGATAGTTTTTTGATAACATCAATAAATAGGTCTTTCCTTCTGGTAAAATAAAACGTTGTCTTGTTTGAACATTTAATTTACCCTATTTTTAAAATAATTAAAATTTCAAAAATTTTCTAAAATATTTCTTTTATACCTTTCGTTTGGAAACCTTTCGTTTGGACGATTTTCGTTTGGAAACCTTTCGTTTGGACGATTTTCGTTTGGAGAGATTAAACCCATATGTTGGCTTACCAAGACTTAGGCCATGACCTCCCATGGCTTGGTTAATAGTTCTATTATAGTCGTCGTAATCTTTTTGTTTTTTAATGGCTTCTTCTTGTTCATGCTTTTTACGATCGTCCCTTAGTGCTTTTATAAGTTTATCCTCAAGACTAACTTTATTTTCTTGCGAGTGTTTACTGCCCATATTTATATATTAAAAAAAATTACACGGCTTTTTCATAAAAAAGCCTTACCAAAAACGTAACGTAGGAAGTGCTACATATATTATATGTATTTTAACCACAAAATCACTCACATTTTATAAAAAAAGGAAGGTATAAATAGCGAATCAATATGCTAGTGATTTTGAAGGAAAAATAAGCTTATACTGGCGAAAGTAAAAAAAGTCAAAAAAAGTAAATAATTAATTTAATATAAATGATATATATCAAAGATGTCAAAACTGACGAAGAAAAGAAAAAAGAGCTCGAGCAAACTATCAAAGATTTAACTAATCAACTAGTTAATTATTCAGCTGAACTAAAAAATCAAACAGAACTTAAAACATTACACCCTCAAAGCTCATTAATAGATCAAGAAATAAGACAATTAAAAAATCAAATTGATACTACAGAAGGAGAATTAAATTTTTATACACGGAATTTTCATAAAATATTAACGAGAGAACATGCGGATAGATATGATAAGCAAAACCCCCTCCATAGCACTCCTAAATCTGATAAAGTAAAAAAAAAATCTTGTCCTTGTAATATAATGTTCAAGTCAAAAAAAGTCAAAAAGTCAAAAAAAGTCAAAAAAATCAAAAAGTCAAAAAAATCAAAAAGTCAAAAAAAGTCAAAAAAAGTCACCGCTTTTCGCCAAAAGCGGTATGTTTAAATGAACTATTTGGAACCACAATCTCACTTCAAATATAAAAAAGTGAAAAAAGTGAATTAACGCACATTCATTTGCATCGTCACAATAATCTGTGTATTTGCTGCTTTCTTTACACTTTTCTTGTTTGTGACAGCAAACTTGTTTAATTTTTCTTTAATTTCTCTTAACTGTCTTAAACGCGTTTTCTGGATTTCGCGTTGCTTGACCACGCGTCGCAATGCCCGTTTAGCTTTCTTTTGCTGAATACGAGCCACGCGGATCACTTTGGCAATCGAGCGCGCCACACTGGGCGAATCGGCGTCTTGTAGACACGAATTAAGTTGCGCGGGGTACTTCTTTTTGGTAATCTTGACACGTGCCAACATATTTTTGCAAAACATCAATTTTTTGGCGGTGACCTTTGGCACAAAGCCGGGCAAGACAAAATGAGATGATTGTGGTATACCAATCGACACCAATCGGCGCGCGAGGGGATTGGGAGACACATTAGGCGCACGTGTGGCGTGTGTCATGGCCCATTGGACAATTTCAGGCTTTTGCTGGCTGACCCAACCGCATTGGCCCACACCTAGCTGGCACAACGATTTGGTGGTAATACGCGACGCACTGCCATCCCTGTTGCGAAATACGCTACTGTAATCCTTTTTGCCGTTGAAAAATCCAAAGAGACCGTTGGTACGGCCAAGATGTGGCGCGGCTTTGGGAAGCGTGACGGCAAGAAAATAAGTGCCAATAGTGATCGAGATGGCCTTTTCGGGGTCAGCGACGGCCGATGGAAGCGGCGAAAGCACCAAATTGCCATTTCTCATTTCAACCTTGTAAAGATCCAAAAAGGTGGTGGCACGATAAGAGTGAGCTGGGGTGTTTATATTCTTTCCGGTCGAATCGACAATCACAACGTTTTGGTCACCGGCACGACCAGCGGGTGGCCACGAACCCCATGATACGGTAAGCGATTTGCCATCAGGCAAGGTGATGCGTGCGACGACGGATCGTAGGCAGGTGTTGGGGATAGACGGAGGCATACATCCAAGTTGGGTAAGGCCTTGAATATCAACAATATCGTTTTTGGTATACGTAAACCATCCAGAGATCATGGTGTCGTGGTGGGGGCCGTCAAACGTATCGGTATGCGGGTCGCCGGAGGTGGTGGCAGTTGCAAATGTAAAGGGCATTCTGACGGCCACGGGCTTTTTAGGAGCAACAGCGACGGCCACGGGCTTTTTAGGAGCAACAGCGACGGCCACGGGCTTTTTAGGAGCAACAGCGACGGCCACGGGCTTTTTAGGAGCAACAGCGACGGCTACGGGCTTTCTAGGGGCAACAGCGACGGCTACGGGCTTTTTAGGAGCAACAGCGACGGCCACGGGCTT
>Ga0214921_10000203_pt1 | contig 116950 bp, 90 predicted proteins | sample LL1505_MetaG_FD_177992 | JGI IMG/M metagenome (GOLD analysis project Ga0214921, IMG submission 177992) | Freshwater microbial communities from Lake Lanier, Atlanta, Georgia, United States - LL-1505 | ecosystem: Environmental > Aquatic > Freshwater > Lake | place: USA: Georgia | collected... | reverse complement strand
TTGTTGCCTGTGACGCACAAACAAAAAAGCGCATACACCATGTAGTATATGCGCTATTTGCCTTGGTGTCAAGTGTATTTATATCATTTGAGCAAAGCTAATGTTTTTATTCTTGCCAATTCGTCTGACTCGTAGTAGCTGCCTGTAACAGCGCCATTGTAGTTGATTGCGTCCTGTGGTGCTTCCCCAATCACTGGTGCTACGCTACCAGCTACTGTGCCCATTTCATACATGCCACATTCGGCTAGGCCGTGTTCTGGGCAATACTCGCCCTCCATAGTTTGATTGCAAGTGCTTTCTTTGGTCATTTCGCGACCTAGCATGGCACCGCCTGTGCCGCCTGCGGCGCCACCTACTACACCACCTATCGCTGCACCAACTGGTCCACCTGCTAGTGCGCCCAATGCAGATCCAGCAACTGTTCCGCCAACACCGCCTAATGTTCCGCCAGCAAGTTCGCCCTTCCAACCTTCGCTTAATCCTAAATCAGCATAAAATCGATCAGACACCCACTCATACGGATCACCATCTCTGGCTTTTTTGGTGCCATATGGCATGTCATCAAAGTAGTAGTCGTACAGTGCATGATAGAGATCATCATCCAAATCGCCGTTTTCTTTAAAGTTAGCAACTTCTTTGGTGAAACGTTTGATGATGTGATCCATGGTGTGACCAGTTGAATCTGTCAACACACTTTCTTTTACAGGCACGCCAGCGTATTTGAGCATGGTGTTTAGTTCTGCGTTTTCTGCCATACCTTGTTGTTTTTTTATATTATCGTATGCTTTGTCTTGCTTTTTCTTTTGGAAATAGTTTGCAGTTTTTTCGATACCTTTGCCAATTAATCCGCCAAGTGCGGCACCGCCAGCACTTGCAGCTACACCAATTCCTGGATGACTAGCCAACTGATTTAGTGCATCAATATCAAACTCGTCCAATTGATCTTCTGCCACATCTTGTTGTGTTGGAATACCAATTGTAAATGCACCGCCTACAGGTTGATCAAATCTCCAACCTTTTTGTCTAAATGTATTATAGTATGGATTGATTGCTTTGGTAATATTTTGCATTGTTGCACCGTCATTACCAGTTGGAACTATATATCCACGTGATGGTGGATATGTACGGTCGTTAGGATCTGGGTTTATTACTATTTTAACAGTGCCGTCTTGATTTGGAAAATCTTTTACAGTTGCACCGGTTGCTTGTTGCAAGGCCTGCACAATTTGTTGAGCATACTGTTGAGTTGCTTTGGGATCTACTCCAGCAGCCGGAATTGCCTCCGCTACAGTTTGTTCAGGAGCAGTGTCTTGTGCAACATCAGCAGGTTCAGCTTCGGAGCTCTGTGGTGTTTGAATTCCTAATTCAGCCAATCTAGCTTGAACATCTGAGTCGTCCCAAATGTTAGCTCTCGGATTACGTTCAGCCAAGTCATTAAGGATGTCAAACAATTGATCATCGCCTATCACATCATACAGCAGTTCTGTAGCGTTGGTGGCATCTGGACCAACAATAAGTTCTCCAGTCATGAGTTGATTGAGTTTTTCCTGTGCTTCTGGAGTGTCTGGCAATGCCCAGGTGCCTTCCATGATACCGTTTACCCAGTTTTCAAAAATTTGTGCTTCTTTCATAGCGGTTCCTCGTTGTTGTATTTTGGCCAAAGTAGGTAAGGCCTGTTCAATTCTTGTGTCCAGTGTTTGTTCAATGAACATGGTGCGTAGATCTTCTACCAGTGATTCTTGTTCGCCAATGTCTGCTGGTGTCCAAGATTCAAAATAATGTGTGTACCCGCGACCAGTGGCCAGGTGTTTTAAATTGCTTTGTAAGGCTTCGTAGTATTGGTTGGCGCTTTCAACCAGTTGCTGTGTGACACCTTCAAACATGCGACCTTGCTGTGCTCTACGGAATCTTGACAGCACTGCCATCTCACTAACAGTTTCTGTGATGTGTTGTCCACGAATATCGTAGGGTCTGCCGCCTTGGCGCACATGTTCTAACATGGCTCGGCCGCCAACCAATTTGACAAATGGTAATTTGAACCGTTCACCGTCCGCAGTTTCGATAAACAAACTTTCTACGTAACGATAACGTTTGTCGTTTTTGCCAATCATGCGATTGTGTTTGATTACCAGTCTAGCGTCAGTTTGCTCGCCCATGTAGCTGATACGGCGTGTGCCATAGTAGCCTTCAAATAGGCCTTCTTTGATGGCGGCCATGCCAGTCATTGTGTGCTTGAGAGCATTGATGTTTTTTGGGCTAAACGTATAAAAGTTGTGGCGAGTGCTGAAGTCTTTGAGTTCTTTCATAAACCCAAACCATTCATCCTTGTCTTCGGGCGCCATGCCTTTTCCAAGGTTGTCTCCATAAAACAGCATGAGCTCGTTGTCTTCTCCGGCCACAATCACTGCGGTTCCGTAGTTGTTGCCGTTAGATGATACCCAATTAAACTTAAAAACTTTGCCGTCAGCAGGATCAGCTGCTTGCCCACGCTCGTCAGTGATATCCACATCAAAATTACGAGTGTTTAACAGATCATACAGATCATTGCCAATTTGGATTTCTTGTGCCATAGTAGTGTATTTAGCGCATCATTGATATGAATGGAAACGGTTCAATAATCATATCTCCGTGGTCTTTTAGGTGTGTGTCCAGGTCTGCGTGGTAAGTTTGTAGCATTAACAGCATTCGTACAGCCAGCAGACTGGCCATGACCAAATCGTCTGTTTCGCCCGGCTTGGCAGCATAACTGGTGCCCATGGCCACAAACGTTTTGAGTTCACTAACCAGGGGTCTTGAGTTAATTTTCATACGCCCAGATTCCACTAGAATTTTGAACTTGTTGCAGGCTGTTATTTTGCTTTTGTTTGTGGTGTTAAAGCCCTTGCGGAATCGTCGACCTGTTGTGCCTGTTACTGAATTGTCGCTTAAAAAATATCCTGGAATATTTTCTTCACCGTATTCAGCAATACTGATCAGGGCCGCTTCACCAATGGTGTTGTTTTCTACTGAATAGTAAATGCTTTTTTCGTCTTTCACTACCCCATGCAGTTCTTTTATAATATCTGCAAGAATTCTAATTTGTGTGGGAATGTCAGTTTTGTTGTGGCGCCATTCAGCAATCTGATCTGTAGTTCTAGCATCAAATACTTGTATGGCAGCAGGATCGCCACCTGTGCCCAAGCTGGGATCTAGTGCTACCACATACATGCCATCTTTAGTGGGAGTCTTGTACCAGCGCACCTGTCCAGTTCTGTGCATGGGTTCTGTTCCTTCAAGATCCATCAGCTTGATAGGTGCTATTAGTGTTTCGTCATTGATAACAAATTCGCAATCCATTTCTCTGCGAAAACGTTCTTCGCCCAGCTGAGCCAGTTGTTCTGCACCCCATTGATCTCCACGATCAGGGTGCTCGCGCCAGAAACTGCGAAAGGCACGGAATCCGTTGATACCTAGTTCTGTGGTGTTGCCATGTTCATCTTCTGTTTTGTTTGCACCTTTCCACAAGAACGCAAACTGGTCCTCGTCCGAGTTGGGAGTGCTTGTGATAATTGCTTTACCACCAGTGGCCAAAGTAGGCGAAATTGAAGTCCAAAACTCTTTGGCAATTGTGGGTCGCACAAACGCAAATTCGTCAGCGTACAGCAAGGATATTGACATACCCCGGCCGGTTGTTTCTGTTGTGGTTTGACTGACAATACGCGATCCGTTTTCAAACTCCACTGACCCTTTGTTGTAAGAGGTAGCACCTGCTCGTATGTGATTGGGGCACAACTCATAAGCATATCTTATACGTTGCATGATCTCTTGTGCGCCTGTGTATTTGTGTGCGGCAATGAGAATTGTGGAATCTGGCACAAACATTGCATACCACAGCAGGTATCCAGCAGCTGATGTGGACTTGCCTGTTTGTCGAGGCATCAAGGATATTGAATATCTATAGTTGTGATAGGTATGGATCAGTCGCTTTTGATAGTCAAAAGGATGATACAACATCTTGCCGCGTGTGGGATGCTGGATAAAGAAAAAGTTATCCATGAAATACAGCGGTCCTGTGACAGGATCTGCACACAGCGCAAACTCCGTGAGTTCTTGTTCAGTGTATGTTTCAACCCTATGTGGTGCTTTGACCAGCACTGTTTCTAGATTATTTGATTTCATTCCAATCATACAATTACTTATTGCGTTGTTGTTGTATCCATAGATACAATTGGGTTATGCCATGCTCCAAACGATCTTGTGGTTTCCACCCCAGCACCGACTCAATCAAGGTGTTGTCACTGTTGCGCCCCATTACTCCTAGTGGTCCAGGTATGTTTTGTATTGCGACTGGTTTGTTGACCACAGTGGCTATCAAGTTTACCAAGTCATTGATTGATATCATTCGATCACTGCCAATGTTTACAGGTTGGGTATGACTGCTGGCCATCAGCCGATGTATGCCTTCGATGCATTCTTCAATCCATAAAAAACTGCGAGTTTGTGTGCCCGGGCCCCATACTTCAACAATGCCATTTTCACTTTCAGCAACTTTGCGACACAATGCCGCTGGTGCTTTTTCTCTGCCACCTTGCCAGGCGCTGTCAGGACCAAACACATTATGCAGTCTAGCTATTCTAACGTCAAATCCGTGATTGCGAGCAAAGCTGGCGTAGAGATGTTCACTAAACAATTTTTCCCACCCATACTCACTGTCTGGATTGGCTGGATATGCACTGGCTTCTTCACAGTTGGGGTTGTTGGGATCAACCTGATTGTGTGCAGGATATATACAAGCACTAGAACTATAAAAAATCTTTTTACAGCGTTTAAAAGTCATCTCATGCAGAATGTTGAGATTGATCAAGGCACTGTTGTGTAAGATTTCAGCATCGTTGGCCCCGGAAAAAATGTATCCTGCACCGCCCATGTCTGCTGCTAACTGATATATCTCATCTATTTCATTTGTAATCAAACTGGTCACTCGACGTTGATTCCTTAAATCATACTGGTAAAATTCGTGGCATTCATGCGGCCCAAATTCTGGGTATCTTAGATCAGCACCAATCACATAGTGCCCTTGAGCCCTTAAACTTCTTACTAGGTGTGTGCCAATAAATCCCCCGGCACCACAAACTAAAACTTTTTTCATTGTATTTCCTTGATATAATATTCTGCTACAGACTTATGTATGTTTGGATCAGTTATATGATAGTAGGGTCTGTACAGTGCAGTATTGCCATGATCCCACAGATTTACTTGACTGCGGTAGTGCTCAAATTTTGCAAAATACACCTTGCCAAAGTTTCCAAACTTTGAATGCTCAAAACCTCCTTGATCAAACAAGAAAGGTATGTTGCTGTCCATTAATTTTTGTAGAGTGTTTTCAATAATGCATTGATTTTGGTATATAGCAAGATCAAGATCAAAAAATTCTGTGTAATAGTGTTTGATTAATTCTAACTTACGCTGATCAAACGGTGTGGTTGTTGTGCTTGCTGTGAGAAAACTATAAGGAACTATTCGATCTTGGTAGCGTGTTTGACTACGAGTACAACTGGTTCCTTGCACAATCACAAAGTCGGCCTGCGCTGCAATGGCTGTGTCCACTTGCATGGCAATTATAAGATTGGTAGCACTCACGCATGATTGATTAACAATGTGATATTTGTTTGCCAACAGATCTACCCAACATGGTCCATACTCTGGATCTGGCACACAAAAACTATCGCCACAAATATACACATGTTTCATGAGTTTACAAAATTTTCAATGTCTCTAATGATTTCATTTACAAATCGTTGTTGTACCAATTGTTGGTTGAAAAATCTATTACGATTGTGTTGCAACTTTTGTTCTGTAACTCTATCAATTGCAAATTGATGCGGCCAATATTGGCGTACTGAATCTACAACAACTTTGGTAACTTGAGCATGCCGTTGTTCATCATTGGCAATGTTGTCATAACTTTCGTCCCAAAGGTTGTTAAATGTTTCAAATCCTTCTCGATGCAAATACTTTAGTGTTTCAAAAGATCCAAACACAATGAACGGATGATAGTAAGCCATGGGTTTGAATATTTTTTCACTGACTTCAGTTTTGTAACACGGCACCTGTGGACTGTTGATCCAGGCATTGGTTCGCATGTAACTTTCTACCACCACACTAAAACAACACGAGTCATACCAGTCTGGATTCATGTAGTAAAGCCAATACACAGGATTGTTAGGATTGTTATGATCGCAGTCGCCGGGCAACAAATGGCCGCGTGCTACATAACTCCATAATGCTTGATCGAGCACCGGAGACAATGTTTGCAATGTTAGATCTTTGTGTTCTCTTTGTTTATTCATTGACATGAAAAAACTATGACGATAGTTTCTATTGGGCTGATACTCATTATACCCCACAGCAGTGTAATACAAACTTTCTCTGTACCATAACCAATTGCCATTTCTCAATGTCAATCGCCCATCTTTGATCATGCTAGGTGTATCGACATCGCTGTCCCAAAGATGGTCCACAATCATCTTAAAACCGCTGTTGACAAAAGGTTGCCACCATCTAGGACTTTTTTCTAACACACTAACATGGCTGGTCAGCACCGCACAATCCGCAGGCGAATAGAACACATCATTTGAGTAAGGTACTAACTCAAAATGCGGATCTATCAAGGGCCGAATGCAACCATGAGTAAAGTTTACAAACTCATTGGGATGATATATTAATTTGATTTTGCTCATACTGTGCCAACATATTACCAGCGATTTCACGATGTATTTGTGGACCCCCATGCATGTGATCTCTTGCATATCCTATTTCTTCTCTTGACCTTGTCATTGTAGTGTCAGTATCTACAATACAAAATTTAGCACCGGCATTGGTAGAAATTTGCTGTATAGCAAATACATTTTTTTCTTTGTTAATGATATGATTTTCTTCTTGCATGAACCATGTGTTGAGATACACATCTGCGGGATTATAGTATTGACTGCGACTTTCTGGCATAAAAACGTCAGTGAATGTTCTACCAGTATCTCTACACTTTTCACTGGTAATCAATTCAATTCTGGCCTGCGGTGGAGCGAGCATACAAACCACTTTGGCATTGAGTTTAGGTATCCAGTACCTGGCTATTCTAAAACAACTATCAGCTGAGTAACCACCCCATGCTAAATTAAACACTTTTAAATTCAATGCTTGTCCTACCAAGCTAGGCCACAAACACTCCACAGGCAATCCAATGCCCATGGTATAACTACAGCCCAGAGCCACAACACACGGCGAGTCATCAAACTCTTCGCACCTAAACCCTTCACTGTTTAGTTTGTAGGTGATAGCGCCTGGTTTGTCCCAGCCCATAGTTTGAAAATACTCTTGATGTTTGGGATTTTTTATCAGATTATCATAATGATCTTTTGTGTCAGTTGGCATCCAATCCAAGCATTGGTCTGCTATGTGAATCCCTGCATGGTAAGGTCTTGGATGATTAATTTGAGTTTTCATGATAGTGTATTAACAATTGTTGGCCATAAGTCAACAAAACGTGTAGATTTTTTTAACTGTGTTTCAACAGTTTGATGGAAAATCAACACATCAATTTTATGATGATTGTTTGGAAGATAGCTGTTGTTTTGCAGTGTCAATCGATATCGTTCCAATGCATCCACAGCCATGTGTTGATGGTGTTTGTATTTTGCAACTACCCGGTCAATTTCATCTATTGCTAACTGTCTCAATGCCATGGGTTGCCTGCGCATGTCTAAGTCTTCTGGATGATTGAGTTCGCACCAAAAAATTGATAAATTTTCCTGGTCACAAAAATCGTAGTATTCTTCAAGATCCAATGCACAGTAGATCGAGTACGCTGGGTGGGCCAACACATGTTGATTGTCTTTTTTCATCTGCCGCAAATTTTTCACAAACTGTTCCCAACTGGCGCCATCTCTTACATATTCAAATTTTTCTTTATCAGCGTTGTCAAAACTAATCATCCAGTCTACGCTGGGCCAGTTTTTAAGCATTTGATATATGGGGTTGGTAGATAGCTCCACACTGAGATTGGTTGTGACCATCACTCGCACTTTGTCAGGGTTGATATAATTTAAAAATTTGTCAAGACCTTTTTGCAACAGCGGCTCGCCGCCACCAAGACTTAGTCCTTGTATGTTGTGCCCTTGAGTACGAGCCAGTTCTATTAGATCTTCGTGTTCGTTTTTGACATGATTAATGGGTATACGTTTAACGCTTTGCCAAGCTGTTGATGTTTCTGGATTGCAATATACACAAGTTAAGTTGCAAAGATTGCTCCAATTGACTACTAGATGTTCTAGTTTGAAAAAATCTAAATCATTGTCAATAGCCGCCAACGTATTTGAATCTGCATGTCTCACTGTTCTTCCGCTGGTTCCTGTAGTTTCTTCAAGTCGCTTGCACCATGCACATGCATCATGCCATTCGCCACGAGCCATTGTTTGTCGTAAATCTTGCAGCGGTTTATCTATTAGAACTTGTTGAATTGGTATGTGTTTGATATTGCCTAATTCGTATCCAGTGTGAAAACAAGGCATAACTCTGCCAGTTTGATCAATGTTGAGACTGGTCCAAGGCGCTGGACAAAATGTAGGACTTTTGGTTATCATTTGTTTGTCAACCATGAATATGAACTCAATCTAAAAGAATTGTTAGGTACTGGTGTCAACATGCCATGCCATTGCAATTTTCTGTAGCCATTGTCTGCAGGTTTATTGATCATGATATATCCAGTGTTGGGCCGAAATTCAAAACAATATCTAATCAAGTTTTGATCTTTGTAATGATACCAAGTAGTACCAATATTTCTATCTGCGCCAATCCAATACATTTGCATCGACCCTGGTAACTCTCCATCAGTGTGAATGGGGCATGTATATGTTTCCTGATCTATCCAAAATCCAGTGTCGGCATAATTCAAATGATGGCACCCAGTCTCCTTAACAATATTTTCCCATGCTTGATGGATACAGTTATGCCATTCGTTAATCCATGATAATTGATTGTTATGCACCTGTCTCCGTAATAATCTATTGCCTTCTGTTAACGTGTGTGTCAAACTTAACCAATCAGTTTTTAAAATTTTATCCACTAGAGATTGAGGTATCAAATCCGTTACTGCAAACAAATTACAATCTTGGTCAACTGGTATTATCTGCATAAGAATGCCAACTCCGGCCATAAGCGTTGAAACTCTCCAGCTTTGTCTGGATGGTACTTGGTTTCATTGTCGTGAATGTGTCTCCAGAACGTCGCGTCAATTTTGCTAACTTTGTCAATTGACAGTCTGTTTTGATAAGTGGCCAAAGAATTATCAAAGAATTGCCGTTCAGCAGCGGTAGCAATGTTCATTGCATAGAATCTTTCAATTTCTGCTATGGCTTCTCGTGCAACACCTGCGCCATGCAAGAACGGATCAAGGTATTCGGGCTGAAACAAGTTTTGCCACAGCACTGTGGTTTTTGTCTCTTCAGCAAACTGCCGCAGTTCACAAATGCGTGTGGCATTGTAGATGTTGTACACAGCATGAATGCCTCCCCACTGTCCTTGTGTGGTCATCAGGTTTTTGATTTTTGAAAGATTTTCTTTGATCAATGCCCAACTGGCACCATGACGCACATACTCCACTCGCTCACCAGTATTATCAAAACTCATTGACCAACCTACCCGGTTACGAGTTGACAGCTTTTGAAATATCTTGTTGGATTCTAGATCCACATTCAAGTTTGTGATCAGTGTGACAATAGCATCTTTGGGTATGACGTCTAACAGTCTGTTGTTTTCTGGCAGTAGCAAAGGTTCACCGCCCACCAATGCTACTTCGTGTATGTGTTCATAGTGCTGTTCAATAAAGTCACATACTGAATCATAATAGGGCCGGGCACCTGACTTGAACGGAATGCCTTTGAGGCTGGCCCATTTTGAACTGCATGCTTCGCCGCAGTAATTGCAACTCAAGTTGCATGTGGTATTCCACCGCACATCCACAATCACAGGATAGTGATACTGGTCTCCGGCTTGAGCATAGTCAAAGTCAGGATTGACATCATTGTGCCATTTACGTTCTGAGTCTGCACCAAAACGTTCAGCTCGCACACAATTAGAGCAATACTCATGCGGTTTGCCTTGGGCTAAACTGGTGCGTATCTCTGCCATGAGATTGCTGTTGAGGATTTGTTCAATGGTTTGGGTATTGAGGTTGCCCAGCATGTTGGGATTGCCAGCACAGCAGGTTTTTACATCACCTCGGGGATTGATATGCAAGCCTCGCCAGGGGGCCGCACAATAAAAATTTGTCATCCCGTATTTACGGGCGTTTTAGTTGCACCAAGAAGTTTTGGCTTCGCCGTAGTATTCTCGGGCAAACCCGTTGGCAATAAGCATTTGACGTAGACTTTGTCCGTTTAACAAGACATCTCCTAGCACACGGCCACCATACTTGTCCCAGTCCATGAGTACAATCTGTCGTTGTGAAGCCTGAGCAACGGCTGATTTGGTAAAGGCTGAGGCTGCTTCGCCACGCTGTGCTTCACTAGGGCATTGAGCACGGAATCCTTTTTCTGGCGTGTCCACACCAAACACTCTGATACTGAGTTCTTTCCTGAGTGGTGCAGGCAAAAAGTCTGCTTGGAAAGCCACTGTGTCACCATCTATGACTCTGGTGATCACAGCGTCATAGGTCACACCTGGTCGTTGTCGGGGTTGTGCTAGGGCCAATACTGGCACGATCAGCAAGAGTAAGAAGAGTTTTTTCATATTAATATTAAGTGTAGTAAACAATCTCACCAGTGGTTGGATTGTATGCCATTTGATAGAAGCCTGCAGGCAATCCACTGGATCCACCGTTGCCAATGCCTGCTGCAATCTGTGTCAACGCACCCGAACTGTTGCCAATATACACTTGATCAGTGCTTTGGTCAACTACTAACTCGCCTGGACGAGCATTGCCATTGTAGTTGGTTAATGTTACTTGTGCGTTGTCTTTCATTACAGCACGGCTAATGCCTGTAATGTTGTCGTATGGTGGTGGTGAGTTAGCCATAATAATTCTAAGTTGAATTATTTAGCAAAAAAACAATTAGCGTGGGTAGCCAGCAAATGCTGTTACAGGACTAATGCGATTTACTAAACTAGGCTCTAGGCTGTTGGGAGTGCTTATTTGTACTTTTTTAACAGGCAACCCGGCCATTTTCAATGCATGATCAATAGCTGGAGCAACATTGGCATTGAACCCAGCAATCACTGCGTCTTCGCCAAATGCTGCTGATGTACTCCAGGCAGGTAACTTGTCAGTAAGGCCATCTGTTCCGGCGTCACTTCGGGCACGGGCTATTGCCACACCCAGTCGATATATTTGATACGGATCGCTAGAGCTCACGCCAGGCAATACAAACACATGGTTCATGGGATCTGCTTGCTCAGGTGGCAGCGTTGCTTGTTCTGTGATGAATTCTCGTGCTCTCATCGAGGATATCCTTTGAATGCGTTGACTACACTGGTCGTATTAATTGCTGGATGCTCTTGTGAGTTTAAGTCGCCGTGGTTTATATCTTCGTGATGACTGCCTATTGCTTGGTAGGCTTTTTGAAGCATTTGTTGTTCTTCTTTTGTGTATGGTGCAGCCACGTTATTGCGTCCCGACCACGACTCGCCATCAACATCAGGAACAAATGTGCCATCAGTTGAGGCCACAGCCATCATGATTCGGTTGAGTTCATACACCCGGTCAGCGAATTTTTGGTCGCGAAACTTGTTTAGACCCACAGTGGCATTTTGATTGCGTTTGCTAATCTTGCCAACTGTGTCTTCAGCAATGAACTCAGTTGCTCTCATTATTAGCTGCCGCCACCAATCACTCCAGATTGCGCAGAACTTGCTGTGCCCAATGCAAGAGCAGTAAAATTGTTACCGGTCAAGGTCAAATAGTTGCCTGCACCTACATAAATTTCTTGAGTGGTTCCGTTGGGTACACTTACTGCATTTGCATATAGATTACCTACAGCATTAGCAGTGCCCAGAGCAGTAGCGAACACTTGATAGGTAACATTAGTGCTTTCAGAATTGATTTGCGCTTTGTCTGTTGTCCACAACACATTACCTGCTGTGTCTTTGATTACTTGAATAGCCATTATTTGCTATCCTGATTGGGTTGAATCACCACAGGTTGAAACAACTCACGTGTTTGATGCAACACTCCAGGAATTTCCACTGGTTGTTGCTTGTACCCACTGGTAGCAGGACTGTGAGGGTTCTGCTGTGTGGGCGTGTTCAAGTTTTCGTTATAAGGTTTGTATACCATGTTATTACCCCTTGTAGGCTTTCCACGAATTTGTTAAAGCAAAAATACTTTCTTCAACTTTTTTTTCTTCTTTGTCATCAACAGCTTTCTTGAAAGGTTCTTTCTTGTTGCCATCTTTGTCAACGTCTAAAAAATCAGGCTTCTTGGCTTCTCGGATACCGGCAATGTCACGCATGCGTTGTAACTCTGCTTCGTAGGTGTGTTGACGATTTTCTTGACTGGCCAATACTGGTACAGTTGATTGACCAGTTGACTTGGGACCGTTTAGACCGCCACTGTACATCATGGCATCTTCTGTGCCTTCTTCGTCTGTGGGCCAATCAGGCGCATTTTCATCAATCTCTTTTTCAATGTCGCCACATCCGCAGTCGCCGCTGCCGCAGGTTGGGCAAAAAGTTTTGCCGCCCATGTAGCTGCCTTCTTCTCCACCACCGCCAAGACCTGCGTTTTTCAACAGCATGCCTAATTTAAGTGCATCTTCATCTGTAGCGGTAATAGTCAAGCTCTTGCCGCCTTCTGTGGAGTCGCTCATGTTGATGCTCATTGACTCAGCAATCATGGCTTCTAGATCACGATTCAATGAATCGTAGATGCCTTTGCCAAACCCAAATCCACTAGACGCTGTTGGTGTTCCGGTTCCGCCTTCTTCCTTGACTTTTTTAGGCTTGTCTTCTGAAGATCCTTTTTCTTTGGCGGCCTTTTTCATGGATTCTTTTTTGTCGCCATCGCCATCAACATCGGCAAAATCAGGTTTGCTACCAGAAGATTTTTTCTTTGGTGCAGAGTCATTATTGCTTTCGGGCTTGCTGTCAGACTTGCTGATTTTGTAACCAGCTTTTTTCAACAATGCCATTGCGGCTTTTAAGTCGCCGCTTTGATTTTCACCTGGCTCAACGTCGTTTTCTTTGGTCATCAACTTTGAACGACCCGAAGGTCCTTTGGCACCCATTTTGCTGCCAGTTCCTGATGGTCTTCCGCGACCGCGCTTTTGTGGTTCAGCATCACTGGCGTCATCTGCACCTACTGAATGGCCTTGATCATCAACTCTGCGAGTTACTTTACGGCCTGTGGCAGTGTGTTCAATGTCGTGCTTGTGACCGCGTTCGATGGATCCAACCTTTGGTCGATCAGCACGTGGCTTTTTCCATGATGTAAACGGATTGTCATCATCTTCTTCAGTAGTTTTTTGCTTGGCACCTTTGCGCAACATAGCAAAGTCATTGGCGTCTAGTTTGCCGTTGTTGTTTTTGTCTAACTTCTTTTGGCCACCGCTGAGTGCGCCTTTCATGGCTTCAGCTGCTACGTCACCTAGCATTTCGTCAACTTCTTTTTTGGCGCCGGCAATCTTGTCGGCAAAAGTAATTTTGTCTTTAGGTTCGGCAAGTGCAGCAAAGCTCTTGGCCTTGGCAGGTGACATTTTTTCTTTAACTTGTTTGGGATTTGGTTCTGCGCCTGGCTTCATACCAGTTTGTGGCACACCCATCTTGCGTTGCAAGTCACGCATCATGTCAGCATCGTCGCCGTGGCCCAGTTTGTTCAACACAGCGCCGCCAACTTTCTTGGCCATACCGCCAACTTTCTTGGCCATGTCGCCCATGCTTTCTTTGGCAGTTTTTTCAGTGTCCATGCCTTTTTCAGCATAGTGACCAAGAGCAGCACCAGCAGCGCCACCCAGCGGTCCAGCAGCCAATGCTCCTAATCCGCCACCAACAGCAGCACCAGTAGCGCCTTCGTCATACTTGTCGTATTTTTTGCGAACAGGATCTAATGCCTTGCCTTCACGTCCAGCTTTGGCCAATGCTTCCATACCTTGCTTGCCATACTTTTCATAACCCTTGGCCGCACGGCTCATACCTTCTTCTTCCAACTTGCCTTGTGCTTTTAATTTGTTACGCACAGCACCAGCCACACGCTCACCAGCAGCCTTGCTGCCATAACGCTCACTGGCGTCTTTGGCAATCTTAGCAAAATTCTTGCCTGGCTTGCCTTCGTCGCGCTCGTTCAATTGCTTGTGTGTGGTCTCTGGCTTCTCACGAATGGAATCCAGCTTTTTGTTTAAGTCGTAAAAAAATGTCATTTTGATTATCCTCTTGGGTTGGCGCCGGTTGCAGGCTTGGGTTGACGTTTGATATTGGTCATAGGGCTTTTGTTGCCCTGGGGAAGTTGGTTAGTGGTTTTAGCAGGTGGTGTTTTGCCACCTGCAATAGTAAAATCACTGCGGTAAGCATTTTTCAACACAGCATGATCGTATGGACCAGTTGAGTAGTCTTTGCTAAGTGCTCGCTGAGCAGCATCAGGTGCTGGATAGTCTGTATCAGCCAACAAGTTTTTGTTTTCAGCTTCAATCTTGTCTGCTTCATCAACCAGGCCATCAACGTGAGCTTGAGTCTGCATCACAATAAGATTAGGGTCGCCGCCTAGCATTTGAAACAGTTGTTTGATCTGCGGCTCAATAGCAGGATACTTGAAACTCACATCAAACATTGTCACAGCGTCATTCTGATTGTTTGGAAAGTCTGTGAGGATCTTTTGAATAGGAGTGGTCTTGACGTCGCCCAATTTGGTTGGATCAAATTGATCCAGTTTTGATTTGAGTTGACGCACAAGATCGTCTGGAATGCGCCCGCACATTTTGATACGATAGTCGTATGTGCGTTCGCTTTCTGCTAGATATTTGGCAAATGGTTTCATGTCAGGTTCCTGTGATATATTTATTCATTTTGTGCTTTTTGGTTCTTGGCACCAATAATTCTGTCCAACAACTCATTGCGACTGAGCACATGACCTTGGCCTTGCTGTGGCTGTTTTTCTTCAGGTTGTTGCTGATCTAGTCGTGCTTTTTTCATTTGCAAATCGATCATCTTGAGTTTTTTGTCCAGCTTGGCAGTTTTGGCTGTGATTGCATGCCCCAGCATGTTTGATGCCACACCAAATATTTCGCTGGCAAATCGACTGTCTACCTGCATGCCAAGATCCATTAGGTCTCGGTAACTGGAAGTGGCTAGTCCAGCAAGCTCGTCCATTTCTTGATCAGTAGATTCCAAGCCTCGCACAGCCGGCAAGGCAGCATCTATTTTGTCAATGGCTTGATCTAACGCAACAATGGTGTTGCGATTTTCCTCTAAGGCAGGAACAGCCAAGTCTATTTCTTTGTCAGAGAGGGGTAAATCGAAGAGTTCTTCTAGTTTTCGTGTCATGCCATATTTATGGACTTACGGACGACCGTTATGAAACATGTCATTTTCAGTGATAACGCGAAATGTCATACCATTGCGTCTGGCCCATTTGGTTGCAGCGTCCCATTTGGCATAGTTGATTGCTACCACTGCTCGATCTCTACTGCTCATTTTTGATTCTACTACACTTTGCTTTTTGGGCTTGATTTCAATCAACTCTGCTCGCACAGTGTTGTCTCTATTGCGATAGGTAATCAGAAAATCAGGTATGTATTGGGTCATTTTGCCTGTGAGCGGATGGCGATATGGTATGGCTATGCTTTCGCTGGCCCATTGCAATATGTGATCGTTGCTGTCGCAAAATCTCATAAAGCTGTGTTCCCATCCAGAACGAAATCTAGGTGTACCCTTGCCCACGTATTTGGCAGGATTTTGAACTACGTATTGACCTTGGGCCCAGCGACTCATTGCAATACGTTTCTGGCCACGTATGCGTTTGGTACCACCGCCACACCCACACCCAGCAGTGTGGCACGGCTGCGTATTTGATTGAGGTAGTAGGCCAAGCTGGCATTTAGATTTATTCCATTGGTGCCTTGAAACTCTTTTAGCAATGTCAAGGCCGGAATATTAGTACTTGAAGCAACTTGAAACAAACTTGATGTAAAATTTCCAGCTGCATTTTTGTTGCCCATTTCTTTTAAGAAATAGCTGTAGACCACATCATATTCAGCAGCTGGCACGTTGACTTCAAATTTGTAAAAGTTATCAAAAACTCTTACAGTTGCATCAATGTTAGGGTTAACAGCGTTTATTGTGCTCATGTGTTATGTTCCATTAGGAGTTGTCGGAGATGTTTTTGGAGTAGGAATAAACACACCAGTAGGGCGGTTCATCACTGCTCGTGTGGCATCTGCCACTCCGCCCAACAACAATTGAGTTCCAAGTGCAGTGGCTTCGCTTTTTACTACTGATGCCAGGCCAGGGCCTTTGTTGCCGCCAAAAGTTTGATATGTACGCATGGCTTTTTGTGCTGCTCCGATTAATCCACCCACTGTGCCTTTTTGCAAATCATCAATGATACCGGTGCCTGCATTCAACAAGCCACCTTGACCAAAAATTGTACGATTGCCGCCAGGGCGAGCAATTGGACTGACTGTGGTGTCATAGTGACTGCGATCAGCAAATCCTTGTACGTTAACGTCTGGTCTACTGCTACCAACTGCGCCATCATAGTATTTTACAGTTTCGTAGTCAATAGTCATGGTATTTTCCATGATGCCACCACCTTCAGTGTAGTTATAGGTATCATGATTCCAGTTTGATATTACAGGGTTGATTAACACATACTCGGCAAATTTGCGCTGATCCAAGCCGTAGATTCGAATATCTCTAAAGAAAGGAGGCTTGCCGCCGCCGGTGCCTTGACCAGTGCCATCCAGCCAGCTTTCACCTGAATATCCCCAGCCGTTGCGATTTTGAATGGTATCAGAATAGATGTCTCTGGTGTTAAGACTTGATCCAGTGGTTTGATTGTTTACTGTACCATTGTTGCCGTTGGTAGCAGATGCGGCCAAATACTGTTGAGTTGGATCTTTGTAGTAGTAGGAATAGTAATAGTACCACAACTTGCGAGCATTGTCTCCACCATCGTCATGAAAGGTGAGAGTCACTGGCTGGTAATCAATTTTGGTTTGAATTATTCTTTTGCGATTGTATTGATTCAGCGTCTCAGTGGCCATTTTGTATTTTGGCAGTTCGGCTGTTTTGACCAAGAGACTGAGATCAGTGCGCTCTTGATTTCCAAATACGCCTGCTGATCTCAAATAAGGAATAGCATCTGTGTTGATGGTAAAACTAACGTGGAACAAGAACTTAAACCGAGGTTTAAGTTCGTAACTGTTTGTGGTAAAGGTTCTACTTGCGTGAGTGTAGTCACGCAAGGTATTGTTGCCAATAAATCCTTGAAGGATTTCATTACCAATGCCAAAAGGGCCGCCACCGTTGGCCATACGTTATCCTTATGCGCCTTGACCAGCGCCGGTTATAACATCGTTAATTGTGCGTCCAATTGGGCTGCCAACGCCTGAGCCTTCAGGTGTCTGGTTGGCGTTATCGTAAGCAATGCTCAATTCAATTGTGGCTGCTTCGTTGGTGCCATAGTTCAAGTCACCGTAGTTGGCACCCTTAAGGTAGCAACCATACAACTCCCATGTTTCAAGAACGTTGAGTTCTGTTGCGCCGTTGCCGCCGTCTAGCACTTGAATCTTTGTCAAGAACTTGTAGTCAATACCAGAAGCAGCAGAAGCCATTTCCAAGAAGTCCATTTGTTTCTGAAGTTGCTCGCCAATCAAACGTGAAATTTGTCCTGATGCATCGTCACGCATTGAAATTGTGATATCAGCCCAAGTGTGCTTGCCAGCCAGTTTCAATGTTGAGTTGTAAATTGGAACTGTAATTTCTTCAAAAGTTACGTTTGGACGTGTGGCGCTGACCACTTGCTTTGTAAGTTCTGTAGTTGGTTTTGAAACACCAAAATTCTCAAAAAACACTCTAAAGCGATATTTGAGTTTGGGCATCAACAGACCCTGACTGTTCGAGCTTTGGTCGCTTGCCAGTGGTACTGTCATTCTCTGTAGTGATGAAACTGCCATTTGTAGTAATCTCCTATATTGTTATTTACCTGGAATGGAGGCGGATTAAAACCGCCCCCAATTTGGTTTAGCCTCCAGCAGCGATTTCACCAGTGTTCTTAATACGCAATGGAATGTAGATAAACTCCACTGCTTTCACTGGTTCTATGGCAATATCAACCCACAACTCATTGCGATCAATACGAGCAGGAGTGTTGTTACTCAAGTCGCACACCACCAAGTAGTCATAGATCGCACGTTTAGCAATCAAGTCAATCATCAAACTGTTGCAAGTGTTGGTGATTTCATTGCGTGTGATTTCGTCATTAGGCTCAAACAAATACAGTTTACCAATTTCTTCAAGACGTCCACGCAAGAAACATACCAGTCGTGCAACGTTGATACGATCCAATGCTGTAGTAACAGTGGTCGAAGTCTTGTTACCAAAGTTGGTAATACCCACACCTGGAATAAAGGTGATTGGGTTGATGTTACGCTCATACAGGATGTCACGTACAGCTTGTCCAACGCTGAGTTGTTCAAATTCACCAGTTGCGGCATTGATATAACCAATGGCCACAGCATTGTCAACAACACCACGGCGTGTACCTGCCGGTGCCAACCATGGATAGCTCACAGCATCACTGCGAAGAATTGTACGCATCATCATGTGACTTGGCGCACTAACCACAGTGTTTCCGCTGAGGTCGCTAGTCTGGCAGCTTGGGTAGAAGTTAGCGGCATAGTTGCTGGTTGATGTCAACCCATCTTCGGTATCTAATCCAAGTCCAAGATTGTTGGTAGCCCAGCTAACCAAACTGTTGCCATCTGGTCCAAGACGCATTGGAGTATCACCAACCACAAACAATGTGTTGTTGCGCTCGTTGCTGAGTGCAATCATGTTTGGTGTCAACTCAGGATATGCTGTAGCAGCAATCAAGTTGAATCCATTCTGTTCTTCTCTTGCAGCAGCACTGGTATCAATACCTGACTTCATTGCAGCCACAACCATCTTGCGTTGTGCTTGACGTCCAGCCCACATTGCACCAGTGTCTTTGTTGCCACTGGCTGTTAACCAGGTGCTCTTTACAGAAGGCAATGTGTCATCAGGGAAGTCTGTAGCATTAAAGTAGTCGCTTTGGTAGCTCTTGACATTATAACCTGATCGACGAGTGTTCCACAACAACATGCCTTGTGGATACAGTGCTGGATCTGGAGCATCCAAGTCTAAATAGTTAGATTGCAACAATGATTCAATGGTTGGGAACGGATCGCTTATGGGATCTGTAGTGCCATTTGTGGCCCAACGAGCATCGGCAAAGTATATACCATTTTCTGTTACTTGGTCAGTAGTGTCAACTGATACCCACTGATCAACGTTGTTTACTGATTCCCAACGATAAATCATTGGATAGTTTTCAAGATCGCTTGAGTCAATCCATAAATCGCCATATTCCAACGGTGACTCAGCAGCATCATTTTGTGTTGTTGGTGCAGTGGCAGCCACAATAGGACCGCTTGCATTGGTGTTTGACAAGTCGTAGCCACGAACATCATTGGTAACGTTTTGATATCCAGCCCACTCACCATTGTTTTGAATCATGATATCAACTTGACTTGGAGTGCTGTAGTACCACAAACGTCCGTCATCTGGATCAACGTCTGGCGCTGTGTCGCTGGCTGTATAGGTAAACAAATCAGCTGTGACCCAGTTGCTCATGTCCAAGAAAGCCACGTTTGTTTTGTTTACACGACATTTTGGTGTGGCTGCGGTAAATCCAGCTGCAATCACTGGAGACCCAACTGTGTTTGACAATGCTATGCTGCCGCCTTGACTGTGTGTAAACACAATGTTACCAGCAGAATTAACACTGGCAGATACATAAGGTACATTGGCAGCACTAACCGCTGCAACAAAATCAGCTACAGTTCCAGTACCACCAATGGTTGCAGTTCCTGTGTTGGTAGTAGTAGAACTACCAGCTTCAGTTCCAGCTATTACAAACGCATTGCCAACAGTGAATGATGTTGGTGTGGTGCTGCCTGTAACAACAGTGGCACCAAGTGCAATTCTTTCAAAAATTTCAAAGTTAAATTGAGGGAATCCTGAAGCAGAAGCTACAGCTTGAGTAAGCACATAAGTGCTTCCCACTGGAATATTTTTGCCGCCACCTGATGGATCTAATGCATAGTTAGCAGCTCGGTCAGACTCATAAACGTTACTGACTTGACTTACCCAGGTTGCCAACGTTGTGCTGTATTTTTGCACTTTCAGACTCATGCCATTGTTGGCTGAGCTGATGTTGTTCCATACGGATCCAGTTGGACGCGGAGTTGTATCAGTGGTTCTCCAACGTGGAGATTGATAACTATAGCCCACAAAGTATGTGGGTGCGTAATAATCTTGAGCATCAATGCCTAATGCTGCCAATAATGCTACTCCGCTGGTTGGACCAGCTTCAATTGACACAATACCACCTGAGCCAGTAGATCCGTCATTGGTAGCAGTAGAATCCGCATAAATTTGTAACTTACCACTTACTGCGGCTGCTGTTACACCAGTTATGCTTGCAGCGTTAATAACTGTTGCAAGTCCAGCAACAGTATTGGTAGCACCAACTGTGATCAAAGTGTCATTAATGTACATTTGCGCACCAACAGTTAGTGTGGCAGGACTTGCTGTGCCTGACACTGTTGCCCAGGAAGTTTTCCACTCGTCAGTTCCAATTTGCACCCAAAGATTAAGACTATTTTTATAGTAACCAGGTATAAACTGTGCAAATGCAATCACTGCATAGTCACCAACGCTGCCAATTGATGGCAACGGTGCATAGTCTCCGCCTGCGGCATCAACAACGTCATCTGTGCTGATAATTTGAATTGGTGCATTAACAGTGAAAACATTGGTGGTTTCATTCCACTCTTGGATGCCCCAAACTGAAGTTGATGTATCCAACCAGTAGGTACCGTCAGCTGGTTCGCCCACTGGACGAGTCAAACTAGCAGTAAGTTCAGTTAAGTCAATGTCGCAACGTTGTATGTAGGCACGATTTGTGACGCCTAGTGCTGAATAAGCGGCAAGCAAGCCATATTCGTTGAGTTCGTAACCGTTGATAGGAGTTCCAGTTGTGGTAGAATAAAAGAATGGCACACCAAAAGTGGCCACCAAATCTCGTTGACTGGTGATTAAATAAGTCTTGTTGGCGTTGGCAGCAGTTGTGCCAGCAGCAACAGTTACTCCATCGCCGGACACTTTGTTTTGTGCAGTGGCAATGAGAAAATACGGTACGGTGTTAACGGCTGAAGGGATATATTGACTTTCGTCAATTACTGTTACTTCTACGCCTGGGGATACTAGAGCCATGGTGGGTTCCTTTTCAAGTTGTAGATATTTATGGGTATATTCAAAAAACGGTGTCGTAGACTGCCCTTACCGTAAGGTTTGAGCATAAATACCACATGAGACCTGTATGTCCGGCATGTAATCAACGGCCTCGAGCTGTAAACTGTTATAGAGATGGCAAGATATACTATCGCAGTCGTTGCGAAACTTGCATAAAGAAAAATCGCAAAATCAAAGCACCAGTGCCGCGCTGGCAATCAAGTGGATATAAGAAAAAACCCACATGTGATCGATGTGGGTTTAAGGCCAGACATCACAGTCAGTTGTTGGTATACCATGTGGATAGTAACCTCAATAACTGTGAGCTTCGTAATCTAAAGACTGTGTGTTTGAATTGTGTGGCAGATTTAAAACGTACAGATTCTACATGGAAGCCTGGGGATCTTGAACCAGACTCTTGACCTGCTGATACAGGTCATCCAGTGTACCGTTATTGTCTAACACAGCATCAAAATCAGTGCCTACCCATGCAGTTTCGCTTGCATGAATTTTAAGTTTTTCTAACTTATTTCGACTCAATGCCCATGTTGAATTGCCATTGGCACCACGATTAACACTTACAGCCGCATTGTACCAAGCAGGCTCGGGTCCGCGCACTACACGAATCACACGTCCGCCAGCGTTCTTAATGGCTAGAATTTCGTTGGGAAAACGGCAGTCTGAAATCACAACATCATCCTGGCTGTGGCGCAGTTTGTTTTCCAAGCTGGCAATCCAAATGTCATCGTGAAATCCTGCTCTGCATACTTCTGTACCCCAGTATTGCAAGATCCAGCGTGGTGTTAGTGTGGGCATACCCAGGCGATCTGCCCACCATGGATCCACACGCTCGCGCCATTCTCGGGCTTGTTTTGTACGTCCTTCTAACAAGGTTCTGTCCCATCCAAACACTTGAGCCACAGCATCTTTCAAAGTACTTGCAAAACTTTCTCTACGAAAGTGATGTAAATTTACCAAATAATCAGCAATGGTGTCTTTACCAGACCCAATGAATCCACATATACCAATGATCATATATTTTTCCTGTTAAAGGGCAAGCCACTGACTTATTAGATCGTTTTTTATAGGCAAAGTTTTAAAAAAACTTTCGTTCCTTGTTTGATCTAACATGAGGTTGTATATTAAAAATTTTGTCCACAAATCTGGTCTGTGATTGCTATGAAAAAATGCTTTAACTTGTTTAAGGGTGTAGCCCATGTTTTCACAACGAGTAAGCATTTGATCTAACTGAGCCCGATATTGGTCTGGAATTACCTGTATGCTTAGTTCTTCTGGACCAATCAGCGGTGTAAAATTAACGTTTTTAATATTGTAAGTATTTTTCAAATGCAGTAATGTTTCTTCAAGAAACCAAATGTTCAATGCACTTACTGTTACATTGACATAGTATGATATTCCGCTGTCAATGACAGTTTTGAGATTGGCGCTTACTAACTCCCAGTCAGTGCCGGACCGTATGTTTGAGGCGCGGTCTTCTACAGCATCAATGCTGAGTTGTAAAAGTAAGTTGGGAAATTTTTTCCACAAAGATACCAAGTCTGTTTGTTTGTATTTTAAATTTGTAAGATTAATTGAAATGCGTATTTCAACATTGGTGTGCCCTATATCCACTAGAGTTTGCAATAAATCAACATGTTCTTGAGTTAGTGTGGGTTCGCCGCCGGCTATCACTATCCTTCTGAGTTTGGTTATGTTTAATAACTTTAGTTTTTCTGATACTGTGTTGTCTTTGGTTATTTTTATCAACGGAGCAAATTCTTCTTCCCACTTGGAACTAAAGTGCGGTCCACAACTCCTGCAGGCCAAATTGCAAATGTTGTTTGATTTGACATTTATTTCTTGTACGTGAACTTTGTCAAAGTCAGTATAGTACTGATCAAATGTGTTTGCATAGCTTTTCCCAGTTTCCAAAAAACTGTAATGACATTTTTTACATCCTGGTGGCACAGTGCCTGTTAAAAAATCTGCACGTTCTTGTTTAAATGTATCCGCAATAGGATCACCCACTGGTTTAAGACAGTTCAATTCATAAACACAGCACGGCCCAGCTTGGCCACTGGGTTGGAACGCTACGCTAACCCAAGGTGCTTTGCACATGAAATTAGATTTGGTCATTTGTTGATCTGTATAAATTTCTCTGTCAATGCATTTGGTGCTATTTGATCATGCATCATAAGAACATCAATGGGCAATCCACAATAGCCATACTTTGTTAGCATGGCAGACACACAATCAAGTTCTTGCTGGTAACGTTGCTGATTCACAGTATAATTATGTTCTACATCATCTGCAAGAATTTTTGGATCAGTTGTAACCAATTCATGCAATGCCAGAGTGTTTTTGTAAATTTGTTCTAGCCGTTTGTCAACATCAATTTCTTGATCATAGTCCGGGCAAGGCAAATAATTTTCAAAAGTTTTGTATCCTAACGATTGAAGTCTTGCCAATGTACCTACAGGACCAGCAATCACAAAAGGATGTCGATTGTTGATTGTTTTATAGGTTTTTTCTGTGGCACGGGCCGACGTTAAAGTGTGTTGTTCAAACATACTTTCACTGATCAAACTCATGTTGGCATCTGCAAATACAGTTGCATCATAACAAAAATAATTACAGATGTGAATACTGTCGCCACTTAGTAAAGGTACCACTCCATCTGGACTGCGCTGTAATGCTAAAAAATCTTGCCATTGTTGATTACTTGCAGTGGGAATCAGATTTCTCACTTGATCTTCAATTGGTTTGGGCACAAACAGTGACCAACTTAGACGATCAAGTTGATTGTGTTCATAAAATTTGTACAACAGAGGGGCTCGGTGTAGTCTGTTGGGTTTACCCATCAAAAATAAAATGCGATTTCCTTGCCTGGGCAGTGGAGCAGGTGCATGATAAATTGTTTTCAACAACATGAAATCAACATAGCCAACATCAATACCTGGCATGTGTTCATTGGTGTACTGAGTGTAATGATTGAACAGAACACAAAATTTCATGCCAAGATCATGTATGTACTTTTGTAGTTCTAGCGTTTGAACGTAATTTTCAGAAGGGTTGCAATCTTCTTCTCTACAGCCCAGCACAACAACGTCTTTACTTGTGTTGGCCGCGGTAGCAATATCAGTCAAAAGTTTTTGATACGAAACAGGACTGAATTTACCACCAAAGTCAAATGTAATTACGTGTGTCATGCCAATTACTTTAGGTCTTGAACTCTAAGATGCTTGAGTGTGTTTTGTAGCATGCCTATTTGTCGGCGGCAGTCTTCTAGTGCATGGTGACTGGTAGGCGGAATGGGCTGGTCGGGCCACAACGAGAACACTGTACGACTGTCACGTACCATATAGTACTGCCAGGGCAAGGGTTTGTTGTAACTCTTGTAGGCATGCTCCAGGATGTTCATGTCGTATGTTGGACCTTGTGCCCAGATTCGTTTGGAGTGCCAAATTAGTCGGCCCAAGCCATCAAGCGCCTCATCCAAGGGTATACGGCCATCTTCAGCAAATGCTTCATCACGAACCACCGCAGGTTGTGTGGACCACCACTCTATGGTGCCTTGCTGTATGCTACGGGTTTCCTGGCTTTCCAGTGTAACCCTAGCATAGAATGATTGCTCGTAATAGCCAGAGCCAAACGGATCAAACGCTTGGGCGGCAATGGTAAGAATAGTGGTGTCAGGGCCTGTTCCCAAGCCCTCAAGATCGATCATTAAGTCCATGCTACATTATAGCAGGGATTTATGTTTGTGTCAATTATCCAATTACCCAAGTCAACGGCTGACTGCCGTCCACATACATTTTGAGTTGTTCAAGAAGAGCATCCATTTGGGTTTGCGCTTCGGCTTTCATGGCAGTGCCATTTAGGGTACCACCGCCCTGTGGGCCAGCTATCTGACCAAACTTCTCACGGGCTTCACCAATGATCATTTTGCAGTTGGCAACCATGTAGTCACGGATCCATTGTTGAATTTGATAGTCGCTGAGCAAATTGATTTCTGGTTTCAAGTTGTAAGTCCACAACAACACAGCTTCGCCGGTACCTTTGGGATCACGGATCAATTGCAGTTTTTTAGTTACAGGATTCCATGTGTAATTCATGTAGCCGCCAAACATTCTGGCAGCCAACTCAACGTACTGACTGTAAAAGTCATACGTGGCCAAGCCACCAGCCACGTTAAAGTTCATCAGATACACATTCAAGCTGGCTTGACTAAACGGATCAAAATTACTTGCGTATGGGCCAGTTGCATCACCAAATGTTCTACGGAATATTTGGCGCACACTTACAACTTCTTGCGGCAGTTGGTAGATGTTTTCGTCCTTGACCAAGTACATGAAGCTGTAGCTTTCTTCATAGGCATTGTTAGCACGTTGACGATAGGTGCCAATGGTCTTTTGATATGCCGCTTCGTAATGTTCGGGATCTAGTTCAAGATCAATGATTTGACTGCCCAGCTGAAGCTGTACATACTCATTGAGATTTTGCTTGAGTTGAGATAGTGTGTCTTGCTGTTCTGCCATAGGGACTCCGTGTCCCTATATTTACCAACTCTTGAGTATGATCAAGTTCTCTGTGCCACGGGCATTCCATGCAGTTTCAGTGGCTTTGATATCTTTGAACGCCTTGCGAGCTGCCGGCTTGCCAGCACCTGTAATACCCTTCAGCTGTTCTGCTGGCTTGCGCAGAGTTTTTTGTACTGTATCCACAGTTGAAAACCCAATAATTGAGTTGTTCTTTACAGTGAATGCCTGTGTGTGGCTGTCTGCCACAAGGTGGATGAGCTTGCGCTTTTTGCTGTCATACAACCAGGCTTCTGTTTTGTCCACAAGGCTTGCGGCTGGCAATGATTTGAGTTTGAGTTCTGCAAACTCTGCCAGCATCTTGAACTTGGCCGCACGTTTTTCTGGTGGCACTGCCTTGACCTTGCGTGGCTTGCGTTCCACTTTCTTGATCTGCACATAAGCACCGCAGTCGTTGACCACAGCTTCGCAAAACTTGATCACATTGCGCAGTTGTATTTTAGAAAGGTAACTGTAGCCTTCGATCAACTGAGGGTCTTTGCCTTCTGCCACACGCTCAAACTCTGAGAGCTTGCGTTTCCAGTTGTCAGAAATTTGACTGATCAGTTGTGGTGCTACGTTCAATCCACGCATGATTACTACAGGTTTGAAGTCAGCAGTCATTTTGGCGCCACTTAGCATGAATTCATCAAATAAGCCTTCCAATTCACCGTTACACTCAGCCGCTTTTTCGCGCAGTCGGTCTTGGATGGTAATTCTTGGTGTAGCGTCTTCCACTACTGCTTCGGGCGCAACTTCATTCTGCTTGCTGTCCAATATTTCTCGCAGTTGGTTTTGCAATTTGAGTTGTTCCTCAGCATGCAGTTCCAAGCCCACCATGCTCATTCGGCACAGCCAACCTGTAGTCAAGCGAATGGCTGAATCTGGAATGCCTTTGAGCAGTCGCACATCGGCCTTGCGGTCATGTGCTTCAAGATAGTTTACAATCATATCCCGGGCATCTTTCTTGCCGTAGAAATAGTTGTACCACGAGAATGCTTTGCTCAGTCGACTGGTACGATACTCTGTGGGCTGGATCTGCCAAGTAGGCTCCATGCCCAAGATGTTGGTGTCAGAACTGCGAGGGTTTAGCAGTTTAATTTTGAATGTGGTGCTCATATGTGTCCTTACTTATTTTACAGGTAAATCTCGGCAGAGTTCAAACAATTGCGTGGCACGTTTGAGTTTAAAGTTTTTGTGGTTGTACATGTACTTTCGTTTGCGCTCTGCAACATCAAGAGCCTCCATCAGCCGCCATTTGGTGTCAAAGTCTGACTGCATCAAAATACGATTCATATCCACAATGTCCAGGCTGTACTCCACCCATTTTTCTGTGGCTTTTATTAGGTCATAAGGCACCACTGCTTTGGACTTGTTGGCAGTAGAGTACTTTGCAACAAAATTTGCTGCCTTTTGCATACGGGCTCCTGTAGTGAACAAGTGTGTATTATAGCAGATTTTGATTATTTGGTCAATCAGGCAGAAAGTAGTACTAAAGTAAGATCTGCTTCCCTGCGGAAGGAAATCCAGAATGGGCGGTTGGGGCGGCCGTTGTCTTTGCCAAAATATGCATGCCAGTCATTGTCGGGCATGTAGCCGTGGCCTTCCAGTTTAGCATTGCATATTTTTTCAAGAGCAACACCTTCCCCCAGCCAACTATCACATCGCACCGCAATCACATGCCCGTGCTGTTTGAATTGGCGAAATCTACGGTCCAGTTTAACTACTTTCATGCCCAAAGTATAACAGGTTGGGAATTATTGGTCAACCTGCCCATAAATACTTAACTATGCCTCGCCTGTCACTCTACCGCCCTAACCGAACCAAAGATTATCAATTTTTTGACCGCACCATCAGTGAAATGTACACTGTGGGAGGATTGGATATCCTTGTTCACAAGTATCTAGGGCCAGAAACTGGCGGCCAAGATTCTGCATTCAGCGGCAATGCTGATGCCACTCAACCCGTTTATGAAACGCAAAGTGTACTGAACATTCAAGACTTGCTGTTGCTGGAAAACAGAGATAGAGTGTATGACACAGATGTTTATGTCATGCGCGGTGTGTACAACACACAAGACATTGATTTTGACCTTACACAATTTGGCTTGTTTTTGAACAACGACACGCTGTTTATCACGTTCCACTACAACGACATGATTGACACATTTGGTCGTAAACTCATGAACGGCGATGTGCTTGAGATTCCAAATTTAAAAGATTACAATCCGCTGAATCCTGCTATCCCAAAAGCATTTCCAAAATACTATGTGATACAAGATGCGGCGTTTGCTTCTGAGGGATTTTCACAAACTTGGTTGCCACACTTGTGGCGTGTGAAAGCCACGCCACTGAACGATCAACAAGAATACAAATCAATCACTGACAAACCTTTTGTGGCTGAGTACATTTGGGATCCAGGTGATTTTTATCCCATGGGTTCTATTGTGAACTATGGAGATGTATATTATCAAGCTCAAAAAAATACTCCAGCAGGCACAGAAATAACCAACACTGAATTTTGGGCACCCTACACTCCTGCTACCATCAGTGATGTGCAAGGTACTCGCACCAAAGATACACAAATCAACGACGCCATACTCACACAGGCTGACGTGGAAGTTCCATTGAGCGGGTATGACGTAACCAAATTTTATATTGAGCCCACACAAGATGGTCAACCTGCCAATCCAGCAAGCCTTGGTTCCGAAAGCACTGTCACTGTGGATGGCACACAAGGTGGCATGAATGTCACACCAAAGTCATTTGGTTATACTATGGGCTATCTCACTGGCGACGACATGGCGCCAAATGGCTTGCCTGTTACTCCGGGTGTGAGTTTTCCAACCAATCCTGTAAGTGGAGATTATGCCTTGCGATTAGATTATCAACCAAATCGACTGTTCCGCTATGATGGCCGCCGCTGGGTCAAAATTGAAAGCAATGTGCGTACAAACCTTAACAATGGTCCTACCAATGATACTTTGCGCTCGACCTTTGTGAACAATACATACACTGTGCCTACTACTGACATGGGTAACATACCAAGTAGACAAAGTCTCAGCGAGATATTGAAACCTCGGGCCGACAATGGTGATCAAGGTGGCGACAAACCTGCTAAACCTTTCCCTGGCACACAACCTGGACAAAAGTCAAGTTAACAATGCAACAATTTTTTTACGACGAACAAATACGCAGATTCTTACTGCAATTCACTAGAATCTTTTCAGGATTCCAAGTTGAGTACGGCAGAGAAGAAGGCAGCGAAAATGCGGCCTTGCTTAGAGTTCCTGTGAGATACGGAGATTCAAGTAGAAACGCACAAACTATTCTTCAGCAAAATTCTGCAAGCAGTTTGCCATCTACTCCGTTGATGACATTTTACATCACTGCACTAGATTACGATAGACCTAGAATCCAAGAGCCTTATCATGTGAGTAAGATTTCTGTGCGTCAACGCACTTATGACCCAGGCACTGAAACTTACGAAACCACTCAAGGCAATGCATTTACCATTGAAAGATTGATGCCTGTTCCTTACAAGCTGACTATAAATTTAGACTTGTGGACTTCAAACACCAATCAAAAATTGCAATTGCTTGAGCAAATTTTAACGCTGTTCAATCCCAGTTTGGAAATTCAAAGCACAGACAATTACATTGATTGGACTTCATTGAGTGTGGTAGAACTGGACGGTACAACATGGACGTCTCGCACCATACCCATGGGCACAGAGAATCCCATAGATATATGCACGTTGCGTTTTACATTGCCAATTTGGATCAGTTCACCAGCCAAAGTTAAAAAATTAGGTGTGGTAGAAAGGGTCATTGCCAGTGTGTTTGATGCACAAGGTGATGCTGTTGATGCCATAACAAACAATGATTTGTTGTTGGGCACCAGACAGGTAATCACTCCTTACAACTATGCCACAGTGTTGATTGGCAACAAAATACAAATTTTGCGTCCACCAAGTTCTGTAGATGAGCCCAGCAACAGCAGCCTAGCACCAACAGTTATTGCAAGCGGTAGCAATTTGTTGTGGCCGGCAATTATTGATGCGTACGGTGTTTTACGACCTGGAATTAGTCAAATCTATTTGGAACAACCCGATGGGTCTGAGGTTGTTGGTACTATCACGCTTGACCCAAATGATGATCGATTTGTGCTGTACGACATTGACATTGATACTGTGCCGCAAAACACAATGGATGCAATTGACGCTGTGATTAACCCACAGGTAAGTGGGCCATTAAACGGATTGGACAGTGCGCTTGAAGGACAAAGATATTTGCTTACCGAAAGCACAGGCTCCAGTGACAACTCGGGTCCAGCAGAAGCCTGGATTGGTGCAAATGGTAGACCACTTATTGCTGATGCCAACGATATCATTGAATACTCCAACAATTATTGGCACGTTACATTTAGAGCCAGCGGTCAACCTGCTGGGCAGTATGTGACCAATATAACTACCAGCCAACAGTATGTGTGGACTGGTGACGCATGGATGAAAAGTTATCAAGGCTACTATCCGGGAGGCCAATGGAGACTGGTGTTGTAAAAGCCGTAGGTGTTTGGTTTAGGGCCAGTAACACTGGACGTTATCTTTATTTGTTACGCAACGACTCAAAACATCCTGGTGCATGGGGATTGCCTGGTGGCAAAGTAGAAACTGGCGAAACTCTACTGGGTGGCATGGAACGCGAATGCATTGAAGAACTGGGAAGTTTTCCTGTTTATCAACGCTTGGTGCCTTTGGAAAAATTCACATCGGCAGATTTAAACTTTGAATATCACACCTGGGTATGTGTAGTTGCTGAAGAATTTCAACCCACACTAAATCACGAACATTTAGGCTATGCCTGGATAGACAAAGGTACCTGGCCTAAACCCATGCATCCAGGCTTGTGGTCAACTGTGAATATTGAAGCAATTCAGGACAAGATAGACACTGTTGAACGCTATCTTGCCACTGAACATTAAGCCTGACTTTCTTCAAACTGCAATTGAATTTCGCCCACTGGTGCCACTTGTGTTGTTAGTGCAGTGATCTGCACAGCCAATACTTCTGGTCCATTGGGGAAAGTTCCTGTTCCTGGGATTGAGCTTGTGCCAATTTGTTTAACAGAACCCAAATCCAACACGCCTGAGTTGGTTGTTGAAATTGGAATAGCAAACAAACGTTCGCCACCTTGCAGTTCACTTGTAATAGCCGCAATGGTCATTGTCAAGTCGTTTGCAGTGGTTGCTCCACCTAAGGTATTACCAAGAATTTTAATTGTATCTCCCACAGCATAACCTGTGCCAGCTTGCTGAACAGTAATCTGTGTGGTTGTGGTTGAATAGGTAGTGCCTGCGGCTGTCAACTGCACGGTAATTTTAGCATTAGCACCTGAGCTAGATACGTTTGTAGGTGTCAAGTTGGCATAAGTTTGCGCAGAACTGAATGTCAGTTTAACACCTGAGCGTGTCATACCACCTGTGGTGTTGTATGGAGCACTTGTCAAACCACCTGTTGCTTCAGAAGTGTAACGTGGCGCAGTTGAGAATTGTGAAAAACTAGGTTGGAATCCACCGCCCAAGTTATTCAGACCTTGCCAGCTAGTATTGGCAGAATCAATGTTTGAAGGATTCAAAATACCTTCAATTAAATAACGACCTGCTGTTACCTGAACGTTCAAGTTTGCTAATGTCAACTGAGAGCGATTGATAAGTTCTCTCACACCAAGATCACCAATAATACCATTTGACACTGATGGTGCTAGACGCATAGCAAAAGCCACTGCTTTATCACCAATGTTTGGTGGCAAACCATAGTTGGTACGGTTGTAAGTAAACTGAAAACCTTCGTCACCATCAAAACTACCATCCATAATAACTGCACTACCCCAGTGGCTGACCAGTGGCACACAAGTATTAGAAATCAATATGACACCAGTGTTATTGGCATGGCCAGCGGCTGCACTAGATGTGTAACTGCGGCTTTGTCCGTCTGCCCACTGTGTAAATGTAGCACCACGTGTGCAACCAGTAAGTTGATTGCCTGCTTTGCCCGAGTACTTGATAATTTCACTTTCAATCATCACAAACACAGGATATGTAACACTTGCTGATGGATAATCTGTGGCATCTGTTAGTGTAATAGTTGTTTGACTGTTGTCAATTGCTCCAGACAAACCTACTACAGGTGTTTCGTTGATGGCTTCATAACGAGCTGGCAAGTTACCAGAACGCATGTATGCTTCATTGTTCAAATTGTTGTTGGGTCTACGATGTGCATGTACAAAACGTCCATCTTGTCCGCGAAGCATCCAAGCCACAGTACCAGCACCGTACCATGAATATTCCATGGCATACATCTGCATTTTGCTTGCGTCTAATGTGTAGCCTGATGCTCCTGTGCCGTCCAATGGATCAACGTTAAAGTCTGCTTGTCGTACACGAATTTCAGTGCGCAACGCCATTCTCACACGAGTTTGATTTGTGACTCCGCGATATGGTGGCACAATGGTCATGCGGTTGTTGTCAGTGATACTAGTAACTGTGTAGCTCATACCTTTGATAACAACTAAGTCACCATTGTTGATTTGGTCTTGGAATCGGCAGTTGCCGTCACCAGTGACTAAGTTACTGCCCACACCAACTGATACAAAGCCAGCCAGCTGATTTGTGCTGGTGCGTTGAACTGCATTTACTGTGATACCATTATTTTCCCAGAACAATCCATTTTGATCATCAAACATACCAGCACGAATACTAGCACCGTGCCAGCCAGTGATGTTGATTCTAGGTGATTGTCCCAGTTCAGGTGTGGTTGAGCCAAGTGTTGTTTGAGCTTGCACAACAAAACTGGTGTCGCTTGTGATTGATGTTACAACATATCCTGAAGCATTGTACCCGCTGGTAGTCACTCCTGACAGCGTTAACGTAGCTCCGGAATTAAGTCCATGTTCAACGTCAACAGTGATAGTGATGTTGCTGTTGGTGGCAGTTCCATCAGCACTCACTGCGGTAACGTCAAATGTTGGCGCCAACACAGTACCAGTGGAGAACAAGAGACCTTTACCAGACTGGTAGCGGAAGTACTTTTTAGTAACACGGATTGCGCTTGCGCCACGTGTTGGTGTTCCTGGACCAATCAACACACCGCCATCAAATGGTCTTGGCAGGAACGCTGCATTACTTCGAACAAAGGCAAGACCAGCAATGCTGCCACTGACTGCGGCGCCAGTTTTGGCAGTGTAGGTAAATGTAGTTGTGCTAGGCACGCTAATAATAGTAAATGAACCTTCAGCATAAGCGGCATTGGTACCAGAACTCAAATTCATCAAAATAGGAGTTCCTGGCACAAGACCGTGAGCATAAGTTGTTGTTACAGTAATTGTGCTTGGGTTTGCACCGTCACTTGTGATACTTGACACGTTCATTGAGCCGCCAGTATACGGATATGCTTGACGAATAATTGTATCTGTTTGATTGAGTGGATAACCAGGTGCCAAACTTGGACTACGACGTGGGTAGTAGAAAAAGTTATTGGTATTTGCTTGGAATACTAGGCCCACACCTTCGGTGTTTGAGTTGTTGGTATTTTGTGTGCTCACATATTCATTAGCGTCCAATGGAGTGTCGCTTTGATTGACACCAACTTGTGGAATTGTGTTAGCACCAGTAGCATAAAACATACCAGTCATACGGATCATAGGTGATCCAACACCTGCGGCAGTAAGTGCTGTGGTATTAAATTGGCCACGTGTGATTGTTTGTGTTCCGTTGATTGCAGTACTGATCACAGTGTGTTGACAAAGTTCTACGTTGCCACTCAAACGTTGCATTACTGTACCAGTTGCATAAGAATTTGCCGATGTACTGTTATACCAACCACGATTGAGTTGTATTGTTGTGCCGTCAGTGACTGATTGAACTTGAGCAATTTCAAGAGTGGCCACAGTGTAAGCATTGTTACCAATTGCAATGTTAGCTCCAGCACCGTTTGATCGATTTGACTGGCGTACCACAGTAAGTGCGTTGGTTGCTACGTTGGTAATTGCCATCACTTCATAAACGTTTGCAGTATCAGTTTGAACAATGATGTAGGCACCATCAACCATGCCAGCGCCAGATGCACTGGTAACGTTAAGTGTAGTTGTAGCAGTGCTGGTAATAGCAGCCACAGCAGTTGTGGTACCACCAGAGGTTGGGCGGCCAATGATCAACACCAGATCTCCGGCAGTCATTCCAGTTGTGCTGGCAACAGTAAATGTGCGTTCAGCTGAACTGCTGACATTAGCAGTTGTATAGGTTGACACAAGCGGAGTTGTATTGCCTTGTGTTTGGCTAGTAATCAGCACATAGTCATCAGCAACCCAAGGTGCTGTACCTTGATTTTCCAATTTGATTGATGTATCAACGTTGGATGTGATTACATCGTCACCAGCCAACAGTGTAAGATAACCATTGGTGTTGTAAACAATATCTGCGCCAATGTCTTCATAGAAACTGGGAATGTTGTTTGTGGTTGAAACGTTTTCCCATTTGGTGTTTTGCAATCCATATTCAAAGTCAGCGTCAATCAACGATTCTGGGTTTGAAACACGTTCACGGCCAATGGCATCCATGCCATAGTCCCAGGGTTGAATTTGTAAGTCTCTATCTTCAACATAAATTGCTAACTTATCAGTGCTGAGATATGAGCTGGTGTTTAAATCCAATGTGATGGTTGTAACACCGGCATACGCAGCAGGAAATGCAGCGGTAACTCCAGCAGCCCAGCTTACTGTGCCCCCCAATGTAGGATCAGCAAAATTGTAGATAGCAACGTTGTAAGTTGTGTCGTAGATGGCCAGAATGTCTGCTAGGTTATACCGGTTAGGAACTGCTACTGTACCTAAACCAGCAGTTCCTGGGGTAAACGTATACTCATATAATCTTTTTCTTGCCATCTTTTAAACTCCAAATATAATTTGTCCGGCAGTTAGTCTAGCTTGTGTACTAGCACTGAACTTGTCATAACTCACAGCGCCTGTGGCTATTTTACTGTTGATCACTGTGGCATCGCTGGGCGTGCCTGTATATAGTGTATCACCAAACAACAACGCAAAGAACGGTGTGTTGTTTACAGGTGCTACAGAAAAACTTATTGTAGAAGCTGCCACACTAAAATCCACACCAGGATTCAATGGAACATTGTTTAATACCACCAACATTGCATAAGCAGTAGGTGGAGTAAAACTCACACCACCCACAGTGATGTTGAATGTCTGCGTGACTCCATTAAAAGTCAACGTATCCATTTTACGGTATTGTCCCAATACAGGTGAATAACCTACATAAGCCATTATAATCTTCCTACAACAATTTCAATTGTACCTTGATCGCCATCAAAGTCTTGCAATGCTTTGCCTATCACTGTGCCCATGGCTGGTGTTGCGCAGGCCTGCGCACGACCATTGATTGCTGACACCATCATGTCGCCTTTCTTTACAGGTCCAATAACTTTGGTTGGAACTCGTCCAGTTAACGCTGTTGCTACAATGTGCTCGGCTTCCATTACACTGTTCATCAAGTGTGCCGGATTGGTAGAAACTACTCCGGCCACTTTAGGATCACTTATTGTGGTTGATATTGTGACTTCGTTACTGCCGCCAAAAATCAAAACAGTACCTGGTTCATATGCAGCATCGGCTGCATAATTTTCTGCCAAGTCAGCGTATTGTGCTGTGGTTGCTTTCAAGAAACCAGTGTTGAAATATGTTGTAGCCGAACCAATGTTACCTGTAGCATTGGTACCACCGTTTACAATGTTACCTAAAGTAACATTACCTGTGCCCACAGTCAACGAAGCAAATGTCACTCCTGAATTGGTTGCAACTGCTTGACCAATACTAAATGTTACTGCACCTGTTGCACCACTTACTGACACACCAGTGCCTGCTACTGCTGATGTTACACCAGTATTGGTAATTGAAACTGCACCAGTAGCATTGGTGTTAGTACTCAAACCGCTGCTGGTAGTGATGTTTGTAACACCTGAGTGAGTGTGATCTGCTCTAGCAAAAGTTGTACCTGTTCCAACTGCGGCTGACCCAACTGCACCTGGTGAAGTTGAACTGGCTTGACCAATCACAAATTCTGTTGTTGCCACTTGTGTGGTGTTGGTATTTTGAGCTGCGGTTGGTGCTGCCAGGTTACCAGCAGTGCTAATATTGCCGCCTGTGATGTTGCCAACTGCACTCAATGCAAGGGTAGCATTGACGTTAGCGCCAGTGATATTGCCTGTGGTTGCTACTGCACTGATAATGTTACCGCTCAAACTCAACTGAGATGCTAGTACTGTACCAACTGCTGAAATATTGCCTGCAGCCAAAACGTTGGCTGTGGCGCTTACAATTGATCCTTGTACCAACAAGGTGCCTAATATATTACCGCCAGCAATGTTGCCAGCTGATGTTATGTTACCAGTTGATGTGATTAAACCAGCTGTGGTAATATTACCACCTGTAACGTTACCTGTTGCACTAACACCGCCTGATCCTGCTGTGACTGCTGTAGTTGCAGTGACATTGCCACCAACTACATTGCCTGTGGCACTAACAGCACCACCTGCAGATATAGCGCCACCTGTGATGATATTGCCGCCTGTGATGTTACCTGTTGCACTGGTAATTCCACCAGTTAACACGTTACCACCAGTTACGTTACCAGTGGCACTAACTGAAGTACCTTGAACCAATGTGGTTGCAATTACGTTTCCGCCGTTGACATTGCCAGTTGCTGATACTGCTCCTGCTGTAATAATATTACCACCAGTAATATTACCTGTAACAGTTTCTAGACCACCAATATAACTGTTGCCAGCTATACCAATACCGCCTGCTACACGTAAGGCACCTGTGGTTGAAGATGTTGAAATAGTAGTAGAAGTAATGTTAGCATTGGATGTTATTTGTACATTTGAACCAGCAGCAGGAGTTAGAGTAATGTTACCAGCACCAGTCAACAAATTCATTGCCGAGGCATCATAGATATTATTTGATACTACAATGTTGGCAGCAATAACGTTACCTGTTGCGCTGACTGCACCACTAGATAGTACATTTCCACCAGATACGTTTGCAGAAGATGTTATACCACCATCGCCGGTAACAGTTCCTACTGCTGAGATTGTGCCGCCAGCAGTGATATCTGTAGTTGCCGCAACAGTTGTACCGGCACTCACGCCAAGGACTGCACTAAAACTGTCTCCGTATACCGCACCGGCTGCTGAAACTGATCCAGCAGTTCTGATATTACCACCAGTTACGTTACCACCAGCACTGGTTTGACCAGCTGTGTTAATGTTTCCACCTGTGATGTTACCGGTGGCCAATACCAAACCGCCAGTGTTGACGTTTGCACCAGTAATGTTACCTGCGGCGCTGAACATGCCGCCTGTTAAAATATTACCAGCAGATACGTTGGCTGCTGAAGTTATGTTACCAGTGCCAGTAATTTGTCCAGCTGTGGTTATGTTACCACCTGTAACGTTGCCAGTTACTAAAAGTGTAGATGATCCACTAATAGCACCAGTTACAACAAGACCACCTGACCAAACAGTGGCAATTGTTACTCCGGCAATGTTATTAACAATATTGCCAGCTGCCGAAGCAATGATAACTCTACTAGTACCATTGAAAATTTGGTTGGTATCAGTTGTGATGCCACTCAGCAATGCACCGTTGCCCAAAATATATGTTCCACTAACGTTGCCTGTAGCACTCAAATTGGCCAGAATCAAATCATTGTATGTGAAACTGGCATTGGCTGTGTCTACAACTGTGGTTGGTTTGACGATTAGATTACCAAACAGTTTGTATTTGGAATCTGTGATGTCGCGGAAATATCCAGAATAGCGTGTGTTGGTGCCATCAAAATACTGTGTGATTACACCCGAATCGTATGTGTCACCTGGGTTGGCGTTGGCCAAGAAGATGAATGGGTCATTAACTTCCAAACTGTCTGTGCCAGTGGTAGTGAATGTTCCATTAACTGTAAAATCTCCCACACAGGTAATGTCGCCGCCAATGTTTAAGTTACCAACAATACCTGCTCCGCCGGCCACAGTCAATGCGCCAGTAGTTACATTGCCACTGTTGGTAGCGTTGGTAATGGTTACTGCTCCGCTAGTGTTGATATTACCAGTAACGCCAACTCCGCCTGCCACAGTCAACGCACCTGTTACATTGCTAGTTGATGCAACATTGCTACTGAAAGTGGCACGATTGCCACCTGCCACAGTCATGACCATTGTGGTAGCATTTGGCCAATATATACCAGTGTTGTTGGCTGCTACTGAGTACACACTAGGTGCGCCAACTGTGCCAGCGCCAAATGCGTTGGCTGTGAGATTTAAAGAGTTAAGTGCGCCTGCACGATAGGTAACTGTGATGTTGTTGGTACCACTAGGAGGTGGTGTTTGAAACAGCAATGTTACATTTTCAGCTTCGTAGTCAGTGAATGGACGTTGTAGAGTTTGGTCAATCATCACGTCCAAGTCAGACGCTGATGCAACGGCTCGACCCAAAGTGAACTGATACGCTACCGCATTACCACTAAAGGTCTGTGTGCTGGTATTCAGCAGTTGTTGTTGCGGATTTAGGCCAACGTAACTCATTATGTGATTTCCATTATGCTCATTACTACGTCAATACTGGTAGCTGCGCTGCTTTGAACTTGCAGTTGATCTCCTGTGACCAACACAATTTTTTGATCGCCACCACCAACAACCAAACTAGAACCTGCTGAGATTGGTGCATTTACTGCTAAGTTTGTTGTTTGTGACGCATTATCTAAAATTGATACGTTAGCTGCAATTGCACTTGAAGTGACATTGGTCAAAGAAAGTCCAACTACAACTGCGGTAGTTGCCGAAGGAACAGTATAACCACCAACTGTGGTAGCTGTGACTCCTGTTAGTCTGCTGAGTTTTCTTGTAAAAGTATTTGCCATTTTTTATCCTAATGCTATTGCCAATGCTGTTGCGTCTGCTACTGTTGCTGCCCGCTGTCCAGCAATATTTATGTTACCTGTAGCTGAGATATTTCCACCTGAAATATTGCCTGTAGTGGTAATATTTGCAGTCATATTGATTGCGCTGACCACATTTCCACTTAGACTCAAGCCTGTGGTATTGACATTTCCGCTAGTGATATTACCAGTTGCTGATATCAACCCTGCTGTAGTCACGTTACCACCAACCACGTTGCCTGTGGCACTTAGAGTTACACCTTGTACTAGAGCAACGCTGGTTACATTGCCGCCACGTATATTTCCTGTGGCCAGCACGCCTGCTGCTGTGTTAACGTTGCCTGTGGCTGTAATTAAGCCAGCAGTGCTAATGTTTCCACCAATTACGTTGCCTGTTACAGATGCCAGGCCGCTAGTGTTGACATTGCCACCTGTAACGTTGCCTGTGGCCAGTAGGCCAGCACCAGTATTAATGTTGCCTGTAGCAGTTACTAAACCAGCAGTGGTCAAGTTGCCACCAACAACGTTGGCAGTAGCACTCAATGTAGTACCAGTAATAACATTGGCACCACTTATGTTTCCACCTGTTCCAGATGTAATTAAGTTTCCACCAGTGATGTTTCCAGTAGCAACAACTTGCCCGCCTGTGGTGATATTTCCACCTGCAACGTTGGCAGTTGCAGTAATTGTACCTGTTGCAGTAACCAAACCGCCTGTGACAATGTTTCCACCAGTTACATTTCCAATACCGCTGATTTGAGCACCGCTCAATACGTTACCGCCACTGATATTACCAGTGCCAGTCAAAATATTGCCAGCTACAGAAATTCTGCCGCCAACGTTGATGTCTGCTGCCACACCGTTTGTGGCAAACGTGCCAGTGATGCTGAGTGCATTGGTAGTTTTGTCAAACACCATACCAGCAGTGCCACCAACAATGCCGCCGTCATTGAACAATACTTGAGTATTACTGCCTGCTAGAGAGATATTACCTTGCAAGTTACCAATAAATGTGGTTGCTATGACATTTGCACCAGTGATGTTGCCTGTTGCTGAAAGTTGACCAACTGTTCTGATGTTTCCACCATCAATGTTGCCTGTAACACTGAGTGTGGTACCTGTGTAATTTGTACCAGAAATATTTGCGCCTGTAATGGCACCAGTAGCACTAACTTGTCCGCCAGTAGTGATATTGCCACCAATCACATTGCCCACTGCACTGAGAGTGGTACTTGATAGTATGCTGCCGCCTGCAATTGCATTGCCTGTTGAAATATTTCCACCTGCAATATTAGCTATAGCTGTGATATTGCCTGTTGCCAAAATTAATCCAGCTGTTGAAATATTGCCGCCTGCAATGTTAGCTGTGGCTGTGATGTTACCAGCTGCGCTGACAGCACCACCAGATGTGATATTTCCACCTGTTACGTTAGCAGCAGAAGTGATAGTACCAGTTGCAGTGATCAATCCACCTGTGACAATGTTGCCACCAGTCACATTGCCTGTTGCACTTACTGTGCCGCCTGCTGTGACATTGGTTGTTGCACTAACAATACCACCGTTGATATTGCCACCAGTCACATTGCCTGTTGCACTTACTGTGCCGGCTGTTGTGATATTGCCGCCAGTGACATTACCAGTTGCTGTTACCAAACCAACTGTGCGTAAATTGCCACCAGTTACGTTGCCAGTAATTGCAGCCAGGCCGCCTGTGACCAAATTGCCGCCTGACACGTTGGCGGTGGCTACTACTGCACCGCTAACCGTTAAGTTACCACCATCAATGTTGCCTGTGGCACTGAGTCCAGCACCTTGTACCAAAGTGGTAGCAACTAAATTGCCGCCTGACACGTTAGCAGCAGAAATGATATTGCCTGTGGCTGTGATCAATCCAGCAGTTACAATGTTTCCACCGGTAACGTTGCCAGTTGCTGTTATTGCTGTTGTGGCAGAAATCAATGCACCTTGCAGATTGCCGCCAAAAATGTTGCCTGTGGCTGTAATTGTGCCGCCTGTGAGCAAGTTGCCACCTGTAACATTGCCTGTGGCTGTTACTAAACCTGCCGTGCGTAGATTTCCACCATCAACGTTACCAGTCACACTCAAACTGGCCAGTGTACCAATGCCAGTGGCAACCACACCAGTTAACAATGCGCCATTGCCGATGTAGAAATTGGCGCTGATGTTGCCTGTGGTTGTGACATTAGAAGTAGAGTTCAATGCACTCTGAACATTACCACTCAAGCTCAATCCTGCGGCATTCAAATTACCACCAGTGATGTTGCCAGTTGCCAGAATCAACCCTGCAGTTGATACATTTCCGCCAACCACATTGCCTGTGGCTGACAAAATACCACCAGTGATGTTACCGCCAGTGATGTTACCAGTTGCACTTACTGTGCCTGCTGTGGTTAAATTTCCAGTTGCTGTGTTGGCAGTTACATTCAGTCCAGATGCACTGATTGTTCCTGTAGTGTCAATGTTTCCACCAGTAATGTTACCAGTTGCACTGATCAAACCAGTTGCACTAATTGCTCCGCCAGTAAGAATATTACCACCAGTGATATTGGCTGTTGCGCTGACTGTGGTTGCTGTTAAGATACCAGTACCAACATTGCCACCAGTGATGTTGCCTGTGGCACTAACTTGTCCAACAGTTCTAATATTGCCGCCTGTAACGTTGCCTGCGGCACTGATCAATCCTGCTGTGGTCACATTGCCAGCTGCTATGGTAGCAGTTGCAGTTACAGATGCTGCTGCCAACGCACCAACCACAAATGTACCATAGCTGTTGACTGTGACAATTTCGTTAGCAATGCTTACGTTGCTGGCTGCAATTAAATTGCCTGTGGCGTTTTGATAACCAATAAATGCTGAATTCTCAGCAGTGGTATAATACCAAAGTTGTTCACCACGATCTTTGCCATCGTTAACTGTTAGAGGTGTGTTGTTGGCACCACGGCCTAATCCAATAATTGGATCTTGAACATTTAAGTCTGTGATGTTAATGTAGATAACATTGCCATCAACAGTCAAGTCACCACCCACAACTGCATTACCAGTGATATTAAGTGTTGTACCATTGACTGTTCCAACTGTGATTAAATTACCGCCAATGACGTTGGCTGCGGCACTGATCAATCCACCTGTGGCCAAATTGCCACCAGTTACATTGCCTGTAGCAGTTACTATACCACCTGTGGCCAAGTTACCACCAGTAACATTGCCATATGCACTTACATTACCACGAGTAATACCAGTACCAACTCTGATATCTTCGGCTATAACAGTGTTTGTGGTAGTGATATTTCCAGCTGTTCCAATATTGCCGCCGGTGATATTGCCAGTTGCTGAAACAGTGTTAGTAGATAACAACACGCCTGATACTGCAATATTGCCGCCGGTGATATTGCCAGTACCTGATACTGTGCCAGTACCAAATGCTACATTACCATTAAATATCGCGCCATTAACATTTCCGCCTGTGCTAATTTGAGTACCAACTCCGCCGCCCAATATGTTGCCGCCGGTGATATTGCCAGTTGCAGAAATCAATCCAGCAGTAGTGATATTGCCGCCAGTGACGTTGGCAGTTGCAATAATATTACTGCCGCTTAATATGTTACCTGTGGCACTTATGATGTTGCCAGCAACAATGTTACCTGTACCTGGGCCATTGGTAACAGTTAAATTACCAACTTGTGCCTCACCAGTACCAAGTAATTTGAATGTGCCAAACAAAATGTTGCCACCGGTGATGTTGCCCACAGCACTAACTTGTTCCAATGCATTTAAGTTGCCAGTTACAGTATTGCCAGTTACACTCAAACTTGGCAGTGTACCAATGCTGGTGGCCACAACGCCAGTTAACAGAGCACCATTGCCTAATAAGTATCCACCGCTGATGTTGGCAGTGGTTGTGATATTTGCCGCACTGGTCAATGCACTTTGAACGTTGCCACTTAGACTCAATCCAGTAGCATTCAAATTGCCACCGGTTATGTTACCAGTTGCAGAAATCAATCCAGCAGTTAGTAAATTACCACCAGTTACGTTGCCAGTAACAGCGGCTGTGGTAGAAACTACCAGTGCGGCTATGTTACCAGTTCCAATGGTTACCAAATTGCCACCAGTTATGTTGCCGGTTGCACTGATCAGTCCAGTTACAAACGCACCAGTATTGGCAAACACTGCCACATTGGCAATACCACCAACAGAAATGTTGGCGTTACCACCAGTGACACCAATATTGGCTTCTGTAGTACCATTGGCAATCTTTGTAGGAGTCCCAGCTGCAATGCCTGACAGCAATGCACCGTTACCCAAAATGTAATTACCAGCTACGTTACCTGATGCACTGACATTACCAACTGTGGTCAAGTTGCCACCGCTGACGTTGCCTGTTGCAACAACAACACCAGTTGCACTCAATGTTGTTGCTGTGATAACGTTGGCACCAGTAATATTACCGCCTGCGCCTGCGGTAACAATGTTGCCACCTGTGACGTTACCAGTTGCAGAAACTACTCCAGCAGTCAACAAATTACCACCGGTTACGTTACCAGTTACAATTGCAGTACCGCTTGTGACTATGCTTGCTACGTTGGCGGTACCAAGTGTTACCAAATTGCCGCCAGTTACGTTGGCAGTTACTGATACTGTGGTACCTGTATGTGTTGTGGCGTTGACGTTGGCACCACCCAATATATTGCCACCTGTGATGTTACCGGTAACAGAGACTGTAGTACCTGTGAATAATGTGGCATTGACGTTTGCACCACCTAAAATATTGCCACCAGTGATGTTACCAGTAGCACTTACTTGACCACCTGTGGTCAAATTGCCACCAGTTACGTTGGCAGTTACTGATACTGTGGTACCTGTGTGAGTTGTGGCATTAACGTTGGCACCACCCATGATGTTGCCACCAGTTACGTTGCCGGTCACTGATACTGTGGTACCTGTGTGAGTTGTGGCATTAACGTTGGCACCACCCATGATGTTGCCACCACTTATGTTACCAGTTGCAGATATCAATCCGCCTGTTAGCAAATTGCCACCAGAAATATTGGCCACTGCTACAACATTACCTGCTGCCACATACAATGCATATGGATTGGTAATTGTCATGTTGGTACCAGCCACTGGCGCTGCTGCAATGTACAAGGTGGCCGCGGCTGTTGTAACTTGAGTTAAGTTAGCGCCAGCAATTGTAGGTTGTGCCAACACGTGAATGTGATTGCTTGCGGCTGTGCCTCCTGCCAGTGTGCTTGCGTCTGTGTATGTGCTGGCCACTGATCGTATGGCAATACCAGTTGTGGTCCAACTTGGATGGCTTACTGCGCCAGTTACCACTAGCTGATCTGTTACTAAGTTACCTGTGGTAACAATGTTGCCTGTACCGGTGATTTGACCTGCACCAAATATTATGTTACCACCAGTAACGTTACCAGTAGCACTTACTTGTCCTGCTGTGTTCAAATTACCACCAGACACGTTGCCTGATGCTGAAATTAATCCTGTAACATATTCACCAGTTGCAGCATATACTGCCACATTGGCAGTTCCGCCAACGCCAACTGCTACGTTGCCACCAGAGCTTACAATAGAAACATTTGATGTTCCGCTGACAATTTGAGTAGGTGTGCCTGTTGCAACACCTGTTAACAATGCACCATTACCAACAAAGTAATTGCCAGTCACGTTGCCTGTGGCACTGACTTGACCAACTGTGGTCACGTTGCCAGCTATCACATTGCCTTGTGCAGATACAACTCCCAACACAGTCATTGTGTTAGAGCCGGTGTTATATGTAAATCCTGCTACTGCGCCAGCATTGCCATTGGCATTGTAAAGAACTTGTGTGTTTGAACCAGGAACAGTTAAGTTACCAGTGATGTTACCGGCAAAGTTACCCACAAAGTAACCTGTGGTAATAATATTACCTGCGGCACTAACAACACCTTGGGTACGAACGTTTCCACCGTCAATGTTACCTGTGGCAGTAATCAATCCTGCTGTGGTTAAATTGCCACCAGTTACGTTGCCAATTGCACTAAGGTTACCAGATGCACTGACTACGCCGCCGGTTATTAAATTACCACCAGTAACGTTACCAGTTGCAACAATCACTCCACCTGTCAAGACACTAGCAGTTGCGCTGATCAACCCGGCTGTGGTAATGTTACCACCTGATACATTGGCTGCTGAAGTGATATTACCTGTAGCTACAACTTGTCCTGCTGTGGTCAAATTACCACCTGACACATTAGCTGTGGCAACAACTTGTCCGCCTGTGTTTACATTACCACCTGTGATGTTGCCTGAAGCACTGATCACTGTGCCAGTCACGCTTTGAGTAGTGTTGATGTTGTTGGCAGTAACATTGCCAGCAACGCTGACCTGACCTGACGACAACAAATTACCACCGCTGACATTGGCAGAAGTAATGATGTTTGATGTATTGGTTCCACTGGCCAAGTATGTTGAAACATCTGAGTTTGCATAGCCTGCTGGCAAACCTGTCAATGCACTACCATTACCTAAAATGTATCCACCTGAAATGTTAGCAGTGGTTGTGATATTGCCTGTGCCACTGATAACATTAGAACCCAATGCTGCCAACAATGTGGTCACGTTTGAATCAGCATAACCTGCTGGCAAACCTGTCAGCTGTGATCCATTACCAATGATATAGTTGCCAGTTACATTACCCACAGCAGAAATTGCACCAGGTGCAGTCAGATTACCAGTTATGCCAAAGTTCCATCCATAAGCACCAGCATTAGTGTTGATTATGAGTGGTCTGCTGGCAGTTGTACTGATTTGCATCTCGCCCATGCCAGCATTTTGAATGAAACCTGTACCTGCTACATCTATATAAGCTGATGACCCTGATATTTTTAACACCCCAGCAGTGGTAATATTACCGCCTGTGATGTTACCAGTGGCACTTACTTGTCCTGCTGTGTTTAAGTTACCACCTGACACATTGGCAGTAGCAACAACTTGTCCACCTGTTAATAAATTACCACCAGTGACATTACCTGCTGTGACTGTGCCTGTGGTTGATATTGCGTTTGAACCAAATGCAGCCAGTAATGTTGTAACATTTGAATCTGCATAGCTGGCAGGTAATCCAGTTAACTGACTACCGTTACCAATAAAGTAGTTTGCTGTTACGTTACCAACAACACTCATTCCCGTTGAAGCAAAAGTATAAACGTTGGTCACGCCACCAATGTTACCAACCACGTTGCCGTTGGCTACAGGAATGTTAAATTCTGTTGTGCCGTTTGTGAGTTTACTTGCTGCACCAACGTTGCCGCTGGCCACAACCCCAGTCAATCCAGCACCGTTACCAATGAAGATACCGTTGACAACTTGTATGTTGCCATTAGCAACGAGTGCGCCAATGTTGCCTGAGTAGGTTGGCAAATATGCAGCAACGTTTGAATTGCCGTATGTTGCAGGCAGACCAGTCAGTTGTGAACCATTACCAAACACATATCCAGCGGTGACGTTGCCTGTGGTCAAAATTGGATTTGAACCAAATGCAGCCAAGTTGGCTGCTACATTGGCGTTGCCGTACGTTGCAGGCAAGCCAGTTAACTGACTACCGTTGCCTAAGATATAAGTGCCCTGAACATTACCAGTGGTGATAATGTTGCTGGTGTCTGTGCCACTGGCAAGATAAGATGCCACATTGGCATTGCCATAACTTGTAATGGTTCCGCTGCCGCTAATTACAGTTTGTTGACCACTTTCGTTGGTCATTATAACAGCAGTTGAGTTAGCACTGATTGTGGCATTGCCTAGGAAAATAGTGCTGTTGGAAAGATAAAGATCGTTAAACTGTGCTGTTGGGCTACCAAGACTGTAGGTTACGTTGGCAGCAGGAAGAATATTGGCTTTGACTGTGACTGTGTTGGTTCCAACCACAACCACATTACTGGTGCCAGCAATACCAACAGTGACATTGCCGCCTGAACTTACAACAGCAACGTTAGATGTTCCACTTTCAATAGCAGTGGAATTGCCAGTGGCAAGCCCAGTTAACTGTGAACCGTTACCGATAAAATACGTACCGTAAATATTGCCACTAGCAACAATGTTATTGGCAGCAGTGATACTGCCTACACCCAAAATATCATTGTTGGTCAACAGCAAATTATCGCCACTGGCCAGCTCTTGAATCTGTGCGCTACCTGTGTTTACTACTAACGGAATCTTGTTTGCCATTATCTTAATCCAATTTTATTATTTATGTGGTATACACGACCACGTTGCCGGTGCGAGTTAAAACATTAAAACTGTTGTTACTGGCCAATGGCACAGACACTGGAGTGGTTCTAGTTCCCACAGTCAATGTTCTGGTAAAAACAGTATTACCAATGTAGATATTGCTAGTAGCTCTGATATTGCCACCAGTGACGTTGCCCGAAGCACTGACCAAGCCAGTGCTGAGAATATTTGCAGCTTGTAAATTACCGCTGAGAGTAAGACCGTTGTTGTAAAACACAGCCACATTGCCAGTTCCGCCAATGCCAATTGTGACATTGCCTCCCGAGCTGCGAACAGCCACATTTGACGTGCCGTTTGCAATGGCAGTTCCGTTGCCAGACCCACCAGCAATACCTGTAAGTAAGCTGCCATTGCCCACAAAATACGAAGCATAAACTGTGTCAACTCGTTTGGTTGGAGATCCTATGTCATACACAGAATCAATTGAAGGCATAATGGAACTATTGGCCTGGATGTTTCCAATACCATTAGCGGCTAGCACCAAATTGGAATTAAGACCGTTGACAGAAATTACATTGTTGGCAATAACAACATTGCTGCCAACAGGACCTGCGGCATAAATTTCTGTAAAATTATCATTTACAGCAGTAAATGCGTCACGCAATGGCTCGCCCGTGCCATCATTGGCTGCGGCGCCGGTGTCAATTATTTGTTGTGCCATAGGTTTACAGGATCCTCTGGTGTATTTACCATAAGATCCAGTTTACCGTTTTAGGCAACTTTGGTGAAAATAAGGTAAGAACCTGTTTTAGCGGTCATTGTACCGGTGGAATTTTGCAGTCTCATGGTCACTGCGGTGTTTACAGTGTTGAAGAAAGTGCCCGATATTCTCAATGTTCTAGCAGTTGTGCCGGTACTGGCATAGGTAGTTGCCACGTCATCACTTGTGGTTTTTGTGGCTGTAGCAAATGCGGATGTAGTGGTTGTTTGCGTTTCAGTTGTAAAATTACAAGTGCCTGATGCAAAATTCACAGTGGGCGAAATAGTCATTGAACCGTCTGGTACCAGTGTGATATAGCTTTCAAAGTAATATCGATTGTTGGCTACTGCTGTGAATGTCAGTGTTCCAATGTTAGCTGGAGTTACTGACGAGATTGGAGCGTCGCTAGATTGAACTACATAATTTGGAACACCAATACCTGTACCAGTCAACAGCGTACTAACACTGAGATTGGCGCTGGACACATTTGCTGTGATCACTGCATTTCCAGCATTAACATTGGCTGTCAAACTGGCAGTAGTACCAATAAACACGTTGCCGCTGGTAATGTTGCCAGTTGCTGTAATAATGCCCTGGCTGACTACGTTACCGCCTGTAACGTTACCAGTTGTGCTAACACCGCCGGCTCCTGCGCCGATTGCACTTACGCTGATTAAATTACCGCCAGTGATGTTGCCAGTGGCAGAGATTAATCCAGCTGTGGCCACATTACCACTGGTTACATTGCCTGTTGCTGTTATTAATCCGGCTGTACGCAAATTACCACCATCTACGTTACCAACTATGGTCATAGTACTTGACCCGTACATGGTGCCACTAACTGCAAAAGTATGCAAAGGCGCAGTATTTGCCACGCCCACGTTACCAGATGCTCCAATGATAGCAATACGAGTGGCTGCTGTGGTATTGGCTGTTTGAATTAAAATATTAGCATTGCCAAGAGAGTCAGAGTACACAGCTCTAATGGCAGCAGTAACTCTAGCTCCTGGTGCCGAATCAGACGTAAACCATTCAATTGCTCCAATGTTAGCACCGACTGTGGTAATAGCGGTATTGGCATCAGAAAAACGCAGAATTCTATCTGTGGTTGCACCCGAAGTATAACTTAAAATAATATTGCTTGATGCAATCATATTTCCGCCAGTGACGTTGCCTGTAGCACTCACTTGGCCAGCTGTGAGCAAGTTGCCACCTGTGACGTTACCAGTCACAGATTCAGTTCCGGTAATAGCCACACCAGTGGTTGACCAAACTGCCACATTGGATACACCACCCACTGAAATTACTGCATTGCCACTAGCAGTAGGGATTGCAATACTGGTGGTTCCGTTGAAAATATTATCGCCTGAAATGTTACCTGTAAGTGCGGCGTTTCCAGTCACTGAAAGGTTACCGTTGATCACAACCGTGGCTGCATTGGCTGTCAAGCCTTCAAAAGTTACTGTGTCGGTATTTCCTACAGATTGGAATACCAAATTGCCTGCGACACGATTGTAGGTAGTCATTTAAAGATCCTTTGTGTTATTTATGCGGTTTTGAAAGTCTTCCATTTGCATGGCAGCTAGATTTTTTATGCCCCGTAACTCAGAAATTGCCGCTGTGGTTTTGCCCATTACCCGGAAAAATCCAACGTCTGGAAAGTCCTTGCACACTCTTTGTAGTTGTTTGACCCAATTTCCTGTATAAGTTGGGCGAGCAGAGCTTTTTTTGTAAAATTCAGTGTCTGCATACACATTGTTAAATCTGTCCCCAGCTGTGGGACCCATATCAAATCCAATGAGATACACTGCACGATTTTGATCTATAGCCGCAAGAGCCACTGCAATGGGTCCTGAACTGAATCCAAAATAATCATCTGGAACTCTATGTGCGCCTAAGCCCGGTATGGGTTTTCGAGTATACATTCTGTGTTCACTGGCATATCCACTGTGTTGAATAGATTCACTGATGGGTTTGTCTGTGCTGACCAAAACAGTGGGTGCAAATTCTCGATGCAGTGCATTGCATCCATAGGTTGGACCAAGCTCTTTGAGAGTTTGCAAATTCAATTCTAATCGACTAACGCCGTTGCCTAATACAAAACCAAAACTCATAAAAAATCCTCCTAGTAGTTATCTAGGAGGACTCAGGGGTTAAATCAATTAAGAAGTAACGTTGTCAACAATGGCCAAGTCAAGCAGATTTTGTTGTCCGCTTTGTACTGTGCCTGTGTTTGCTGTTGCAGTAGTACCTGATTTGATAACTGTACCTTCGTCAGTAAAGAAGTTGGTTGCATAACGCTTGTCAGCCACAACACTTGCTGCCGCATAAGTTGAACCGCCAGTCCAATCTAACAAGAACTTGTTGGTCAATTTGGAGATTGTGGTAGCAGTAGAATCAGTGACTGTAAATGTGATAGCCATCAATCCAGCTGCTGGAGTAGTGTCATCGTCTAGTACACAAACACCCACCGAGTATGCTGCGCCGTTGCCAGCTCCCCCAACAGAAGTTGCTGTGAAAATTGTGCCTAATCCAAAATTAGCAGGAGCACCGGCTGCGGTCCAGTTAGTGGTTGTGCCAACTGTGGAAATTTGATATGCTTGCCCAACAACAAAACTGCCATCGTTAACGCCAGTAGCATCACCAACTAGGTATTTGTGTGAACCTTTTTGACGGATGATATATCCTGCGGCAACACCAATACCAGATCCACTAGGTGCAGCAATGTTCACAATTACGTCAATTCTAGGATTGGTTGTAGTTGGTGTATCAGTAGGGGCTGCGCCACCCACCACGCCAAGATATTCAGTAGCACTGAGTGTGTCGCCTGTGTTGGTCACAGGGGCAGTTAATGATCCAAAATTTGGAAAGCCAATGTCGACGCTAACGGCTGCGCCGCCGTTGCCTGAACCAGTGCTTGATTTTTGTATTTTAAGAGGACGTCCCATTTTTGTTTCTCCTTACAGAAGTCCGATGCGAGTTCTAGTCGCTACGCGGCGGGTTAAACCGCATAAAACACCGTATTGTGTTGACAAGTATTTATGGAAATGTTAGAATCAACTCATATAGCCATTAAATAGTACCATGGAAACTGATTTTTTAATTTCACAAGGCAACCAACATCGAGCTGACCGACAATACGGTGAAGCCCTGCAATGTTATGCATTGGCATTTGCCAAAGACATGGATTCTGCTGCGGCATTCAACAACTACGGCAATGTCATGCGAGAAATTGGCCATCCTCAGCGAGCCATTCCGTTCTTGCAACATGCAATTCTTCTTGATCCAAATAATGTAACTGCTAGGTTCAATTTGGCGGTGGCACTGTTGTTGATGGGCGATTACACCAATGGATGGCCAGCTTATGAATCAAGATGGCAATACGAACATCTTGCCGGAACTGAACCCAAACACCAACAGCCTCGCTGGCGTGGCGAAGATCTCAAAGACAAAACTATTCTTGTAGTAGGCGAACAAGGCCACGGAGACAACATTCAGTTTTGCAGATTCTTGTACAACTTGCATGTGGCTGGAGCAAAAATCAAGCTTCAGGTTACTGACGGATTGATTCCGTTATTACAATCTAGCGACGTCATTCAGCAGTTAGGAACATACACTGACGACATGGGTGAGTTTGATTATTGGATTCCTATCATGAGCATTCCAGGCATTCTTGGAGTAACGTTGGAAAATTTGCCTAGGCCAGTGAACTATCTCAATGTAGATCAAGGCCGTCAGCAAGAGTGGTTGCAGATACTGGGTCCTAAAACTCGCATGCGTGTGGGCTTTTGTTGGAGCGGCCGCAGAGATTCCTGGCTCAATCAACACAAGAGCGTGCCGTTCTCTGTAATGCTAGACATGATTAAATCTAATCCTCAATACGAATGGATCAATTTGCAAGTTGATGCTGATCCAGAAGAAGAAGCAGCCTTGCTTGAAGCAGGAGTGCAAGCCTATCCTGGCAGCGTTAAAAGTTTTGTAGACACTGCGGCCTTGATCATGGCCATGGACGTGGTGATTGGTGTGGATACTGCTGTGTCACACTTGAGTGGATCACTAGGTCGTCCCACATGGATAATGCTACAAAAATTCAGCACGGACTGGCGTTGGTTGTTGAATCAAGATTCTAGTCCTTGGTACTCGACTGCTAGACTTTTTAGACAAGAAAACTTTGATGACTGGACCGCAGTTACCAAAAAAGTCAGTCAATACTTAGGTTGGTTCAAAGTTTAAGTCAACAAAAAAGCACCCGAAGGTGCTTTTTTTGTCCTTCCCATCCCTGGGTTGGTTCTCTGATTAGGAGAATGACAAGTTAGATACAGCGATCTCACCCACATAGTCACCGGCGTTACCGAATGACGATGCAGTGTTGGTCAACTCAATGTAACCATAACGTGTCATGAATGACACCACTGGTTCAAAGGTTGTTGGATCCAACACAACACCACTGCTCATCAAAGGAATGTATGGGCAGTAGAATGCAGGAGCGTCAGCTTCTGAAGAGCCTTTGTAGCCAACCAGAACTGGAGTTGTATCGCTGGCATAACTGTCAACGAACACACGCATAGCGCCGTTCAATGTACCAACAAACTTGGTGTTTGTAGGTGCTTCAAAGGTGCCTTCTGTGGTACGAGCAAAAGCTGAAGTTGTTGCACTTTGCAACACTGTCAGAGCAGCTGAAGACACAACAGCGTAGTTACCAGCGCCACGACGAGTACGTTGGGCGATCAAGTTAGCAACACGGTTGATCAACACTGCCAAAGCGGCGTGTTCGTCACCAACGAATGTAGCTGTACCCGAAACGGTAGCTTGGTTGTATGTGAACTCAGTAGATGCCAATGAGCGCAAGCTCAAAAGAATCTCTTGGTCAATTTCAGCGGTAATCTCTTGAGCTAGAGCAGCCATGATTTCTGCTTCAACGTCAATACCATGCATGGCTTGTGCGTCTTGTGCAGATTCAAATGTCCAACGAGCTTGCAGCTTGCGGGTCTTGGCTTCAACAGCTTGTTTCAAGATTTGAACGCTGATTTGCTTACCGCCAGTACCTTCCATGCTGGCTGTTGAGCCGCCGGTGTAGGCTGTAGCTGTTGATGTTCCTTGTGGAACAGTAGAGTAAGCTGTAGCAATTGTGAATGGGCTCAATGCTTCTTGGCCGGCTGTAACAGAAGTTGCAGCAGCAGAATTGTCAGTCAAGCTCTGAGCATATCGCACACGCAAGGTGTGGATTTGACCAACAGGGCCAGTCATTGGCTGAACACCAACCAACTCGTTAGCAATAACAGTTGGCATCACACGACGGATAACTGGCAGAATCACACGGTTAAGTGTGGCAATGTTGCCAGAAACAGTACTTCCAGAAGAAGCATTCTCTTTCAAATAGCGACGAGTATTCTCAAGAATAACTTTCATGCTATTGCGTTTGGTGCCTTGGAGGCCTTCTAACAGGGCCTCTTTGGTCTCATCCCAACGACTTTCTAATAGTTCTTGTGACATTTAAGTCTCCTAAAAAATTTTAAAGCCCTGCCAGGCGCTTGAGTGCAATCACATTGCTGTGATCTTCTTGGGCGGACTGCTGGTTCGGAACAGTTTTATCACCAGTAACTGCGGTGACGTTTTCTGTGATCACTTTGTGGGCTTTCACGGAGCGGTCTTCCAACACTGCTGGTAGATACTTTTCGAAGGCGTTTTTCAAACGGTTAGTTTGGACGCTTTCGAGCAAATTACGCATGACTTCTTGCTTTTCCTTGTTCAAGGGACGTAGCAATTCATCCATTGTGCTGTCACGCTCATTGGATTCTTTAATCATACGCAGTTCGCGCTCTTTATTCTCAACCAGGACTTTTGCTTTCATGGTGAGTTTAATTGCCTCAGACAATTTCTTGTCTTTGTGCGCAATTGTGTTATGCAACTTACGAACTTCAGCTTTCTCATTCAAGTGAGTAGCACCAAATTCGGTAGCATATGCTTCAAAGATACGACGACCAAAATTGTTCTCGCGAGCAACTTTGATGTCTTCTTGTAACTGATTCAATTCAGCCTTAAGATGTTTGCTAACAGCTTGGCTCATTTTGTTGGCACTTTCTTTAACAAATCGTGCTTTCAAAGTTTCAAGTTTGTTACGTGCTTCACTTACCAAGCGAACTTTGGTTTCAACCAAATCACGCTTGTCAGCAGCAAATTCTTGAATTTCTTTTGCCAATGCATGCACCACGAAGTTTTCAAGTTTTGCAACTCCTTCTGTGTGCATCTTACGGTCTTTACGCAGTTCAGAAATTTCTTCAGCAAGTTTAGTAACCAAGAAGCTGTTAAACTTAGTGGCTGACTCTTTCATCTTGTGTTGAAACTTCACACGGTCTTCAGCCAATGCTTGCTTTTCAGCAGCAATATTGGCCAATTCTCCTGCAAGACCTTCTGTTACCATTTTATCTAGGGCTTCTACCATCACTGTTTTGTCATGCTCATAGCGTTGTGCAAACTCCTCGCGAAGTTCTGCACGTACAAGTTCACGAGCTTCTGTCAGTTTAGATTCCCAAGCTTCGTTGAGTTCTTTACTAACATCTTCGTTGATCAAGCCGCTGTCAAGCAATGGTTTAATAGCATCAAACATGCCTGGTTCTCCTTAGATTTTGAGTTCTCGGATAAGGCGTTTAACCTCACCTGCGAGATACTTCTTCACTTTGTCGTCCTGACCAGACTCTCTTGCTATCTCTAAGATCTTATGACCGTTTCTCATATTCATGAGACCTTCATAGATTGCTGTAGGATACGCATTAGGAGCACTGGGTTGGGCAACCACATCTATAGTGACAATTTCAAAGTCACTTACATGTCCTGTTCTGTCATCAACATTTCCTGAACCACGACTGCTAACACCCAGCTTCACGCCAGATGTCAACAGAGTCTTTATCAATTCACCCATAGGGGTTGGTAGAATTTTCAATTTGCCGCAACCAGCATGCCCGTCCATCCACATGCCTTCAACTGTGTGGCACACACGATCCAAGTTAATCTTGAGATCGTCTGGATGGTCCACTTCACCTAAAACGGAGTTACCGTTACGGATCTGCTCGTTGATGGTTTCTACTGCTTTGATAATTTCGTGTCGAGGATAGATACGCTCATTTGCATTGCGCTTGTCGCCTTCAATACAAATGCCTTTGAGATAGAGGTGCTTTTTGCCACCAACATCAGCTTCTTCCAAAACTTGGATGTTGGCTTGGCTAAAAGTAAGATCTTCTCTTAGGTATCTAGATGACATCTAATTAACCTTTACGACCACTTGGAAGTGGGCTCTTGGTGTTTACACCGCTGGCCTGGCTCTTTACAGGAGCAGGAGCAGCTGATTTAAATGCTTTTTTTCCAGCATCTTGTGTAGGAGTTACGCCAAGTTCTTTTACTGTGTTGCGATATGCGGAACTGTCATGCACACCACCCATGCTGGTACCAGTGTGTACTGGCTTGCTGGCCATTCCAGTTGCGCCTGAGTTAAATGCTACAGGACCTGCTTTGCCGTCACCTTGTTCAGTGGTAACTGGCTTTGGTGCTGCCTTCAATGTCAATGCTTCGGCCATAGGCATCATTTCTTCAGTGTCGTCCATTTCAATGGCATCACCGCCTTCGTCTCCACCAAAATCATCGCCGTCGCCCATGTCGTCGCCGCCCATCAAGCCTTCAAATTCAGCCATCAACTCATCTAGTTTGTCTTCTAGATTCATAACGTCATCTTTGGTTGCAGGCTCATCGCTGCCGCCTTCGTCGTGCATGTCTTCAATGTCGTGAGTAAGATCGTCACCAGCTTCTTCAGCTTCGTCGTCAAACTCAGAGTCAGACTCTTCGCCTTCCATGCTCATGTCTTGTTCTTCGTCGGCTTCAATTTCATCAATCAAGTCGTCGCTGGCGTCGCCGCCCATGGCGCTTTCATCCATTTCTTCTGATTCGTCAAGATCTTCGTCATCAGTTTCTTTTTCTGCTGCTTCGTCGATGTCTTCATCAGCCTCTTCTTGCATTAGATTTTCGTAGATTTCGCGGCTTTTGGCCACTACGATGTCATGGAAAAGCTCGCGAGCTTTTTGGTCTTCGTCGTTGATCACGTATTCGATCAACTGTTCAAATTTGTTCATAAGGGAAAACTCCTATAGGTAAAGTGTGCTGTTATTTACATAACAACCAAAAACTCTGCTGTTTAAGGAGTCAAAATGGCGATAAATGCCAATTAAGCCACAGGGGCTGGAGGCGGTGCGTACTGTTGTCGCACTAGTTTGAGTTTTTCTTTGTATTCGAATGCACGGACGTCATTCATTTTTCTCAACTTGTTAAGCTGTCTTAATGTCAAGCGAGTTTTGCGCAGATCACCCAGTTGCGGTTGACTGTTGTCTTGCGATAGATCTTGATAGGCTTCAGGATCTTTTTTCCAAAATTCTTGTAGGAGCATGTTTATATTTATACTCCGCCTGGAGTTCCGCCTGGGGCAGCACCCGGAGCAGCACCCGGGCCAACCATTTCACCTGCGCCAGGTTGTTGCATTTGTCCAATTTCTTCGCCTGTGTTGATATCAGTTTCCATGCCGCCCGGAGTAATACCCACAGAACGTAAGTCGGCGCCACCTGAACTTTGCATTTCGGGCTGATCACGTTCTTCACGCCACAGCTCTTCGTTTTCTTTGATTTCGTCTTCAGTCAATCCCAAGAAACGTTCCAACATAAAACGCTTGCTCATGTAAGGCAGTTGTTCTAACTGTGTAAATGCTTGTATTCTTGTGTTGTCCAACTCACTTTGACGGTAACTTGCAAAGTTTTGAGGTGGAGAAAACTTCAAACTAAACAGGCCAGAGTCTATGTTAAACCCGCGCCATTTGAGGAACATCTTGAATTCATCGTCTAGTTTTTGTGAAATATGCCCTTGCAAACGCTCGCAATATTGATTGAATCTGTACTCTTGTATAAGGGCTGTGCCTACTTTTCCGTCTGAAAAAGCACGGTCTGAGTCGTCTGGACCAGTGGGCAAATAGCTTGATGGCACACGCAAACCACGGGCCATTTTGTTGTTAAAATACTTTAAATCGTCAATTTCGCCTAGATTTTGTCCGCCGGGCAATGTCTCAACTGATGAGCCACGACCGTCTTGGCCCTGGGGGAAAAAGTAGTCTTCGTTGATCGAAAGTGGATTGTAAGACGAATCCATCATGTTGGCTCCGCCACCTGTTATGGTAGGGATTCGTCGTTGATGCATTTCGTTTTTAACACGTTCCACAAACGCCATGGCCAAGTGGCTGGGCATGTTGCCCACGTCAATTTTAAAGATTCTACGCTCCGGAGCACGGCTCACACGATAAATTAAAATTGAATCTTCTAGCAGTTCTTTCTGCTTGAATACTTTGTAAATTTGCTCTAGTATACTGCGCCCAAATGGCCAAAATACGTCTAAACCTTCGTTCAGACTCATGTGTACCACATGTTTGGCATCCAAACATGTTTCATTCATGGCAGTCATAAAGCGACTGTTGCCTACACCGCCACCAGAGCCACCATTGGGCATGGTGTAGTTGGCTGCGCCAGATATTGAGCCTGTCACAGGATTGGTCATGTAGTCTGTGGTAGTTTTTGCTGCCACAGTCATGTTCTGGAAGTTGGGATTGATGTCACGGATAACATACTGTTCAGGGCGTTTGCCTTCTGACTCGTTCACAATAACTCTAGCAACTTTGGTCATGTCAACCCAGTACATTTCAAACGTTTCTGGGTCACGCACAAACACTTGATCGCCATACTTGATGGTGTTGCGAAACAGTTTGAATATACGCTGATCCAACTTGTTCAACTTGACCCACTGTTGCAGTTGTTTTTTAATGATGTCAACTTCGTGGTCTGTGGGTGTTTCGTTGTATTGAATGTCAAACGGGGTGGCGTTTGATTGATTAATTTGTGTGGAGAACTCAGCAATAATGTCCAAGCAGGCGTTGATTTCTGAGTCCATGTCCATGTTCTCATACTGGTTGTAACGCTCTACTCTGTTGGGGTGACCTGAATACACTTCAGGCAGTCTACTGGCATAATTTCTAAAGGTAAAATCGTTGATCAACGAGTCAGTGCCGTCGTTTTTGCCGTAGTTGGGTAGTCCATACTGATTTTTGCCAGAAATTGGACTCATCACTCCAGATGTGTCTGCAACTTTGAAATATTTGCGCCAGCCTTGTTGTTTGGGTTCTGCCATGGTTGTTTATTTACCGTTAGTTTGCACTCACCTGGAGTATCTTCTTGCTGATGTCGTTGGCTTCACTCTGCTTGGCAATTAGCGCATCAATGCCAGCAATCAGCGCATCTGTTTCTGGTGTGGCTGATTCTTTGGCCATTTTCTGGAACATTTCTGTTGTGATTGTTTTCATGGCTTCTACAAACTCTGTTCGCATGATATCAAATGCTTCCTTTTGACTCACACCATTTTCAGCCACAATGTCATTCAGACGTTGTGCCATTTCTTGTCCTATACCGTCTCCCATTTGAGTACCAATTTTGGCCATGCCAAGATCGTAATTCATAGCAATGCCTGAATTTATAATTTCTTTCCAGGTTGCTGGATCTGTGATGGTTTGTGATGCTTTGTCAAAGGCGCCCATGCTGGCAGCAATTTCTTTCACTGCACTCAAATCAGTTGACATGTGGCCCATGTTGTAACCAGTGTATTCGTTCATGCCGCCAAATGTTGGGCCAATGCCTCCTTCGGCAAATACATCTTTGAGATCCAGCTTGATTGGAATTGGCTTGGATATATTCAGTGGAATTTCTTTGCCGTCCATGGGAATCACAGCTTCTGGACCTTTTTCACCAATCAACGCCAGTGTGGCTTTGTCTACCATGCCTCCGTCGCCAAATGCAGGAATTTCTGCATGGAAGTGGCCGCCTGTTGTGTGCTGATTAGCGTTGTTGTATTCATCTAAGGCAAGACTGGCTCCTGACTGTTTGAGCCAACTAACAATGCTTTCACCTTCTTCTTTTGTGGGCTTTTTGTTTAGCACAAAGTCCATGGCTTGACCTTTGGCGTGCAAGCTTCGTGGATGCTTTTCGTTGTGGTACTGATCATTCATTCCTGTGAATGCTGAAAATCCTGGTATGAGACTTTGAACGTTCTTGGCCAGCTCAATTAACTTGGGACTGATTGCCGCACCTTCTGCTTGTACATCACGTTTGGGATCAAATTTAAGACCCATGGACAACAAATCGTTTTGATTTTTAACTTGTACGCCTTGGCCGCCGCCAGCCCTAACCCCTGTACCTCCGCCCATGCCTCCGGCTGGTGGCGCTGCTGGAATTTTCAGTCCTGTACCTCCGCCCATGCCTGGAGCGCCGCCTGCACCAGCAGAACCACTTTGTTCTGATTGTTCTTGCAATAGCTCTAAGTTTTCACCCAATATCTGGGTGATACTGTCAAGATATTTTTTATGAAAATCCACAAACTCTTTTGTGCGTTTCATGTCTTGATCAGTGTAACGTTCAATGCGTTGTATGTCTGTTAGAGTTTCTCGTTGAGCTGTAATTGCAGACTCTGTTGTTTTTTTGGTTTTGTCATTTAGCTCGTCAACAGATTTCAGTATTGCTTGATATGTGTTGCCAACGTTTTGTGTAGTTTTTAAATTGTCAGTCAGTTCGCTATTGGTTGTGGTTACAACAGTTACAGAGCTGCCCATCACTTGAGATATCATATCAACACTAACTTGTCCTGAAGATACAGAAGAAGCCATGGACTCAAACATCTTGCTTAGTTTGTCATTGTTGATAATTTTTCCTGCTTGTTCAGGAACCATGAGTTCTGGGCCACGCTCGCCCACAATATAGGGATTTCGTCTGCTGACAGGACCACCGGCGGCACGCCCAGGAGGAGTTACTGCGGTACCTAGTGCATCAGCGCCCATACCCAATACCTTGCCCCCATAATAACCACCCACACCACCAACCAATCCGCCCAGGGCGGCACCAATAGCTGTGCCAAGCACTGGCACCACACTACCTAGAGCCGCACCCATGGCTGCGCCTTTTACTCCACCAGCTACTGCACCAACACCAGACCCAACTAATTCACTGCCACCAGATCTGTAAAATCCGCCCATGCCGTCTTTTTGTGTGGCTTCTACTACATCAATACTCTTGTTAACAATATATCCCAGTTTTTCTGCCAAGAAGTCGGTGAGTTTTGTCATTTGGATTATGAATTTTTCCATCAATGGTGCAAGTCTGTCAAATGCCGTGGCAATAGGTGTTGTGGCATTGGCTAGAGCGTTGCTCATTGATATAGCTGTGCCCATCTGGTTAGCTATTGTAGTTTCCAGCATCTCATTGAGATTGCGTTGTTTTTCTCTGAGATCAGCCATGGCCTTGGTGTTGGCGTCATTCTGCGAGCCCATTTGTTTCTTTTGTTCTTCTGCAATTAACGCAGCCAGTTCAGAAGTGTCTTTTGTTGTGGCAATACCAATTTTCATTGCCTGCGCATAATCAATGCTGAAATCATTCAGCAAGCCCAGCTGAGCTGTAAAGTTCATGTCTTTACCAAACTGTCCAGCAGCCTGACCCAACTGTTTGAACGTTTGATACTCGTCAATTTGACCATTTGCCAATTGATCAGTCACTTGTAACAGCTTGCCTTGTGTGCCAATCAGCCCTTTAACTGCTGCATCACTTGTGAGCACACCTGAACTGGCATCTCTAAATGCTTGTCCTAACTCTGGTGCTTGTTTGCTGATAAGAATGTTGGCTCTTTCCATCTTATCAGCAGCAGCAATTTGTCGGGCATCTCCAGATGCTCGCATGGCATCTAGTTTGGCCCGGAAACGCTGCTCGCTTCTAGCAGCTTCCATTTGTTTTTCCATCTCCTCACGTTGCATGCCTGTGAGCTTGCTGAGTCCATCCATTTCAACTAGATATTTTCTAGCACCATTGGCTAGTTCTGTTGTGCTTTTGTTTTGACTTTGTCCTATTTGAGTTTGCAATCTCAAATAGCCAGCAGTGCCTGCAATTTGATCTTCAAGACTGATACCTGCGCCTTCCAAGCTGGCGCGGAATGGCTTCATTGACGCACCAATGTCAGCAAATGCTTTACGTCCTTCAAATGCTGTGCCCTTGAACAAGGCCAATTCTGCGCTGTTGGCTGCTACTGCATTGGTGTATACACCCAACTCTTTCATGCTCAGGCCAAGCTTCTTGGCGTCGCGGAATATGCCAGTCATGCCATCTGATGCTGCCAGGCCAGATTTGGCCATTTTGCTATTGGCTGAGAACAAATTGTCGGCCATGTCGTTGGCCGCTTGAGTCATCTTAATACTGGCGCCAACTGCGGCTGTGCCCAGGCCAATTAGAGCTTTGATTAAAAATCCGCCAGGAACCAAGAAAGTCAACGCAGCACCGGCTGCGGTAACTGCTTTGCTCATGCTGTCAAGTGAACTGTTAAATGCCGCGGCGCCTTTTTGGCCATCATACATGGCTTTGCCGGCTGCTAGACCTGCACCTGCCAGATTTCCTAACGCACCTGCTGTTAACGCACTGGCTTTGTCAAGTTCTTTTGCTCGGCGAAAACTGCCAGCTGCCAGTGCTGCTTGAGTATCTTCGGTAACTCGCCCAAAACGTCTAAGGTCGTCAGACACTTGTGCTATGACTTCAGCCATTTCTTGTGATGCTTGATTTACGTCCGCCATTGAAAAACACCTATAAGTAGAAGTATATTTATGGGTACACTATGAACCAAAATCACAATCCACTTAGACAATTTTTTAGACAACCAGCAATTTACTTGCGGTTGCCCAGCGAGGGCAAATACTGGCCAGAAGGCAGCTTAGACGTGCCTCAAAACGGTGAGCTGCCTGTTTATCCCATGACAGCCATTGACGAAATTACCTATCGCACGCCAGATGCACTGTTTAGCGGGCAAGCTGTGGTCAATGTGATACACAGTTGTGTGCCGTCAATTAAAAATGCCTGGCATGCTCCTGTGGCAGATTTAAACTCTATCCTGGTTGCTATTCGTATTGCCAGCTACGGTCACGAGCTTGAAATTGAAACCACTTGTCCTGCTTGCAAACACATTGAGAGTTTTGCGTTAGACTTGCGCAATGCACTGGATCAGTTGACCATGCCTGACTTTTCTGCCACAGTGACTTATGGAGATTTGGAAATTTATTTTCATCCAATGAGTTATGAAAAACAAAACGAAATCAATCTTGAGCAATTTGAAAATCAACGCATGATGCGCAACATTAGCATGGATACTGAACTCAGTGAAGACGACAAGTTACAAAAACTAGCCGAAGTGATGAAAACGTTGACTCAGCTGACCATGCGAGCTCTCAAGTACTCAATTTCAGCAATTCGTACACCACAGTCTGTTGTGTCAGAGTCCGAGCACATTGATGAATTTTTGCAAAACTGCGATCGTCAAATTTTTGTTGCTGTTAGAGATCACGCAGTTGAATTGCGCAATCGTACAGAACTCAAACCTGTGCATCTCACCTGCAGTGAATGCAATCACGAACATGATCAAGCACTGAATCTGGATCTTACAAATTTTTTCGAAGCCGCCTCCTGATCCTCCCAGTAGAGGAAATTGGCGAGTACATTGACAGCCTTGATCAGGAGGCCAACGCAATTAGATCAAACAGTTTAAGATTGGCTTGGTTGATGCGCGGCGGACTCACCTACGATCAGGTGCTGGCACTAAGTTTCACTGAAAGAAAAATGATTAGCAAGATTGCTGAAGAAAACATGGAAACGACCAACAAAACAAAATTGCCGTATTTCTAATGGATATAGAAACAGTTACTCAAGATATTGAAAACTGGATTGTGAACTTTGTGGAAGTTCCACATCCTGCTTTAGGAGGCTGGGCTCCTTGCCCATACGCACGCTCAGCAAGAATGAAAAAAAGCTACGATGTGCGAGTGGGTGTGCATCCTTATTTTGATTTAAAAAATCAAGCACACTGGGGTATGGGCAAATGGGAAGTTGTAATCTATGCATACAATCCAGTAGAATGGCCATATGAATTGTTCAGTGACAGTTTGAAGATTGCCAACAAAGAATTTTTACTACGCAAGGATCTTCTTGCACTAGAAGACCATCCCTCAGATGTAGAAATGATCAACGGCGTGTGTATGAACCAAGGAACATATGCACTGGCGTTGGTGCAGAGTCTCAGCGATCTTGATGCCAAGGCCCGAACAATGGCTGAGAAGGGATTCTATCACAACTGGCCAGAAGAATATCTTACTGGATTGTTCCAACATCGCCGGGATCCACGATGAGCTATCAGTTTGCACGAATTGATCTTAGCCAAACCAACTATACACCAAGTGTAAAGTGGGAGTACTTGTTTAACCCTGATATCAAACAGCTAAACTCTATCTATAGAGACTATTGCAAATACAAACATTTTGCAAGTGTAATGCCCATATTTGACAGCAGATATACAGATCCAATGACTGATGTGATTGGGTACTACGACCATGACCGATTGGTTGCATTCTCGTTAATCAAACGCTATGATGATCATAACGCACTGTGCGATCAATTTGCATGGAACTACAACAATCCTAAGTTGAGATTAGGAATTGAAACAATGAAAGCAGAGTGTGCTATCTACAAGGCTCGAGGGTTCCAATACCTGTATCTTGAGCAAGCACACTTATACAAATCCAGCATGGCGGGATTTGAAATACTAGGACCACTGGAGTAACTATGGATTTATACACAATTTGGGCAGACAAAGAAGGCGACATCTCAGACCTTGACTGGGTCAACGGAATGAAAAGTTTTTTTGATCATTTGATCTCTGAAGACAAGATGGTAGACTATCGTATCACACGATGCAAGATGGGATTTCGTTCAATTGCAGACATGCCTGAATGGATGATCATCATGGAGTTTCGAGACATGGGCCAAATGGACTCGGCGTTCAAAAGAGTGGCGCCACTCGAAGGCGAACTTGAAGTCAAGCACAAGTCATTCAATCAATTTGTGTCAGGCAATATTCAACATGCTTTATTTAGAGACTGGCCAGATACATTTGTATGAGCATGAACGACATTGTGTTGATTGCCATCCAGGACGAAGCACCCGATCTCAGCCACATGATGAACTTGTTTTATACTGGGGTGGGCAAAGTAAATGCTGCCATAACTGCTAGTGAAGTCATCACAAAGTATCGTCCCCGACGTATTATTAACTTTGGCACCGCCGGTGGTATAACAGTCGCACCAGGATTCTATCAATGCACTCAGTTTGTGCAAAGAGACATGACCTGTGAGGCATTGGGATGTGTGCCAGGACAAACACCATTTGAAACTAGCACACACATTGGCAACTCTACTGGCTTAACTTGCAGTACTGGTGATAACTTTGTGATGAATCCAGTACTAGAAATACCAGCAGACGTTGTAGACATGGAAGCCTATGCCATTGCCAAAGCATGTGAAAAACATGGTGTTGAGTTTGTGTGTTGGAAATACATCAGCGATCAAGCCAATCAACATGCACACAATGATTGGAAACAGCAAGTAGCACAAGGACAACTTTACTACATCAACAAACTTAAAGATTTGAATCTATGAACAAAAAAATATGTGTTACCAGCAAGCATTCTTTAGGTTGTACATTTGTTGACTGGAGCATTCATTTTTTATCTGGGCAGTCAAAATACTACAATGTAAGTCTTGACCAATGGATTGACTTGACTCACGATCCTATTACAAAATTAAATGCTCACGGACATTTAAAAAATCACCCAGTAGGAGCAGACGAGTTCAAACGTGAAATAGAAAAATTTGATTCACTTCCGTTGGATGCAATATATTCTACGTACCCAATCAACTTGATGCCAGGAACAATTGCCAAAAGATTAAATCTTGACACCAGTAGCCTTGAATCTACTGATGTGTACCATCAACTAAAACAACACATGTCAGACGATTATGCTAAAATTTTTGACATTTGCAAAGACACACAGACTGACATTATCTACGTAGCCAATGAACCTAGATCTGTGCTTTATTCTAGAAACACAAGAAACTTATCAACGTATTTGGGTTTCAAAAATGGTCCGCCAGAATCAGAAGAAGATCTATTCAATTTTATAGATAACTTGTTTAACAAATCAAGTCAAACAACATTTCAAGAATTGCAGTTGACCAACACTTGGGACAGACGCGAACGGCTTGCGTTAAACATTCGGCCATTTGACTTTGATCACTTTGATTTTAAATTTGATTATCAACATCCGCATTATTGGATCAACTGTTTGGACTTGTGGACTCGAACTGAAACTGTGATTGGGAAAGTAATGGTGTATCTTGATTTGGAGATTAACAAACATAGATTTGATGCTTGGTTACCTATCTGTAAAGCCTGGCAAAAGAAACAGTTAGATCTCTTAGACTTCTGTTACAATCAACCACATATTGTTGACGCCATCGTGAACAACTTGTATTACGAAATTGATCTCACATTTGATCAAGAAATAATCATACAACACTGTTTGATATATCAACATGGTCTCAATTTAAAAACTTGGCAACTTGAAAAGTTTCCTAACAACACACAAGATCTACACAAGTTGTTAGAACCAAACATTCATTCAGTTGAAAACATTTACAACATTTAAGACTTGCTACGCAAGTCTATTAACTTCGCTATCGCTCGTTAATGTGATTGATTTTCAAGAGCGAAGCGATTAAGTATTCATGTAGATTGTTTCAGTCAGACGGAACCGTTTTGCTCGGTTCCGCTGTTGTCTTCATGTGAGTGGTCACAGCCTAGACATTGGAAGTAGGTGTTTTTACCGTGATGCTAATGGGCTCTGATCTTTCCCAACCTACATCGACTCGCTTGTTAAGCGTCTTAGACCTCGTTCCTAGTATCTAAGTTTTTATAGCACGGTTTCTCGTATGCTAACATTCATACTATATCAATGCGTCGGCCCTATTGTTCTAGCCTCAGACTCACTTCCATTTTTCAGGATACTGGGATTTACCCAGGGGAGTGCCTCAATATGTCACGTGTCCGGTTATTCCCCGGTTTTTCCACAGCGGTATTACAAACTGGCCCGCCAACCTTAGGTGTTAGTTGATTTTAAATTTTGTTTATGATGTGTGAGCCATGCACACGAACTTGAATATGGCCGTTATAATAATCTGTTGATTCCAATACTTTTCTTGTGAACTGTTCTCTTGCTTCAATGTACGAACATTCTGATTTTGATTTACAATAGTAAAGTATTTCTCTGGTAAAGTTTTCGGTGCCTAATTTGATTACATCTGCGGTTAATTCTGGGCTTGACCCATAGTACTCTCTCCAGTCTGAGTCGACCTTTGATCGTATCTTCTTCCGCTTCTTTGTGCCGTTCTTTTGTTTGACTGTTTTGTATGTTGTTTTGCTAAACTTTGCTAATTTTTTGCCTATGTACTTGCGTCCAGATAGATTATTTGTGATTAGATAAACAAAACCTACACATTCTTCGGGCAGTGTCTCAATTGGGGTATCTTGATAAAGCCATGTCATGTGTGATTTTGATTATGTGCTATAGTTAGTCCTTTTACCAAGAAGTAGCGTATTTTTCGTCAACTAATGCACTAGAGCATTTGGTTTGACACTCTTGCCACTGGAAAGTTTGGAACTCGTTAGCCCAAAATTTATCTGCCAATACTTCTGTTAGAGTTCTTGTGTTTAAATCAAAGCGGTTTGAGAGTTGCTGCCAGTCTGAATTGTGATTGTATCTGTTTGCTACCCAACAGCAGGGAAATAATCTGCCGCGGGCATCAATGTATAAACCTTTGTTGCCTATCTCGCATAACGGCGTTACACCGTTGCGACTTTGAGTTTGATTGAATAGTCGGTTGTTTGTGAGTGGAATTGCGGTCCATTTGCCTGCTTCTGAAAAAGCAGTCACTTCGCGTTCAAATCTGTGGCTACTGCTAACAAATTTTACGCTGGGTTCAAGTGGATCGTCAACGCCATACGATGGATATACACTGCCAAACTTTGTGCTCTTGGTCAATTGAAATCTGTCTACGCCAATTTGTCGGGCAACTTTTTTCATTGTGTCTATATGATGTTCGTTGAACTTGAACGCAATAGCAGCCCACACAATTTGGCAATCACTTATGCTACGCAATGTTTGTAAACCGTCGATGATGCTGTTATAATCGCTGTTTACTCGATACAAGTTATTGCTGGCGTTATCGTAACCATCTATACTAAAATGAACACTATCTTTCGAATCCAACAAAGTACCCAATTGAGTCCACCAAGTTAATTTTTTATGTGATCCATTGGTAACAATGACAATTTCAACAGGTTTTATACTTTTAAGATAGCTAATTACAGGTATCAAATCATGTGCATAGATAGGATCGCCGTCATCGCCACAGAATGTAATTTTCTCTAGATTGGCTTTCACAAACTCAGGAGTAAAGTTACGTTTGAAAAATTCTAAATCTAGTTCTGTGTTCACAAGGCCATTGGGCACTTCTTGGCGGGCACATCGAGGACACTGCAAGGTACACTTGCTAGAGATCTCAATGTGAAAATGCCAAGTTGCTAACATAACTGAATTTCTTTGCGCCACTGATTTGAAAATGCTGTTTTGGCTTGATCTGTTGAACAAGTTGCAACACAAGTTGCGTGTTTCTTTGGATAAAAGTCCACCACAGAGTCAGTGCGAACAAAATCTGTTTGTGTGGCACCAATCCAGCAGCAAGGACTAAGATTGCCACGAGCATCTATGTATGCACTTTTTTCTTGCTGTGCATGACACTTTATAGCGCCTTCAAATGTTTGTGCTTGATAGTTGCGTGGCCATTCCAGTCTACCAATCAGTGGTCGTTTGCTGACTTTGGCACGGAACCACTTAAAACCCATGTCGCGAGCCAGCTGCTCGCACTCATCTACTTGATGTTCGTTGTGTTGATAAATCAACATATCCCAGTGTGCCGAACCACCTGCTTCGATAAATGCTTGTGCATTTTGCATGAGCTTGGTCCAGTTCACACCTTTTCTATACACGCCATTGGTATCTTCCAATCCATCAATGCTGAATACCACATAGTCCCGGGGCTGATTGAACAAGCGTCCAATTTCATGCCACCAGAAAGTGTTTTGTATGGCACCGTTGGTATTCATACCAAGTGTGATTGTGGGGTTTAGCTGTCTAAACCATTTGTACATGTCACCAGTATATGCACCAGCGGCTGGATCACCGTAGTTACCGCACATGAAAACCTTGTCTAGGCTCTTGATCCTGCGATCAGAAAAATGTCGTTGTATGTGCCCAATGGATAAATGATGTTTTTGATCCTTGCGAAACTTTGAGTCAGTCTCTCTAGCACATGCTGGGCATGCGGCTTGGCACACATCGGTGGGTTCAAGGTGTAATACTTTGATCTTACGCAATTTCTACATCCGTGTTATAGCTGGTAAAGCCGTTTTCTTTGATAACCTTGAGAATGTTTTCTACCCTGCTGGTAAGTTCATCTCTATGGCTCACTAGCCAGATTGATTTGTGGCGTTCGCGACTCATCTTCTTCAGTAAGCCTAGTGCATTCTCTACACCTTGTGTGTCCAAGCCGTTGTCAATCATCTCGTCAATAAACAGCAAGTTGATAGGCGAGTACAAACTTTCCCACACATCACGGAATGCCCAACTCATGCTGAGTATTAATCGATTGCGTTCACCGCGACTTAGATTGTCAAAGTCCAATTCGCGACCCAGTTCTTCAATGCTTACACTCAAGTCGTTCATGAACTTCACGGTGTGTGGCAGTCCAATTCTGTCCAAATAGTGTGTGAGACGACTGTTGAGATAACTCAAGTTCTGATCAATGATCTTCTTGCGCACAAACGAATCTTTTGAGGTTAGCAGTTTGAGCAAGAAGTCCTGATGGTCTTGCACTCTGGTAAGTTCGTTCAAGTGATCGTAACTCACAACCTGCAGGGCTTGTCCTTGCATGTCTGTGATTTGTTCCGTATATGGATCTGACTCTGTTTTTCTTGTGTCTAAACTGGTTCGCAATGTGCTGAGAGTGTTGCGATGATTTAGTGCATCTTCCAGCGTGTCATAAAACACAGTGGGTGCAACACCTAATTCTCCTAGCCTGGTCAGCGTGGCTCGATGTTCTTGTTCTTGGGTGTTGTTGGCGAGTAATTGCAGTGCAGTTTCTTTTAACAGTTCTTCTTTGGCCTTCTTGAGTTCGTCTTGTTTGTTGTCATGCAAGTCCTGTCCACATGAGTGACACTTGTGATCGTCCAAGGCTGCAATCTCTGTTCGGAGTTTGTCCAACAGTTTTTGTTGCTTGACATCATCTGCGGCAATTTGTCGAATGTATCGATTAGCCTCATCAATGGCTTTTTTCTTAGTGTGAAACGCTTCCAAGTCTCTGTGTGCTTGTACTTCGGCATCAATGTCAATGTGTTCAAGGTCGCCAATGGCCGTTTCAAATCCTGCACAATCTTCCTGTTGCTTTTTGAACCACATGGTTCGACGCTTTTCTAAACTGGTAATTTGTTCTTCAATGCGCTTGTTGGCTTCTTGCACAGCACGAATTCTAAACTCTTCGGACTGAATGGCATCTTTGGTCTGCCGGTTGAGTTCTTTGATACGGTCAGCACGTTCACTCAACAAGGTAATGCCCAACAACTGCTCAATGATAGTGCGTTGGTCATTGGCCTTCAAACTTAGAAACGGTTCTGTATATGTGTTCAGCGCCAGCACATGTTTGAACATGTCGTGGCTCATGCCAATAATACGCTCTATGGCGTCTTGTGTTTCTCTTGAATCTCCTTGTGCTTCGTCCTCTGCGGCTTTGTGTTCGTTGTTCACATAGAACTTGAGCACGTTGGGTTTGCGCCCACGTTCGATCCGGTAGTCTGTGCCATTGATGTGAAAGTCTAGGCTGACCAACATGTGTTTGGCATTGGTCTTGTTCACTAAATTGTCTTTGCGTATGTTTGATAGTGCTTGACCGTACAAGGCATAACTTAGCGCATTGATGATTGTGGTCTTGCCTGTGCCATTGCGTGATCCATCGCCACCCAAGTCCAAGTTTTCGCCCAGCACCAGTGTAAGGTCATTGCGGTCAAAGTCAATGGCCTGTGTGGCGGCACCCACACTCATGAAGTTTTTAACAGTGAGATTTCGTATTTGGATCATAAGTTTTGATAAATCTTCAACAGTAGTTTGTTGTCGTAGAATTCTGATTCAATGTTAGTGAGTTGGTCTGTGACAATTTGATCCACACTCTCAAATTTAATCTCACCAGGTGCCATGTCTGTGTCCACATCTGAGTTCTTGTTTGGAATCAAGCTCATCTCACGTAAGTCATAGTCTTTCACAAAAGTTTCTTTGATGAAGTTGGCTTCTTCGTATGAGATCTCAATGTCTAGTCCAACACGCACATGCATTTTGGGCTTAAGAAGAGCCGGAGCGTTGTCAATAAGGTTGGCGAGTCCGTAAACCCTATAGGTTGGTTGAGCAGGCCAAGCATGAAACGCAGGCGTTCCTCCCCACTCCAGTATAGTAAGTCCTCGTTCGTCGTCACCAGCATCCGCATAATTGTGAGGGAACGCATTACCGATGTAGGTAATATTCTTTTTGGTCTGTCGTTTATGAAAGTGTCCGGTGAATACATGTTCGAAATTCTCAAAGTCTTCTCTACGCACTTCGCCATGGTCTGGCATTTCTACCATGGCATTCATCAAGTAGCCTGGCAGTTCAAAGTGCCCAAACATATACTTGCCGGTCAGTTTAGAGATCCTCTTATGATCATCTCCGCACAACCAAGGGGCGATAACAACGTTGCCACTAGAAAACCAATCATTGCATATTTCAACATTTGGGAGGTGTCGCGCCCACTCCACTGACTGTATATCGCGCTTGTCACGATAATAAAGGTCGTGATTGCCAGGAATAAAATACACACGGTCGAAATTAGCATTCAGGTGCTCCAGTGATCGAAGGCTGTAGTTGAGTGTAACAATGTTGAGGCTGGCTCGATTGTTGTGCCAATCGCCCAAGAACATGGCAGTTTCACAGCCTTCTTCTTTGGCTTTGGCAGTGGCCCATTTTACAAAGGCCAAACAGTCTTCATTGTGCAGGGTTGAATTGCTTTTGAGTCCAAAATGTATGTCAGTAAAAATGGCAGCTTTTTTAAATAGGTTCATACGGTATACAGTAGTTCTCTCAATTGTAAACTATTTGTAGGCAAGTTGTCAAGCCCATCACCCTGTATTTCGAATCCCAGGTTTCTCAATTGCCATTGTAACCAAGCTTCGCTCATCAAGGGCAAACCAGGCCAAGAAAAACTATCACCAGTCAGTACAGATTCAACAATGTTGTTGCACAATTGGTCTTGATGCAGATATTGTTGTAGTTGCAAATTTTGATCATGATAAGATTGCAACTCATTTGGTGATCTAAGAAATTTTAAGTTGCAGTGTTGTTGTATCTTATTAAGGCAATTTTCAAAATCAAACAACAACTCTTTGACAGTTACCACACAAGCATTAGGGTGCGACCAATGATCTAAATGATACCATTCTAAAATTTCAAAAACCCATGATATGAAATGAACACTTAGAAATTTGCGTTGCAACCATTGCGGTGAACTACCTGAAATTTCAGTATCTTTTGCAGCCAACCCTAATGAATGTAACAATACTTTAAAAGAATGAAATGTAGTTTTTGTAATCCAGTTGTTCAACACTAACAACAGATATTCACGATCGGGGTAAAGATAAACTACAGACTTGGCGGTTTCGCAAAGATAGTCTAAATTTTTACTGAGACTGATGGTTGGATGTTGTTTTGGGTGTAATCTAACAAAAGACGGCTGGTCGTTTAGGGCAAGTAATAAACGCCATCCGTCAAGGTTATACAAGTGACGCCCAATAAATCGATGACTGCTTCCTATCTGAGTGAACGGACTAACAACAGGTGCTGTGGATGTGAGTGATGTTAGGCACCACTCAACATAAGTTCCATAGCATCCTGAACTGTAAGCTATGGCAACAGTCATTCTTCATATGTAGTGGTCACTGGACCACTCATGGCCGCCATGCCAGCTTTGCCAGAGTTCTGTCTAGTCCATGACGGGTTCAGGCCGTTCATTTCAAGTATGTCATCTCGAATGTTCTGGTTCTTTTTCTCGATGTTAAGAATCCGTGTAAAACTATTAGTGATCGCAGCGGTATAGTAAGCAAAGGGGTTTTGCGATTTTGATTCGTCAAATTGAAGACCAATTTGACTAAGTTGAAGTAGAGCTTGTCCACGCATTTCCTCGTTGTAGGTATAGCCGCGCCAGTTGGAACGTGTGGCATAGCGTTCACACAGTTTCATAAACATCATGGCCAGCTTCTTGGTCATTGTGCCGTGATCCTTTGAAAACTCTCCTGTGGTCAAATCGCCACGCCAGTGACTCTTACCCACCAAAAACGGTATTTTTTGTTCGTCGAGTCTGTAGTGAAAAAACGGGGGAAAGTTCACACGCACATGTGTGGGGTCCAGCACAGGTTCATCTATCAAGTCTGCCAACGGATCCTCTGACACATCATCCAAATCAAGTATATCTTCCAGTTTCTTTTTCTTGGCAGCAGCTTTGGTAACTTTTTTGGGTGCCATGGGTATGTGTTCCCAGCAGGTGATTCTAAACACAAGGTCTGTGTTGGGGATCTTCTTTTGGTCAATTACTTCACCAGTTTCGCGTTTGATACGATCTGCTCGATTTCTTCGAGCTTCAACAATGGTACGCTGATTTATTTTGTCTAGACTGGGCAAAATTATGTCGTATTGATGATCGGTTGCTGGATCACGGTAACAACAGTAGGTGTTCTTGCTGAAATGTATTTCTTTCAAAATGTCACGGTTGTTTAGATAATTGACACGAGGTGCCGCTTTTGGTAATAGAGTCATAGTATGACAAGGTCTCCTTATTAGGATTGTAGCATATTTACAACAATTGTCAACCTCTTGTTAAACTATGCTGTTTTTATCAGCAATAAATAAGGTATAGGAAAAAAATATGTCTTCAGCAACATTTTCTGCCGACGCAACTGCTAACGATTATGATACAGCTTTGTCTTTGGCTACTGCACAAGCACGAAGCGAAGCATTTGCCACATTAGGACAAAATATCAGTTTTGATCGTACTAGTGCATCTGATAAGATTAATCCTGATAACACATACACAGTATCATTTACAACTACAGCAACACAAGTCGAAGTTCCAACCCCGGTCCCTGCCAATGGTGATGAAGCATTAGCAGCTATACCACCCGCACGAACCATTTCACCAGTTGGTGATGAAGCAATAGATGCAGCCAATGAAGCTGAACTGGCAAGAATACGTGCAGAAGAAGGTGTTGCAGTTTTTGCACCTGCGCCAGCGTCAGCGTCGGGCGATGAAGCAATAGATGCAGCCAACGAAGCTGAACTAGCACGAATACGTGCAGAAGAAGGTGTTGCAGTTTTTGGACCATCACCAGCTCAGTCCGAACGTGATGATGCAGCAGCAACAGATGCAGCCAACGAAGCCGAACTGGCAAGAATACGTGCAGAAGAAGGCGTTGCAGTTTTTGGTCCAGCACCAGTGCTGTCCGAACGTGATGATGCAGCAGCAGTAGATGCAGAAGCTGCGCGGGCTGCCAATCTTGATCCTTATGATTTTGCTGCGGCAGCCGGGGCAGCCGCACAATCACAACTGCGTGATCAATTCACACTGCAACAGCGATTTAACACATCCTCACAAGGTGATTGGCGTGTTAGACTGAGATTGGCTCCGGGTGCAAAATATCTTTACAAAGCAGAAGATCCTGGTATTTTGCGCCCATTGGTTCCCACAGATGGAATAATTTTTCCCTACACACCAACGATACAAACTCAGTACTCAGCCAAGTACGACAGTTACAATCTCACACACTCAAACTATCGTGGATACTTTTATCAAAGCAGTCAAGTTGGCGATATAACTGTTACTGGAACATTCACAGCACAAGACACTGCCGAAGCTGAATATTTGCTGGCAGTGATACACTTTTTCCGTTCAGTTACAAAAATGTTTTATGGCAAGGATCCGCAACGTGGATCGCCACCACCATTGGTTGAGCTGTCTGGATTTGGCGAATATCAATTCAACAACCATCCTTGTTTGGTTGCTAGTTTCAATTATACTTTGCCCAATAACGTTGATTACATACAAGTCAAGCCTAACAATCAAGGGTTAAACATGTCTGACAGAACATCTAAGGTTTCAAGTTCGCCAGCATCAACTATTGAAAGTGTTTTGCGACGACTACAAACTTCTCTACTGCCAAAAGGTGCTCAAGGAACACCAGTAGACTTAGGTGTGGTACGCAATACAGTAAATGGATTGGGTCAAACAACTTATGTTCCTACCAAGATAGAAATATCAATTGTGTTGCACCCACTACAAACTCGACAACAAGTCAGCCAGGGATTTAGTCTAGAAAACTTTGCCAAAGGTAACTTGCTCAAAGGAGGATTCTGGTAATGGCCACAAACTACGACTCTACCAGTCCTTACTATCAAACTGGGTACTCACAATTTTTCTTGGATGTCATGGTCAACAGACCTATTCCCAAAGAAACTGATGATATTTTGTTTACTATAAATTTAACCTATCAGTATAGACCTGACATGTTGGCCTATGACTTGTATGGCGTGCCAGGTCTTTGGTGGGTGTTCTATCAACGCAATCCAAACACATTAATCAAACCTCCACTGGATTTTTCTGTAGGAACACAAATTTATCTTCCCAAAGAATCAACACTAAAATCTACATTGGGGTATTAACATATGGCCACAACCGCAGACGTTCCAGTTGTTTCTAATGCTGGTGGAGGAGATCAAAATACCGATCCTCCAGTAAAAACACTAACTCAGACACAAGCTACTAATGGTGTAAATCAGGATGGTCAAGCAATAGGTTTCAATATTCGAGCAGAAGACGGTGCGTTATCAAACTTACGAATAAACCCCGAAACTGGTGAACGTTATGATGCGTCAGGAATTGCAGGTGGTGTTGAGTTAAAAACTGAACCAGGGGTTGGCGCCAATGACAACAATCCCGCACCAAGCACAGTTAACGCACAGGCCGCAGTAAATGCCGCAAGCCCTGCCAATGAAACAATCAAACCGCAGCCAAACGTATTAGATAAGTTTTCAAGCTATACCTATCAAGCATCAGTATATTTGATGTCTAATGCACAGTATTCGGCATATCAACTGTCTGAGAAAAAAACAATCAACGGTTATAATTTGCTGTTTCAAACTGGCGGCGCACCCAACAACATTGGTGGCCCTCAAGGTCCAGCAGCACCTTCATTACAAACATTTTTTGAAAACGATGGTACTAGTAGTTCTACACCTGCAGCCCCTCAGTCACCTTCGTTTGAAGCTGGACGCAATCCGTTTTTTCCTTACGACTACTACATAGATTCAATAAAAGTCACTAACAAACTGCTTGGCAAAAATACCATGGCTGCGCACTCAGTAACTGACCTAAAGTTCACAGTGATTGAGCCAGCCAACATTACCTTGATAGACAACATTTACAAAGCAGTACAAGACGTAGCACCCAAAGGTGCCGCAGGTGCCGTAAATTATGCAGCAGCAATATATCTCATGGTAATTAGATTTTTTGGCTACGATGCAAATGGAAATTTACAAACAGTAGGTGTGGCAGATCCAGTAACTGGATTGTCAGACCCTAGTGCCTTGATAGAAAAATACATTCCGTTTAGAATCAAAAATATCAATTGGTCTGTGGCCGGCAAACTGGTCAGCTATGATTTTGAATGTGCTCCAATTGGACAGCTGATTGCTGGAGGTACCAAGAGAGGTACTATCCCTGGTGACATTGAACTCACTGGTGCCAGTGTGTCTGACATGCTTAAAGGCCAAGCAGTATACGGCGCACCCCCTGCTGCCGCTACCCCTGGCGCAACAACCACAGCAGATCGAACTCAGACAGATGGTCGCGGACGCCGATCTGCTGCCAGCGATCCACGAGTCCCACCCAAAGCAACTGCTGCACCTAACAACAAAAAAACCATACAGCGTGGATTGATTGAAGCTATGAATAGCGAACAGCAACGTTTGGTATCAATTGGAACTTACACCGTGGCAGATGTATATGAATTGGAATTTGCCAATGGCGCTGAATTAATACAAGATGCCACTGTACAAAAACCTGGAACGCCTGTAAACAAATCTGCTACCGCAGTAAGTGCCCCAGTGTCAAGCGATCCTTCTGCAGCCAGTCCAGACAAAGGTGCTATGGATACTAAAACAAGAAGTTTTGGCATCACAGCCGGCATGCAGGTACTGCAAGCAATTGAATTGATTGTGAGAAATTCTAGCTATATTACTGATCAAGCAAACTTGATTCTCAATGAGGAGAGTGGTGATCCAGAAGTTAAACCAGGATCAGAAACACAAGACTTCAAATGGTTTAACATATTGATGTCGGCCACTCCTTTGGAGTATGATGAAAAACGCAACGATTTTGCCTATCGAGTAAAATTTATTATAGTGCCTTACTCACCAGCTGAAATGAAAAGCAGTTACTTTCCTGGAGTAAAGTTTCCTGGTTTAGTTAAACGTTACCCTTGGTGGTTTACTGGTGAAAATACAGCAGTGTTAAATTACACTGCCACTTTCAATAAACTGTACATTCAAACACTAACTGGATCCAGCCCAGAAAATTCAGCCTTAGCCACTATTAGAAAAACACAGGCCACTAGCATGAGAGAAATTCCTTTTATTTCTTATCAAAGTCGCAGTACAGAATCTTCTCAAGGAGCCGGCGGCAAAGCCAACGAGCTGGGAGCCAGCGCGGCTGAGTACTTGTACAACCCATCGGATAACGCCAGCGCCAAGATAAAAATTTTGGGAGATCCTGCATGGATACAACAAGGATCTGTTGCTGGAGCATTGGATGCAAGTAAAATTTCATACTCACCATTTGCACGAGATGGCACAATAAATTTTGATATCCGTGACGTGCTGTTTGAGTTGGTGTGGCAACGTCCAGAAGACTACAACTTAACCACAGGTCTTGCCGATCCATATAGTCGTACTGAAAAAATCTACGGTGATCGACAGCCCATTCAAAGTATTGTATACCGAGCAAAAGAAATTGTAAGTAGTTTTAATCAAGGAAGATTTGAACAAGATATTGACGCTGTAATTTATTCTGTACCAATTCCACAAAAAACAAACACCGCTACAACTGCATCTACACCAGCAGCTGGAGATGAAAGTTACGGTGGTGCGTCAACTGCTGAACAAGATGCAATCAATCAGGCATTGACTCGTTCTGGCCCTGGCGGGTCTAGTGCAGCAAAAACTGCCGCCGCCACAGTGAAAAAAGCCACGGCTACTGGACCAAGAAATGCTCCATTTTCAAGAGCTGGTCCATCTGCGGCAGGTGATTCATTTGCGCAAGCCGAGCTGGCTAGATTTAGTAACTACACACCTACCCCTTGGAATCCAGCAGAACCAATTGTTAGCAATGGGCAGGTGGTTGGTGTTAATACAAATCAAGGTGCGGCTATAGTTTTTAGAAATGCCAATCCTCGTGGCACACAAAGAGGCGCAAGAGAAACTTAAGGTGAAACATGGCAGAAGAAATTGAACGCAGTAGGGGAAGACCGTCAAACTACAAACAAGATCGTGGCGGAGTTCCTGCTGAGTACGGTCCTTATGTTGGTCGAGTAATGAACAACATTGATCCTGCACGACTTGGTAGACTGCAAGTGTTTATTGAAGCATTCAATGCTGGAAGCGATGACCAAGATCAAAGCAAATGGACCACAGTAAGCTATATGCCACCTTTTTACGGAGTAACACCTCCAGGCAAAACAGCTGATAACGATTCAGGTACCTATCCAGGCAACCCCAACAGCTATGGCATGTGGTTCACTCCCCCTGATCTTGGCCTGCAAGTCATGTGTGTTTTTATCAATGGCGATCGTTCACAAGGTTACTATATTGGTGTGCTGCCAGAAAATGGACTCACACACATGATACCAGCTATTGGTGCTGAAGCAAACTATGTAACAACCAATGCAAATCAAGAATCATATTTTGCCGAATCACCACTGTTGCCAGTAACAGAACTCAACACCAACAACAACAAACTAGACAACGCTGGAAGATTTTTTGATCAAGCCAAACCAGTGCAAAGCGTAGTGGCAGCGGCATTGTTCCAACAAGGACTAGCCAAGGACACTGAACGCGGTCCTATCCGCAGTTCAAGTCAACGTGAAAGCCCGTCAGCAGTTTTTGGTATTTCCACACCAGGAACAGCAATTTACCAAGGTGGATTGAAGCCTGCTGACATACGACAAAAACTCAACTCTGGTGAAGTAAAACCAGCAGAGTTAGAAGTGATTGGCCGCATGGGCGGACACACATTTGTCATGGACGACGGCGACATTAACGGAAGAAATCAACTGTTTCGACTGCGCAGCGCCAAAGGTCATCAGTTCATGATGAATGACTCTAACAACTTTATCTATCTTATTCATGCCAACGGACAAACTTGGATTGAGCTAGGTCAAGAAGGTACAATTGATGTCTACAGCACAAACTCAGTAAACGTGCGCAGTCAAGGCGATGTTAACATTCATGCTGATCAAGACATCAACATGTACGCTGGGAGAAATTTTAATATCAAAGCCAAAAACAACTTCACAGTTGAAGCAGATGTAAATGCATCAATTACTGCACAAGCTGATTTAAAGTTGTACAGCAAAGCTACAATTGGTGTGAAAGCTGACGGAACATTAGCCTTAGAAAGTGCTGGCGGAAGTTGGGCAGCTGGCGGAAGTTTTGTTGTGTCAGCTGGCGGCATTGACTTCAACGGTCCTGCCGCCCCAGCAGTTGATGCACCAAAAGCATTAGAAAAAATACTGTTAGATTCAACTACATTTAGCACTTCTAAAGGATGGGAAGTTGAAACAGACAAGTTAGAAACTATTGTGCCCAGAGCACCCACACATGAACCTTGGCCTTATCACAATGCCGGAGTTGAAACTAAATTAGATTTTGAAGAAGGCCAGCCTGATCCTCCACCAGGCGCCGAACCGGTACCAGCTGGAGTAGAGATTGTGAAAACAGCATGAGTGAATTTAAATTTTCCCTAGATGCACTTTCTTCTAAAACTATAGGAGAAGTGTTTACAGTTAAGGCTCCTCCAGGCATGACGTTTGATCAGGCCAAAGCTATCTTTGACAAACAAGCAAGCACAGGAAGTCTAACAGGTCTAAAAGTTGGCGATGCTTTGAGTTCAGCCACACAGGCAGCACAAGGATTGTCATCGGCAGCAGCCAGTTTGTCACAAGCTGCCAGTGGCATTGGTGGCACAGTGTCAGGAGCATTGCAAGGTGCATTAAAAAATATTCCTGGTGGTATTGATGGCGCTGCTTCGGGTATTGCTAACAGACTCACTGGTGGTCTTGGCGCACCAGGAATACTACAAGCAGCTTCGGCATTACCAAGCAGCATTGCTGGCGCAGTAAACTCAGGAATAAGTGTAGCCAAACAAACACTTGGCGGCATACAAAGTGCCGCAGCTGGCGCATTAGCTCCAACGGCTGCTATTGGTATACCAGATTTTGCCAAGCAAGTGCCAGCGTTGGCAGGCATTAGCAATTTATCAGTAAGTCAAGTAACTGCTAGTTTGGCATCTGCATCTCGATCAATAGGACAAGTGGCCAGTCAAGTTAGCAATTCTATAGGCGTTGGAAAGTTTGGGTTTGACGGGTCTCAACTGGAAGCTGCTGGAGTTCTTAAACCAGGCACAGTATCACAATTTTTATCCAGTGGCACCAACACATTGACTAGTGTTTTAAAAAGTCCCACAGTGTTTACAGGCAAGGCTGGCATTACCAGTCTAAAAGATTTGTTAGGATCATTGCCAAAACAAGAAACCATACAGCAAGAATTAATGAGCAATGGGCTGACTGGAGTAAAAGCATTAGGCATTCCTACAGACAAACTCAGCGCCGGTGCTCTAGCAGGCACAGCATTGAATGCAGCCAAAAGTATAACCAACACCATGGACTGGGCTCAAGGAAAAGCACTGCCTACTGATGTTAAAACAGCACTGAATGAAACAGCACGAAATGCAAGTTTTGCTGTGGATTTTTCAGCAACCAAAGTTGACGATGCAATGAAACAGTTGGCTCCAGGAGAGCCAGTGTTTGACACAGTGAACAGAGTTACACTAAATGCTGCCGCAGTTAGAGTAACTGGTAACCCAAAGATACCCCCGGTAGACTACAATAACACACCGCCAAAAGTTACAACATCCGAGCTAGGAATTGAGTTTGGTATTGCTGTTGAGCAGACCAATGCAATTCTTGATCAAGCAGTCATTACTCTCAGCAAGAGTGATGCAAAACGAGCTAGGTTAAACAGTTACGGAAAAGACATTGCAGACCTTGAAAGCTACATCAATGACTATAACGCTGTTGATGGAAGATTGCAAGGACTCCTTCGCCAGGCCAAACTAGCAAATGATTCAGCCCTTGTGGCCAAAATTGAAAAAGAACAACGTAGAATTGCAGAATCAATCAAAGTGACTGAAAGCGCAATTGAAGTGCTTAGACAGTACCTTGTTTGAGCCGATAAATATTGTCATGACCACATTCATCGGTTTCAATACCATAAATCAATATAAAAAATTTACTTTGGTTGATTTTGAGTTAATCAAACGAGATCTGCTGAATGCCTTTAACATACGTCAGGGAGAGTTGCCAGGCCGACCACAGTACGGCACTGTGATGTGGGACTATGTGTTTGAAAATCAAATCACTGAATTGCAACGCAATATTGAAACAGAAGTTCAACGTGTATGCGGTGGCGATCCAAGAATACAAGTTACACAAATGGCAGTGTTTCCTCAAGACAACGGGTTTCTGATACAGTTAGAAATAGCAGTGTTACCAGGAACGGATGCTGAATTTTTAAGTGTTTTCTTTGATTTGCAACAACGTAGAGCCAGCTACGTATAACTGAGCCGTTTTTTCTAGTAATAAATACAAGATCTAAAGGCAAAGAGGCATGGCAAAGACCACAAGACAAACAGCAATTTTTGGTGTTGAAGACTGGAAACAGATCTATCAAACCTATCGTGAAGCTGATTTTCAGAGTTATGACTTTGAAACTCTACGCAAAAGTTTCATTGATTACATACGTCTTTACTACCCAGAAACTTTCAACGACTACATCGAAAGCTCAGAATTCATTGCTTTACTAGATGTAATTGCATTTATGGGGCAAGCCCTGGCCTTTCGCACGGACCTAAACACCAGAGAAAACTATTTAGACACAGCAGAACGCAGAGATTCAGTTGTGCGCTTGGCCAATTTGGTCAGCTATACTGCTAAACGCAATACTGCGGCTCAAGGGTATCTCAAAGTATTCAATGTCACCACAACTGAAAATGTGATTGACTATAACGGTGTTAACTTGAGCAACGTTACTGTGAACTGGGCAGATCCAACAAATCCAGACTGGCAAGAACAATTTACTGCTATCATTAATGCTGCTCTAGTAGATAGTCAACGCATTGGTCGACCAGGCAATAGACAAACCATATTAGGCGTGCGAACAGATGAGTATGCTGTTAACCTTGTGCCAGGATTCTTACCAGTTATTCCTTATAACGCCACTGTGGACGGAATTTCAATGCCGTTTGAAGCAATAACTTCAACTAGTGTTGGCCGCGACTATATTTACGAGCCGCCTCCACAACCAAACACCAGTTTCAATGTGTTGTATCGCAATGACCAACTGGGATATCAATCTGCTAACACTGGATACTTTTTTGCATTCAAACAAGGTACATTACAAAATCAAGACTTTAACTTAGCTGAACGTATTGCCAACCGCACAGTAAACATCAACATTGAAGGTGTGAACAACGAAGACCGTTGGTTGTTTCAACTTGACAACGTGGGAAGTATCAGTCGTGAATGGCAATACACAGAAAATATCTATGTTGGCGCCACTGAACAGTTGACTGGACTACGTCCCATTTACTCTGTAACTTCGAGATCTAACGATCAAATCACTATGGTGTTTGGTGACGGCGTATTTTCAGAAATTCCAGTAGGAATTTTCCGTGCTTATGTGCGCAGTTCTAATGGATTGCAGTACATTATCAATCCTGAAGAAATGCAAAATGTAGTTTTGCCTATTAGCTATACTGACCGCAACGGCAATTTGCAAACTATCACATTTACTTGTGGTATTACTCGGCCAGTAAGCAATGCCCAAGCACGCGAGCCAATTGAAGAAATCAAACAACGTGCGCCTGCTAGATACTACACACAAAATCGAATGGTCAATGGCGAAGACTATAACTTGTTTCCTTACACACAGTACAATTCAATCATCAAATCTAAAGCATTGAATCGTGCGTCAATTGGAACCAGTCGATATCTTGACTTGGTTGACAACACTGGCAAATACTCATCAACCAACAGCTTTGGTAGCGACGGCGGATTATGGGAACAAAATATTTTACCAACTATTCTGTTTAGTTGGACCAACCGCAATGAAATTGCTGATGTAATTACCAATCAGGTGCAACCACAGTTGACTGAAACTACCATGCGGCAGTTTTACTATGGAAATTTTCCAAGAAAGTTAATCAACACTTTAGATATCACTTGCACGGCTACAACAATTACAACCAATGCAATTACTTGTTCTACCTCTGCGTTTTTTGACTATGCCTATCTTGGCATGCCAATCACATTCTCAGGCACAGTGTTTGGTGGCATTACTGCTGACCTGCCATATTATGTGGTCAGCATAAATTCAGTCAATAGTACATTTACTGTAAGCACTACAGCTACTGGATCAGCAGTTACATTAAGCTCGGCTTCAGGCTCAATGAGTGCAGTTACCACTTTGAGTACAGGCGGAAGCACCTGGAATCAAAGCACTACTTTGGCCAACGAAACTACTGGTTACTTTAAAAACAGCTCAGGCACACCTATTGCAGTGGGCGATGAATCTACTACCAATTTCTTGTATGCTATTGTTGGTAGTCTAGTGCGGTTTGTTCCACCAACCGGTTACTTTTTTGATAAAAACAACAAACTACAATTGGGTACTCCAACCAAGGCAGATGAACGTGTGGAAATTTGGGCCAGCCCCATACGAGTAACTGGCGATGGTATGAACTCTGGTCTAGGTAATCTAACTAATGGGTCAGGCCCAGTTATACTCAATAACTTTATTCCTACTGGTGCTATTGTAGACACAATTATTCCGTTGTTTGTTACAGATTTGCCATTGTCGATTGAGTCAGCAATGAGTGAGCAGATTGTACTATTCCGTAATTTTGGTCTAGGATATGACAATGATGGGTCAATCACAGGCACGCCATATTCTTGGTACTTGATCCAGTCTACCAATTTAGATCAAGACGCAGCCTGGAGTCAGCAGTACGCTGGCAATACTAGCGGTGCCAACTTAGACTCTTCGTGGTTGATTCAATTTGTGGTTCAAAATCAAAACTACACAATTACATTCCGTGGACTTGCATATAACTTTGGATCAGTATTGCAAACAAGATTCTTCTTCTATGACGGTGCGCAAATCTATGACAGCCGCACTGGCACAGTGATCAAAGATTTTATCAATGTGCTGGCAGTCAACACTCAACCAAATTCTAGTGAACCGCTAGAAGGTGACATTTATATGACCATTACTGGTCAGCCAGTGGAGAGCGACGGTTATGTGGATGACTTTCAGGTGCTGGTAGGATACAGAGACTCAGACAACGATGGTGTGCCAGACAATCCAGACTTCTTTAGTGAAATTGTTGGGCCAGTTGGCACCACAGGACCTTATGTGTTTTTACAACAAACTGTGGACTTTGATAATTTGCAACGTTATCTGTTGGTAGATGAAGGTGTGGTAATTTACAGCTACGGTACTCTTGACGAAATTGAATTGATAAAATCTGAGTGGTCACCGGGACAGGTATTCTATGCATACAGTGAAGATGCATTTTATCAACTGAGTTTGACAGTGACTGGAGTGCTGGAACTCAATGCAGTTACAGGATGGATTGCAAGAGCAGGCAGACAAAGTTTGTACTATCAGTACAGACACAACAGTCCACTAACCAGTAGAATTGACCCAGGTACCACCAACATCATTGATTTGTATGTGGTTACTTTGAGCTATTATAATGCCTATCAGAACTGGTTGAAAGACACTACTGGCACAGTCACTGAACCTGAACAGCCAACTATCGATGATCTAAGTACAGAATATCAACGACTACAAGATTACAAAATGGTGTCTGACAACATTGTGGTCAACTCAGTAACTTTTAAACCACTGTTTGGATACAAAGCAGCGGCTACATTGCGTGCCACTATCAAAGTGATAAGAGCACAAAATTCAACAGCATCAACATCTGAAATCAAAAGCTCAGTACTAGCAGAAATGAACAGTTATTTTTCAATTGACAAATGGAACTTTGGTGACACATTCTATTTTTCAGAACTTGCTGCTTACCTACACAGACAACTTGGTACAATCATCAGTTCTGTAGTTCTAGTTCCTTTGGATCCACAAAAGAGCTTTGGTGATTTGTATGAAATTCGGTCTCAACCCAATGAGATTTTTGCCAATGCCGCAACCATTGATAACATTGATGTGATTGAAGCATTGACCAGTACTAACCTGCGCACAGCGCCAGGCAGCGGAGTAATTTAATGGCACGAGTACGCTCAGTAGACTTTCTTCCGCAAATCTTTCAAACTGAAACTAACAAACAGTTTTTGGCGGCCACACTTGATCAACTGATTCAAGAACCTAAATTTAAAAAAACACAAGGCTTCATTGGCCGTACAGTTGGTCCAGGTGTAAATCCCAATGACAAGTATGTGGTAGAGCCAACAAAAACACGTAGTGATTATCAACTGGAACCAGGAGTTGTTAGCCTAGATCCTGCTGATACCACAACAATTAAAAATACCATTACCTATCCAGGTATGCTCGATGCGCTAGAGTTCCAAGGATCGCCAACACAACGACCAGACAGATTGTTTTCAAGTGATTACTATACTTGGGATCCGTTTATTAATTTTGATACATTTGTAAACTTCTCTCAGTATTTCTGGTTGCCTAATGGACCAGACGCAGTGGAAGTTGCTGCCACAGGTGTGCCAGTAACAGATGACTTTGAAGTCACACGAGCCAATGGTGTTTACACATTTTCTGGAGTACCAGGTGAGAACCCAACCATTGAAGTGGTGCGTGGTGGCAGCTATACATTCCAGGTGGCACAGAATGCCACAGAAACTGTAAATTACCGTGTTGGAAATTCTGGTATTTCTGCATACACCATTGACTTCCTAAACAATCCTACGTTGACCCTGGCTCGTGGAAACACCTATGTGTTCAATTTGAATTTGAGAGGCGACTTTCCTTTCTGGATCAAAACTGAACAAACATTAGGATCAGCTAACCCTTACAATGATGGTGTTAGTCGCAATGGATCAAACTTTGGCTTGGTAACATTTACTGTACCACGCAATGCGCCAAATACATTGTACTATGTAAGCAGCACACAAACCAACATGCGCGGTACGTTGAACATTGTGGATGGAACACCTGGCACTGGGCCGGGATTTTGGATACAAACCGATCCAGGCGTGTCTGGTAAAATTCCTACTACACCTAACATCAGCTCACGTGATGTGTTTGGTGTGACCAACAATGGCGAAGACCTTGGCACAGTAATTTTTAATGTGCCTACAAAAACAGCTCAGAGCTTTTACTACAATTTGCCAGTGTTCAGTCAAAATGTTGATTTGCTTACAGAGCTACGTTTTGATCAAATCAACAATCAACCGCTGGACACGTTCATTGAGACCTACGGCGGCATTGATGGAATAACCAGCCTTAACAACAGAACTTTGATTTTTACAAATTCAAATCCTGATGCTGAAGCAGGTGGCTGGATTCAGACCAGTTTCTTTGACCCATTGGAAGCAGGGTCTGCCAACAATGGCTTGCTTGGCAGTTTTGATACTGTGCCATTCTCTTACACAGCAGAAATTGCCCCAGAAGATAGATATCAACTTTGGCAAATCAGTTATGCGGTTAGTGATGGAATTACCTATCTTAGATTGTCTAGAATAGCTACCATTGACAATTTAAACAAATGGACTATTAGATACGGTACTGTGTACAGCAGTACCAACTGGTACAAAGATGCCGCAGGTACATTCAGACAGATTCCTTTGTTGACAGCTTTGCTGAACACCTTGTACTATCAAGATGGCACAGATCCAGAAATATTTGGTACAATCAAACTGTTGGACGAAACAGAAAGTTCTACGCTATTCATCAATGACATTTTAGGACAAAAAAATTACACCAGTCCTAATGGTGTATCGTTCACCAACGGATTGAAAGTGGTGTTTCGCGGTGATGTTATTCCAGCAAGCTACAGTAGCGGAACTATATCTTTTGTTTGCACATCTACCACTGCTGGATTCAACACAATCAGCACAGCAACCACAGAAGACTTGTATGTTGGCCAACGTGTAGTGTTTACTGGTACAGTGATTGGGGGACTAGTTGAAGGACAATCGTATTACGTTCAGAGTATTGTAAACTCATTTCAATTTACTGTATCAAGTGTGGTTGGCGGCAGTGCTGTGACATTGACTACAGCCGCAGCTGACATGAATGCTACTGCTATCAACTATCGTGAGTATTATGTAGATGGTGTGGGTACTGCTATTGAACTGTTGCCTGTTACAAATTTTGTCACTCCAGAAACATACGTAATCAACGAGAATGATTCCAGCTTGCCAATACCTGAAGATTTAGATTATCTTACTATTGACCGCGCCAGTCAAGACCTTAACCCTTGGTCACGTTCAAATCGTTGGTTTCATATTGATGTAATCAATGCTACTGCTGCCTATAATAATACTGTAGCTACGCTGGACAATAACTATCGCGGCAAACGCCCAATTATTCAATTCCGACCAGACATTAGATTGTTCAACATGGGCACTCAGGGCAAACAACCTGTAGACATAATTGATCAGTCAGAAACAGATGCATTTTCTAACATTCAAGGATCAACTGGTTACGCAGTAGACGGATATACTTTTGTCAATGGTTCCAGAGTTATTTTTGCAGCTGACGAAGATCCAGACGTAAGAAACAAGATTTATGTAGTAGAGTTCATTGTGCCTGACACAGTGCCGCCACTAATTGCACAACCTATTATCAACCTCACCCTGGCGTCTGATGGTGAAGTATTAACTGATCAGTCTGTGCTGTGCTTGTCTGGAGACACTTTACAAGGATTGACTTTCTGGTATGATGGTGATGCTTGGATTGAAGCACAACAAAAAACTGGAGTTCAACAAGCACCGTTGTTTGATGTATATGATGCTGACCAAGTTAGTTTTGGCAATCAGGCAAAGTATCCTAGTTCAGACTTTATTGGTAGCAAACTATTCAGTTATGCAATTGGCGACACAGGAATACTTGACAAAATTTTAAAAATTCCATTGCAGTATCTCAGCATTTCTAATGTGGGAGATATTGTGTTTGATAACAATCTCTACAAAGATACATTTGTATACACTAGAGATAACGTATCAGTAACTGTTTCTATCAGTTCGGGTAGTGCTAGAGAATATGTTGACAGAACAATATACACACGATTAATTGGGTGGCAGAATGCAATCACTACCACTCAGATGTATCAACAATTTAAGTTTACTTACAACACTGGATCATTGAAATTAAACGTTCCAGTTATTAGTCAAACAAGCAGTTCTGTACCAGTAGTCAAAGTTTATGTTGGCAGTGTATTCCAGGATCCTACCAAATATACCTACGCTGTAAATGGTAACAATACTACCATCACGTTACTCAACACCTATGTGTTGGGAGACATTATTGAAGTTTTAGTTTTAAGCGATCAAATTAGTGCCGCGGCTTTTTATCAAGTGCCATCTAACTTGCAGAACAATCCACTCAATGCCAACAGCACCAGCTTTACATTGGGTACTATTCGTCAGAACTACGAAAGTATTTGCGAAAATTTACCAGGTATTCAAGGCGCGATTGCTGGTGCTAACAACACTAGAGATCTTGGCAATATTATTCCTTACGGCTTGACCATCCTACAACAAAGTGCTCCATTGACTTTGGCTGGGTATTTCTTGCGCAGCGAGCAATACAACATTTTCAATTCATTGACCTACAACAGTAGAGAATATATTAAGTTTAAAAATATCATGCTGGACAATGTGACTCAGCAAGAAATTAATTTTCAAACTACTTCTCAGATTCTAGACACTGCCATCGAAGAAATCAATGCCGGCAAAGTAGAAACTCAACCATTCTACTGGTCAGACATGTTGCCATCGGGTGCTGTGTACACTGAAAACACATACACTGTAAGTTTTATTACGTCCAATGTATTTGATACTGTTCAGGTATACAATTACACATCTGCAAATTATCTGGGATTGAATGTATACCTTAATAATCGTTTGCTTACTCGTGATTTAGAATATACTGTGGCCACAGATGGACCACGGGTAACTATCTTGGTTACATTGTCAGTAGGCGATCAAATTGCCATCAGAGAATACACTACCACTTATGGTAACTTTGTGCCAAACACTCCTACCAAACTTGGTTTGTATCCTGCTTTCAGACCAAGAATTGCAGTTCAACAAACCAGTACTGGCGAACAAACAGTACTGATTGGACATGATGGATCAGTTACAAAAACATTTGATGACATTAGAGATGATGTATTACTGGAATTTGAAACAAGAATTTTCAACAATCTAAAATTAGACGGAAACCCTGTTCCTATGGTGGCCGCTGATGTTATCCCAGGACAGTTTAGAGACACTGGTTTTACCTATAGTGAAGTCAATAACATTTTGGCACAAGATTTTCTCAGCTGGGTGGCCTGGAACAAACTTGACTACAAAACACAAGACTATCGTGCCACCAATGAGTTCACATGGAACTACAGTGAAGCTCAGAACAAACTCAACAATGAATATTTGCTGGGCGCCTGGCGCGGTATCTATCGTTACTTCTACGACACTCAACAGCCAGAATATACACCTTGGGAAATGTTAGGACTCAGTGTCAAACCAGATTGGTGGGATGACACCTACGGACCTGCACCTTACACCGAAGGTAACTTGGTGCTATGGGACGACATGGAAGCTGGATATGTTAGAGACCCAGTTGCCCCTTACTATCTTCCAAAATATGCAAGACCAGGACTGACATCGGTTATTCCCACAGGCGGCGAAGGAGCATTGCTAAGTCCATTTAATTCAGTGGTAGGAATTTGGGACGCAGGGCAATTCCAAAAGAGCTGGAGCATTGGCGACGGCGGCCCAGTTGAAGCTTCGTGGTGGAATTCAAGTTCATATCCGTTTGCAGTCATGCGCTTGTTGGCCTTGACACAACCAGCCAAATTTTTTGCATTGTTTGCTGATCGTGATTTGTATCGCTACCAAGAAAAATTTGGACAATATCTATATGATGGCCGATATAGATTAGATGCCAATGGTATTGAAATATACGGTAATGGTGTGAGCAAAGCCAGCTACATTGATTGGATTGTGGACTACAACAGACAATCTGGGATAGATTCAACTGAAGATTTAACAGCTGACCTGGCCAACCTTGATGTGCGATTGTGCTATCGCATGGCCAGTTTCTCAGACAAAAAATACATTAAACTTTACACTGAAAAAAGCAGTCCAGCCAGTACCAACACTAGCTTTTTGATTCCTGACGAAAGTTACAATTTACTACTGTACAAAAATCAACCGTTTGATCGAGCCAGCTACAGTTCAGTATTGGTTCAAACAGTGCCCGGCGGCTATGCAGTATTTGGCTACAGTACCACTCAGCCTTATTTTAACATATTGCAAAGTCAAAACTCAGGTCAATTGCGCACCATAACTGTGCTTGACACAAAAATTCAAGTGCCAACATCTTACACCAATACTGTGGTACAAGTTCCGTATGGATTCATATTTGATACCAAAACAGCAGTGGTTGAATTTTTGTTAAGCCTGGGTCAATATTTAGAAACTCAAGGCCTAACCTTCACAAACAGAGCTAATGGTTATGTGCTTGACTGGAATCAAATGGCCAATGAATTTTTGTATTGGGCAGCACAAGGCTGGAGTGATGATGCACTAATTGCATTGAACCCATTGGCATTCCGACTTAATGTGACCAAAGAGCAAGCAGTTGTTGACTCAATTCAAGCACAAACTAGCGAAAACATTCTGCTAGATCAGAATCGTAAAGAGTTGCCCACACGACAATTAAACATTGTTCGTATTGACAACACATTTAGTGTTGAGCCATTGGCTGACGAGACTCTAAGTTTTATTGACATCAAATATACATCTTACGAACATATGATTGTGTTGGACAATGCAAGTGTGTTTGGAGACTTGATATACGATCCAGTGACTGGCGCAAGACAAAATCGGTTAAACTTGGTAGCTGCTACCTCTACTGAGTGGAATGGTGCCGTGGACGCACAAGGATTTATCCTCAACCAAAATAACGTAGAAGAATGGCAAAATTATAAAATTTACAGCAAAGGCACTATTGTCAAATACAAAGGCACGTATTGGAGCGCCACAACAATTGTTCAGCCTAGCGAGACATTTGACTACAACGATTGGGTACAAAGTGATTATACTCATATTGACTTGGGACTGTTGCCCAATCTTGCAAACAAAGCCAATCAGTTGGCCAACAGTTATGACATTAATGCTGCCAACTTAGAAAGTGACAATGATCTACTGAGCTATGGCCTTATTGGCTTTAGACCTCGACAGTACATGGCAGCATTGAATTTAGATGATGTGAGTCAAGTAAACATCTATCGACAGTTTTTGGACTCTAAAGGTACTATTCTCAGCGCAGAATTGTTTAGCCAGGCCACATTAGGAAAAGAAACAGGCGACTATAACATTTATGAAAACTGGGCAGTACAACGTGCAGTATACGGAGCCAATGCCAATCGCAGTTATTTTGAACTGCGATTGAATCGTGCGCTACTAGATGCCAGCCCAAGTTTGGTTCAAGTGGTGTTGCCGTTAGAATCTAGTAAAGCCGATCAAGCTATTTTGTTACAAGATGTATGGAAAGAAAGTTTTAAACTTACTTCTCCAAATATTTTGCCCACAACCACTGAGCTGCCTACAGACACAGCTCTTCCATCAGCTGGTTATGTAAATCTTGATGATGCTGACATTACAGTATTTGACATTGATGATCCTGCTAGCCTTGAAGCCAACATTAATAATATTAACGTAGGCACAAGTATTTGGGTAGCCAAAGTCAATGACTATGATTGGAACATTTACCGAGCTGAAGCAGTGCCTGGCACAATCAGTCACGTATGCGATAACTTAAACAACACTAGCCGTGTGATTTTTACTGCTGACCATGGACTTGTTGCTGGCAACAGAATTATTATCAGATTCTTTGATACAGAAGTTGATGGTGTGTATGATGTGTTGTCTGTTGTTAATCTAAACACAATAAACATTGCTTTTAGATTTTTAAGCAACCGAACAGTGGTCAACGGCACAGGCCTAGCATTTACTTTAAAAACCATGAGAGTAAGTCAAGCCAGCAATGTAGATACCCTTCCGTATGCCAACAGTTTGTTGTCTGGTGCAAGAGTTTGGGTTGATGACAATGGTGATGGCTTGTGGCAAGTGGTTGAAAAGCAAGACATATTCAGCGCAGTTACTTCAATTGCTCCAGAGTATCTAGATGCTACAGAAGCATATGGATCAAGCGTGGCCCAAGCTACCAATCGATTTGCAGCTCTAGTTGGTAGTCCAAGATACGGGTTCCCAACGTCCGCAAATCCAAAAGGCGGCGTTTACACTTATGTAAGAAGCACAAGCGATGTTTATCAACCTGCCAGCCCTGTATCAAGCGGCGACGCAGTATTGACTTTGGATGTAACTGGTGCAAGAGCCTACGGAACTTCTGTTGCATTTGGTAACAAAGATTGGGCGGTTGCAGGTGCACCTTTAAGTTTGGGATCTGCCAGTCAAACCAACAACGGTTATGCCTGTGTGATTTATCGAGACACAGCATCTTATCTGCCCGACACCAATCCATATTTTAACTGGCAGTTATTGACATCACCTACCAGTGTCAGCGTAGATCAAGGAAAATTTGGCTATTCTGTAGCTGTGAGCCTAGACGAACGTTGGATGTATGTCGGCGCACCCGATGTAAACAAAGTTTATGCTTATGGTCGAGTTGACTGGGAAGATCAGTACTTTAGAACTGTAGGCAACGGAACTACAACAGCATATTTGATCAATGATTATATCACTGTGAGTGCGTCCACACAATTGCGTGTCACAGTTGATGGTGAAATTCAGACGTTGAACACAGATTACACAGTAAATGCAGCATTGAACACAGTGACATTTGCATCTGCACCTGCAAGCGGATCAGATGTTATCATCCGTCGTATTGCATTGCAACAACTGGATGGCAATGATTACTTTAGCGTGGTAGCCACCGGCGGTTCAGGATCAGGAGCGTTGTTTACTGTTTCTAGACGCCGAGGAACTGTTACAGTTGGCGTTCAAGACGGTGGTACAGGTTATACTGTAGGCAATACATTGACCATTCCTGCTACCAGTTTTGGTGGCGGCACAGTGCCAGCTAACAATATTACATTTACAGTGGGCAGTGTGATAAGTGGTGAAATTATTACCATCAGCACACCATCATATACACCTCCGGCATTAGCAACTGTATTTTCATTAAATGAGTATTTTTATCAAGTTGCGCTGACAGACAGCACCATATACAGTTTTCAAATTGAAGTTGATGGAGTGTTGCAACGACCAAACATTGACTACACATTCAATACGTCAACCAAAGATATCACATTCTTAAATTCGCCAGGCAGCGGCACCAGCATCTTGGCCAGAGCCAAAGGATATTGGTTGTATGTGGATACATTAACTGTGACTGGACTTGAAGCTGGTGCGCAATTTGGTTATAGCGTGAGTTGTAGCACCGACGGACGTCAAGTCATGATTGGCGCACCATATTCCACAGTTAGCACAAAAGCCGAAGCAGGTATAGTGTATGTGTTTGATCGCAATGTACAGAGATTTATCTGGAACAACGATCCAAGCTCGTCAAGTTTTACTGTGTTAGGTACACCAGTTGCGCCAGTGAGTGTGATTGTAAACAATCAGTTTTTGATCAATCAAAACTGCACCACAAAAGACGCAGCCAACACATTCACAGTCAGCGGATCTACTGTGACTGTGAATCTTTTAAACAATTTGCAACCAGGTGACGTTGTTGAAATTGAAACCAATCAGTTTGATCTTTTGCAAACTGTAACACAAGATACTGTGGCTGATTTTAGCAACTTTGGACAAAGCGTTGATCTTTGCAGATACAATTGCAGTCTCTATGTTGGCGAACCACAAAGCAGTATTCAAATTTACAAAGGCGGCGTAGTTGAACGCAGTTTGAATCAAAGCAGAGTATTTGGAGTGATTACAGCTCTCAATGCTAATCCTACTCTCACAGCCGGCAATACTTTGCGTGTGAACAATATAGATGTGGCAGTACCTGCGGCATCTAACAACACTGTGTCTGGTCTGGCCGCAGCTATCAACGCTGCTGTGCCTAACGTAACAGCCACAGTGACTAACGGTCTGCTCACACTCAGCGTGACAAATTTTGATGCTGCGCCTGTTGGAGACAAACTGCAAGTAGCACCAGGCAGTATAGGAAATGCATTTGATAGTATTGGATTCAACACCTTTGAGTGGACACAAACAATCGAAAGCCCATACCCAGTACAATTTGCTGGTTTTGGAACCAGTATTAGCATTGATGACATAGCAACCACTTTGGTAGTGGGTGCTCCACGTGGCACCATGTACTTAATCACAATATTTGATGATTACTTGGAATTGTTTGATGCAGGTGCAACAATATTCTTTACCAACATAGATCAAAGCGGTGCTGTTTACACATATGACTTGTTGAACAGTGCTAACAGTAGCATAACCAATCCAAGCAAGTTTATCTTTGGCAATCAAATTGCCATAACTTCAATTGATTATTTGGATCAACTAGGTGTGTCGGTTGACTACACATCTGGTGCGCTTTGGATGGGCGCTCCGGGCACAGACTTTGGAGACAGTAGCAGTAGCAATTACGGTCAGGCTCATGTGTGGCAAAATGCCACACGATCACCAGCATGGGTTCCAATTAGAGTTGAACAACCAGTTGTTGATGTGCAGCTGTTAAACAGTGTATTCTTGTATGACAGAATATCATCGGCCACAACAGAATTTTTAGACTTCTTTAATCCATTACAAGGCAAGATACTGGGTGCTGCTCGTCAAAACATTGATTATATTGGCGCAGTTGATCCTGGCAGTTATAATGTAGGACCAGTTGGTGTGCGAGGCACTACATGGGGTGCAGATCATGTGGGGGAAATTTGGTGGGACATCAGTACAGTAAGATTTATTGATCCCAACCAAGACGATATTGTTTACGCCAGCCGACGTTGGGGACAAGTGTTCCCAGGCAGCTCAATTGATGTGTATCAATGGATTGTGAGTTCTGTTCCACCTGCTAACTATGCTGGCCCAGGAACACCTTACAGCATATCAAGTTATACTATAAACACTGTGTTAAGTCGAGATGGCAACTTTACCACTCAATACTTTTTCTGGGTACGCGGTATTACTGATGTGGCCACACAGAAAAATAAAACTCTCAGTGCAGCAACTATTTCTCAGTATATTGAAAATCCTCGCTCAACTGGCATTGCATATCTAGCACCAATTAATTCCAGCACAGTTGCACTGTACAATTGTGAAACATTGATTGACGCTGAAGATACTATACTCAACGTTGAATTTGATAGAGAACTAACCACTGCTAATGTTCACGTAGAGTATGAACTAATAGCTCAAGGTCGTGCTGATGGCTTTTTGAGTGACAATCTCTACAGAAAACTACAAGATTCATTCTGCGGTGTTGATACTGCTGGCAACAAAGTGCCAGACATCAACTTGGGACCAGCTGAACGCTATGGAGTACAATTCCGTCCTCGTCAGTCAATGTTTGTTGACAGATTTGCAGCACTAAAAAATTACATTGTTCGAGCCAATACTGTGTTAAAACAGTTTCCAATAAGTGAAAGCCGTAGCTTTACTTTGTTAAACAGCGCCGAGCCTGAACTGCCATCTACACAGATAATTGATGGAGCAACAGTAATCAACTGGAACAAACGCATACCTAATTTAGAAATTTTAACTTACAATTTTGAAGCACCTGGTGGCGATGCTATTGGGTACAAATATCTTGTGGTCAGTGACAGTAACAATCGAGGCCTTTGGACAATTTACACTGTAGAAGAAAATGCAAGCACTGGCGATCCAGAATTGGTATTGACTCGCGTTCAAAATTATCGCACAACAGACTACTGGAGTTACATTGACTGGTATCGTCCAGGATACAATTCTAGCATCAAACCTGTGGCAGAAGTTCCAACTTATTCTAGCTTGGCAACAATATCTGTAACCACAGGAGCCAGCGTAAAAGTAACTGCAAACGCACAAGGCAAATTTGAAATTTATTTAAAAACTGATCTTGGATTTGAGCGTGTGGGACTTGAAGACGGAACCATTGCAATTTCTGCAGAGATATATGACTATGCTCTTGGAAGATTTGGTTTTGACGTTGAAGTGTTTGATGCACAATACTTTGACCAAGAACCTGTGATTGAAACAAGAAAAATTATCCAAGCTATCAATGAAGAATTGTTTGTGGATGATTTGGCAATTGAACGAAATCGCAGCTTGACTTTGATGTTTGACTTTATACTCAGCGAGTTTTCTGCTCCTGAATGGTTAGTCAAAACATCATTGATTGATGTTGATCACAGAATTCGAGAATTGCTGCCATTCCAAAATTATAGTCGTGACAATCAAGAATTTGTAATTGATTACCTGCAGGAAGTAAAACCCTATCACGTGCAAGTGCGTGAGTTCAATCTCACATACTTTGGTAATGACTTGTACGAAGGAGATTTAACAGACTTTGACGTACCAGCGTTTTACAACACTACATTGCCAGTACCTCAATATACCAGTCCTATCTTGTTGCCGTATGCACACAGCGCCGCACAAATCAGCAATACGTTAAGTGACACTGAGTCGACTGATCAAATTTGGACAGAGTGGCCATACAGTCAATGGTATGAAAATTATTTGTTGAGTGTGGAAACAATTGTTGTTACATTCAACGGAACTGGATACACAACTGCACCGCAAGTTTCTATTGTAGGAGATGCCACAACTCCTGCAGAAGCCACTGCTTTGATTAATTCAGCAGGACAAGTGGTAGCAATCAATGTAACCAATCCTGGCAGCGGATATCAGGCAACTCCCACCATAGTGTTTTCGGGTGGTAACGGCTCTGGCGCTCAGGCCTATGCCAACATGATCAATAGAAATCCAGCTGACTTTGATGCACAAGTATACAACGTTAATCCTGCGGTGAATTTTGATCAATGGGAAATTGATACCAGCAGCAACATACCTCTTACCACTGTGAGAGCATTTAAAACAGTAATCAAGTACGACCGCTATCAATATCAAACGTCTGTACAAACATGGAGTTCTACCGGGACTTATCTCAATGGAACTTTAGTACGTTATGATGATCGTGTATGGAGTGCTGACAGTAGCGACGGAAGTTCAGCTGTGGTTGGGCCCACATTTAATCTTGAAGATTGGGTAGAAGTTGATCCAGGCGTACTAAGTGGTGTAGATCGTACCATGGGCTACTATGTGTCTGGCGTTAATTCTCCAGGACTTGAATTGCCTTTGTTAATTGATGGTGTTGATTACCCAGGAGTTCAAGTGTGGGGTGATTACTTCTTGGGCACAGAGATTGTTGATGCTCAGTACGAAAGTGAATTTACAGACACTGAATTGGGCCTACGCAACACAGACGTCAATGTAGACGGCGGCGAATTTATTGGACCCTACGAAGGACATGCGCCAGAAGAACTGGTCAACGGTTCAGAGTTTGATACGCTAGACATAAGAGTTTACACTCGTCCAGGATCTGACTGGCAGATGGACGGCCACGGATTCCAAATTGGTGTTATTAACTATGTGTACAATCCAGTATCATCTTACATTTTGAGTTGGAGTGGGGTGGTAGACCATCCAGTACAAGTTTTAGTTAGCAATCAAACGTCGGGACGTACCATGACATTGGACGTAGATTACTACATCAATTGGGGTAATGAAACTGTAGAAATTGTTCCTAGTATGGGGTTTGACACCAGCGATGTTGTGAACATTTCAGTATATGAATTAGGTGGCGGCAACCAGTTGTATCGAGACAACTATACTGGTGCAGAAATTGGAAATTCAGTAATAATTCCAGTTGACGATACAGAAATCTACACTGTGGTTATATTTGTCAACGGCGAATCGTCTGCTGTTCCAACTTGGGAACCATACTACGATGCAGATGCCTGGAACATTTTGCAAAGTTATCCAATCAACATAGTGGTCATTGATTCTAATGTTTATTATCGGTCAATACAAGCAGTACCAGAAGGTACTGATATAACTGACACAACTTATTGGGAAGTGTATGTTCCTACATTGTTGACCAAAGTTACTTTGGCCAGCACACCTGGCGATGCCGACGGAATTGCATTGGTGGCATTTGGAATTCAAACACCAACACAATACTCATGGTCTACTCCACAAGTTCAATATCAAGTGGTTGATGCAACAGTGATCAGCACTGGTGGATTTACATTAGAGAATTCTGTCGAAGGAACAAATCCTGCCAACATGATTGTAACAGTGAATGGACTGCGCTTGACTCCCCCAGCTGGCATTGAGTGGCAAGGAGATGACAGCTCAACCAGTTTTGGACTGCCACAAAGATTGGGATCTAGCTTTTTACAATCAACAATTAACGCCATAACAGACATACAAGTATGGAAAAACAGTGAGTTACAAGTACAAAGTTTTGGTGCAACTGTTGGCGATTATTCTGTGACCAACTGGGATGGGTCTAATACGCCAGGACGACAAGTGGTGTTTAACACTGCGCCGGCTGCTGGTGATACAATTTTGATTTCAGTCAGTACCCTAGCTGATTACAGTCTAGCAGGATCACTATTGCAACTCAATTCAATACCACCTTTGGATAATATTATATCAGTGACCACATTTAATGATACCACTCAGCAAAGCATTGCCACACTGGTGTTTGTGGGACCAATTGTTGAAGGTATTACTATTGCAGAACCTTACGACAGCACCGACTTTGATGCTGGGTCAGTTAGTGGGTCTCCTGGCTCGTTTGACTACAGTGCAGGTACCGCTATCAGTAAAAATGAATTTTACCTAGCTCGTCCAGGCATTGAAGCAGGCAGAATATGGGTAACACTAGATGGGTACCGTTTGTTTGAAGGTCAAGACTATACTGTGGTAGACGACTACATAATTTTGGCCAGTGGTGCAATTGGGACATCTCAAATTTTAGCTGTTACGGAATTTACTGAAAGTCTAGTACCTGAAGCATGTGCGTTCCGCATATTCCAAGACATGCGCGGAGTTCAAGGAACTTACAGAATTACATCAGCAACCACCACAACTCTAACACAACCTTTGTTGGCTGCTGGTGACACAATTCATGTGGCCGATGCAAACGCATGTGCTGAACCCAATTTGCCAGAAGGTATATTTGGCGTGATTACCATCGATGGTGAGCGAATCATGTACAGAGAACGCAATGTAGGCACAAATACCTTGACAGGTCTGCGTCGTGGCACAGCAGGAACTGGCGCAGCTGATCACGAAACTGGCGCATACGTGTACGACATGAGTCGAGGCAATTTATTAGCTGAACAGTATCAAAACTATGTGGTAAGTGATACCAGTGTTGGTGATGGTTCAACAACAATATTCTATGCCCCAAGCATTGATATCAGTGACTTTGGTGATTCCAGCAGCATCTATACAGAAACTATAGAAGTATATGTTGGTGGTGTTCGTCAGTATAACTACAGCGACAGTTCTGTACCAATTGAGCCAGGACAATATCGTTGGATTGTAACTGATTTTGAGCCGTTGGCAATTGAGTTTATTACTGACTCAAACCCAATTGATCCTATGTTAGCACCCCCACCAGGCGTGGAAATAACCATACTACAACGCCGTGGCTTGGGCTGGTACGGAACTGGAATCAAAGTTAATGATGGCTTGGCACTGCAAGAAACTGACACACCGCAGGCAAGGTTCTTGACCGGGCGGAACGGAGGATAAATAATAGACCATGTCAAATACCGAAGTTAATAAACCTCAGAGTCCCAAACCCGCTGATGCCCAGCGCCGCCCAAATGAGCAGGGCACTATTTCTGTGCAGGCTCACATGAGGATTTTTGATCCAAAAACCCAAAAAACTTATGTGGAGGGAAGAGCATGATAGTACCAGGACTGTGCAAAATTGAAGGATTTGTAAAAATACATGACCCAGTTTCGGGTGAAATTTTACTAGATAAAAAGAACGCAATTCACTACGAGAATATATCCATTGCTATGGCCCAAACACTGAGCAACAGAGGACTGGGTAGAATATACGAAATGGCATTTGGCAACGGCGGTAGCTCGGTGGATCCCACAGGCGTGATCACTTACTTGCCCCCAAATACCACAGGGCAAAACGCCGATCTTTATAACGAAACATACGCCAAAGTTGTGGACGATAATGATGCAGCAGACACTGACCCAACCAATAATAAAATGACAGTGCTACACACATCGGGCACCGTGTACACAGATATCTTGGTAACTTGTTTGCTGGACTACGGCGAACCACCAGAACAACAGGCTTTTGATAATTCTACCAATTACAATGGTGAATTTGTTTTTGACGAACTGGGACTCAAATCCTGGAATGGATCTGCTGACGATTTAAGACTGATTACACATGTGATTTTTCACCCTGTGCAAAAGAGTTTGAACCGTCAAATTCAGATTGACTACACACTGCGGATACAGACGCTGAGCAACATAAACGCTGTATAAATATTCGAACTAGGAACAGGTAACTGACATGGCATATACAATTACACTAACAGACGGCACAGTTTTTGCAACTATTGCTGATGGTGCAACAAACACCGCAAGCGCAATGACATTAGTGGGCAAAAACTACGCTGGATACGGTCAATTTTTGGACAATAACTTTGTTCGATTGTTGGAAAATGGATCTAACACTTCGGCGCCCGCTGCTCCGTTGACCGGACAGTTGTGGTGGGACAAAACCAACAACTTGCTAAAAGTTTACAACGGTTCTACATTCAAAACTATTAGTGCTGCCACTGCCAGTTCTAGTGCTCCTGCATCAAACGTCACTGGCGACTTGTGGTATGATACCACTAACCAGCAGTTGAAAGTTTGGACTGGCGCTGCTTTTATTGTGGTTGGCCCGGCATACAGCGCCAGCCAGGGAACATCAGGTGCAATTCCTGAAACCATTACAGACTCTGTAGGTGGTACAAAATACATTACCAGTTTGTATGTAAACAACAACCGTGTGGGTATTGTGTATGATACATCAAGTTTTGTTCCTCAAGCCAGCTTGCAAGCAACATTCCCCACAGTTTATCCAGGTATTACATTAACAGCTACCAACAGCCCAATTTTTGCTGGTACTGCAAACAATGCCAGCTATCTCAACAGCTTGACCAGTTCACAATTCATGCGCAGTGATACCAATACTTCTACCACTGGTATTTTGCGTGTGTTAAACAATTCAGGATTGTTTGTGGGTGCAACCAACGCATTCAGCGTAACACAAAGTTCAAATGATGCACAAATCCGCGGAGACATTTCAGGCGGCAATTTGATTATTCAAGCCAACGTAGGCGGAACTATCTACAACGTTGCTAGAGCATTAGGAGGCAATGGAACATTTGCAGTGGCCAATGCTGCCACAGTTGGCACCACACTTGGTGTTACTGGTAACGTAACAGGCGGTAACGTATTAACAGGCGGCTTGGTCAGCGCCACAGGCAACGTAACAGGCGGTAACGTAATTGCAACCACCTTGGTGCAAGGTGTAACAGTCAGTGCCAGCGGAAACGTACAAGCTGGCAACTTGCGTACTACTGGCCTGGTGTCAGCCACTGGCAACATTGATTCAGCTGGTAATATTGCTGGTACTTTCTTCCTTGGTAACGGCAGCCAGCTCACAGGCTTGAGCGCAGCGGTTAGCGTGACCAAGATTGTTAACGGATCCACCGAAGCCAACATTGGCGCACCAGGTGGTAATGCCAACATCACAGTTGGTGCTACATCCAACGTGGCAGTGTTCACAACTTCTGGTGCAATTCTTACAGGCTTAACTGTGCCTAGCATTGACAAGTCTGGCACAAACGCTGTGGGCAACATTGGCTCAAGTTCAAACTACTTTAACCGTGTGTTTGCTACAGCTACCACAGCTCTGTATGCTGACGTTGCAGAACGTTTTGAAGCTGACGAATTGCTAGAACCAGGTACTGTGGTTGAGCTAGGTGGAGTTAAAGAAATTACTCGGGCACGCCAAGATCTAAGCGAAAATGTGTTTGGTGTGATAAGTACTAGACCAGCTTACACCATGAACGGTGGCGCAGGTGAAGACGATACACACCCTCCAGTTGCAATGACTGGGCGTGTACCAGTTCAAGTAATCGGTGTAATACGCAAAGGTGATAGATTGGTCAGCGCAGGTGACGGTGTTGCTCGTGCTGCACAAGCTGGTGAAGCCACAGCCTTCAATGTAATTGGACGAGCACTAGGTAGCAAACTAGACGCTGGATTGGGTACAATTGAAGCTATTGTGACAATAAAATAACAGGATACTAGAATGACATATTCAGCAGGCGGCTTAATTCAGGCCACAGATTACAACGGTTTTGTTAGCACCACTGCTGGCGCCAACGTTAACGCCACCTGGGACACATCATACGGACAAACAGCTCTAAGCACAGTAAGTACCGCAGGAACAGTAACAGCTACTCAGTGGGCCAGCTTGGTAAACACCATCAGCTCGCAGGCCAGCCATCAAGGTACTACAATTACCGCTAGAAGTGCGCCGACCACAGGAACTCTTGTGAGTGTGTTGGCAGCGGTAAACACTGATCTTACCAATACCTATAATAATCGATATCAAGCTGTGGCTGTTGGCTCACAGTTTACTGGTTGGAGTGGTACAAACTCCAAAACTGCTGCAACCACAGGTGCCACCTGGACCATTACTTTTACTAATACCGTTACCTTTGCATCATCTGCTGCTGCTCAATATTTTTTCAATGCAGGTGGTTTGGTTAAAATTGACGTCGCCAAATCAGCAACAGGCCAAACAGGCGATCCGGAATGGAATGACCTGGCCTCAACCCTGTGCGGCGACATTTGGATTTCTGGACTGGCATCAGCTCACACCATTGCTGGCACCTCATATACAGGTGTAACCAAAATTGGCGGAACTGGTACACCAAATACATTGACCACAGGTAACGGATGGGATGCCCTAGTTGCCGGCGGCGCTGCTGTGATAGTTTACAAACAATTTGCTGACACCGCACCTTACACTGCAAACTTCATTCAGCACTCGCTTGCTAAAAATGCAGGATCAACTGCACTGACCATTACCACTTTATGGTCAGCATCAGACGGCGACCCAATTTCAGGTGGTACGGCTGCCGCAGGTGCAACACCTGGTACAGCACCTTGTACCATTGTGACTTACTATCCACCCAGCACAACATATCTAAGCGCGAGCTGGGGAACCCCTTCAGTTGCCGCAACAACAGCTTAACCAAAAGGGTTTACAGCCCTTGCACTTTCTGTTATAATTCAACATGGATACTGAAAACTTAATTGCTCATGCACGAGCAAGATTTGACCACGCCACCGCTAAACGTGTTATTCGAGAAAAGTACGAAGCACGAATGATATTTGCACATGCCGGCGGCATGTGGCGTGCTGGACCTGAACTCATAAACATCTTGGCTGCTGTGCCTCCGGGCAATGCAGTGCTATTGGACTTGTATGAAAATCCTGTACAAGTACGTCCTGAAGAACTGCGCAGCTTGGCCATGCAACGTTGGCAAGAGCAAATGAATGCTTGGCTTGCAGTACACAACGAACTCAGCAAACAGCGATGACCACTGGCGCACTGATATTTGCTTTTGATAACGAGCAAACTGATTATATTTCTATGGCAGCATGGTCTGCCAAAAACATACACCGGCATCTTGGAATCCCTGTGGCTGTGGTAACTGATTATGAAAACCCGCTAGGCGACTTTGATTATGTCATAAACTCCCGAGCACAAAGTGGTGGTACCAGATATTTTGAAGATTACAATCAAACTGTGACCTGGCACAATGCCGGTAGGGTAGATGCATATACACTGAGCCCGTGGGAACAGACCCTGGTGCTAGATGCAGATTATGTTGTGGCCAGCTCAGACCTCAAAACTGTTTTGGAATGTAACACAGATTTCATGTGTCACAAAACTGCTGTAAATCTTGCTGGCGGCTATCCCTTAACAGGACTCAATGTATTTGGACGCTACAACATTCCCATGTATTGGGCCACTGTGATGATGTTTCGTCAATCAAACACTGCACAGTACATTTTTGATTGCATGAATATGATTCGTGACAACTGGCAACACTACCGAGACTTGTACGGGATTGATAAAAAAACTTATAGAAACGACTTTGCGTTGACCATTGCTATTGGCATAGTGAGCGGGCACACTGGCTTAGTAGACCAAATTCCTTGGCCCTTGATGACCGCCATGCCCGACACTGCGTTGACCAGTAATGGCCCAGACTACTACACAATAAATTACATGGACAGTGATCAAAAGCGCAAAACACTAGGTTGGTCAGGCATGGATTTTCACGCCATGGGCAAACGTCATTTGGAGATGATAATTGCGTCCCATTGATGAACAAGGTTATGTGATACTGGCCATTAACTCTGACAAAGTTGACTACTTGGATTGTGCTAGAACATTGACCAAAACAATCAAACGTTGGGATCCGGGTGCAAAAGTTTGTTTGATTACAGATGCCAAGCAAAGCAACGATCCCATATACGATCACTATCAAGTGATTGACAATGTGGACCGTGAAAACCCTTGGGCCAATGACTGGCAGGTGTTCAAGAACTCACCGTTTAGGGAAACCATAAAGCTAGAAGCAGACATGCTGATTGTGAGTGACATATCGCACTGGTGGACTTTGTTTAGGCATCGTGATGTTGTGGTATCAACTGGTTGCAGAAACTGGCAAGACCAAGTTAGCCCAGCTAGAAACTACAGATCAGTGTTTGATGTGAACAACTTACCAGATGTGTACAATGCCGTAACTTACTGGCGATTGAGCCTCACAGCTCAAGAGTTCTTTATGTTAGTGCGTGATATATTTGCCAACTGGCCGCAATTCAGGCAACTGTTGAAGTTTGCACCCGAAACAGCAGACACTGATCTAGTGTATGCCATGGCAGCTGAAATCATGGGTCCAGAACGTGTGACCTTGCCATTTGCTTCGTATCCAAAAATTGTACACATGAAACGGCACCACGCTGGAACTGAAACTGAATACTGGGGTCGTGAACTGGTATGGGAATATTCAGACTGGCGCTTGCGTATCAACACAGTGGCACAGTGGGGTGCGTTTCACTATGGACGAGGCTGGAAATGACACCTGAGGAATTTTTTGGCGCACTAGAACACATGCCCAGGCCTGATCCTGTAACGTACAGATTGTATCATGATGACCAGGGCTGTCCTTTATTTTACAGCATGGAAGATCTGCCTGGTACATACATAGAAATTGATCAAGAAACATTTGCTAAAAATTCCACTCGTGTGCGTGTGCGAGATGGTAAACTTGTAGAAACAACTTGGAAAACCACACAAAAACTTGTACCACAAAATTCAGGCACAATGTGTCATCCTGATGATGTAACCATTGTGGTAAAAGAACACGGCACATATTGGAGCAAACAAACTTATGAAACAGATTGACGTTGCAGACTTAGATTGCATATACTTGAGTTATGACGAACCACAACGAGAAGAATTTTGGGTCAAGATTAGGAATATGGTTCCTTGGGCACAACGGGTGGATGGCGTTAAAGGGAGCGATGCAGCTCACAAAGCGGCAGCCCAAGCGAGTAGTACGGATAGATTCATTCTCATCGATGGCGACAATCTCCCCGACCCGGCGTTTTTTAATCAGACACTTGTTTTTCCTAATGAAGAATATGAGAGTGCTGTGTTCCGGTGGCGGGCACGTAACCATATCAACGGACTGATGTATGGCAACGGTGGCCTGAGTAGTTGGACCCGAGACTTTGTGCAGAACATGCAAACTCACGAAGCCACGGATGGTCGTGCAGAAACTGAAGTAGAGTTTTGCTTTGATCCTTTATACTGGCCCATGCACGACTGCTACTCAAATACCTATCCCAATGGATCGCCATTTCATGCCTGGCGTGCAGGATTCCGTGAAGGTGTTAAGATGTGTCTGCAACGCGGGCGCCGACCCACTGTGGAAGAATTTAAAAATCAAGTGCTACGCAATCTTGACAACTTGACTATCTGGCACAACATTGGCACAGACGTTGATCACGGAGAATGGGCTATTGCTGGCAGCCGCCAAGGCACATACATGACCATGCTCACAAACTGGGATCATCGTCAAGTACAAGATTTTGCTGCACTAGAGGCGCTGTGGGATACTGTGAAAGATTCAAACCCTCGCATACTCAGCAATCAACTGGGTCCTGAACTGGGCACACAATTGGATCTTCCGATGGCCATATTGGAAGCAGAACAATCAGCGTTCTTCAAATATCACTATCGTTCTGACTGGCGCAATCGTGGTGTTATGACACGTGAAATAGATGTTATTAGGCAGCAAGAAGGTTGGTAATTTGATTGGCCAACAGTTGATGTGTGCGTGGTCCGTAATGAAACCCATCACGAGCACAGTCCACTGACTCAATGGGTGGCAGTATCATGCCTGGCATGACAGCATAATCAACTGGTGCATCGTGCCAATTTGGGATAAAGCTGTGAATCAACGGTGTTGATCCAGCTGATGCAATAATTTTATTAAAATTTTGTTGCCAGTTATCAAAATTTTCAGCTGATGTATGCACAGGTTCGCACAAGGTGCGTTCGTCATCGTGCCAGGCTGTGTTGTGGAATTCACGACGATGACTAAATGTGTAATGTATTACAATTGCACGTGGTTGTACTATGTCTAGCATGTCTTTTGTGCGCCTAGCAATCCAATCATTGCTGGCACCATTCAAACTGATATTGAACACTGGCCAACCCAGTTGCTGTTCTATTATGGTAGTGTAGCAACAGTTAATATTTTCGCCCATGCCCAGTGTATAACTGTCGCCAACAATCAACACACAGTTGGAATCAAGCTGGGAAAAATCGTGTGTTCTAAAACCGTTGGCATTGAATTGATATTGTACTGGCTCATGCATGAAAAACTTTTGACCAGCATGTGTTGGGCTGTCGTGCCCTAATTGTGAACACGACAAATTTGCGTATCTGGGAATTATAATCTTATGCATGGTGTATCTATAAATATTTGCCAATGAACGTTCTTATACTTACACCTGACCGTGTGGGCAGTACATTATTGCAACGCTTGATAACAGTGTATGCTAATATAAACGAAAACCAAACCCCACTCACAGTAAATCTACACGAGCTGACCAATGGGTTGGTTGAGTATCCCAATGAGTATTACAAAACAAACATGTTGGGCAAAAAGCCTGATGCTTGGGGATACCATCAAAGTTTAAGCACTATCACTCAAATGCTTTCGTCGCGTGGGCATGATGTGGTCAGTAGATTGGCGCACTATCACATAAAAAAACGAAGAGACAGTTTGTCTGATCAATTGAGTTTTTATCAGTGGCTCAATGAAAACTTTTATATTATTGCTGCCCGCAGAGAAAACTTGTTCGAACACGCAATGAGTTGGTGTATATCCGCTGAAAGTAAAAAACTCAACGTTTACAGTTTTGAAGAAAAACATCAAACGTTTGCTGAATTGCAAAAACAAGGCATAAACATACAGCCTGATGTAATGGACAGATATCTCACAGCCTACCAAGATTACTTGGCCTGGGTGGATGCACACTTCACAGTAAATGCTTATTTTGAATACGAACGTGACTTGCCTAACATTGAAAATTTTATTGTAAACCTTGGATGCTTTAGAAAATTCAACAATCCTCTAAAGTGGCATGATCGTTTTGACATTTCCTGGGCTGACTGGAATCGCATGCATTACTTGCTGAGTCTTGTGAGTTTTGATTATCAATTCAGCGCAGAAGAAAATGACTTCATGACCACGCATATTGATTTATACGGTGCTGCTAGAATTCATTTGCAGGATCTGCAAGACCAAGGCATACTGGTGTCGGGTATTCCTATCAAACTGCATACCTTGGGCGAAAAGGCCAGTTTGATTCAAAACATTGATCAGTGTTTGTTGCATTACAATCATTGGGTCAATCACAATCAACCTCAGCAGGGGTTAACATACACCCCACAAAACATGGAGCATGCTGCCCAGTTAGAATATCAAGTCTGGCGCGGAAATTCTATGCCATCGCTTTCGGCCACTATCTCTCAACCTAAACTTATGATGTCAGACTTGAAGTTTGATTGAGTTTGTGTTATAATACCAATATGATTATTGCTTTTTATTTAGGTGCCGGTGGAAATCGGTACTACCAAATGCTTCAAGGAGTCAGTGATTTTGCTCCAGCAACTACCTATGATCATTTGTTAAAAACTCAAAATTCTGCATACAGATATCCTGAAAACAATTCCACGCTCAAAGACATGCCGGTGATCTTAACACACTGCATGAATGTACCATTGCTAAAGTCACTATGGCCCACGCACCAGGTGCATGTTATTCTGTGTGATCGTCTAGCAGGACTGCGCAGAGAATGGGTACTGGCCGGACAACATAGAGAAAACAACATGCCTGACCCCAAAGAAAATGCTCTAAGCACCATTGGGTTTCATGACAGGTATTATCAACAGTATCCTGTGGATGTTACAGGTGCTGATGTTGTGGTAAACATTGACACTGACAGCACAGAGTTTGCCGCAATGATGCGTGATGAATTGGCGCTGTGTACAAGTGATGTGTTTGACCAGGCAGCTGAGGAATTTCGTCCGGCGCTGTTGAGAGACATCCCCGGCGATAAAATTGTAGAAGGCTTTAAAAGCAAGTTTCTAGACGACGCAGAAAAGATGCGCATGCAATTGAATCAAATTGGTCCAGGCATGTGTCTTGCCAAATGGAAACAAGTCAGTCTGCACCTGCAGACTGGTTTGAACAATTCATGCTATCACCCTCCCCTGCACCGAATCCCAATAGAAGCCATACAACGCAATCCGTCAGCATTGCATAACACGCCGTGGAAAAAAGAACAACGTCGTGAAATGCTCAACGGTGGTCGCCCGGCTGAATGCAGTTATTGCTGGAACATGGAAGCAGAAGGCAAACTCAGTGACAGGCATTTTCGCAGTGGCGAACGTTGGGCTGCTAAAGATTTTGGAAAAATTATCAGTTCGGAGTACTCAGATGATATTATCCCTAGCTACGTTGAGGTCAATTTTAATAATGTGTGTAATCTCATGTGCAGTTATTGCAGTCCGCAATTCTCTAGCAGCTGGCAACAAGAAGTGGACCGATCGGGCGGCTACCCTACTGCTCGTGTTCACAATGATCCTGGGCATTTTAGTGGAGATCGCAGGGTACTTGCGGCTAGAGAGCATAACCCTTATGTAGAAGCGTTCTGGGAATGGTGGCCTGATCTTTATCCTGAATTGGAACATTTTCGCATGACCGGCGGCGAACCGCTATTAGACAAAAACACATACAGAGTGTTTGATTACGTATTAGAACACCCCAAACCCAATTTGCACTTGAATGTGACCAGTAACTTTTCTGTAGATGAGAAGTCATGGCAACGTTATCTAGACTACGTAAAACGCCTGTGCCAGGAAGGCAATCTAGAACACTTCATGCAGTATGTGAGCCTAGACGGATGGGGTTCTCAAGCAGAATACATGCGCCACGGCCTGGACTTTGACCTGCTGTGGGACCGAGTAAATCAATTCCTGACTGAAGTTCCCAGCTACAACAGCTTAACGTTCATTGTTACCATGAACAACTTGAGTGTGACCAGCTTGGAAAACTTGTTTGCTGGCATCCTGGGCTTGCGCAAAACCTACAGCAAAACCTATCAGCGTGTGTGGTTTGATACACCTGTACTGCGTGAACCTGCTTGGCAGAGTTTGCAAATTCTACCCGAATCATATGCTGAACGACTAGAGTACTTGTGGGCGTGGATGATACGTTGGACAGAAACTGCTGAAGATCCATTTCACGGGTTTAAAGACTACGAAATTGCTAGACTGGACAGAGACATTGCATGGATGCGAGCAGGGCAGGGTACGGACCACGTCGCAGCTCGAGCAGACTTTTATCGTTTCTTTTCAGAACACGATCGCCGTAGAGGCACTGATTTTTTAAAGACCTTTCCAGAAATGCGTGCCTGGTGGGCAGAGTGCGAGTACCATGCTAGGAACACATAAACTCATTGTTGACGAATGGGCTGAAGTCTGGGACTTGCTCAAGCCCTATGCTGACAGTAGTTTCTGGCAGTTGCCCAGCTTGGATCCTGCCAATGTGTATGTTGTTGGCCGCGTGATATTGAAAGACAACTGGTCAACCATTACAAACTGGGCCACTCAGTACCCTGGACGCATTGTGTTCTCCAACCCTGCCGAAGGATCAGAAACCATACTGCTACAACTCAAACGACTGCGCATTGCAGAACTAGTGAGTGATGGACGTATAGGACTGTTAACGTCAGGCGACTTGGGTGCAGGCTGGAATTACTGCAAAACAGATTGTTACTTTTCAAACATAGTAGAATACACAGAAAATAAATCAGCACAGCTACAAGCGGAATATAAACAACAGCGTCCTTATGAATTTCTTTTTTTAAATGGTCGCTTGCGCCCACACCGCAAAGCACTCTTAGACGGCCTGCGTGAATCACAACTGTTGGATCATGCATTATGGACCAACCTGGGCAGTTCTGTTGAAATGGCATTTACTTCTGTTCTACAAACCAATCAGCTTGAGCCTATTAGGCTGTTGCCCCCAGAATATGAAATTGAACGTGCCCTGCCCAACATGGAATCAGCGTATGCACACAGTTTTTGCAAGCATCATTTGTTTGGCAATACCTGGGGCGATGCCATTGTTAATCCACGTTGCTACACAGACACTTGGTTCTCAGTGGTAACAGAAACCATATTTGACTATCCGCACTCGTTTAGAACAGAAAAGATATGGAAGCCCATATTAATGGCACACCCATTTGTGGCAGCTGCCAACAGGGGTTACTTGCGAGACTTGCGCAACGCAGGATTCCAAACGTTTCACAACTACATTGACGAATCGTACGACCAAATTGATTGCCCAAGCACCCGAATAGATAGTATAATAGCAACAATTGGCGAGATCTGTCAGAACGGTGCTGCTGAATTCTGGACAGCAACGCAGGATATCTGTAAATATAATCAACAGCACCTAGTGGAGCACAATAGATTGGAACGTGCCCAACTCCCCATCAATTTAGAAAAGTATTTAGATGAACGATCTTGAGTTCCGTCAGCAAGTATTAGACCCTCTCTCAGCCAGCTTTTGTGCGGCAAAATGGTATAACGCAACCATTTGGTTAGGAAGTGGACAGACCACAAGTTGTCATCACCCACCAGCTCATTTGATCGACAGTGATAAAGTCAGCATCAACCCTAGGCTACTGCACAATACTGATCAAAAGAAGGCGGATCGCCAACAAATGATCAACGGGGAGCGTCCCCCTGGCTGCGAGTATTGTTGGAAAATTGAAGACATGGGCCGCGATGCCATTTCTGACCGTGTGTATAAATCACGGATATATCCTATAGAAGCATTAGATGAAGCTAGAAATACACCATATACTGAAGACGTCAACCTCCGCACACTTGAAATCGCTTTTGATCGCACTTGTCAGTTTGCTTGCAGCTATTGCAATCCAGCTTTTAGCAGTACTTGGGTACGCGATATCAAACGGAATGGACCATATACCCAATTGGTATCCGATGGCCGCAACCATTTTACTCATACCCATGATAGCGCACAATTATATGATTATGGAGAAAGCAATCCATACATTGATGCATTTTTTAAGTGGTGGGAATCGGATCTACATCGAACCTTGCAAGAGCTCCGTATCACCGGTGGTGAGCCCCTCATGTCTGGGCACACCTGGAAGCTCATTGATTGGTTTCGAACAAATTCAGGCAAGAGTTCAACACGCCTGGCTATCAACAGTAACCTAGGCACAGACGTAGACATTGACCGCTTGCTGGCCAGCACAAAAGGCATGGCAATTGACATATACACTTCAAACGAAGCCGTTGGACTGCAAGCCGAATACATTCGTGACGGGCTCGTCTGGGCGGACTGGATGCACAATGTCAACCGCTTGTTAAGTTCCAAGCAGTTCCGTAGCATACATGTGATGTGTACTATTAACGCATTGTGCTTGGATTCATTGGATCAATTGCTAGAGTGCATAGTGAAATGGAAGCTGGAGTATGGGCGTGATGCCATAAGTTTCACATTAAATATTCTGCGTTTTCCGTCATTTCAATCACCCTTGGTCTTGCCTGATGATATACGTACAAAGTATCGCGATCAGCTGGCTGACTTCATGGTGCGACACAAAGGTTATTCTTACTTGCACGAGCATGAATGGAATCATTTACAACGATTAGTAGACTATTTGGATGTGGTAAAGACCCCGCATTCTGATGCATTTGATCGTCCTAAATTACTGAATGATTTCCGTCAATTCTACACACAATACGATCAACGTAGGTCAAAAGATTTTCACACAGCATTTCCTCAATTAAAAGAATGGTACAACAGCTTATGATATCAGAACAACTGCGCACACAGTATGAAGTTGTTGGAACAATTGATCTTACCCAATGGACTGATGATTATGAAACAAGTGTGAAATGGTTGCACAAATCGTGTCGACAACTATATCAAACTGTGTACAAAGAAAATCAACGCATTGTGTTTTTGCACACACATGATTACTATGTAAAAGATTCTGATTCAGTGGGAATTATTTTAAAGAATGTGCAAGTGGCGCTGAATGCCACAGACATCAGCAATTATTTTTGTGTTATTTCTAGCACTAATCCTGACATTGCTGAAGAAATGCAAACCATAAAGTCACTCAGCACTGACCCAGTACAAGTGAGATTTGAACAACAGCCAGGACAGTTTCGTAGAATCAGCCTGGATCAATATCCTTACAGCAAGCAAGAGCACTATCAATATGGATCAGCCAATCCTATCAAAATCAAGCTGAATGAACTTGACGCACAACAGCAATTTTTATTGACTGAAAGCCAGACATTTTGCATGTACCCCTGGGTGCATCTGCATGCCTGGCCCACCGGCGAAGCATACCCTTGTTGCCATGCTGAAATGGGTGTGGGACAGGTGGGCAACTGTAGAACAAACACCCTAGAGGAAATATGGACTGGCGCACCCATGCAAAGACTGCGCAAGGACATGCTGAGTGAAACACCCAATGCTGCTTGCGGCCGTTGTTACGAACAAGAAAAGTCAGGATTCTTTTCAGGACGACAAAGCGCCAATAAACATCACGGACATCACATAAAAAAGCTAGAACAAAATCCATTTGAAATGACCTATTGGGATATTCGTTTTAGTAACCTATGCAATTTAAAATGCCGTTCATGTGGGCATATTTTTAGCTCACAATGGTATCAAGATCAAGCCAAATTGGCTGGTCCAGACTGGAAAGCTCGCAACACTGTGCTTAACTACGCAGGCCGCACAGAAACCGACATGTGGGAACAACTTGTTCCACACCTGGACCATGTGGAACAAATCTACTTTGCGGGTGGTGAACCTCTCCTGATGGAAGAACACTATCGTATTCTAGACGAACTGGTCCGTCGCAAACGCTTTGATGTGCGATTGATCTACAACACCAATTTCACACATACTGATCTAAAGGGCCGTTCAGTATTTGACTACTGGAAACAATTCAAGTCAGTGGCAGTGGGTGCCAGTTTGGATGGGCAGGGCCGCTACGGCGAATACATACGCAAGGGCACAGACTGGGCTGTGGTAGAACAAAATCGTAAAGACATGCTGGCCACATGCCCCGAAGTGGATTTTTACATTAGCCCTACCTTGAGTATAATGAATGCGCTGCACTTGCCAGACTTTCATCGTGACTGGGTTGCAAAAGGCCTGTTAAAAGCGCAGGACCTAAATGTAAACATCTTGCAAGATCCTACTTATTTTAGAATTGACATTGCTCCAGCAGAGTATAAAGAAAAAATCAAACACAAACTTGAACAACATCTAGAATGGTTGCGTCCATTGGATCATTTAAAACGTGCTACTGTGGGATTTGAAAGTGCTATCAAATTCATGATGAGCACAGACAACACTCATTTAATTGATACTTTTTGGCGCAAAACAAACGAACTTGATGCCATACGAAATGAAAGCATATTGGATACAATTCCAGAATTACAGGCACTAAAATGAATATACCACACGATCAATTTTGCGTATTGCCCTGGGTTTCGTTAGAAGCCTCTCCTATTGGCACAGTACGCCCATGCTGTCTGGCAGATGATGAACTGACAGATGATTCAGGCACTAAGTTTTCACTGTTGAATGCCAACTTTGCTGACATACAAAACTCACGTGCAATGACACGCCTGCGTGAACAGTTTCTAGCAGGTGAAAAACCACAGACCTGTCGCAAGTGCTGGAATGAAGAACGTGCTGGGCGCACATCAAAACGCATGCACACCCTGGACAGAATGAAGCACATGGGCATAAGTGATGAGTGGACTGCCACGGCCAAGCCGCTGATGTTCTTGGATTTGAAGCTGGGCAACATCTGCAATTTAAAATGTCGTATATGCGGATCATGGAGCAGCAGCCAATTTGCCACAGAAGAATTAAATGACATGCATCCAGATGACGATAAGAAAAAGACATTTCCCTATCAAATGCTACGTGCTGGCGCCTGGCCCAGAGAAAACGAATCATTTTGGACAGAAATTGACGCCTGTTTAAATGACATACGCTATATTGAATTTACAGGTGGCGAGCCATTCATGATTGATCAACACTTTGACATGTTGCAGGGCATTGTGGATCGTGGTATTGCACATCAGGTAGAAATACACTACAACACAAACGGCACACAATGGCCTGCTCGTGGTCCGGACATTTGGCGCCATTTTAAAACAGTAGAAGTGGCGTTCTCAATAGATGATGTGGGTGCCCGCTTTGAATATCAACGCACCAATGCAGACTGGGCAGTGGTGCTGGATACCATTACAAGTTTTCAATACCTGCGAGATCAACTGCCCAACCTGCGCTTGCAATGCTGTAGTACCGTGAATGTGTTTAATGTGCGTTACATTGATCAACTGGCTCATTGGATAGCACTGCAAGGGTTTGACTTTGTGTACTGGAACATGATGCATGATGCCTGGTACTTTTCAATTGCCACACTGCCAGACTCTGCCAAAGTTGAAATCACCAAACATCTACGTTCAGCTGATGTGCCCACACAGTATCGTGAGGAATTTGATAGAATCACAGACTTTATGAATGGCGGCGCTTCAACAGACGGCTTTATGTTGCGAATGAAAGTACGCGATTTAGACCGCAAGAGAAAACAAAATCTACGTTCAGTTGCTCCTGAATTTGCTGAAATAATTGGCTATGACTATGACCAGTAATTTGGTAATGATGTTTGATGCCGCACATGCACCTAGGAATATGTCTGCGTATTTTCCTGTGGACTATGAATTTTTTGACCCTGCTAAAAAATATTCCAATAACACAGTGTTTGCGTATGATCATTATCTCAGCGAACACTGGGTCAAACAGTATCTTGAAAGTCACCTTCAAGCTGGTTATAGAGTAATTTACGACAACAAAAGTGAACATTGGTTTACGTCTGAAGGGTGGTGGGTGGTTGAATTACTACAGCAATATCCACAACAACATCTTTTGTTTAGTTTGGGATCTGTACCTGGCGCAATTGACAATTTGCGAGTGCAAGCTGTGCCTGCCTGGATATGGTTGCGTTGTCGGGATTATTGGGAAAAATTAAACTATCACAATATTGCATATACACCAACTGCACGGTATAAAACATTGTGCATGATCAACTACACAAGACCCTGGCGAGACCAAGTATGGCGAGCATTGAATCCCTTGGGGGCAGATGTAATGCGTAGCTATTTGTCCCAGGGAATCAGCATGCCCGACGATGTTACAGGCGCTGGACACTTGTGGCAGGTTAACCCACGCTGGTTTCATCTTTCTGCAATGAGCTTGGTGTGCGAAAGTTCAATTGGCGCATTTCCTGGAGAAATTTCAGTCACTGCCCCGTCAGGTGTGTTTGTGAGTGAAAAGAGTCTAAAACCCATGGCCATGCAACATCCATTTATTGTGGTAGCAACTCCAGGTACCCTGGCAGAGATACAGAGTTTTGGATTTGAAACATTTCCAGAGTTATGGGACGAAAGCTACGATTCAATTGTTGACTTTGATCAACGGTTAAACTTCATTATACAACAAGTGCAACAGTTTGATACAGCACAATTAAACCAGCCGGCGGTGCAACAAAAACTCCAGCACAATCGGCACAGGATTTTTGACTCTGCGGTAACACAGCAGTTGCTCCAGCAACAGGTGTTGGATCCCATATTAGAATTTTTAAATGAATAAACCCGATACCATGTGTTTAGCACCTTGGGTGCATACCTATCTAAGCCCGCAAACTGAACGGCGCATGTGCTGTGCTAGTCGCGAGCCTGCACAGAATTTTCGGCAGTACATAGACACTGAGTCGGGCACTGGCCGCTATATTCCCGTGACCTTGGAAGAACACTGGAATTCGGAACACATGCAAAGTGTGCGCAGACGCATGCTGGCTGGTCATACACTGCCTGAATGCGAAGTATGCAATGACAAACTACTCAACACAAGCGTATACAGAGATTATTTCACGCATCTCTTTGGTCATAAATTTGATGAAATTGTATCAAACACAACTGCAGAGGGGCGAACTAGTTTACAGCCAGTCTCATGGGACTATAGGTTTAGTAATCTATGTAATTTTAAATGTAGGATGTGTGGGGATATGTTATCGAGCTCGTGGGAAACTGAGCAAAGGACTCACAACATGGTTGACTGGCGCAATCCAAAAAACAATTGGATGCAACCAGATATACGTGACAGCATCTCCCAATTTCAGGATAGTCAAATTGAAGCCGAATTTGCTGCCGCCGTTGAACAACATCGTGTAGAAGAAATCTACTGGGTGGGTGGCGAGCCCTTGATGTACGAGCAACATTGGCGTTACATGAAAAGAATTGTTGAACTAGGAGATGGACCACGTGTTTATGCTAGATATAATACTAATCTCAGCCGTGTGCGT